>Ga0326597_10008855_pt1 | contig 13528 bp, 8 predicted proteins | sample RVTome_12_FD_203789 | JGI IMG/M metagenome (GOLD analysis project Ga0326597, IMG submission 203789) | Soil microbial communities from uranium-contaminated site in the Upper Colorado River Basin, Wyoming, United States - RVT100D185 | ecosystem: Environmental > Terrestrial > Soil > Contaminated >... | reverse complement strand
GCGGCGGACGCTCTGCTCATCACCACGTCGGCTTTCATCGACCTGTTCGGGCTGTTCCTCCTCGGCTCGGCCCTGTTCGGGCCGTCGCTCCGCCCCGGGATCGCCCTGCTCATCCTCTTCGTCTTCCGCCAGGTGTCCCAGCTCACCTGTGCGCTGCCCACGCCGCCCGGGATGATCTGGCGGCACCCGGGCGTCCCCTCGCTGCTCGTGACCTACCACGTGGCCAACGACTTCTTCTTCTCCGGCCACACGGCCATCGCCACGCTCGGCGCCATCGAGATGACTCGGGCCGCTCCGCCCTGGCTCGCCGCCACGGCCATCGCCATCGCCGCACTCGAGGCCGTCACGGTGATCACGCTGCGCGCCCACTACACGATGGACGTGTTCGCGGCGATCTTCGCGGCATTCACGGCCGCCGCGTTCGCGGCCGCCATCTGCGTGGGGTTCTGAGCGGATCAGCCGGCCTGCGCAGCCTTGATGCCGCGCGTTTCGTCCACCGTGGCCATCAGGATGCCGCCGACGAGGAAGAACAGCAGCACGGTAGCGACACCCGCCCGCTGCGAGCCGGCGAGCGAGGTGACTGTGCCGAGCAGGAAGGGGCCCGCAAACGACGTCACCTTCCCCGAGAACGCGAAGAAGCCGAAGAACTCCGCCTGCTGCCGCTCGGGGACGAAGCGCCCCATGAGCGACCGGCTCGCCGACTGGTTGGGCCCGACGAAGATGCCGATGAGAATGCCCGCAGCCCAGAACCATGCGCGGTTCGGCGCCCACACCGCGAGGGCGGTCGCCACCGAGAGGGCAACGAGCGTGATCATGATCGTCTTCTTGCCGCCAATCCGGTCGTCGAGAAACCCGAACGCGAACGCGCCGAGCCCGGATGTCACGTTTAACACGACGCCGAACGCGATGACTTCCGACAACGTCATGCCGAAGGTGCCCGCCGCATAGATGCCGCCGAACGCGAAGACCGTGACGAGGCCGTCGTTGAACACGAGCCTTGCCAGCAGGAACTTGACGATCTCGCGGTACCGGCTGACGGCCCGAAACGCCTGACCGAGATCCCGGAAGGCGCCGCGGACGTCGACGCGCATCGGGCCCAGCCGACGCTCAGGCACGAAGAAGAACAACGGCAGCGAGAAGACGCCGAACCAGACGGCGACGAGCAGGTTCGTCGCGCGCACGTTGAACCCTTCGTCGGTAGACAGCCCGAACCAGGGCACGTCCGGCCTCACGAACCCGACGAGCGCGATGCCCATGCACAGCAGCCCGCCCACGTAGCCGAGTCCCCAGCCGTAGCCTGACACGCGGCCGATGCGCGCGGGTGACGCGATGGCCGGCAGGAACGCGTTGTAGAAGACGTAGCCGACCTCGAAGGAGAGATCGGCAATCACGTAGAGGACGAGCGCGAGGATCGCGGCGTTCGGCAGGCTCGGCGGCACGAACGCGAGCAGCGCGGTCATCGTGATGCACACAATGGTCGTCGTCGCCAGGAAGCGCTTGTGCGCGCCTGCCTGGTCGGCTGCCGTGCCGAGAATGGGGGCCACGAGCGCTGTCAGGATGCCGCTCACGGCGACCGCGCGCGACCACCAGGTGGTGCCGATGACCTCGTCCGGGGCCATCGCCTGCGTGAAGTACGTCGCGTAGATGAAGGTGGCGACGAGCGTGCCGAACGCCGAGTTGGCCCAGTCGTAGAAGCTCCACGACCAGACGACGAGAGGTGCGTCGCGCGGGGCGCCGTCCACGGCGGAAGCCGGACCGGCCGCCATCAGCCGGAGGCGCCCTCGCCAGCCATCTCGAGCGCCAGGGCCCGCACGCGCTTCAGATCGACCTTGCCCGTGCCGAGCAGCGGAATCGCGTCGACGCGATAGAGGTTGTCGCGCTTCGGCACCCAGAGTTTCGGCAGGCTGGACTCGCAGAGGCGCGACCAGAGCGTGTCGGGCGACACGTCCGGACTCGTGTAGAACGCGATCAGCCGCTCGCCCCTCGACTCGTCGGGCACGGCAGCGACAGCCGCCGGGGCGTCGTCGAGTATCTCCGAAATGGCTTCCTCGACCCTCACGTGCGGGACCATCTCGCCCGCGATCTTGCTAAAGCGGGAGACCCGGTCGGTCAGCCGAATGAACCCGTCGTCATCGATCATCGCGATGTCGCCGGTGACGTACCACCCGTCCCGCATCACCTCGGCCGTCCGGGCAGGTGCGTTGAGGTACCCGAGCATGCAGTTCGGTCCTTTGACGAGCAGCAGGCCTTCGGTCCCTGCCGGCACGGGTTCGCCGGTGTCCCGGTCCACGACGTTCACGTCCACGCTGGGCAGCGGCCGACCGACCGTGCCGAGCTTGCGCGCAGCGCGTCCGTTGCCCGGCCGGTCCGGAGCGTTCACCGCGATAACCGGCGCCATCTCGGTACAGCCGTAGCCTTCGAGCAGGTCGATCCCGTAGCGCTCCTTGAACAGCCGCGCCACGGGCTCGCGCAGCTTCTCGGCGCCGACGATCGCGTAGCGGAGGCTCGCAAACTGCTCGGGCGGGATCTTGCGTGCGTACCCCAGGCAGAAGCTCGGCGTGCTGAGCATCATCGTTGCCTTGTGCTTCTGGACCATCTCGCCGATCGTCGTGGCGTCGAGCGGATTCGGGTGGTACACGACGCTCATGCCGTTCAGGAGCGGCAGCCAGATCGTGCCCGTGAAGCCGAATGAGTGAAAGAGCGGCAGGACACCCATGAAGCGATCGTCTTCGCGAAACGGGTAGACGCGCATCACGTCGTCCACGTTCGAGACGACATTGCGGTGCGACAGCATCACGCCCTTCGGCACGCCCGTGCTGCCGCTCGAGAAGATCACCGTGGCCAGGCCGTCGGGATTGCGGTCCCCGGGAATGAACAGCCTCGCGAGGAGGCCGGCCGGCAGCAGCAGACCGGCCACCAGCATGCCAAGCCGCTGCAGTGCCGTGATTTCTTTCATCACGTCTTCGAGGAAAACTGCTCCGGGCGGCGTCGCAAGCTTGGCCTTCGCCAGGAACACCTTCGACGTGAGCACCGTCCGGATCCGGCACTCCCTGATCGCGACCTCGAGCGCCTCGGCGCCGGCGGTGAAGTTCAGGTTGACCGGCACCTTGCCGGCCATGAGCGTCGCCAGGTTGGCGAGCACGCCGCCGACCGAGGCCGGCAGCATGATGCCCACCATCCGGTCGTCGCCCGTCCGCCGCCCGATCCACCGCGCGAGCACCAGGCTGCCGGCGAGCGCCTTGCCGTAGGTCAGTTCCCGGCCCGAGGAATCGGCCATGGCCAGCGAGAAGAACCGCCGGCGGGCCGTCTCGAGAAAGCGCAAATGCAGCAAGTCTCTGCTTCCCGACGTCATGCTCCTCCCCTATTCCACGTCTCGCTCCGCAGCGGGGGCTTCCCACGCTAGCCGGTACTACCGGCCCGCCTCCAAGAGGTTACACACGGCTCACTGAAGGAATGTGAACCCCGATCGATTGACGGTCTCGAGGAACACCGCCTCCGACGCTCGTACAGCACGACCCTGATCCTCCTCGGCGTCGAGCAGGTACACCAGGTCGAAGGGCCGGCTGTCCCGATGGCGCGTGTCGGCATAGAGCTGGGCCAAGCCGACCGCCGGAAGGGCCCGGCGTCCGAGAATCTCGACCAGCGGAAACTCGATCATCCCGTCGTAGGCCCGATAGACAACCTCAGTGCAGACAAGGCGATCCGTCGAGAAGAAGTCGAACTCGAAATCGTACGGTTTGCCGTGGTGCGAGAATGCCCGCGCTAGGCCCTCGCGCCGCTGGCTGTCGGTCAGCCGCGGCCGGAGCACGGCCACGGCGTCGGCCTGGCCCACCGAGTGCTCGAGGCTCGTGAAGATCACCCCTTCGCTCACGGCCTCGATCACGGCGTACGGATCCCCCAGCTCGTCGCCGCCCAGATACGTGCGCCACCAGCGCGCGACCCGTGGGTCGCCTGGAACGCCGAGGGCCTCGAGCGCACCGGCATCGCCGAGATAGACGGCCGCGTGAGGCCAGAAGCCGGGAAGAAAGGCATTCGACATGAACCAGTTCCGGCGCTCGAGGAGGATGTCGCCGGGCTGGAGGATCGCCCGCAGGTCGTCGACCTGCCGGCTGCTGATCAGTCCGCGGTGATCGGGCCGCGTCTTGAGCCGGAAATCTCCGATCCAGGTCGCCACAAGGCGCTGGGCGAGGTACGTGGAGTCGGCGGCGCGCGATCGTAGATCGCTCATCGCGAGCTGCATCTTGTGCTCGCCCACACGCTCCGCCGCCCGGTCTATCACCGACCGTGCGCGGGCCCCAGCCTCGACAAGATGCCGCCAGGGCGCCTCCCCCGACGGGAGGCCTGACACACGCAGCTCCTCGAAACGCGCGCTCGCCGACTCCAGTTCTGCCACGACCGCGGCATTCGCGAGGCTGCCGAGCAGCCTGTCGTACGTGCCGGGAGGAATGCCCCAGGACGAGTCGCCTTCGTTCAGTCGGCGTCGGGCCTCCTCGCTCGCCGCGAAGGCCGTGACGACGACTTCCGCCTTCTCGAGCAACGCGCCTGCGCTCGCGTACGCCAGCAGGAACGCCCGGGCCTCGAACGGGCCGGGCGATGGATCGTCGTGTGCCCCCCGGTAAATCCAGACCGTCCGCACGAGCGCCGTCCGCAGGTTGAGGTACGTCAGCAGCAGGCGGTGGATGGTATCTTGATCCTCCTGCGAGTAGTACCCGCGTTCCCCCTGGCCGAACGCCGCGCGCAGCCCCTGCATCTCGCGCTCCAGGCGGTCGAGCTCGACGAGCACCGCCGCCGTCCCTCGCGCGTCCCGGTTCAGCCGATCGGCGATGGCTTCGGGATCCTCTTCACGGATGGTCCGCCAGGGCGACTCGACATCCGGCAGGCCCGCAATCCTCCGGTCCCGCAACCCGAAGACGAAGAGCGTCGTCGCGACGAGTCCGACAACAGCGACGCCGGCCGCGATCCGCTGGATCCATCGATCCCCGTCAACCGCGACCGGAGCCCAGCCGAGCACCTCGCTGCGGTACCGGTTGCGCATGATCTCCATGCGACGAACCAGTTCGTTTCTGGCCTCGCCGACACGCGCCACTGCGTCGAGCTTCATCCAGCCCGCCAGACGTCCGCCCAGATTCGCTGCGAGCTTTCGCATGCGGCGCGTCCAGCCGAGTGCAAAGAGCCCGCTCGGCACAAGGAGCGCCGCAAACGTCAGCGTGGCGAGCCGGCTGAACTCGCTCCACACCCACGCGACCTCCAGCCCGTACGCGAGAGGAAACATGACCGCGCCGGCAAGCACGTGTCCGAGTGACAGCGTGGACACGCTTCTCGCCGTGCCGCTCACACGATCGGCAATCCACTTGGTCGCAAAGTAGGGAATCGCGCCCGTCAGAAACCCGACGAGCGCCGGGACCACGCCCAGCACAGCTTCCGCTGCCGCTTGCATTGGTGCGAGCGGGCCCGGAATGAGGTACGACGGCTCCTCGAGCAGCGCGCGATCGACACCGGCCTTCTCGCGGAGTCGCTCGTACCGGCGCAGCTCGCGCTCGATGCCGGCGACGGCCGCAGGATCCGCCTGCGCGAAATGATTGAGGCACGCCGCCATCTTCTGCTTCAACTCGCCACGGACCGCCGAGCCATGGATCTGTGTGATCCCGGTGCGACGCGCCCTCTGAAAGTAGACGTCGACCAGCCGCTCGACGAACGGAATCCGGTCCTCGACGTCAACGTGATAGGCGACCTGCCTGAGGCTGCTGAAGATCCGGTCTGTCAGCTCCAGCGTCGCGCGCGCGGGATCTTCGCGGTAACGATCCGCTCGGTCGGTGATCGTGAATGGTTCGCCGACGCGAACGAACGCATCGCCGCGGAACTGGCGGCGCGGCTCGAACTGCAGCCCTACAGGGACAATCGTCAGACCGAGCCTGAAGTCCGACGCGACCTCCGCCTGGAACGCGATTCGCGCAGCACCCTTCTTGACGGGCGATAGATGCGCTTCGTCCTGGCTGAGGCCCTCCGGGAAGATCGCCGCGACCCGCCCCCCGCAAAGGATGGCTTCGAACTGCTCGAACGCCCGCACGTTTCGGCCCGTCGCATGACGATCGTCCTGCGCGCGCACGAGGGGGATCGCGCCGAACGCTTCGAAGACTCCGCCGAGCGGGCCGTTGAACAGCGTGTGCTTCGCGCCGAAATGAACCGGCCGAGGCAGCACCGTGATGAGGATCGCCGGGTCGAGCAGCGAGTTGGGATGATTCGCGACGATGAGCACGGCCCCGTGAGCGGGCACGCGCTCGAGCCCGATGACGCGGATCGTGCGGAAGTACACGCGGAACGCCACGCGAAGCAGGTTCGTGATGGTCGACCGCAGCACGCGGCGGGCGGCGCTCATTGCCGTTCAGGAAAGAATCGGGCCAGCAGGAAGTGCGTGGGCACGTAAAGGCCGACCGTAATGACAATCATCAGCGCCAGCCACGCCTCCGCGGGCATCCACGTTTGTGCCTGCGCGTCGTCGGGCCCGTACACGTAGTTGATGTTCACGGCCGCTCCGGGTCGATCGGGGGACGGCGGGGGCGGGGGCGCCAGGGAGAATGAAACCAGCAGCACGACGACCGCGAGCGCCGTTTGAGCGGGGAAGGCCCGGCGGTGATAGCCGAGCCGCGCCACGAGATACACCAGCAGGAAGGGTAGCCACCCATGGAATGAGGAAAGGCCTCGCACAAAGAGCGGCAGGTCGGCGTCGAACATGTACCCCGTCATGCTGGTCACGTGCACACCGGCCACGAGTCGGGTGCCAAAGTCCACCACCCAGAGAGCCTGCGGCAGTAGGATTCCCACCGCCTGAGTGCTGACCAGAAAGGGACTCCCCAGCCACATCCCGGCCAGGGTCACAAACAGCGCTATGTCGCAGAAGTAGAGGAAGTTCCAGGGCGTATACGTCACCCAGTAGTAGGGCACGAGCACGCCGAGGAAGGCCGTGTAGACGACCTTCAGCCACAGGGGGATCCGCGGGCGCGAGCCGGCCGCCGGAAGGTCCATCGTCGGTTTGAACCGGTGCAGTGTGGCTCAGCCGCGAGAAGCTTGCAAGACCAAGGAGGAGCCCGGTGCCAGCGCCGGCAAGATGAGCGACAGGCACGCCGACGACGCCAGTCCCGAGGTCCTGCACGAAGACGTGCCCGCCTGTCCCGGCCTCGAAGGCGAGCTTTCCGCCGAAGGCCGCGAGTCCCACGATCGGCAGAGCGAAGTCGGCTACCTTTCCAGTTCGCAGAGCGTCGCGATACAGGCCCGCCACGAGCAGCCCGAAGAGCGCAGAGTCCAAGCCGGAAAGTCCACGATACGTGCGCATTCCTGGCAGGCCCAGCCCGATATTCAACGAAATCACGCCTGAGGCGACGATGAGGCACGTGATGAAGCGGGCACGGCCCTGACGTTCGCAGACGGCGCCCAGGCAGAAGAACGCTGCGAGATCCCAGAACAGGTGGTCGAACGTATGGTGTGTCCAGTGCCCCGAAAGGATCCGCCAGGCCTCACCGGCAGCAATCGCGGAGCGGTCGTATTCGAGCCTGCCGGCGGCCGCAGGCACGAGGAAGATAGCCACGGCGGCCGCCGAGAGAAGAAGCGAGGCGCACGGAGTGCGCCTCGCTTCGACCGTGGCCGGGACTCGCATGACTCTAGCGCTCCCCTCGCCGCTGCTGGCGCCGACGATAGAGAGCCAGCCCCGCGAGACCCAGCGCGAGACCGCCGGACACCGGATCGAGTGCGCCGCCTCCACTGGAAGCGCCGCCGCCCGACGTCGGCCGTGCCCCTGGTTGCGTGAGGGCAGGCTGGACGCCCGGTGCAACGGGCTGCGAGTTTCGTGCGAGGTCCGACGCCGTGCCCAGTCCTTCGGGAACGGCCTGCCGCAGCGCGGCCAACTGGGCATCGAGATCGCGCTGCTGCCTGCGATCGCGCGCCGTCCTGAGGACGTTGTGGCGATCGAGCTTCCAGCGCTGATATTCGGCGTCGTTCTCGAGGACGAGAAATGACGTGTACTCGCTGACGATCGAGTACGCCTCACCGAGGCGCACGATCTCCCCGATGACGGTGTCACGCGATCCTGTTCGGTCGGCCTCCTTCAGAAGCCGCTGCATCCTGTGGAGCGCCCACATCCGCTCGATCTCCGGGTTCCCTGACTCTTTCGTCGGGAACGTGATCGTAGCCGCCTGACTCAAGTCGGCCCCATCCACATCAGCGCGGACCGTGATTCTGGCCTCACCGCCTTTCCGATACCGGCCGTACGCCCGGACTGGCGTGCCGTGGTACAGGTTCGACACATCCTTTGGCTCGAGGTCGTAGACGTCGACGCCGTCGATCGTCATCTGGACGTTGGTGCCAACCGGTCGCAGCAGCTTCCGCCGGAAGGCTTCGGCCGTCCGACTGAAGTTGTCTTCGCGCGAGACGAAGGCCGACAGGCCGCCGGCATCGGCCGCCAGCTGCTCGAGCAGCGGCTTGTCGACGTCATTTCCCACCCCGATGCAGAACACCCGCGCGTTGGACGGCCGGGAGCGAATCAAGGCGAGGAGCTCCGCGCGGTCGCGCTGCTCCGTCAGTCCGTCGCTCAGGATCACGACGTTCAGCGGCCGGTCCGGGTCGCGATACCGGTAAGCCGCGGTGATTGCCGGGCCGAGAATCGTGCCACCGCGCGCCTGCTGAGACTCGAGGAACGCCGCGCCTCTGGCCCGATTCTCGGAAGAGGCCGGCCGCAGCTCGCGAAACAACGGGCTGGCGACGACGTTGAAGGCGATGAGATCGAACCGGTCGGTTTCGCCGAGCCCGTCTACGAAGGCCGCGACGGAGTCCCGGGAGGTTCGTAACTTGCCCTCAGCGGCCATGCTGCCCGAGATGTCCAGGACGAACACATAGTCCATCCCGGTGTTGTGGGGCGCAAGCTCGTCGCCGGCTGTCAATGTCAGGTAGAAGTAGCCGTCCTCGCCGCCGGTCTTGGAGGTCAGAAGGTCAATTCCAGTGCGCGCCCGTTCGACGCGATAGGTCACGACCACGTCGCGACCGAGGTCCCCGTCCTTCGTCTCGAGGCTCGCCTGCCCGTAGTGCGGCGTGTGCCGGGCGATCACGAACTCTTCGCCGTGGCTCGGGCTTGTCATCTCTGCGATGGGCACTTCCGACTTCGCCTCGAACGACAGCGCGAACGTTCCGGCCCTCCGGTCCGCGTCTCTGGACGCGACGGTTGCCAGCGGATACACGTAGGTTGCCCACTCGGCATCGACGTCCAGTTCCTGGTAATACGTGATCTGCACCTTCTGTTCCGCACGGGGACCGATCGGAAACACCCGCATTTCGAAAGTCTTGTGGTCGGCCTGCTCGAGCAGACCGGGATCGCGCTTCTGCTGCTTGTAGCTGTTGTAGATCTCGCGGGCCCGCTCCTTCTCGACGACCTCGCCGACCATCTCCTTGCCGTTGATCCACATGCTGAAGTTGGCCACCGTCGCGCCTCTCGGCACCGGAAAGGTGTATAGCGCCTCCACCTGGCGGTTCTCGGTGTTCCGGAATACCTGAGTCACTTCAGTGACCGCGATTCCGTTGTTCACCGTGACTTTGACGGTGTGTTCTTCGATGGCCAGCACGCCCCCGAGTCCGCCGTCGGCGATCAGCAGCCCGGCGGCCTGCGCGGTGTGCGTCGTGAGCAGGCCGATCAGCACGGCCGCCACCGCGAATCGCTTCCTCGTCTCCATGTCTTCCTCCGTCGGCTGAGAACCGCCGGAACAGGCGGTTTCCGAGGCGAATCTCTCGCCTCTGCCACGTACTGAAGCGGGCGGCGTGAAGGGTTACGGGGCGGAAGGAGCGGCGCGTCCCGAGCGTCAGGAAGTCAGGACCGCCATCAGATAGCGGATTTCATCGTCAATTTCGGCCTCGTTCGAGACCGTCGCCGAGATCTCAGCCCGGAGCAGGGTGCGGAACCGACGGCGGAGGCGATGAACGGTCACCTTCAGCGCGCCCTCCGTGGTGCCAAGGGCCCGGGCGAGGGCGGCGTAACCTCCAGGGATCTTCTCCCCGACCAGGAGGTCCTTCACGCGTTCGAAGAGATCGGTCTTGCCTGTCCTCGCGCACTCCGCGGCGAGCGCCGCCAGGACACGCTCGAGGACCCCTCTTGCCCACTCCCGCTCGAAAAGCATTTCGGGGGTTAGGGTATCCCTGGGTTCGATACCGAAGTGCGCCTCGGCCTCGTCGAACTCGAGAGAGAGGGTCTGCTGTCCGCCGCCTCGCTTCTTGGCGTGTTCCCGATCGTACTCGTTGGCGGTGAAGTGCTTGAAGGAGGCGAGCAGAAACGACCGGAACCGGCCACGGTGGGGGTCGGCGACCCCCACAAAGTGCTTCTCGAGGAAGCGGGTGAAGAAGGCCTGCGTGAGGTCTTGCGCCTGCTCCTCCGAATACCCCTTCCGGCGGGCATATCCGTACAGCGGCGGCCAATACAGCCCGCAGAGCTCCGCCAGTGCGGTGCGCGCGGCGGGTGTCGTGCTCCGTCCCGCCGTCAGGACGAGCGACCATCGCGTCGTCGCAAACCCGCGGTCAGGAACGGAGGGCATCGGCAGACAGACCGCGGTCCAGCTCGTCAGAGAACTCCCGGGCGCTCGTCGGCCGATCGAGGGGATCCCTTGAGAGCGACCGGCGGAACAGCGGCCGCAGGCCGACGGGAAGATCCTCCGCGTTGCTGAGCGTGCCGGTCGCGTCCATGCGCGGCAGACACCCTGTGATCGTCTCGAACGCCATCACTGCCAGTGCCCACAGGTCCCAGTCGGGAGACGGCTCGTCGCCCGCGCGATGCTCCGGGGCCATGTACTGCGGCGTGCCCGCCACCAGGCCCGGATCGGTCAACCTGGCGCCACCGGTCGCTTCGAGCACCTTCGCGAGACCAAAATCAAGAATCTTGGGAAGCTCGGACCCATCTTCGCACCGGCACAGAAAGACATTCTCCGGCTTGAGGTCGCGATGGATCATCTGACGGCCGTGAGCGGCCTCGACAGCCGACGCGACCGCCCAGGTGATCGCCCGCACCCGAGACGCGGGCAGGCGTCCGGACCGCTGCAGTTCCTCGCGCAGCGTCATGCCGTCGAGCAGCTCCATGATGAAGAACGCGCGACCCGAGGCCGTCATCCCGAAATCATGCACCGTGACGACGTTGGGATGCGCAAGCGCCGCCGCCAGTCGCGCTTCGGTCCGGAAGCGCTCGGCGGCGCGCGGCGTGACGAGGTCCTCGCGCAGCAGCTTGGCCGCCACCGCGCGATCCAGCGCCTCGTCGATCGCCGCATATACCGTGCCCATTCCTCCACGCCCGACCCGGCGATCGATCCGATAGCGGCCGGCGAGCAGCCGCGGTACTGACGCCACCGTCAGAACGGAGCCGTCGCGGGCGCACCGTCCCACGCCGAAGTCGTAACACGCGCCGCACGCCGGGCACTCCTCGAACGCCTCCCGGTCGGCGGATGGCGCCGAGGCCCGCGCCAGGAGAAGAGCCAGGCTGTCGCCAACGGCCATGAGGAGGTCCTCGTCCTCACCGGCGTACGGCTCCTCGGAACGCTTCGGGCCGAGGGCGATCAAGGCCTCGGGAACGCCGTCCTCCATGGAGACTGGTACGATCAATTCGATCCCCGAGCGTCGAATGAGCGCGAGCTCCTCGTGCGGAAGCTGCTGCGCGACCCACGCTTCCTCATCGCGGGCGATCCTGAGGGGCTTCCGCAGCCAGCGAAGGAGGCCGATGACCTTCGCCTCTGACGGCATCGCGTCAGGATCGGCGGTCGCCGGCGTCACCGCCACAGCGCGATAGACCGCTTCCAGCGGACGACGCAGGTAGAGGGCCACGATCTCGGGATGCAGCGCGGCCTCGATCTCGGACACGACGCGCGACGCCACCCCGTCGAGACTGGCGGCCTTCCGGACATCGTCACCAATGCCCTTCAGCAGCCGTTGCGTCGTCAGACGCTCGCGAAAGAACCGCCGGTCAAGTGCGTCGAGCCAGGCGTTGCGACGGATGCGGGCGACGAGCGCGAATGCGGCGAGTCCGAGATAGGCCCAACCGCGCGCTCGCACAATGTCCACGAAGGCGATCTGCCGGTTGATCCAGAGGTCGGCGACAAACACCCCGACGGCGCCGGGTCCGATCGAGATGAGCACCCGCCTTGCCAGCGCATACCGCAGCCCGCGGCGGACGATCAGGCGAACATCGAAGAGGCGGTGCCTGAGGATCGCGTACGTGAACGATGCCGGCAGGGCGAGCGCCCCGATTAGGCCGATGGCAACCGCCGGGGACGCGAAGATCGAGTACGTGAGGTTCACCTCCGACGGCATCCAGTACCCGATCACCACTGGCACGGCGCAGAGAACGCCGAACGCGCAGCCGACGACGAGGACACGGACACGCCGGCGCTCGGTGACGTCCGTCAGGCGTCGATAGCCGACGAGCAGGACTCCGATCGCCGCGATGGCGTATCCAACGGACACCGCCGCGGTCAGCGGCGTCCAGTCGTTGACCCCCCGGACCATGTCCGGGCGGTAGACGACGTCCCAGGCGAATCGCAGCGGCGGAACGAGAGCCGGCACCATCGGCGACCAGATGGCGACCCACGCCCACCTCGAGCGCACGACCGCTCTGGGAAACACCGCAAAGAACGTGAAAAGCGCGGGCGCAATCACGAGGCTGCTCGCGAAGGGCAGCCAGAGCACGAGTCCGGCACTCGAGGGCAGCGCGCGCCAGATCGCCGCGATCTGATAGGGCCACACGATCGAGTACACCGCCAGCGTCGCGAGCACCCACAAGCCGACGCGAGCGCCTGGCTGAGATCCGCGCCGGAAGGCCACGACAAGGGCCATCAGCAGCGTGAGCGACTGAAGCCCGCGCACTCCGAGAAGGACCGCACCAGCAGGCGTCGCCCAGTAGCGCCACGGGACTCGCGCGAGTCGGATGACCGGGGCCAGGCGATCGCCTCGTCGGGCGACCTCGAGTTCGAGTGGATCCCCTGCACGCAAGTTCATCTCGACCGAGAGCCAATCGAGCCGGGTACTCACCGCGCGCCCGTTCGCCCTCAACACGCGGTCGCCAGTCTCGAGACCGGCGCGCGCGGCGGGCGATCCCGCGGCAAGAGAGCGCACGACGAGTCCCGAGTCACTCGTCCCGAGGGCGAACCCGATCGGCTCAGGCCTCGTCAGGTCGCTGTAGAGAAGGAGCACGTGATAGGCGGCAAAGGGAACGACGAGGACGAGGATCCACCACGGAAGACGCGACGATGCCGCGCCGACGTCGATCGTGCGGGCCACTCGAGGTCGATTCTACCGTGTTTGGAAAAGGGTGACCTGCGGGTCCGCCATTGCGCGCCGGCTCGCGCAGGGGCGCCGCGCAGGGCCAGGAAGCCAGCGCGCCGTGGTAATATGCGCTGTTTTGTCATACCCTTCGGGAGGCTGCCAAGGTGCTCGTTTCGCTCATCGTGAGTCTCGTCGTCGCGTCCGCGCTCATTCAGATCGCCGTCTTCAGCACCACGATCTTCCTGCACCGGAC
>Ga0326597_10008854_pt1 | contig 13531 bp, 7 predicted proteins | sample RVTome_12_FD_203789 | JGI IMG/M metagenome (GOLD analysis project Ga0326597, IMG submission 203789) | Soil microbial communities from uranium-contaminated site in the Upper Colorado River Basin, Wyoming, United States - RVT100D185 | ecosystem: Environmental > Terrestrial > Soil > Contaminated >... | reverse complement strand
ATCCTCCTTCGCCGAAAGCCGGCCCGTCTTCACCATGAGCCAGAGAGGGAAGAACACCGTGAGGTTGATATAGCTGATCTTGAGCGTGCGGAAGCCGGCCGCCGCCACCCGCTCTCGCAGCTCCGCGAGCGTGTAGCGCCGCTTGTGGTGGAGTTGCACGTCGCGCCGGCTCCACAGCCACTGGAACGCGGGGACGGTGGCAAGCAGCCTGCCACCGGGTTTCAGCACCCGGTAGATGTCGGCCAGGGCGGCACGATCGTCCTCAAGGTGCTCCAGCACGTCCACGCAGATCACGGCGTCGAACCGCTCCGAGCGATAGGGCAGCGCCGCGGCGTCGCCGAGGCACAGGCGCTCCAGCCCGCGCTGCCGGCAGAACTTCATGGACTCCGCTTCCACGTCCATGCCATAGGCAACGCCGGCCTGCGACAGCTCCTTGAGGAGGCCTCCCGCACCGCAGCCGATCTCCAGCAGGTGCGGCCTGCCGTTGCTGCCGCCGTACCTCTTGAGCAGGCTCCCTATGAGGGTGCGCCGGCCGACGCCCCACCACCAGGAGCCCTCCTCCTTGTGGTACAGGCCGTAAAGGTCTTTCTCCATGATTCCCTTTCCCGCTACCTTTGGCGGCGAGCTTACGCCCCCAAATTCGACCAGCCGCCTACCTCACAAGATAAGCTCCGCTTCCGAGCCCGGTCAATCGGCGCCACCGCAACCCCCTAGTGTGAGACGCGAAAACGGTCCGACCCGTTATGGCACGCTCGTGTCATCGCCTGCTCGCCTACGGGTCTCCACTGAACCCACGGGGTTGTGCTAACCATGCTCCGCTGATAACATTCCAAGCAATTGGAGACAGATGCCCAGGGGCCAGCATGCGTAGACACCTTACCGATTGGAGCCTCACGGTCCTGGCGCTCCCCCTCCTGGCCCTGTTGGCCTACGCCTGTAACGGCGGGTCCACAGGGCCTCCGAACGGCGCGACTCCGCTTGTGGTGCCAGTCCCAAGCCCGTTCGCTGGCATCACCTCGCAAGTAGTCGTGCCGGACGCTGCCATCCCCATCGCCATGGGCTTCGCCCCCGACGGCCGCCTCTTCTACGCCGAGCGCGATACCGGCAAGGTTCGTATCGTCGGCGCAGACGGCCAGCTGGTTGTCCAGCCGTTCGTTCAGCTGGGGGTGGCTCTCGGGACGGGCTGGGGTCTGCTTGGTCTGGCTTTGGATCCTGACTTCGAGACGAATCACTTCGTCTACCTCTACTACACGCGCCCGGCGGGCGATAAACTAGCCAAGCCCATCGTCGTCCGCTACACGGATGCCAACAACAAGGGCACCACCCCCTCCACGATCATCGACGACTTCCCAGAGGCGACGCTCTACGGCGAGTACTTCGTTGGCGGAGCGATGCGCTTTGGGCCGGACGGCTACCTCTATATCGCCGTCGGCGACCATGTTGTGACGTCCCTCTCCCAAGACCTCTCCTCCGTGCGGGGCAAGATACTACGCGTCAACAAGGAGGATGGATCGGCTGCACCCGATAACCCATTCGTCAACGACTCCGATGCCGATCCCCGTGTGTTCGCCTACGGCTTCCTGGATGCGGAATACCTCACGTTCGGTCCTGCAACGGGTGACCTCTTCGTGACAGAGGCCGGGACCTATTTCTGCTGCGACGAGGTCGACCGCGTCGAGGGAGGGAAGAACTACGGCTGGCCCCATCACATTGGGCTTGACCAGAAGGACTCCCCTCCCGTCCACCTGCTCGCCTTCCCCGGACTGCCTCCGGAGGGATACAAGGTCAATCCCGCCGGGATAGAGTTCGTCTCCGGCGACGTCTACCCCGCCCTGGGCGATTCCCTCCTTGTCTGCGAAGCCGCAACCAAGTACATGCGCAGGCTGGTTCTGACACCCAATCAGGCCACGGCCAAGAGCGACGACGTTGTCGTCGCGGACTGCAGCCTGAGCATCGTCACCAGCCCGGACGGGACGATCTACTACGGCAACGACGCGGAGATCCGCCGGCTTGTCCAGAGCTGATAGGCGCTAGTCCGCCGGCGGCCCTCCCGGAATCACTTCGGCCGCATCCTGTAGATCTTGACCTGGTCGTTCTCGAACACGGTGTCCATGAACGCCCCGAACTTGGCAAGGCCTGCCTGCCCGTACTGCTGCAGCTCCAGCGGGCCCACGTAGACGTACTCAACGTCGTACTCTTCCAGAAGGGCGCGCGCTTCGGCCGGATCCGGGGTCGTGTAGATTCGCTCCGCCGCCTGAGTGCGGGGCTCCACGAAGTCCGTGGTATGCCTCCATTGCGTCTCGTGCCAGCTGGGCCAGGCCAGCAGCGTCGGCAGGCCGGTGAATGTCGCGACCCGGCCGAAAGCCGTGTAGCTATCGCCCACCGCCTCGAGGACAACCGGCGCCCCGGCCGCATTGGCGGAGAGCCAGCCGACCGCCTCATATTCGGCGGGCGCGAACCGCTGCACACCCGCCAGCGCCCTCATTGACCGAGGGCCGGCGAAGCCAGCGGTACGCGAGAATGACGCCGCCACCGGATAGACGAACGCGGCAGCCACGACCAGCAACGCCACGCCGACCCAGGAGACGTGGGCCAGCCACTGAAGCCATCCCTTCGGGCGCCAATTGGAGAGCACGTAGTAGATAGCGAACGCGCTGGTGACGCTGAGCATGATCCAGGCCTGGTAGTTCACGTGGAGCGCTGACCAGAAGCGGTCCTCAGCCCTGGGAAGCACCTTGACCCAGAACAGCTCGATGCCCAGGAGGAGCAGCAGAGTGACCACCCCCATGACCAGCACAAAAGGAGCCGGCCCGCCCGCCTCGTCATCGTCGTCGCCCCGTCTCAGCCATCCCAGCAGGCTCAGCAGGGTGAACGTCAACATTGAACCGAGGAGGAGGACCGTCAGCCAGTTCCACTCGCGCACGTCCACATCGTCAGTCAGTGCCTGCACTCCGCTGCCGGCGAGCACCGCCGCCGCCCAGGCGAGCACGACAAGCACGGCGGGAGCGGCGGCGATCGCCGCGACCGCGCGATTGACCCGCCCCCGGGCCAGCGCGCCGGCGGCCAGGGCGGCGGTCAGCCAGAAGAACGGGAGCCACGTGTAGATGAGGTGGTGAGGGGACGTGATGTTGAGCCCCAGCTCCTGCCCCAGGTTCAGCTGGTGGGCTGCTTCCATGGGCCGGAGGGAGCCTTCGGGCGTGAAGTTCAAATAGTAGGGAAGGAAGAGAACGACAGCGGACCCGATGATGGCGGCGGCGAGGACAGCCGCCCGCAAGAACGGCTCCGGCGCGAAACGCCGCTCCTGCAGCCAGGCCTTCGTCGCCAGGGTGGCGACCAGGATCACCGTGGCGGTCGGAAAGTCTATGATGTTGACGAACGCCGTGCCGCCCAGGACGACGCCGGTTGCCGCGGCAAGGGCGAGACGCCACCCTCCGATCCCTGACGCCAGCAGACCCGGCCACCGCCACAGATTGAGGGCCGCCGCAAGGGCAGCGAGGAAAAACGGAATCCCCATGCTGTGACCGTGCAGATAGCCCTCAAGGAACGAATGGAACGGGAAGTCGCGGTCCCCGGCCGGTCCGGAGATGATGATCGCCCGGCCGTACCAGTAAAACTCCGTCGGATACCACTCGGTGGTGCTTCGCGGCCCGTCCAGGCCGAAGAAGTCCAGTGTCTTGTAGAAGCCCGCGGAGCCGACGCCGTGAGCGGCCAGCAGCTCGAAAAATCCCTCTATGTTGCCCATCACGACGAGCAGCAGGAGGGCGGCTAGGCCGGAAGCGATAGCCCAGCCCGGCCTGGCCCGACCGGCGACCAGGTTGTAGACGAGACCAAAGATCCCCAGCGCCGCGAGCGATAGGAAGAGACCCAGACCCAGGTTATAGGCGATTTCGGAGGCCACACCCGTCAACCGGGCCAACATCGCCACGACCAGGTGACCGAAGTAATAGATCGGGATGGAGTGTCCCGCCAGCCACGGGTCGTTGGGAGGGAAGTACTCACTCCTCAGGATCGCGTTGATATGCGCGAAGTCCACGAAGGTCTCGGCTTGGCTGCTTCCGATATCCGGTATGTAGGAGCGGAGAAACACCGCTGCCGAGAGGGTGACCGCGAACACGCCCTCTACGATGAGGACGTACGGCCAGTGAGCCTGGAAGAAGCCGGCAAGCTCCCCGCGCTGGCGCAGGGCGAGGGCAACACCGGTACACCCCAGCAGCACAACAATGAGGATGATCGACCAGCGTTCGTTGGGGATGATCCGCGCCGTAGCGCCGAGCCAGAGAAGATAGCCCAGGAGGAGCAGCCCCAGAATCTTGGACAGGCTGTAGCCTCGGTCCGGCAGTGATCGGAGGAAGATGAAGCAGAGCGGAAAGGAAAAGAGTCCGATCAGCTCAACGGCCAGCCACCAGCTAAGTGTATCCTCCATGTCCGGCGTCTACGGCCGGGACCGACGGATTCGCTGGCGAGGGCGCCGGCTTCCTCGGTCTGTCGTGCCGTGATATACTGCGCGCAATGAGAGGATCGCTTCCTTTCTCTCTTCCTCTTTCAGCATTCGTCGACCCTATCCGCACGGCCACCGCCATTATCATTACCATGGTCGCCCGGCGGACAAGCGCTGTAGGCAGGTTACGCATCGCCGGCCCCGGCGGTCAACTCAGCCCCGGAAGCGTGCCGCGCGGCTCCTAGGGAGTCACCATGCTTGACGCCGTCACCTGGTGGCTGGCCGTCGAGATGATCGGCCTGATCGCCTTCCCTGTCACCTTTCTTTTCTTCCGCTTCCTCCCCGACCGGGGTTACAGCTTCTCCAAGGTCGTGGGGCTGCTACTTCTGAGCTACCTCGTCTGGCTCGGCGCTACGGCACGGATCATCCCCAACGAACGCTGGTCGATCATCCTCACTCTCGTCCTTCTTGGGAGCCTCTCGGCAGGCCTAGCCTATCGATCGCGACACTCCCTGGTCCGTTTCCTTCGGGACAAGTGGATCGCCGTGGCTTCCGTTGAAGCGTTGTTCACGGTCTCCTACGCCTATGCGGTGATCTTTCGCTCTCACAACGCTGTTATCGAGCAGGGCGGCGAGAACCAGATGGACTTCGCCTTCATCAATGCGATCACCCGGAGTGACCACTTCCCGCCGCACGACCCCTGGCTCTCGGGCCACGACCTCTCTTACTACTACTTCCCCCACCTCAACATCGCCCTCCTGACCGAGCTGACCGGTATCTCATCAGCGATAACGTTCAATCTGGCGATAGGGCTCTTCCTCGCCCTATCAGTCATCGCAGCCTTCGGCCTGGTCTACAGCCTCCTGGCCTCGAGGGCCAGTACGGCCGCCGCCCTGTCCTTCGGAGTCCTCTCCGCCGTATTCCTGATGGGCCTTGGCAACCTCATAGGGCTCTTCGAGATCCTGGCCGCCCACAGCGTGGGCTCCGAGTCCTTCTACGGACAAGTAGACGTCTTCTCCCTGGACGGTCCCAGGGAGTCCACGGCGTGGTACCCGACGGAGTTCCTCTGGTACCTGCGCGCCGCCAACTTCGTGTACGGAGGACCGGACCGTCAGTTCCCCTTCTACGCCTTCATGACGGGCTTCCTGCACATGGAGTTCATGTCCATCGTCTACATTCTCGTCGGTCTGGCGACCGTGCTGAACCTCTGGAAGTCGCCGGCCGCTATCAATGCCCGCTTCCTGCTGAGGCGCCCGGCGATTGTAGCGCTGACGGCGCTATCGATAGGCGTGGTGGGTTTCACGAATCCCTGGGCGCTACCCGCAGTCCTCGGGCTGCTGGCACTTGTCATTCTCGTCCGGAACGTCATCCCTCGGACGGCCGGCGGTTATCGCCTGGCCGTGCAGATCCTGCTACCCACCGCCGTCATCGTCGGCCTGGCGTTTATCCTGTACCTGCCCTACTACCTGACGTTCAGCGGACCGACGCCGGACATGCGTCCGGTAGAAGCGGCCCGAACCGTGCGGCTTGATGCGATGGTTACGGAGCCGCACCACCTCCTCTACATGTGGCTGCCGTTGCTGTCCCTGAGCCTTGTCTTCGCTGCCAGCGTCCTGCTGGTCCGCAGTCTCAAGCCCGCGCGCGCCGCGCTGGCAACACTGGCAGCGCTCCTTCCCCTGGCGATCTGGGCCGCCCTGGTACTCCGCCATGGCCCGGACGGGCTCGCCGACGAGATCTCGGCGCGAGGCACGACTCTCATCACTCTGGCCATACTGACGGCCCTCCTATGGGTGACCTGCGCCGCGCTGGTCACCCAGGCCGCCGAGAGCAGGGACGATCTCCCTTCCAATGACGTCGTGCCCGGCCTGGCGCTGGCAGGCACGGGGATCATGCTCGTCATCGGCGTGGAGCTCTTCTTCGTGAAGACGCCGATCGAGGACATCCGGTTCAATACCGTCCTCAAGCTGGGCTACCAATCGTGGGTACTGCTGGCTCCGGCCGCCGCCCTCGGGCTGTATTATTTCCTGTCCGGCTGGCGGTGGAGGAAGCCGTACGCTGTATTGGCCCTTCGCCTGTCCGCCGCCACCGCTGTCGCAGTACTGGTCATAGTCGCGCTCATCTACCCGGTCAGCGCCACCTTCTGGCGGACCGCATCATTCAGCGGCCAGCGCGACCTCAACGGTTTCTCGCTTCTCAAGCGCTTCAACCCCGACGAGTACACTGCGATCAGTTGGGTGCGGGAGAACGTGGACGGCGCCCCGATAATCCTTGAGGCCACCGGCGGCGACTACAGCGCCTTCTCTTTCGTCTCCGCCTCCACCGGGCTGCCCACCATCCTGGGATGGCCCCAGCACGAGCTGCAGTGGCGCGGCACCACCGACCCCCAGACCGGCCGCGCGGAGGCCGTGGAGAGGGCGTTCAAGACCACGGACCCGAACGAGGCCCGGCTCATCCTGGTTCGATACGACGTGGAGTACGTGTACGCGGGCCCGCTGGAGAAGGTCACCTATGGCGACGCCGGCCTGACGAAGTTCCAGCAGTTCATGGATGTGGTCTTCCGCAACAAGGCGGTGACGATCTACAAGATGCCCGACAGTTAGGACATCGAGGACAACGCTAGGACTGCTCGTCGACTGTACCGCCGGTTTGAGTCCGGGCCTGAGGTCCGTCTCCCTTTCGAACCATCCTTTGCCATAGCCCTAACGAGTGCACCGCCAGCAGGGCCAGGCCGGCGACCACGAACAGCGTCCACGCCACCAGCGACAGATAGTTGCCGACCACGCGGATAACTGTGTCCTCCAGGTCCAGGGAGACGTCGCTCCGTCCCGGCGGCACATCAAAGGTGATGAGACCCAGCTTGTTGTCATGATTGTGGGGAACACGCTCGCCGTTGACACGCACCCGCCAGTTCGGGAAGTCGAAGATGGAAGCCCTCACGGTGGCGCCCGCCCGCGTCTCGGCAACGAGCGACAGCTTCGCGGACCGCTGATCGATATCGCTCAGGACAGCCTGGCCCCGAACGACTTCCGCCCTGGCCAAGGGGAAGGCCGTGGGCTCGCTGGCGGTCACGGGCAGGTAGTCGATGACGGAGGGCCCGGACGTCAAGAGGACGTCGTAGTAGTAGCCGGAGAACCGCTCCTTGTCGCTGATATAGAGCCGGCCTTCCCCGGTGCGAAAGAACCCTTGATTGGCCAGGATCAACGTCCCCACAAGGACCGCGGACAGCACGATCGCCAGGTGCGGACGATTCCTGGCGGCGAAGATGAGGGCGCCAGCCAGGAAGGAGGAGGTCAGAATCACCAGAGACAGGAAGCGCCAGGGGAACTGGACCCAGTCCAGCCAGGGGATAGCCCTCCAGACGAACGTGGACGCCTCATTGTTCATGAAGACGGAGAGCCAGAAGAACACCAGGAAGAAGGCGACGGCCGAGAATGCGGCCCTATCGCGCCGCCAGGCTACAGCCGCCACCGGCAGGGCCAGCAGTGTCACGCCCCAGTGGACCCAGCCGATCTGAAACGACATCCCATCCGCCGGTCCAGGCACGGACCCGCCAAACCCCCACGAACGGTCCAGGAACAGCTGATCCCACTCCACGAAATGGTTGCCCCAAAACCAGGTCGAGTTCTGATACCCGGTCTTCAAGAGGTCAGCGCGGGTCAGGTCCAGCTCGTAGAGGGCGGGAAGGGTGAAGAAGGCAGCGAGCGCCAGCGCCCAGACTCCGGCGAGGAGCAGCAGGGCGCCGCGCTCAAGGCGCCTGAATCGCCAGAGCCAGACAATCGCCCATGCCAGGGCGAGGGGCATGAAGATCATCGTCAGCAGGTTGTGCGAGAGGAGGAGCATGGCGATGAAGAAGGCGAGGGCCAGCATATATGCCGGCTTGCCCTCCTTCAGGAGCTTGTAGGTTACCCACAGAACGCCGGGGAAGAAGGTGATCGCCCAGTGCTCGGCCTGAGCGGTGCGCACATATGCGTCGACGGCGTGATACGGAGCATAGACATAGAAGAGCGCCGCGATCATCCCACCGAGGTTCCCCCAGAACTCTCTTCCCAGGAGAAACATCAGGAAACCAGAGAGCACGAAGCCGAGGATGAAGACGATCTTGATCGAGTCCTGAATGGAGAACCCTACCAGATGGATCGCCTCGCTGACATATGAGGCGCCGGGCGGGTAGTAGTTGAAGATAGGGAAGCCATAGTTGTAGGCTAGATCTTGATTCCAGCGGCACGGGATCTGGCCGTCCCGTAGACATTGATCTATGGCGAAGACTCTTATCGGAGGAAGACCGTCGTGCCCCTGGGGGTAGCCCGGAACCGCGAGCGGCGCCCAGGCCCTGTAGGTGAGCGCCAGGAGGCAGATGAGGGCGAGGGCGAAAAGGGCGGCCTTGCTCGAAGCGAGACGCCGAGCCAGGTCCTCCGCCCACTGTATGGAGGCTACCACGCCTATGCCGTCGGACTGGCCGCAGGAAGCGAGTTGATCTGCATCGCCCCTCCCTTAACGATGAGTCTACAGATTCTTGGCCGAGACAACCACCTCCAGACACACGGCGATCGAGCCGGGGAAGCGAGTAGTCCAGTTGCGCCGCTTTGGCCAGCGAGCTTTCATGCGCCGTAGCATCGGAATCGCCCTTGTCATCGCGCTGCTAGCCGCCGCCTGCGGGGGTGGCGGAGGCAGCGGGGGGCCAGGCGACGGCGGCTCCAACCTGGTTAACGACTCCAACGGCGAGGAGGGACAGGAAGGCTACGTGGGCCACGGAGGGGCCACGGTGAGCCTCGACTCCAACACCTCAAGCGTCGGATCGGCCAGCGTCAAGGTGGAGATCCCCGACGCCGCCGGCGCCGGAGTGCAGGTATGGCAACCCGACGGACTGACCCAGACGCCCGTCACCGCCGGGGGCGAGTATCAGTTCTCCGCCGATGTGAAAGGCGACGCCGGCAAGTCGGTCAGAATGGAGATCCTGTGGCACCGGGCGGACGGAACGTTTCTCGTGACAACCCTCGGCGAGATATTCTCCCTGCCTACAGACGACTTCAAGGGCTTCACACTCGCGGCCGAGGCGCCTGACGAGGCGGCCCAGGCCGTGCCGCAGATCGTTACCGACGCGGCGCCCGGCGCCTCGTTCACCCTCTGGATCGATAACGTATCCTTCCGGGAGACCTCAGCCGCGCCGGGCTCTTCCGTCACGCCGCCGGCGACGCCCTAGCACCGCGACGCCCGCCCGTCCTGCGGCCGGCCAGCCATCAGCGCCGGGCGGCATCCTCACCCTCCGGAGGGCCGAAAAGGAGGGTCAGGCCAGAGCCATCAGCGTTCATGACGTACACGCCGCTCTTGCCGTCCCGGAACGACTCGAAGGCGATGCGCCTGCCGTCGGGCGACCAGGACGGTCCCCTGTCCGGCGCCGGGTCGAAGGTGAGGCGGGTCTGAGCGGACCCGTCCGCATTGGCGATATATATCTCCTTGTTGAAGTCCCTGTTGGAGACGAAGGCAATGCGCGAGCCGTCCGGAGACCAGACCGGCCAGCTGTCCTCACGTGGGGCTGCGGTGAAGCGGGTGAGGTAAGAGTAGGCCATATCCATCACGTAGATCTCAGGGTTCGCATCCCGCTCCGAGACGAAGACGATCGTATCCCCTCTCGGCGACCAGGCGGGGTAGCCATCGCGGAGAGGCCTGACAGTCAGGTTGACAGGGTGGGAGCCATCGGCATTTGCGACGAAGACCTCTGGGTTGCCGTCGCGGTACGACTCAAAGGCGATGCGGGCACCGTCGGGAGACCAGGCAGGGCTCACGTCCAGGCCCGGGTTGTCCGTGAGGCGGAACTGTCCGGAACCGTCAGCGTTCATGACGTAAATTTCCAGATTGTTGTCCCGAAAGGATCCAAACGCGATGCGGCTGCCATCGGGCGACCATCCGTAAGGGAAGTCAACAGCCGGGTTGTGGGTGAGACGGGTCTGGTGAGAGCCGTCGCCATCCATGACGTAGACCTCCCCGTTGCCGTCGCGGTCGGAGTAGAAGGCGATGCGACTGCCATCGGGCGACCAGGCGGGGAGGGCATCTTCGGCCGGACTTCCGGTCAGCTTTACTGCTCCTGTGCCTTCGGCCGCCGCCGCCACGTAGATGTCGTGATCGCTGTTGTTGGGGGTGCCGGTAGAGGCGTAGAAGGCGATGGTGGCGCCGTCGGGTGACCAGACGGGGAAATCAGCCCAGGGCAGGTTTGATGTGAGGTCGGTACTCTTCGATCCCCTGGAATCAGGGATGTGGATATCGCGATTACCGGCGCGGTCAGAGGTCAGGATGAGGCGCGGTGGACGGGCCTCGCCGGCGGCGCAGGCGGAGATGAGGGCGAAGACCAAGCCCGCCAGGGCAAGAGGGATCACCGCCGCGAACCTCCTGCTCCTCATCATGCTGCCACCTGCCGCTCCCTCACGGCACCGGCGACCAAACCGGCTCCCTATCGATTCCGGGTTCGTCGGTGACGCGCGTCGTAGTCCCGCTATCGATGTCGATCACGTAGATATCCACGTTGTTGGAGCGGCTGGACTGGAACGCGAGTCGCTTGCCATCGGGCGACCAGGAAGGAGCGGTGTCTCCTGCCGGGCTATTCGCCACGCGGATGAGGTCCGAGCCATCGGCGTTCATGATGTATATGTCCGCGTTTTCCTCGTCGTAAGACTCGAAGGCGATGCGGCTGCCGTCCGGGGACCACACTGGGCGTTGGTCCTTGCCGGGGCTATCAGTCAGACGGGCCAATCCCGAGCCATCGGCGTTTATGACGTAGATATCGCCGTGGCCGCTGCGCTCGGACGAAAAGGCGATGCGGGCGCTGTCCGGGGACCAGGAAGGGAACGTGTCGGCGGCGTTATCGTGGGTCAGCCTGGTCTGGCCGGAGGCCCGCGCGCGAGCTACGTACATCTCCTGATTGCCATCACGCTGCGACACGAAAGCGATGAGCTCACCGTCCGGCGACCAGGTGGGCTGGACCGCGCCGGGGGCGTCCAGCGTGAGTCGCGTAAGGTTGGCGCCATCGGCGCCCACAGCATAGATGAATCGCAGCCCGTCCAGACCGGTCACGAAAGCGATGCGGCTGCCGTCCGGCGACCACGTTGGAAACCCGTCCGATCCAGTGCCGCGCGTGAGGCGCAGGACGCCGGAGCCGTCGGCGTTCATGACGTAGATCGCACGGTCCCCTTCACGGCTGGAGGAGAAGGCGATGCGGGAGCCGTCGGCGGACCAGACAGCCTCGCCTTCCGGGCCAAGGGTGTTCGTGAGCCGTGTGACGCGTGAGCCGTCCGCGTTCATAACGTGGATCTCGCTCTCTCCGCCCCTGATGGATGAGAAGGCGATGCGGCTGCCATCGGGTGACCAGGCGGGGGCGAAGTACAGGTCCGGGTTGTCGGTAAGTCGGGTCTGGCGGGAGCCGTCCGGATCCATGACGTAGATCTGTCGCCTCCCATCGCGGTCGGAGTAGAAGGCGATGCGGCCGCCGTCGGGCGACCAGGCGGGTTCGGCGTCGTCCGCGACGTGGCCGGTCAGGCGGATCAGACTGCTGCCGTCAACGTTCATCACGAAGACGTTCGCATCACCATCGCGATTGGAGGAGAAGGCGATCCGCTTGCCGTCCGGGGACCAGGCCGGAGCGAAGTCTACGCCGGGGTCGTTGGTGAGGCGGACCTGGTCCGAGCCGTCCGCTTCCATGACGTAGATCTCCGAGTTGCCGTCGCGGTCCGACTCGAAGGCTATCCGAGTCCCGTCAGGAGACCAGACTGGGAAGCCTTCCGAAGCCGGGTGATCAGTGATGCGGAGCACAGCGGAGCCATCGGCCTTCATGGCATAGATGTCTCCGCTGCCTTCGCGATCGGAGGCGAAGGCGATAAGGCTACCATCGGGCGACCAGGAGGGGAAGCCGTCAGCCGCGGGATCATCAGTGAGGCGGGCCTGGCCGGAGCCGTCGGCGTTCATCACGTAGACCTCGCCGTTACCGTCGCGGCCGGACGTGAACGCGATGAGAGAGCCGTCAGGGGACCAGGCGGGATCGATGTTGTACGGGGTAGACCGCTTGGATAGGTTCAGCAGGCCGGAGCCATCCGGATAGACGGAGTGGATCTCCGCCATGCCGTTTCGGAGCGAGATGAAGGCGATCCTGCCTCCGCTGGGAGTGATCGGCGAAGCGATGCCCGTCGGCCGGCCGTCATCGCCTCCGGCGAACCTTGGAAACGCGGGGGTCGAGCTTCCCTCGCCGGCGCAGGCCGACATTGAGAGTCCGACCGCTACGAGAGCCGCCAGGAACGCCAGCTTCGGGGCCGCGCCGACCGCCGCCAGGGAGCGGCGGCGTCGGAGGCGAAAGGCACGGCCCGGGGGAGCGTCAAACGCCGGTGATGGGGCAGGCTGCGCCGAGCGGCGCTGCGCCCTCGTCCTTCGGCCTAGCGGCCGCCACGTCCCTTCCTCCATCTCTTTTATCCGGTGGTGTCGATTCTGAGCCCCCGAAGTAGCGGCTGTCAAGCGGGTGTACGGGATCTATCTGAACGAGATCAGGTGGGTTGGCGGCCGGGCGCGAGCCCGCCTTTTGGTTGCAGCCCGGAGCAGGCCGAGAGTAAACTACACTTCGCCTGAAGGTCCCGATGCTTCTTGTTGCCCGAAAGAACCTGTTCCATGAGCGGGTCCGTCTCGCCATCTCCGTCGGAGGCGTGGCGCTCTCCGTTTTCCTGATCGGCATCCTCCTCTCCCTCTATCGCGGTTGGTCCGAGAAGGTTGGCGAATACGTGGAGGATGTGCCGGCCGATCTCTGGGTGGGCATTGACGGCACAACGGACTTCGTCCAGGCGGCTTCCATCTTGTCCGATGGCGTTGGCGTGCAGCTTGGGTTCGTCCCGGAGGTGAACACCGTGAGCCCGCTCATCGTGCGCCCGCTTCAACTCAGCAAAGCGAGGGACGAGGGCGGCCGGAAGTTCGATGTGCAGTTGGTGGGCTATGACCCCAGCATCGGACTCGGCGGCCCTCTGGCGATAGTGGGGGGGAAGAGCCCGCCGGGCCCCGGCGAGGTGGTCATCGACGAGGCGATGAGCGACCGCTTCGACATTGACATCGGGGACCGGTTGGTCC
>Ga0326597_10008853_pt1 | contig 13532 bp, 11 predicted proteins | sample RVTome_12_FD_203789 | JGI IMG/M metagenome (GOLD analysis project Ga0326597, IMG submission 203789) | Soil microbial communities from uranium-contaminated site in the Upper Colorado River Basin, Wyoming, United States - RVT100D185 | ecosystem: Environmental > Terrestrial > Soil > Contaminated >... | reverse complement strand
TAAACCGATATCTGCCAACTTCAAACTAGCATTTAGAGACGAGCCGCTCAAAAGTAGAACGGGGCATCGCAGTCACGCGTCGCGTTAGGAAGATTCGCGGATGTCAGTAATGGCTGAGTTTGATGTTATTTGACGGACAGTTTCTAGCCCGACTCGTCAGGAGTCAGAATTCAGGAGTCAGGAGATTCTGAATTCCGACTCCTGAATTCCGACTCCTACCTTGCCTCGTCCACCGTTGCTGAGAATCCAAGGTTTTGTTAGAGTTACGCGTTTTGACTCGCAATCCTACACACATTCGGATCGATGGTCGGTCTGGAGTGGGCGGGAAACCTCTAACCCCACTTGTCGTAAGAAATTATGGTCAACCGAAACCTCATTCGCAGTTTAGAAACCGACGCAGCAATCAGCGCTCTCTTCGACCAGGAATTCGCCGACATCGATGATGAAGGCACAGTCCTCGGGACGCTGGAGGGCGAAGCGTCCTTCGACGTCAATTCGATCGTTGAAGGACGCATCATCCGCATCGACGATGATATCGTCTTGGTCGATGTGGGCTTCAAGAGTGAAGGCAGCATTCCCCGGAACGAATGGGAAGAGGACGAAGATCCGCCTGAGGTTGGCCAGACTTTCCAGGTATTAATCGAGGACTTGGAGGACGAATTCGGTAGGGCCGACGATCCGCACGGCATGGTCTCGCTCAGCAAGCGAAAGGCCCAGAAGATCATCGCTTGGCAGGAGATGATGAAGACGGTCCACGAAGGACAAGTCGTAACCGGAACCGTCACTCGCAAGATCAAGGGCGGATTGCTAGTCGACATTGGCGTGAACGTGTTCCTGCCGGCCAGCCAAGTCGACATCCGGCGCCCCTCGGACATCGGCGACTACATCGGCCGCGTTGTGCAATGCGAGGTGTTGAAGATCGACGAGGCGCGACGCAATATCGTTGTCAGCCGCCGGTCGTTGATCGAAAAGCAGCGGGAAGAAGACCGCGACGCATTGCTACGCGACTTGGAAGTCGGCCGAGCCTGTAAGGGAGTCGTCAAGAATATCGCCGAATTCGGTGCCTTCGTTGATCTTGGCGGGATCGACGGCTTGTTGCACATCACGGACATGAGCTGGGAGCGGATCGGTCATCCATCTGAAATGGTACAGATCGATCAGGAGATCGAAGTCCAAGTCCTGCATATCGATCGGGAAAAGCAGAAGATCGCGCTCGGGCTCAAGCAGCTCACATCGAATCCGTGGGAAACCGTCGAAGAACGCTACAAGGTCAACGAGAAGTACACCGGTACGGTCGTCAACGTCATGAGCTATGGTGCCTTTGTCAAGCTCGAACCGGGGATTGAAGGATTGGTTCACATCAGCGAAATGTCCTGGACGAAGCGGATCAATCATCCCAACGAGTTGCTTCAGATCGGCGACGAGATCGAGGTCGCCATCCTGGGAATCGACAAGGCCGGCCAGCAGCTTTCGCTGGGCATGAAGCAGACGCAGGACAACCCGTGGGACAAGATCACGGATCGTTATCCGATCGATGGGACGGTTACCGGAAAGGTCCGAAATCTCACGAACTACGGTGCGTTTATTGAATTGGAAGAAGGCATCGATGGCCTGCTTCACGTTTCCGACATGTCTTGGACTCGCAAGATTAGCCATCCGAACGAGATGCTGGAGAAGGGCCAAGAAGTTACTTGCAAGATTCTCTCGGTTGACCAAGAGCGTCGTCGAATTGCGTTGGGCCTCAAGCAGCTGGACGACGATCCTTGGGCACAGGACATCCCGGGCAAGTATCAACCTGGACAAGTGGTGACAGGTGCGGTTACCAAGATCACAAACTTTGGTGTCTTCGTCGGTTTGGAAGATGGTCTGGAAGGCTTGCTGCACATCTCCGAGTTAGCGGACCATAAGGTCGAGAACCCGGAAGACATTGTGAAGGTCGGCGACCAGATCGAAGTGAAAATCCTGCGGGTCGATATCGACGAGCGGAAGATCGGCCTGTCCCGCAAACGCGTGGAATGGGCGGAGGAAGAGGGTGTCGCCGTTGATCCGTCCGGGCCCGCTGGCCCTTCTCGTGACCGAATTGCACGCGAGAACTTGAAAGGTGGTCTTGGGGAAGCTGGCCCACTGATTAAGCCTGCCGAGCCGGCACCAGAAGCGGTCGACGCTCGCTCAGAAGACGTTGCGGCAGAATGAGCCTTCTTAGGTCCGACCCCGGTCGAACCGATTAGTAAGATCTTGCGAGTCCCCGTCATCAATTTTGGTATTGGTGACGGGGATTCTTCGTTTCGGCATCGAGCCAGCTCCGGCTCCAGTTGCAACTGCTATGCTCATCGCAAGTGTAGTAACGATCACGCCACTGGACGACAGCTGACGCGGGAGATTCACGCACAGGTCCCTTCGAAGCGTGTCAGGCCGCATGCGCGTCGAGGGGCTTGGATCGGCGTGATCGTCGATGTCCGTGTCACCGTTACGGTCGGAATGTGACGCATATCTCGCGTACCTCATCGGCTTTGCCTCAGTTTGCAGAACGAACCTGTCACGGGCCGATAGTTGTCTTGTTCCCGTTGACATCCTGCTTTGGCTCCTCCATCCTTTGCCCCGGGCGACGACACCATGCCTTCAAAAAGCTCCGACCCTTCGACCGAAGACCGACCCACCCGAAAGCGAGTTGCCGCTCCACGTAAGCGAAGCGACGCGCTTCAGACACCACTGGAATCGTACCTCCGCGAGATCAACGAGACGGCACTGCTGAGTGCCGCCGAAGAACGAGAACTCGCCGGTCAAATCGGCGAAGGCGACGTCCGCGCCCGTGACCGCATGGTACGCGCTAACCTGCGACTCGTCGTGAATATCGCTCGTGGTTACACCGGAAAGGGCTTGAGCCTTCCTGATTTGATCGAGGAAGGCAACCTCGGACTGCTGCGTGCGGTGGAAGGTTTCGATCCTGACGTCGGCACCCGGTTCAGCACGTACGCTAGCTATTGGATCAAGCAATCCATCAAGCGGGCGTTGATCAATTCGGCGAAGACGATTCGAATCCCGGCGTACATGGTCGAGCTGCTGTCAAAATGGCGGAGAGCAAATGCAAGGCTTACCGAAGAGCTTGGCCGTTCGCCCACGCCCGAGGAAATCGCACGCGTACTCGGCCTCCCGAAGAAAAAGCTGCCAATCATCAAAAAGGCGATCCGCATCTATAACTCGACGCCGCAGACCGACCAGTCCGAGGCAGGCTGGTCGCTTGGCGAGATGGTGATGGACGAACGGATAAAAAGCCCCGATGAGGAATTGGTCGAAGCCGATGTCCTGAATACCGTCATGGGTATGCTCGACGAAATGGACCCGCGCGAGGCGACAGTGCTGCGGATGCGTTTCGGGCTTGATGACATGGAACCACACACGCTCAAGGAGATCGGAGAAGAACTCGGTCTGACTCGAGAACGCGTTCGCCAGATTGAAACGGAAGCGCTCGGCAAGCTTGGAGACGGCCTAAAAGATCCACGAGATCGCGACCACGGCGACTTCCTTGATTAGGAATTAACGCGAGACTAGCCGCCAAGCGCGGTGACGATGCGAACAGGTCGGAAGCTATCGTCGAAGTGTCCACCGCAGTTCAAATGTGTGGTTTTGCCTCGTATGTCAACGGATTTCCTTCGATTTCTTGGCTCGATTGACAGGTTCGAAAGTACCCCGATACAATTCGACTCCTCAATCAATTGAAACGTGCTAACGACGAAGGAGATCGTAATGGCCGGAAACGTCCACGAGTTCACTGATGACAACTTTGAGAGCGAAGTCCTGCAAGCTTCCGAGCCAGTACTCGTTGACTTTTGGGCTCCTTGGTGCGGGCCTTGTCGTCAAATTGCTCCGATGATCGACGAATTGGCGGGTGAAAACCTCGGATCGATTAAAATTGGCAAAGTGAACATCGACGAGAGCCCGAGCGCGGCGCAGCAGTATGGTGTCAGCAGCATTCCCACTTTGATGCTGTTCAAGGGCGGTGATGTGACCGAACGATTTGTAGGCGTGCAGCCAAAAGCGCGATTGCAAGAATCGCTCGACGCAGCGAAAGGCTAAAACGCTGATTCCTTAGCAGGCGTCATTCCGCGGTATCAAAGATCGCAAATTCGGGAGAGATCTTCCGAAGTTGTTCTGCCATATACCGCTTTACATGAGTCGTTGTCTTCAACTCCAATGCGTGGTGCAGTATGTCGCGTGCTCGAGCGATCGTCACATGGCTGGCGAGCCCTTTGATCGAAGGAATGAAGGCGGGGCTCATGCTGAAGCTCCGCAATCCCATGCCCAGCAGCAACACGAAAGTCCTTGGCTGACCAGCCATCTCGCCACAAACCGTGATTGGCGTCGATTGCGCGTGGCACGTGCGAATGACGTTGGTCAGCAAACGCAACACTGCGGGAGCCATCGGTTGGCAGAGATGGCTGACCTTCGGATTGTCCCGGTCAGCAGCCATGAGATACTGCACTAAATCGTTCGATCCGACAGAGACGAAGTCGACGACGGGAAGAATTGTGTCGATCGCGATGGCCGCCGCCGGCACTTCGAGCATCATGCCGAGAGGCACATCCGCATAGTCCTTGCCTTCATTGGCGAGACGGCGCTGTGCGCGCCGGACAATTTGCCGAATCCGATGACACTCGTCGAGCGTCGTGATCATTGGAAACAACAAGCGAATCGCGCAGCCTTGTTGCATCGCGTAACGCGAGGCGCGGAGTACCGCTCGAATCTGAGTGCTGAAAAACTCAGGATGCTCGAAGGACAATCGGATGCTGCGCCAGCCTAAGAACGGATTGGCCTCTTGATGGTAGTGACCGAGATAAGGGACGGTCTTGTCACCTCCGATATCCAACGTGCGAATCGTAATCGTGCAATTTGGGCTCGCGTCGATGATTCGTCGGTAAGTGTCCAGTTGCTCGTCTTCATCGGGTACGGTCGGGTGAGTCAAATACATGTACTCGGTGCGGAATAGCCCAACGCCCGTCGAACCCATCGCGGCCGCAGTCTTCGCGTCCGAGACTCCATTGATGTTGGCGAGTAGCTCCAGTTCGACCCCATCTGCCGTTCTTGCGGGGAGGTCGCGGTTCACGGCGAGTTCGTCGCGCAGATGGAAATACTCGCGTTCCAGCTTGAGGTAGGCGCTGCGAGTTTCCGCGTCGGGATCGACGATCACGATACCCTCGCGACCGTCGACAATGATGGTATCGCCGGTGGTTACCTGCCTGAGAATGCCGCTGATGCCAGACACCGCCGGTATGCCGCGGCTGCGTGCGATAATCGCCGCGTGGCTGGTTTGGCTTCCGGCCTGGGTCACGATGCCCCGCACATCGGTGTCGCCGAGTGCGACGGCTTGTGACGGGAGCAGCTCGTCCGCCACGATGATTAACGGCCCTTTCAAAGCATCGGTGTCGGGCTTCAGGACATCGCTTAAGTGAGAACTCAGTCGCACGATCACGTCTCGCACGTCGTTGACGCGCTCTTTGAGATAATTGTCGCGAGTTCGGGCGAAGAGCGACGTGTAGTGATTTAACAGCTGGTGAAGGGCGGCTGCCGCAGTGAGACGATCGTCAACGATCCAGCCTCGGACTTTGTGAGTGAAATCGGCGTCCCGCAGAATCGCTTCGTGGACCGCGAAGATGGCGGCTTCGTCCCGCCCGACTTGACCTTCGACTTTCGTCCGTAAAGCGTTCAGGTCTACCGCTGTTCGGTCGCGCGCGGATTCGTAAGCGGCCAGTTCGGCCGTAACTTCTCTATCCTCAAGGCGTTTCGTGTCTGGATTGACGAAGATCTCGTGAATACAATACGCCGTCCCGACCGCGACACCAGGTGATACTGCAATCCCTTTACGCATGCGAGAAATGTAACAAGCGACGATCCGCCTGGCAAACCGCCGACCTCGATCCCCCCGCTCGATCCCCAGAAAGTGGGTGTTGACAGCCGGTTGTGGACTATTTCGCTCGAAACTATACTCATAAGTTTGATGAATTCAGGGGGGTGCCTGCGGGATGCCGCGATCCAACGATAACGATGCGTTTTTGTTTATTGGACGAAATCACTGAACTTGAGCTTGGTTGCTCGATCACCGGCACCAAGCGATTGCGCCCGGACGAAGATTACCTGAGAGACCATTTTCCAAAGTTTCCGGTTATGCCGGGTGTCTTGATGCTCGAAGCGATGTTCCAGGTCAGTGGCTGGTTGGTGCGAGCGACGGACGAGTTTGAACTCCCATTCGTGGTGTTGCAGGAAGCTCGAAGCGTCAAATATGCCACCTTTTTGGTGCCTGACCAGGTGCTGGTGGTCTCGGCGGAAATTTTGAAACACGATAGCACGACTACGAAATTGAAAGTACAAGGAACGGTCGACGAAGTTGTGGCGGTGTCTGGACGGCTTGTGTTGGAGCGGTTCAAGCTAAGCGACCGATACCCAAACGACCGCAGTGTTGATCCCTACGCGCGACGCCGCCTAAAAGATGAATTTGCACGGCTTTGGAAGAACTAAACGCAAGCGACGATCCGTGAACGTTCGAGCCATCTGCTAGCGTCCGCAGTCGGCAAATCGCTTTTTATCACTCGATCGGAGAGACATCGAATGCCTACGAAAGAAGAAGTATTTGAGAAGGTTCAAGAAGCTCTGATGGACGCACTTGGTGTGGACGACGACGAGGTGACGCCTGAGGCAACGATGGTCGGCGACTTAGGTGCCGAGTCGATCGACTTCCTCGATATCGTGTTTCGACTTGAAAAGGCATTCGAGATCGAGATCCCTCGCTCGGAGCTGTTTCCTGAAGACATTCTGACGAATGCCGAGTATGTCCAGGATGGAAAGGTGACGGCCGACGGCGTCGAGGAACTGAAGAAGCGGATGCCGTTCGCGGACCTCAGCAAGTTTGAGGCGAACCCGGTCGTCCAGGACTTCGGAAACCTGTTGACGGTGAACGATCTCTGCCGCTACGTCGAAACGAAGGTCGGCGCTTAGGCCGCGTTCTCGAGTGGACAGGATGCGAGAAAGAGCTTGTCATGCGCTGGTTTTGGATCGATCGATTTGTTGAATTCGAAAGCGGCCGGCGGGCGGTTGCGATCAAGAATATTAGCTTGGTCGAGGAGCAAATGGACGGCTACGGCCCCTGGCTCCCGCTGATGCCCGCTACGCTAATCATCGAAGGACTTGCCCAGACTGGCGGCTTGCTTGTTGGCGAGCATAACGCCTTCCAGGAGCGAGTCGTTCTCGCCAAAGTTGGCAAAGCGGTGTTTCACCGGCCCGCCATGGCTGGCGACACTTTGACGTACACGATCATCATTGAAAGTATTCAGGCCGATGGTGCGATCTGTAAAGGGACGAGTCACATCGGCGATCAACTTCATGCGGAAGTCGATCTTGTCTTCGCGCACCTGGATGAGCGTTTTCTGGGGGTCGACCAATTCGAACCGGCGGACTTCCTGCGGTTGCTGCGTCTGCTGCGGATCTATGAGGTTGGTCGTACCGAGAGCGACGAGCCGCTGAAGATTCCAGACCATCTTTTACAGGCAGAACAGGAAGAATGCTCCACATTCGACTAGAATGGTGAGCGTCATTTTCAGGCACTAGTTTTCAGATCCATGGGTTTTCAGATCCATGGGTTTTCAGATCCATGGGTTTTCAAGTCCGTGGGTTGTCAGGTCCATTGGAATTCAATCGGAGATCGGAACAAGATGAGACGACGAGTCGTCATTACCGGTATCGGTTCGATCAACCCGATGGGAAATGATGTCTAGACCGTTTGGTCCGGCCTGAAGGAAAGCCGGTCGGGAGTTGCTTACACTACAATCTTCGACGCCAGTCGCTTCCCAACGCGGATCTCGGCCGAGGTGAAAAATTGGAACATTGCGGACATCGGCGAGGACGCTGAAGTCTGGAAGCATCGGGGACGGCATTCGCTATTTGCGGGAGGTGCCGCGCAGCAAGCGGTCGGCTCGTCCGGAATTCTCGATTCCGGGATCGATCCTGTCCGACTGGGCGTGTATCTCGGCAGCGGCGAGGGTAGCCAAGACTTTATCGCCTTCACGTCGATGATGGCCGCCGCTTTGGAGAACGGCGATTTCGATATCGCGAAATTCACCAAGAAGGGGCTTGAGATCCTGAATCCGCACGTCGAGTTGGAACAGGAGCCCAACATGCCGGCCGCTCATTTGGCTGGCATGTTCAACGCACAAGGTCCGAACCTGAACTGCTTGACCGCATGTGCCGCCAGTAGCCAAGCGATCGGAGAGGCCACCGAAATCATCCGCCGAGGCGATGCCGATGCGATGATTTCGGGGGGGACTCACAGCATGATCCATCCGTTCGGCGTGACCGGCTTCAATTTGCTAACGGCTCTCTCGACCAACAACGATAATCCGACAAAGGCTTCACGTCCCTTCGACCGGCTGCGCGATGGATTCGTGTTGGGCGAAGGTGCCGCGATGATCGTGCTGGAAGAACTTGAACGTGCGAAGCAGCGAGGTGCCCACATCCACGGCGAGATCCTCGGATACGGCTCGACCGCCGACGCCTATCGTATTACCGACATTCACCCTGATGGACGAGGCGCCATCGGCTGTATGCGAATGGCGATTCAAGATGCCGGACTGCAGCCATCCGATATCGACTATGTCAATGCCCACGGGACAAGCACCACGGTTAACGACAAGGTCGAGACAAAGGCATGTCGCGAAGTTTTCGGCGAACATGCAATGGAGACGCCCATCTCCAGCACCAAGAGCATGATGGGGCACTTGATCGCGGCGGCCGGTGTGACGGAATTGATCGTTTGCCTGATGGCGATCCGAGACAACGTCTTGCCTCCGACGATCAACTACGAGAACCCCGATCCGGCCTGCGATTTGGATTACATCCCGAACGCGGCTCGCGAGGCCAAGTGTGATTTCGCGTTGAACAATAGCTTCGGTTTCGGCGGCCAGAACATCACGCTCGTAGTCGGTCGCTTCCGGGATTGAATTCATCGAAACGCATCAACGACAACTGCTGGCTCGAAATCGAGCCAGCAGTTTTTCTTCCTCGTATCGATAATCCGGTCGATCAATATCCGATCGACGGCGGATTGGCCATCAAGAAATCTCGCGGAGCGCGGGTTGTATAGTAGGGATACGCGGTGGTCGCACTCGGTGGCCCCGCCGGGCCCGCGTCCTGCATATACCCCCGCGGCAACCCTCTGACCGGAGTTGGTCCCGGAGTTCCAAGGTACCCTGCAACTACGCCGCCATTGCCAGCGTGCCCATGGCCGCCGTGTCCTCCGTGAACGGCACAGCCTGCATTTCCGCAGCTCTGGCAGCTGCTACAGTTGTTCTTCGTTAAGTTGTGATGGTCGCAACCTGTCGCAGCGAGCACGAATGCCGCTACGAGTCCGATCAGTGCGGAACGCATGATGTGATTCCTCGACGTTAGTGGCGTCCGGTGCGGGTTCCGGATCGTACTTAGGGCTGCACGAACGCGCAACCAAAGCCGCTGGTGCGAGTCGCACGGAAACCTGGCGTTCTTGGCGAGTCGTCAGCATCTTCCTGACGAAACCAAGCTACGCGGATCCGATACGCGCTCTAGAATCATCATCGGCGGCATAAACCGCAGAATTGAACAAATCAGTACAACTCTCACTCGTTGCCCTTGGCGTGCGAATCAAGTTCGCTTGTAAACCGCGCCGTAGTTGGACGGCACGACTACCGCAGACCATTGGTCGTTCTGAGTGATTTGAACTGGCGGACGCCGCCCGTCGATCTGCTCGATCCATGCTCCCGGCTGAGGGAACGGCAGCCAGACGTTGTTTTCGCTGTCGGAGAAGTTCAAGACTACCAGCAGGCTTTCCGCTGCCTGGCCCGCCGCGGCGGGCGCGTCGCGACGGAACGCGATCACGCGCTGCTGCAGATGATTTGGATCGAAGTAATAGAAGAAGTAGCCGCGGCTGGCGAGCGCTCGGTGCGTGCGTCGGAGCGTGCCCAAAACACGGTGCAGACGCACCAGGGCCTTGCCCGCGGCGTCGTAGAAGTATTCCCAATGCAACGGCCGCTCGAAGAGATTACGGCCGATTCCAGAATTCGGAACACCCCAGTTCTCGCCTAATTCCTGGCCGTTCCACAACATAGGAATGCCTTTGGCCGTGTAGAGCGCGATCACATAAGGCTGCATTTTGTAGTAGCGCTCGCGGTCGCCGTAGAACTCGCCTAATAGGTCGCGCAGGCCGAGTTGTCCGATTTGATTGACGAAGCGCGGGTGGTCGTGCGACTCGATATATTGGAACGGCGCGACCGGGAAAGACTCGCCGGAGGCGGGATTGCTGAACTCGTTCGGGAAGCCGAGAAACTCGGGGTCCAGGCGATGCGCGAACTGCTCGCTGACGTAATTCCAGCGGGCCATGTCTCGCGCGCGATCGAGCAGCCCGTTTTGCCACGCACAGTTGGAGTAGGTCTGCGACAGGATGCCCGTAGGATCGGGCAGGTGCTCGGCGCACTGAATGAGCTTGCTCCGTCCGTTGCCGCCATCGAAACGCGGAAACGTTCTGGAATCCTGGTACGTGCGGTAGACGAGCTGGGCGTAGCCCTGCCCCACCGGACCGTCGTACATGCCGGGTACGTAGTCGTAACGGAAACCGTCCACGTGATACTCGCGCAGCCAGTATTGATTGAGTTGGAAGAAATAGTCGCGTGTGAACTCTTTCGTGTAATCGGTGCCGGGCCGGCCTTCGAAGAACTCGCCGGAAAAAATGCCCATCATCGGATTTGCCTCGCCCGAAGTATCGTACACGAGGCTGTAAGCAAACTCGGGGTGCGCGTGTGCATAGACGGAATCGAGAATGACGGCGATGCCGCGCTGGTGGCAGGCGTTCACCAATTGTTTCATGCCCGTTGGCCCGCCCAGCCGGTCGTCCGGCGCAAGATATCCGAGTGGCGTATAGCCCCACTCGACGTCTTCCTTGACGTTTGTGATCGGCATCAGTTCGAGAACATTTACGCCGAGTTCACTGAGGTAGTCGAGTTGATCGATCACGCCTTGAAAGTCGTGATTGAATTCGCGCACGTTAAGTTCGTACACGATCATGTCATCCACTTCAGGGACACGAAATCCAGCATCCGTCCACGGAAACGCCGTCGCATTATTGTCGATGGTGAAAGCCGACAGTGTGCCCATCCCGGCGGCTCGAGCAAACGGGTCCGAAAACCAGAACGTCACCTCGCGCCCGCCGCGCAAGAGCTGAAAGCGGTAAAGGTATGTGCCCGTTTGGCCAAAGTGGCTTGCCGGTTCGGCAGCCAACGGCACGGTGATCTCCCACAGATCAAGCGCCGAGCCGTTCACCCAATTGAGAAAGATATCCTTCGGCTCGATGCCCCGCATGAACTGATCTTCCTCGTGAATGATTCGCACCTTCAAAGCGTAACCTTTATTGAAGGTGATGCCCGGCAAATAAATGCCGAACGTCACCTGCCAATTCCCCGCCGCGTCACGTTCCGGCGCGGCACCGACTTCGTTCAAGTTGATCATGGTGTTCTGCCTGGGATGTTGTTCAAAGCGGTGTGACAAAGATATTTCGGAAGAAGACGACGTCTTTCGGCAGGTGGTTCTGCAATCCGATGAAGCCCCGGACGGAACGGTTGCCGACGAAGTTGGCGATCACGGACTGGCCGTTGAGCGTCACGTTGTAAGTCTGCCCGACGACGCGGATGACGTATGTGTTCCACTGTCCGGGCGAATTCGAGGCGAGCACGAGCGGTGGCTCGGCATCATAAATTGCGCCCGTCTTGTGGATCATCAGCCCGTCGGGATTCCCAAGGTCGTCGATCTGAACCTCGTAGCCTTCGCGCACCGCATTAAACGGATCGCCATTCGGGTCGGGGAATCGGATGAAGACCCCGGAATTGTCGCCGGTCTGCGTGATCCTCCAATCGACGTTCAACTCGAAGTTGCGGAATTGCGAGTCCGAATACCACAGCATCCCCAGCCCATTCTGCGTGCGCAGCGTGCCGCTATCGACAACGAAATTACCCGGGCCCGCCTGCGTCCAACCGTTGAGCGAGACTCCGTCGAAGATCTGAACCGGCCCGCTGGGCGCGGTGATAATCGGCTTCTCGAACATCCGTTCCGCCGTCCGCCGCGCGAGCGCAACGCCGGTCAGCATCGGATTTGGCGAGCCGACCGACGGGAAGAGTGTCGGTCCGGCAATCCAGGCATTGGGCACTTCATGGACGCAGCCCCAGATATCGGTCACGCCTTTCGCCGGGTCCGGGTCCATCCACAGCGTGCCGGCTTCGTGATGCGTGGTGCCGAGCCGGTCGTGACGGTTGGCATGTGGGAACACGTCTTTCGCCTCTTTGCCCGCCAGGCCGGGAATGACTTGGTTGGGATTGCCGCCAATCAGCACGTTGTACGGCTGGTCGCCCGCCAGCACGCTCGCAACTTCATCGGTCGCGTCGTCCATGTCTTTCCACAGTAAATTATCGGTTGAGGACGGGATCAGCGTCACCTGTGCTTTGGGCGTCGCAGCGGCCTGTGTCCCGCTCGACGCGACGACCAGATCGACGCGATTCGTGGCAAAGGTGTTCGGTGCCGGAGTCATCTCGCCGATCCCACGCAAGGTGATGATCACGGATTCGTCGTTCACGTCAAAGCTATCGAGCGTGTCGACGTCCGGGATCTTGCGGAACAGCTCGGCTTCCGAATTCGTCTCGTTCGGGCCAGCGGCGCTGGCGGTGATCTGCAGATGAAAGTGCCCATGCGGACTCTTCCCCTTCACAAACAGCGCCGAGGCGTAGAGCTGGTCCGACGGGACGCCCAGCGAGCGGCGTGGAATGCGCATGTTGAAGTTGCTGCGCAGATGCGCCATAAGATTGTAGCCGATCAACTGGTTAGTGTTGGGGAACGAACGAAGCGCGAGCCGCGTCGATTCGATCGTCCCCAGCGCGATGACCACCGCGCCGCCGGCGGGCACCGTGAGATCGCCCAGACTCGTCTTCACGAGCGTCACCAAATTATTGGTCAGCCCCAATTCATGCACAGTGCATCTGGCCACGATCATCAGCCGCTTGGCGCGATCGTCCCCCTTGGATTCGACAAACGATTTGCGAGCCGCGTCCATGAGCAGTGGCATTGAGCTGAATTTATTGGCGGGAAATGTCCCCGCACGAGTTGACGCCGAAACGACCGCAAGTGGCGCTTCGAGATCCTGTGGCGAATTGATTCCGAAGCGATGCGTGACCTTGTTGATGTCGTTGAACAGCCGCGCGCGCAGATTGTCGTGCAGCGGGCCGAAAATGAAATCGTTCGCCGTGTCCGTACCGATCTGGCGCTGGGCCGCCAGGAAATGTGCATCCTTCAAATCCTTGACTACCGCCGCCGGCCAATTCGCGAGTTCGCTGTCCGTAAGCTGCGGAGACCAGCCGCCCCAAAACAACGATCTTCCCGCGAGGCAAGCGGCAAGTCCCGGAAAGCCGAGATTCGGCGACGCCGACGACGTCTGCCAGGGCAGACGTCTCACCTCCGGGAAGAGGTCGCCGATGTTC
>Ga0326597_10008852_pt1 | contig 13532 bp, 8 predicted proteins | sample RVTome_12_FD_203789 | JGI IMG/M metagenome (GOLD analysis project Ga0326597, IMG submission 203789) | Soil microbial communities from uranium-contaminated site in the Upper Colorado River Basin, Wyoming, United States - RVT100D185 | ecosystem: Environmental > Terrestrial > Soil > Contaminated >... | reverse complement strand
ACCCAGACGCCACGTGGATCGTCCGTCAGCCGGCGTACGTATCCCGCGGCATCGATGTTGTATACGGTGACGAAGCTTGGACGGTCCACGCGAACCGTCACCCGCACCGCTTCGCCGACGGCGTACCAGTCGCGATCGGTCCAGATCTCGACCGACGGCTCTTCGTAATAGGGTCGATCCTCTATCTGAATCAAGCTGCGCAACCCGGGGTCGGCCTCGGCGGCGCCGGAGGACGCAACGACCAGTCCCGCGATCAGAAAAAGCCTCAGTGTCGTATTCATCGCTTTACCTCCCTCGAAGACGCGCGGCAGGGCCCCCCTCGCCCCTGCCGCACGCACGTAGTTGATGTTTTCGTGGCCCAGCGCTAGTTGACTCCCGAAAGGTCATGGCCAGGCCGCGGCGCGGGGAAGCGGCGTACGTATCCGGAGTCGTGGGCCGGTTTAACGAGCTCCGGGTTGCCGGGATCCACCTGGTACGCCCAGTCAAACCGGGCCCAGGTATCTGCCACTTCCACCGCGCGCAGCTTGGCGTAATGATTGTTGTCGGTCCAAACGACGTAAGTGTGTCCGGTGATGATCTGCGCCCAGCCTACCGGCGACCAGCCGTCGGTCGGCGACCAGGTGATGTCGTCCAGACTCTCCGTGAAGCCCATATCCTGAAGATCCGTGGAGAGATTTGCCGCGTTGATGTACAGCACGCCCAGGGTTGCATCCCGGTCCACAAAAACGTCGGCATTGGGATCGTCGAACGCCACCCGTCGTTCCTGCGAGAAGTCGAACCCTGCCACGTCGGGATTCGAAGCCAGATCGTGCAGGATGATGTTGTAGCCTTCGGGGCGCGGCGTGTCGTAGACGTTTTCCACCGAGAGCGGACTTTCCAGCCCCGAGTGATCCACGGCACTCACGGCGTAGTAATAGGTTTCGCCGTTGATCACGTTGTAATCGACGAAGCTCTCCTGGGTGGTAGATCCGATGAAGTCGAAGCGACCGGTGGCGGAGAATCCCCGGTACACCCGGTAGAAGTCCAAATCGGACTCGCCGTTGGGATCCCAGAAGAGGAAAACCGCCTCATCGGCTGTCGTAGAAGTCACCCCTGTCGGTCGGGTGGGAGGCGGTTCGTCGACGTATACGATTCTATCTAGATGGCATCCGACCACGCCTGCGAGCGCTATCGGGATCAGTATTCCGGCCAGGGTTTTCATGGTGCTCTCTCCTTCCTCCGACAGGTCTCTTCGCAGACCGCGTGCCGGATTCAAACAGAGGGCCCCAGAGGTGCTCCAACACATTGCTAATCAACAGCATAACAACTCGCTTCGGTGCTCAGAGAAAGCCGGTGAAGCAGGGCCGCACAAAAACGATGCACCACTTTTGGGCGTACGGCGAATAAGAAACGTGCCTCGAGGAGCCCTGTCAAGCCAACCGCCGCCGGTCGATCTGCCATGATTATGCCGCGCCGGCCGATGGAATGCGCGACTGTTGCGCGACGGATCGAGAGCCCGACCGCGTGCTAGAGATTCTCCAGCCCGTATTCTTTGATCTTGAGGCGAAGCGTATTGCGGTGAATTCCCAGAATCTGGGCGGCCTGTTTGAAGTTCCGCCCGGTCTGTTCGAGCACCTGGCGGATATGTTGCGCCTCGAGGTCCCGGAGCGTCGACGACGGGGGCGGCTCGGCATCCTTTCCGGACGTCTGCCGCTCGTCTCTGACCAGGCGCGGCAGGTCGTCGACGTCGATTGCCTCCCGCCGGCAGAGCACGCTGGCCCGTTCGATCACGTTCTCAAGCTCGCGCACGTTGCCGGGCCAGGAATAATAGAAAAACAGATCGCGCGCCGCCGGGGTCAGTCCTTCAATCTTTTTGCCAAGGCGCTTCTCCTGCTTTGCCAGGAAGTGCTTTACCAGGGGGAGAATGTCCTCCTTGCGCTCCCGAAGGGGCGGAATCGTGACCGTGATTACGTTCAGGCGATAGTACAGGTCTTCGCGGAATGCGCCGGCTGCGATGCGCTCTTCCAGATCGACGTGCGTCGCCGATACCAACCGCACATCCAGCTTGATGCTCTGTTCGCCGCCGAGACGCTCAATTCGCTTCTGCTCCAGGGCGCGCAGCAGCTTGACCTGCATGGAGAGGGGCAAATCCCCGATTTCGTCAAGGAACAATGTCCCGCCATCGGCAAGTTCGAAACGGCCGAGGCGTTTCTTCACGGCGCCCGTGAACGCGCCCTTCTCGTAGCCGAACAGCTCCGACTCGAGCAGAGTCTCCGGGAGGGCCGCGACGTTGACGGCAATGAACTTGTCCCCGTCGCGGCCCGACGCCTTGTGCAGGGCCCGGGCCACCATCTCCTTCCCCGTGCCGCTCTCGCCCAGGATCAGCACTGTGGACGGCGTCGACGCCACACGTGCCACGGTGGAGAGCACCTCTTTCATCGCCGGGCTCTCCGCCACGAGCTCGCTGTCCTGCACCGAATCCGCAAGCACCGCACGGAGTTCACGGTTCTCCACCAGAAGGTGATGCCGCTCGGTGGCCGACTTCAAGGTCAAAAGGAGCTCTTCCAGATCCACCGGCTTGTTCACGTAATGGAACGCACCCGCGCGCATGGCCTCGACAGCGGTTTCAATTGAACCGTGGGCCGTAAGGACGACCACCTGGATCTCGGGGTTCAGCGCCCTGAGCTTCTTGAGCAGTTCCAGCCCGTCCATCTCGGGCATGCGCAGATCGATCAGCGCCACCTCGAAGTAGTTCTCGAGGCAGAGGTTCAGCGCGATCTTCCCCGCTTCGGCAGTCCTGACCTGGTAGCCCTGTTTGGCGAGAAAACCGGCGAGCATTTCGCGCTGGCTCTCTTCGTCGTCCACGACAAGCAGGCGGTACCTCATCGCACTCCTAGGCGAGCCCCGACGTCATCAAGCCGGTCTCCCGGTCGCCTGTGCCGGCAAGGTGACGGTGAAAGCACTCCCCTCCCCCGGTTTACTTGCCACTTCGATGGTTCCGCCATGCTCTGTGACGATCCGATGCACCAGGGCCAGACCGATGCCGCTCCCCAACTTCTTGCGGGTGAAGTAAGGGCGAAAGAGCTGCGGCAGATCCGCGGGATCGATGCCCAGGCCGGTATCCGTCACGGTGAACCGAACGGCCCCGTCCGTATCGACGGCCGCCAGTTTGACCGTTCCCCCGCGGGGCGTGGCGGCCAGGGCATTCTGGCCGAGATTGACCACGACCTTGCGCAGCGCCTCGGCATCCCCCATCACGGTCTCCAGGGTAGCGATTTGAGTCTCGAAGGTCACCCCCTTTTCAGTCGCCTCCAGGCGGAGTCCCGACGCGACCGATTCAAGGAGCGTGGCCATTTCGACTTCGTGCCGCTCCAGGTTGAGCCCCCGGGCCAGACTCAGGAACTGCTGCACGGTTTCGTTCAGGCGGCCGATCTCCGCCGTCAGGTTGCCCAACAGGTCACGGTACTCGTCGGCCGCCTCGGACGGCGTAAACTCCGCCCGGAGGCGCTGCGCAGCGATCGAAATGGCATTCAGTGGATTGCGGATTTCGTGCGCGACCCCGGCGGCAAGGTCCCCCATGGCGGCAAGACGCTCGTTTTGCTCGGCCTGACGGGCCAGACGCCTGGCATCGGTTACGTCGTGCAGAATGGCGACGGCATCGTCGCGCTGGCCGCGCAGCCGCGTGGTCGAGACCAGGAGAATCCGCTCATCGCCCGCAGGGTTGAGCCAGACGATCTCGCGCTCCAAGGTGGCGCGCCCCGCCTCCTGGAGGGGTGCAAACAGCGCAGGATCGCCGGGCGCAACCTCGGGATAGCTTTTGCCGACGAGTGCGTTGGAGGGCTGCCCCAGCAGCGAGCCCGCCTGCGGATTGGCCAGGCGGATTTTGCCGTCGCGATCGATCACGATCAAGGCCGAGCGGATCCCGCGGAAGAGCTCGTCCGTGAGCGCCTCGGCAGCCGTCAGGTCTTCCACCGCCAGCGTGTACCGCTGTGACGTCCAGAGCACGGCAAGTCCGCCCAGGCCGACCAGAAAGATCAGACCGGCGAGCACGGACAGCTGGAGTGTGATGGCATAATCGAGCCGGCGCAGCGATTCCCGGGAGAATCCCACGCGCAAGATTCGCGGCTGATCGGGGACTTTCGCCACGGCCTCGATGATCGCCAGATCCGCGAATCGCCAGTCGCGCGACGCCACGCCGTCCGGCGAGGCGAGAAGTGCGGTAAGCAGTGAATCGTCCGCGATGCGACTCATCTCCTCCACCCGTCTCGAAGCCATCACGATCCCGTCCAGCTCCTGCAGCACCACGTATTCCAGGCTCGGAATTTCGGATATGCTGCGGAGAAGGAAACCGGCGCCCACGTTCACCTGCAGAGACGACAGCCGGCCGGCAGCTCCCCAGATGACCAAAGCGCAGGTGTCGGCGCGCACCACAGCGGCGGAACTCCCCACCGCCCGGTCGAATTCGGCATAGAGTGCGCCGTCACGTAAGGCGCTCCAGGAACTGTCCGTGAGCAAGGTCACCGGCAGGTAGTCTCCCGCACCCGCGTCCGTGGACGAAAGTATCCGTCCGTCCAGATCGGCCCAGTCGATGCGCGACGCTTCGAAGTCGAAGAGCCAGCGGCCGGGAATCCGCGCCGCCGGCCTCTGGGCGGACATGCTCATCGCGGCATCCTGCCACCGCGCAAACCAGAGTTCGTCGATCAGATTCCCCGCGTTGGTGAGATTGCGGACCGCCAGGGAGAGACTTCCTGCCAGTGCTTCCGCCGAACGGTGTACCGATCGTTCCAGCGCTCCGCGGCTCTGACGCAGCGCCACCACGGTGTAGGTACCGAGGAGAATTGCAAGCGCCACGGCGAACCAGACCAGAATCGAGGGACGGAGACGACGATAGGTCGGCCGGGGCATAGTCATGGGGCCAAGGTATCCGCCCTGGCCTCAGGCGTCAACCAGCCGGAAGTGGTTTGTGAACAGCCAGCCCCGCCCTCCACGGTAAAGCGCGAGTCGATACGCGCCGGCCCGCTCGAGGGGCAGCTCGAGTCTGACACCTTCGCCCCGCCGGAGTGGGAACCCGTTACAGACCAGCTCCCAGGTGGCCGAGCTGGGCCATCTGGCCCTGAGGGTTGCCGAACGCGCAAAAGGAACCTCCCCGCCGATGGAGCCGCGTGCGCCGTTCCCCTCGACCGAGAGAGAAAAACCGGTAGTGGCTCCCCACCGCTCGCTGGAAAAGAAAACTCGGCAGGAGCGAATCGCCTCGAAGAGTGCCCATCGAAACCGGGCGGGATCGGCCGGGGGAGCGTCGTCGAGCACCACGTGCGTCTGGAGCGTGCGGAAGTGCACCTTGTAGGGGAAAATCGGTATCGTCAACGGGCCGAGGCGATAGGGGTGGGCATGGGCATCCACGCCCGCTACGCCGGCGATGGGGCGACGAGTGTTCAGGACGTCCCACAGATAGAGCAGGCGCTCCGAGGGCCCGCGGAGGGCCTTGCGCGGCGACCAGACACGCCAGAAACGGTTGAACCTGGTGAGGTGTTCGGTCCATTCCGACATCTGGTTCCACAATTCGATGCCGTCGAATTCCGTCGCTGCCCAGGCCGTCCAGGGATATGGCGGCAGGTTGTCCATATGGCGGCGTCGCTCTTCTGGGTGCGCGATAATTCCCACGCCACCCAGACGCCTGACCTCACCGGGTAGCGCCTCAGCTGAGAGGTCGTCGGAGAGAACCGACTCCGTGTCGAGCACCAGGTAGTGATTCTGGGAATGGGCGTCGTGATGCTCGTATCCGACCACGACTTGAAGGTCGCCATGCAGGCCCTGCCCCTCCCGGGCGCGCAGGTCCATGTGGTCCGTGATCACAATGTAGTCGAGATTCGCTTCGACGGCCGCCTTCACCAGATCGGATAGCGTGCCCGAGCCGTCGGAATACTGCGTGTGCATGTGCAGACAGCCCGAGACTACATGTTCGCCACCGTCCATTCTCCACATGGGACGGCCTCTTACCTGCCGCCCGCTTCCGCCGCAAGAGCGACTGCCGGGCCACCCGCTTTGACGCCCCAGAGCAAGCCTGCGCCGGTCACCAGGAATAGCAGCACGGAAAGCACGCTCAGGCGCTGATTCCCGCCCGAGAGCACCGAAACGAACCCGAACACCAGCGGGCCGACAATGGATGCGGTCTTGCCCGAGAGCGCATAGAAGCCGAAGAACTCCCCGGCGCGCTCGGAGGGGATCATCCTGGCGAGAAACGCGCGGCTGGCCGACTGCACGGCGCCGAGCCCCGTTCCGGCGAGGGCGGCGAGGATGAAGAACTGCAGTTTGCTGGTGACGAAGTACGCGCCGACAACTACGGTGGCCCATTGGACGAGCATGATCAAGATCACCCGCTTCGGACCGATGCGGTCGGTGGGGCGCGCCCAGACGAGGGCGCCGATGAGCGCGGACAGCTGCACGACGATGAACACCAGAATCAGCTGCAACATGGAGAAGCCGAGCGTATGCGCCGCGAATATCGAAGAGAAGTAGATCACGGTGTTTATGCCGTCGATATATACGAAGTAGGCCAGCATAAACCGACGGAGCGCAGGCTTGCGCACGATTTCCTGAAGCGTGCTCCAGGTCCCGTGCAGCCCCTCGCGGGCCGCCTGACGGAGCCCTTTGCGCCTGGGCGCGTCCGCAGGGAGGTAAACGAAGGCCGGAAGCGCAAACACGAGAAAGCACGCCGCCACAAGGAGGAACGCCAGACCGTAGTGGCCATTTTGTACGAGCGGGAGGGCCGCCGCCAACCCGAAGAGCGATCCTGCGTACCCGGTGGCGAATCCCCAACCCGAAAGCCGTCCCTGGTGCTCCGGTTCGGCAAGCAGCGGGAGATAGGCGTTGTAGAAGACCAGGGCTCCCTCGAAGCCGAAGTTGGCGGCCACTGTCAGCGCGAATCCGTACAGGACCATTCCGGGGCGCACGGTAAAAAGCAAAGAGGTGCCGAGCACCGCCACCAGCGTGTAGACAACCAGGAGCCTCTTGCGCAACGCCGCGAAGTCGGCCAGTGCCCCGGCGACGGGGGACGTCACGGCGACGGCGAGCATCGACGCCGACACCGCCCTCCCCCACCAGAGGTCGCCAGCGCCCGCCGCGTTGCCCACGATCTCGTTGGCGTAGTAAGCGGCCCAGACCGTGGCGATGATCACGGCCGCGTAGAAGGAGTTGGCGAAGTCGTACAGGCACCACGACAGCACTTCGCGCCGCCGGCTCAATTCCAGAACTCCCAGCGAAAGCCGTACGCGAAGTGGCGGTCATACGCCTGGGCCGCACCGCCCGTGCGATAGTCGCTGTCGTCGAGGTTCTCGATGCGCCAGAAGATCAACAGCTGCTTGATTCTCATATCCAGCCCGGAACTGTAGGTACGATAATCTCCCCGCAGGGAGCCGCCCCGTGCGCCGCGCACGGACGCCAGCGGAAAGATCTCCGCCCGCGATTTGGGCACGACCATGCGCAAGCGCACATCGGCGAACCAGCTGTCCTGGGGTGCGTAAGCCGGCTCTCCGCCGCTCTTCCAGTTGTTCTCGAGCAGGTGATCGATTCCACCGCTCAAAGACAGGCCCTGCAGCGGCTGCCAGGCGACGACGGCCGACAGACCGGCGTAGCGGCGCTCCAGCGGAGTCGGCGTGAAAGACGAGGACGCGCCGCCCACAGGCTGCCAGACCGGCAGGTCGCGCGAGCGTCCTGTTGCCGCCAGGGTCACGACACGCACTGCCTCACCCGTGAAATTCCAGCTGACCGAGGCTGACTCGTGAAGTACGGTAGGGAGGTCGGGATTGCCTGTCTCGGAGAAGTTGCCTGAGCCTGCCTCGGGTAGGAGCCTGCGCAAAAGACCCGGAGCCTCGAGCGATCGACCCGCGGCCACCACGATGCGGTGACGCCCGGCCGGTCGCCAGGCGGCGGCCATGGCCGCGCGCCACAAGGGGTCCTGATCCGATTCGCTGCGGGCGGCGCCGGTCAGCGCAACATCCACGGTGGAGAAGGTGCGATAGATTTCCACGGCCAACTCAAGGCTCTTCTGTTCCGGTAGTGAAAGTCCGGCGTCTTTCATCCGCCAGGTGCCGCGGATCGAGACGTTGCGTGTCCAGGAGCCGGGGCTGAGTCGGGACGCGCCAGCCGACAGGGTCCGCCCGAACCATTCGCGCCGCGCGCTCAGAAGCGGGTTGGTGAGCTTCTGGTCCTCGTGGCGCAGGGCGGCAGCGAGCAGCCACTCGCCCCCCTCATCCGGGCGCGCCGCAGTTGCCTCGACATCGGTCAAAAGATATCGGTGTGTGGCCCGCAGAGTTCCCGCATTCCAGCGGAAGGCCAGCGCCCGCTCGCCCCGCACCTGACGAAAGCGGAGTCGGGTGGGCCAATTCGAAATCCGGCGCCGAAGCTCGAAGTCGAGCGCATGCCCGTCGGACGCGGCAGCGGGCAAATGGCCGTCGGAAAAGTCGCGATAGAACTGCCCGTCGAATTCGTAGCCGCCGCCGATCGGCCCTCGAAACCTTCCGCCGGTATGGGAGAAACCGTCGGGACCGTTTGTGTGCAGGGCGACTGCCTGAAGGCTGTCGGGTCGATTGGGCTCGCGCCACGAAACAATCTGGGCAGGGCGCGCGCTCAAAAGCGGGGCGGCCAAGAGAAAGAGGCTGTCGCCGAGGGGCGGATTCAAGATCGGATCGTTCGACCCGTAATACGGAAATCCGAGCGCTTCGACATTCCATTCCGACCCGTCGGACATCCAGCCTGTGGCTTCTCCGTCGCCGCCGAACCAGTGATATTCGCCCGCCTGGTAGGGCGCGCCGTTGCGGCGAAAGCCCATGCCGGGCAGCCTTTCGGCCAGACGGTCTTCCGTCAGCCCGAGCGGCCCGGGAAAACCCGTGTTCACGCCGACGGAAGCCGCGCAGAAGCGCGAAGCCAGTTGCAGCAGGAACAGGTCGTGTGCAAACAGGACGGGCTCGGCGGGGACAACCTGTGCTGAATCTGATGCGGGCAAAGGCAAGCTCGATTCGTCCGGCACCTGGCCGCGGCTGCTGCCGCAGAGCGCCCATGCCAAAAGGGCGACCAGAGCGGGTGCGCGCCCCATCATGGTGCGCTACCGGACGACGCCGACGCGAAAGATCTGCTCCGTGGTACCGGCCGTAAGCTTGCAGAGATAGAGGCCCGCGGCCACCTTCCGACCGGACTCGTTGGTGCCGTCCCAGTCGATGTTCACGACATTCACACTTTGCAAAAGCGCGAAACTGCGCACCCGATCACCCGCCATTGTAAAGATATCGAGATAGACATCCATGGGACGAGCCAGAACCAAGCGCAAGTGCACGAACTCTCCGCTGTCGAACGACACTGGATTAGGAAACGGAGGCTGCGTCGTCACTTCCGAGAACAGTGTGATTCCCGTGTCTGAGACACTAACCAAGAACGGACTAAAACCGCCGATTGCGCCGCCCGCAGTGTCGAAGTGCGGAGCGCTCGCAGCCACTACGAAAACCGTATCGTAAATGGGCCAGTTCGTAAGAGTGGTCATAGCATTGGCGCTCAGGTCGACGAATTCTACGAGGTCAGGATCGGACAACGTGTCCCTGGCGAAGGCAAAGAACCCCACCGGTCGGGCCGGCTCCGCGTAAGCTCCCAGCCCAAACTGACCTGAAAGCGTGGGAATTGGAATCAGTGCCAAGGCTGGAGAGAACGCAAGGGCCTCCAGACGAAACATCTGGTCTGACACGACCTGTACTCCGCTCACTCCCACGGCCAATGAATCGGAGCCATCCGTAAAGTGAACTGTTGACGGGTAGCGAAAGAGCCTCCGGAGCCCTATGCTGTCCCTAAAGCTAACTTCGGGCCACTCGGCCGCCTGCTGGAAGCCCGTTCCATCGTCCCGCCCACCAGTTTTCATGCACCAATTCGCGAATTCATACCACGCCGAGTCGAGTACGGCATTGCGTGAAAGCAATTCTGCGCTCGTTGCATCCAGCGTATTGTCACCGGCACTTTGACCACACCGCTCCCAGATCGCGCGAACCATCTGATCACCGCCAAACCGCTCGGCCAGATAAAAAGTCCACAGGGACCCACCTCCATAGGGGTGTAGATCGCTGGCCAACGTGGAACGCATGATCGATCGTTCGGGCCTGCTCAAGTACGGCGGGAGGTTGGCCCAGTCGTTAATGTCAGGATATGAACGATCCTCGAACCACACCGCGGTCCCTTCGAGCCACCAGCCGTTGACCTGCCAGAAAGGTTTTTCGTCGACGTCGAGATTGAAATGGATCGCGTGAAAGAACTCGTGCGCGCAGGTGATGCGCAGCAGGTCGAGTCGGTTGGCCAGCTGCGGGAACGGCTCCATGGTCGGGTGAACGACCTGGTACGAACTCGCGAAGAGGATCGTGTCGTTGCCAATGATGCGGTTGTAGCCCGTCTCCGCCGCCGTGAAGGCGATGACGAAAATCTGCCCACCAGGCCGGGCCAGGTAGCAGTCGTAAAGATCCACGCCGCCGCCCGCGGCGCCGTCCCCCACGGGAGGCGCGAAAGCCATGGTATCGATCAACAGCTCATACGCCTTCCTGAGCGACTCAGCGGCCACGTGCACGTACGTCGGAACGCCGTCCGCGGCGGTGTCGCTGGTGGCATTGCGCACGGAATCGGGCCCGACAATATTGTAGTGAATGCGAATGGGCACACCGGGGACGTCGAAGCTGGAGTCCAGGACCGGGCGCGCGGCCAGGCCGGGCCAGGCCGCAGCGACAGCGGCGCGGGCTCGCGGACCGAGTTCGCGCTGATGGTCGAAGTAATACTGGCCCAGAGACGTTCCGCAATAGCGCCCGGGCGCGGCCGTGTCCAGCGCTTCCGTCTGCCGCACGAAGTACTCGAGGATTTCCCGGGATGCGGCCGACTCCGCCTGCCCGGCCGGGGAAGCGAGATATTCCCTGATCTGTCCCCGGGCGGATGAACCGCAGGCCAGGACTGCAAGGGCGACCCAGCCGTAGTTTAGCACACGTAATTTAGCCATCAATCTTCCCGTTCACGACCGCAAGGACGGCCTCCATCTTCTCGCGCGCCTCCCGGAGAAGGCGCTCGCCTTCGTTTTCAATGGCGGACCGCTTCGCGGCGTCGTCGAGACCGCCGAGATTGATCCTCACGTTGAGCCACGCCCCCTCTACCGCGGCTTGGGCCATCAAGGCCGCCACACCGGCGTCGGACACGGAATTGGGATTCCCCGACGCCGCCGCGGTCAACGCCAGGTCGAGCACCGCACCGGCATCGCGCATGGTGGACAGGGGTACTTCCGTGGCGTGCAGGTTGGCCGCGGCCACGGCCGCCACACGCGCGGTCTGCTCGGCCTCGCTGTTCTTGGGCAGACTGCGAGCCTCCATCACCCTGTTGAACGCCAGGGCGTCTTCGTCGATGCGTAGGGTGAGCTGCCCCCGTCGTTTTTCCGCGGCCTCCAAGACCGCCGACATGGCATCCGATACGTCGCGGTACTTTTTCTTCCCCAGCGTGAGCCGAGCCACCATGGACGCCAGGGCCGCGCCGAGCGCGCCTGCCGCCGCCGCCACCGATCCGCCTCCCGGCGCTGGCGAACTTGACGCCACTTGATCGAAGAACGTCTCCGGCTTGGCCACGGGAGGCGTACTCTGAAACAATTTAAGCAGGTGGTTCTCGATAATCTGCTCCGAGGAGAACTTCTCGAGCTGCAGGTAGTACTCGGCACAGTCCACCAGGGCCTGCTGCGGCGCCAGCCCCACGACTTCAGATGAATAGATGCTCGTTCCGAACCGCGCCGCCTCCCGCTTGACCGTCTCGAATACACGAAAAACGGGGGTCTTCGGGTAGTTGGTGAGATTCATGGAAACCTGCACCATGGCCTGGTCCTGGATGTCAAAGCCCAGGGCCTTGCAGAACATGAATCCTCCCGAACGCTGACGGATCGCCCTGGCGATGTTCTTGGCGACGGACAGGTCGCGCGTGTTCAAATAGACATTGAAGGCCACGAGCGGCATGCGGGCACCGATCACCACCGCGCCGGCCGTGGGGTGCATGCGCGGCGCTCCGAGGTCGGGATCGCGCTCGGCCTTTATCCCCATTTCCGCTTTTATGCCTTCGTATTGCCCAGCCCGAATGACGGCGAGGTTCTCCCGCTCCGGCCTGACGGCGGCGGCCTCGTAGAGATAGACCGGAATGCCGAGATCGTCCGCCACCTGCCGTCCCAACTCCTTTGCCAGAATGATGCAATCGTCCAGGCCGGCGTTCACCAGCGGGATAAACGGGCAGACGTCGGTGGCCCCGAGGCGCGGATGCTCGCCCGTATGCACATTCATGTCGATCAGTTCCGTGGCTTTTGCGATGCCTGCAAACGCGCCGGCCTTGACGGCCTCGGGCGAGCCGATGAACGTGATGACGGCGCGATTGTGGTCCGGGTCCATCTCCCGGTCGAGAAGATACGTTCCGTTAATCGCAATGATCGCGGCGACGATTTCATCGACAATCTCCGGTCGCCGCCCCTCAGAGAAATTGGGTACGCATTCGATAATCTTGCTCATAGCCGCATCCCATGCCGTATCATCCCGTCGAACCTTCCGTCCCCTTCCCCGCGCCGCCGAAGCAACGTCCCGCGAAGGTGTCGCTCACACCGACTTGCGGTCGAGTTTGCCCAATAAAGTCCAGGCCACAAGGGGAAGCAAGAGCTCATGATGCCCTGTGAAACTGAACCCCCGCCCGCCTGTCAAAGTGGGGCGGCGAACCACATTCTGGTCCGGCCGGTAGTGCTGAATCATGTCGAAATTCGCCGTGGTGAAATCGGTCACCGGGCCCGCCACGTTCCGGGCGGCCGCGAGCGCCTTCAGGAACACTTCCGGCAGAATCACCGCGGAGCCGCAATTGATCGCCACGCCGCCGCCGTGCAGGCCCCGGGCGGCGCCGCCCAGAAGCAGGAAATCGCGGTACGCCGCAGCGCCGATTTCGGCGGCGGGATAATCGGGATGCTGGGCCAGGGTGTCGGTGCCTATTACGGCGTGCACCGTGACGGTCAGATTGTTGCGTGCCGCGTAGCAGAGAAACGAGTACTCTGCGTAAGGCGGGTTGGCCTCATGCAGGGTGCGCGCGAGCGCCGAACCGAGGCCCGACTCTTCCGCCTGGGCCCGATGCACCGCGCGGAAGTAGAGCTCTGCGGTATCGCGGGCCATACCGAAGGAACCGTCGGCCAGGTTGCGATCGACATCCTCCGAAGTGGCCCCGTTGATTGCGATTTCCACGTCGTGCAGCGCACCCGCCCCGTGCGTGGCCAGGATGTTGACGGCACCATAGCCCGCGAGCTGACCGAGCAAAGGCCCCAGACCGCACTTGATGACGTGCGCGCCGAACATGAACAGACGCGTCTTCTGCGACCTGACGGCGGCCGCCCAGGCATCGACGAATTCGAGCAACTCCTTCCCCTTGAGAATCTTCGGCCAGGCCGCCGCAAAGGCCGCCAGATCGGGGGGGCTGTCGGTCTTGGCGAAATGCTCCACCGCATAGGCGGAATCGCGACCTGACAGCAAAACCGTGCGCGC
>Ga0326597_10008851_pt1 | contig 13533 bp, 13 predicted proteins | sample RVTome_12_FD_203789 | JGI IMG/M metagenome (GOLD analysis project Ga0326597, IMG submission 203789) | Soil microbial communities from uranium-contaminated site in the Upper Colorado River Basin, Wyoming, United States - RVT100D185 | ecosystem: Environmental > Terrestrial > Soil > Contaminated >... | reverse complement strand
TGCCCGAATCCTGCAGGCGGCGGAGATTGCGACGCCGAAGCGGGAAGGGCAGTTTCAGGCCGCACGCGACCAGTTCTACCGGGGCTTCGTCGCGGAGGCGATCCACCACTTCTTTGCCACCGCCGACATCCTCGACACCAGCGGCCGCCGCAACAGGGGACTGTTGAGCGCGGACGACCTCGCGCGATTCGAGGCAAGCCGGGAGGCGCCGCTGTCGACCGATTACCGGCAGTTCGAGGTCTACAAGACGAGCACCTGGGGCCAGGGGCTGGCATTCCTGCAGCAGTTGCGGCTCATCGAGGCCCTAGGCGTCGACGCGACCGTCGAGCCGGACCACCTGATCCATATTGTGCTGGAAGGCGCCAAGCTGGCGCTGGCCGACCGCGACGCCTGGTACGGCGATCCGGCCTTCGGCGACATTCCCATCGATGCGCTGCTGTCGCGGGAATATGCCGCCGATCGGGCTCGGCTTGTCACCAATGAGGCCTCCCGGGAGCTGAGGCCGGGCCGTCCGGATGGCCGCGACCCGCGCCTTCCGACGATTGCCGAGGTGCCGCAAGAGCAGCTTGAAGCGTGGGGCAGCGGCGAACCCGATCTCGCGGCCCCGGGGATCTACACCCCCGCCTTGCCGTTCCAGGCCTGGTATGGTGATACCTCGCAGGTCAACGTGGCGGACGCCGACGGCAACATGCTCGCGGCCACGCCGAGCGGAGGCTGGCTGCAGGGCTCGCCCGTCGTGCCCGGCCTCGGGTTCCCGATCACCACACGCGGACAGATGTTCTGGCTGACGCCGGGGCTTGCGAACACGCTGGAGCCGGGCAAGCGGCCCCGGATCACGCTCTCGCCCACCTTCGTGCGCCGCGACGGCGCGCCCTGGCTCGCCTTCGGCACGCCCGGCGGGGACCAGCAGGACCAGTGGCCGCTGTGGTTCTTTCTGCTGCACGCCGAGCACAACCTGTCCCTCCAGCAGGCGATCGACTCACCCACCTTCCACACCGAGCACCTGATCGGATCGTTCTATCCCCGCCGCACCCGGCTCAATGTCGTACGGATCGAGGATCGATTTCCCGCCAGGCTCCTAGACCAGTTGCGCGCGCGCGGCCATGACCTTGACGTCGCATCGAGCTGGGAACTGGGCCGGACCTCTGTCGTGGCCAGGGAGCCGGGCACCAGACGGCTGTTTGCAGCGGCCAACCCGCGGGGCATGCACGCCTATGCCGTGGGGAGATAAGGTTCGGGCTATTCCTCGATGCAAGCCGCAGTTTCTTCGCCCAAGCAGATGCAGAAACGAAGGGCTACTCGGACAGGTGACGGTCAGGCCTAGTCCTCTAGCCAGCGACGATCCTGCGGCGGAGCGACTGGATAACTGCAACGAGCCTGATAGATCGCGTGTGCTCGTCCGGTACGCCTGGTGCTCTTTCCAGTGCTCCCGCGCTTGGCTGATCCAGTTGTTCAGGTTGGCCATTGGGTTCTCCATCGACCCAAATTGTAACAGACAGCGCAACTGCTGTCCCCCGGCCGCGATCAGGCCGGAGGATGCCGGAAAGCGACACTGACGTCTCCAACCGGCCTTGCGCCTGATCGGCGAACTGTCGCGTCGACTCATGCGGAGGCACTATGCCGAGAGCGCCTTCAAGCACAGCTCTCGATCGCTCATCTGGGACAGGTGAACGGGCTGGCGCGGTGCGGAACGGTGCGGACTGAGCAGCGCCGTGGTTCCTGGCTCGGCATGTCAGTGGGACACTGAAGTCCTGCGTTAGATTTGCTCATTGGACAGAAGCAATGGGCTATTGCCGCAAGCGATTTCATAGCTTGACTGGGGAAAGCTGCGGCGTAGTCTGCCTGGAAAAACTCGGTGGATGTTGAATCCAAATTCAGGAAACAGGAGAGAGAAAATGAGGATAGTCCGTCCGTTGGTGGTCGCGGTCGTCACGGCATTGGTGACGGCCACGGCTGCTCAGGCCCAGGATGAGCCCCGCGTCGCGCCGCCCGCAGACCTGGTGACTGCAGGCGCCTTGACGTATGGCACCGCGGCCAGTTTCCCGCCATTCGAGTACCAGGACACCGAGCGCGGCGGGATCACCGGGTTCGACATCGACATGATTGAAGTTCTGGCGGGCTACATGGGTCTCGAGACAGAGGTGCTCGACACCGACTTCGACGGGCTGATCCCGGCGCTGCAGGGCGGCCGCATCGATATCATAAACTCGGCCATGTACATCAAGCCCGAGCGCGAGGAGCAGGTCGACTTCGTGCCCTACATGGTGATCGGCGAAGCCATCGTCGTGCCCGCCGGTAATCCGGAGGGCATCTCGGAGCTGCCCAAGGACCTGTCCGGCCTTGACGTGGCGGTCACGCGCGGCGCCATCGGCGAACGCTATATGGTCGAGTTCAACGAGGAGCTCGAGAAAATGGGCATGCCTCCCATGAACATCATGACCTTTCCCACCAACCAGGACGCCCTTCTGGCAGTGCACAGTGGACGCGCGCATGCCTTCGACACCTCGATCCCCGGCGCGGCACATTTGAACGAGCAGCGCCCGGGCGAGTTCGAGGTCGCAGCCACGTTCGACCTCGGGACCGAGATCGGCATCGCGACCCGTAAGGGCGAGGCTGACATGCAGCGGGCCCTCGATGAGGCGCTGGCGATCTTCGTCCAGGAGGGAGAGTATGAAAGGCTCCTGGACAAATACGGACTGCCGCAGGAAGTCAACTACTTCTCGAAAGACTGAGCACGACACCGTCGCCGGGAGACGCTAGCGCTCTCCCGGCGACGATCACACGTGCCGGAAGGGGGTCGCCTTGCCTGGATTCGTCGACTACTTCTTCTCTCTCAATTTCGCGCTAGGAGCCGGGATCACGCTGGCGCTTACGCTGCTCTCGATGATCCTGGGCATTGCCGGCGGCTTGGTGTTGGCGCTGGTGAAGACCTCCGGCATCCGGGTCCTGCAGGCGCCCACCGACTTGTACATCTGGCTGTTTCGGGGCACGCCGATCCTCCTGCAGCTCATCTTCATCTTCAATGCCCTGCCCCAGATGGGACTGCGGTTCTCCGCCTTCACCTCCGCCGTCATCGCGCTTTCGCTCAACGAAAGCGCCTACATGGCCGAAATCATCCGCGCCGGCATCGAATCGGTCGACAAGGGCCAGCGCAGCGCCGCGCGAGTCCTGGGCCTGCGCGACAACCAGATCATGCGTTACGTCGTTCTGCCCCAGGCCATGCGCCTGATCGTGCCGCCCACCGGCAACCAGTTCATTGGCATGCTCAAGATGTCCGCTCTTGCCTCCGTGATCGCCGTCCAGGACCTGCTGCTGCGAGCCCAGCGCATAGCCAGCGCCAACTTCGACTATGTCGACACGCTGCTGGCCGCCGCCTGCTGGTATCTGATCCTTACGACCCTGTTCACCTATGGCCAGCGATGGTTGGAACAGCGCATGGACGTGTCGAAACGCAAGCGCCCCGCGGCAGCCGCCGGGGCCGCCTTCACGAGTGACAACCGGTGACAGCGCCAGACAATCAGCCGATCCTCAAGGTTTCCGCCGTCGAGAAAAAATATGGCGAGCTGACCGTTTTGCGCGACATCTCGTTTGAGCAGTTCAATGGCGAGGCGGTCGTCATCGTCGGCTCCTCGGGGTCGGGCAAGTCAACGTTGTTGCGTTGCATCGCAGGCCTGGAGGACGTCAACAGCGGCGAGATTGTCTTTTGCGACCAGAAGATATCGGCGGACAAGAAACTGCGGTACTCGATCCGGGGCCAGATAGGCATGCTGTTCCAGTCGTTCAATCTGTTCCCTCACTTGACGGTCATTGAGAATATTATGCTGGCGCCGCGTCTGGTCCGCCATACGCCGCAGGAGGAGGCCGATGCCCGCGCCAGCGATCTTCTGAAGAAGGTCGGTCTGGTGGACAAGACCTACAGTTATCCCGAGGAGCTCTCCGGCGGCCAGGCCCAACGGGTGGCGATCGCCCGTGCCCTGGCAATGGACCCCAAGCTGATGCTGTTCGACGAACCCACATCGGCGCTCGATCCCGAACTCACGAGGGAGGTTCTCGACGTGATGCTGGGGGTGGTCGAGGACGGCATGACGGTGACCGTGGTCACCCACGAGATGAGCTTTGCCCGGAAAGCGGCGGACCGCATGGTCTTCATGGAGCATGGCAAGATCGTCGAACAGGGCGCGACCGAAGACTTGTTCAACAATCCCCAGAATGAGCGGACCCGAAGCTTCCTCAGCCAGATCATAGGTGACTAGCGTGCCAAGCCCCAAGCAAACGCGTCATCTCGATCTGCCGCCCGACTCCACTGGATACCGCACCAAGACGGAGTGGGCCTATATTCAGCTGCGCCGCTGGATCCAGTCGGGCGAGCTGGAGGCGGAGCAGCGCCTCGACCAGCAGCAGCTCGCGACGCGTTTAGGCGTCAGCCGTGTGCCGCTGCGCCAGGCGCTGGTCAGGCTGCAGGCGGATGGGCTCGTCGTCGCCCGTCACCACTTCAGTGCGACCGTCGCGCCGCTGTCGTTCGAGCATGCCGAGGATATCTACGCCAGCCGGGGCGCTCTCGAGCCAATGCTGACGGAAGCTGCCGTGCAGCGCCTGGACAACGGCACCATCCGCGATCTCGACGCTCTGCTGGAAGAGCAGCAAGAGGCGCTCGCGGCGGGACTGCGCCCGCGCTTTCTCGAACTCGACCGAAGCTTTCACAATCGGCTGTATCAGGAATCGGGGTACCATACGTCCGTCGAGCTGGTTCAACGGCTGCGTGACCTGAGTGACCGCTATGTGGCCGCTTTTCAGGGCGATGCCGAACGCTCGCAAAGCACCTTGCTGGAACACCATGACATCGTCCGCGCCAGTGCCTCTCGCGATGCCGCGAAGGCGGCTCGCCTGGTCAGGGACCACGTCCGGCGCGGCATCGATTTTCTGCGTCAGATGCAGCGCAGCGCGGAACAGTCGCAGTCCGATCCCTCCGCTGGCCCCTCCGGCTGAAACTGGAATCTGCACGTGCCGGATCCTCGTCTCGTCCTCGTGTGCCCGTTGCTTGTGCCGGCATGAGCACAATAGCTGCGATCAGGGTGTATCGAGCCGACCTGCCGCTTGCCGTCCGGCTGGAGCATGCGTCGGCGTCAGAGCCTGTCCTGGAGGAAGTCTTTATGGGCGTTGTCACGGTTTCGGGCGCGCAGGGACTGGCGGAGGTCCGCGGCAACGGCTCCTATGCAACAGGGACCGACACCGCGACACTGCTGCACGAAGCGTCGGACGTCGCGGGACCAGCGATGCTGGGCGCCGATCTTGCGGAAGCTTCAGCGCACGTCGCCGAGGTTTGCGCTACGCCGCTGGTGCGGGCGCTCGCCGACAGCGCCGTTCTCGACGCCGTCGCCCGGGAAGCCGGGCAACCGCTATGGCAGGTGCTGGGCGGCAGGCGAACTGGAGCTATTCCGACGCACGCCCAGATCGGGTTTTGCGGGCGCGAGCAGGCTGTGGAGCTGGCGCGTTCGGCGGCCCGGGCCGGCTTCGGCCGTGTCAAAATGCGGGTGGGGCGCCCGCGACCGGATGACGATGTCGCGATCGTGCGCGCCGTGTGCGACGCGCTTGGCGAGGACGTCGTGATTGCCATCGACGCCAATGGTGCCTGGGACGCGGCAACGGCGATCGCGACAGTGCAAGCGCTCGCCGCGCGCAGGATTGCCTGGGTCGAGCAGCCCACCCGGCCCGGCGATGACGATGCGCTGAGCGCAGTGCGCCGGGCCGTCGAGGTGCCGGTCGTGGCGGACGAGGCCGTGCGAACGCGTGAAGATCTTCAGCGCCTGTGCGCGGCGGGGGCGGTTGACGGGGTCCACCTCAAGCTCGAGAAGGCTGGCACCGTGGCGGCCTTGGCAGACCTCGCCGCGCAGGCCCGCGATGCCGGTCTGCTGGTCTTCATCGGCCAGATGGACCAGGGTCGCCTTGGGAGCAGCGTCACCACCCATCTGGCCGCCGCCATCGCCGCTGATGCCTACGAGCTGTGGGGCTTTCAGAACATCGCCCATGACGTCACCACGGGCCTGGACGTTCGCGACGGGCGCGTTGGTCTGCCGGCGGGGCCGGGTACCGGGGTCGTGGTGGACATGGAGAAGCTGACATTGGTGAGAGAGGTTGCATGAGCGAGGTCGTGGATTTGCTGCGGGATCTGGTTCGGATCGACACCACGAATCCCCCGGGCAACGAGTTGCAGCTTGCAAATGCCCTCGCCGCCTGGCTGCGCCATCGCGGCATCGAGGCGGTCATCGACGAGTTCGAACCCGGTCGTGCCAATCTGTCGGCCCAGGTGCAAGGCGCGCGGCCGGGCCGCACGCTCATGTTCAACACCCATATGGACGTCGTTCCGGCCGGCGACGGCTGGGCCAGGAGTGCCTTCGGCGGTGACATCCAAGACGGCAGCATCTACGGGCGCGGCTCCGCGGACTCCAAGGGCAGCCTTGCGGCAATGGCCGCGGCGATGGTCGCGCTCGCCGAGGGCCCGGACGGCTTTGCCGGAGCGATCCAGCTCAGCGCGGTCGCCGATGAAGAAGTCAACAGCCGCGGCGCCCGACACCTGTTGCTGACGGCGCGCCCCGACGCGGTGATCGTCGGGGAACCCACGGACTTGCGCCTGATGGCGGCACACAAAGGCAGCTTGCGCCCCGTCGTGGAGGTGGTGGGTCGGTCGTCCCACGCAGCCCTCCCGCACCGCGGTCTGAACGCCATCGAGGCCGTGGCGGCGCTGCTGGCGCGCCTGGATGGGCTGCGCGAACGGCTCGCCGCCCGCAGCCATGCGCTGGTCGGCCGCCCCACGGTCGTGCCGGTGCTGGTCGAAGGCGGCGAGGCGCCCAACATGGTCCCCAGGGCCTGCCGCGTGACGTTCGACCGGCGCCTCGTGCCCGGTGAGACGCAAGAGGCGGCCATCGAGGAGTTCGAGGCCTGGCTGGCCGAGTTCGAAGCGGCGGCGGGAGGCGTGACGGCGAGGATCGTGGCACTGGCGCCGAGCACCGGCGGGCCCTCCGAGACGGCGGCCGACCACCCCTTCGTGCAAGCTTGCCAGGCCGGCCTGACGCAGGTGGGACTGTCGCCGGACCTGGGCGGGCTGATCGTCAACTGCGACATGACTCATTTCCGCGCCGCCGGGATCCCCGCCGTGGTGTGCGGCCCGGGCAGCCCCGACGTCATGCACGTGCGCGACGAGCACCTGCCGGTGCAGGCGCTGGAGCAGGCGGTTGCCGCCTACGGGAGCATGGCACGCCAATGGCTGACAGGAGACGCAGGATGACGGACGCAACCGTTGCTGTCGCGCACGCCCCCAGTATACCCGGCAGGCTTGCCGACAATGCCGAGCAGGCGGTCAGGCTGATCTCCGCCTCGGCGCAGGCAGGCGCAAGCATCGCCATTCTCCCCGAGCTGTTCCTTTCGGGCTACGATGTCGGCGGCATTCTCGACGCCCCCGACCGTCACGTGGTCACCGCGGGCGATCCGATCTGCACTGTCCTGCAGCGCGCCTGCGCCAGGCACGAGATCGCCTCCATCGTCGGCGGTGCCGTTGCGCTTGCCGACGGGATTGCCAACGCCGCGCTGGTGATTGCGCCCGATGGCACGCTGGTTCACGTCTACCGCAAAGTCCATCTGTGGGGCCAGGAGGCGCAAGCGTTCGTGGCGGGGTCTCAGCCGACACTGGTCGATCTTGCGGGGTTGCGGATCGGCATGTCCATCTGCTTCGATGCCGGTTTCCCCGAGCATGTGCGGGCGCTGACGCTCGCCGGCGCCGACTTCATCGCCTGCCCCGCGGCCTTTGCCGTCGGTGAAGAGCGCCAGCGCTACGACCTGTATTATCCGACCCGGGCTCTCGAGAACACGATCTACGTTGCCGTGTCCAATGCAGTGGGAAAGCAGGGTGGCCTCGAAATGTTCGGGGACAGCAGTATCTTCGGCCCGCGAGGCAACCGCATCTGTCGCATCGGGTCCGAGCTCGGTGTCGAGACGGCGCGTCTGAATCGACGCGAGATCGAGCAGGCCCGAGAAGACCTTCCCTATCTGCGCGACCTTGCCGATCGGGGCGCGGCGAAACCTGAAATCGTTGAATGGAGGTGGTAGATGGCTCCCGTTTTTCCCGAGGACGAATATCGGTCTCGCCAACAGCGGCTCAGGAACAGCCTGGCCGCTGAGGACGTCGATATCTGCGTCATCACTTCGCCCGAGAACATCTGCTACCTGACGGGGCATGCGACCCCCGGGTATTACACGTTCCAGGCCCTGGTATTTCCGGTAACAGGCGAGCCGATACTGGTGATGCGCGAGTCGGAGGTCATCAATGCCGAGGAAGCATCGCACATCAAGGACATCCGGGGCTATCCCGACAACATCGATCCGATCTCGGCAACGGCGGACGCGGTCATGTCAGCCGGCCGTCCCCGGCATCTCGGAATCGATGAGCGCTCCTGGTTCCTGACACCGTTCCAGCACCGCAGTCTTGTGGAGAAACTGTCCCCGGTTGGGGTCAACGCCATCGATGGGGCGGTTGCTGCTCTGCGCCTGATCAAGAGTGCGCGCGAGATCGCCGCCATCCGCCAGGCGGCTCGGATCGTCAACCGTGCCGCGCAAGCCGCAGTCCAAGCCGTCGAGCCGGGCGTGCGCGAGCGCGATATCGCAGCGGTTCTGTTCGACACGATGGTCCGGGAGGGCTCGGAATACCTTGGCATGGAGCCGTTCGTCGCCTCAGGGCCGAGGAGCGGCAACATTCATGCAAGCTGGACTGACCGCGTCATACAGGACAACGAGCCGGTTCTCCTCGAACTTGCCGCGTCCTATCACCGCTATCATGCCGTGCTCATGCACACGGTGGTGGTCGGCGAGCTCCCCGACGACCTTCGCCAGGTTGCGGAGACGTGCGCCAAGGCGCGGGAAGCCACCTTGGCCGTCATGCGGCCGGGCAACACCGCGGAGGACTGTCACCGGGCATGCGTCGCGGCCATCGACAAGGACGGATTGATGGAGTTCTACCGCAAGCGCACCGGTTACTCCGTCGGTCTTGCGTTTGCGCCTGACTGGGGCGAAGGCAGCATTTTGAGTCTGGGTTATGGACAGCACACCAAATTGCAGGAGGGTATGATTCTGCACGCGGTTCCGGCAATCCGAATGCCGGGCCGGGGCGGCATCGGCCTCAGCGCGACCGTGCTGATCACCGCCGACGGTCCCGAAATCCTGACACAGGTTACGTGAGCGACGAGTTCTTTAGATCTGCGCTTGGTTCAATGTGCTGTCCGTGCCGCCGTACGAATGTGGTGCTGGCGCTCGAAGTTCGCATTCAACACCGGCACAGAAGGCCCGGCACTCCTAAGCTCGCCTGTCGGGCCTTTACTGTGCCACTCATCAGGATTTTTGCCGGCAGTGACCCGACTTGGCCCTCAACAGCATTGCAGCTGCACGGTCCATTGCGGGTCGACATCGCATGACAGGCCCAATTTTCGGCCCTGCTTGGTACAGCTTATATAGGCGTACCCTCGCACGCCCGTCGAAGCCCCGCCACCGCCGAGTTGCGAGTCTCAGTTTTCCGTCTTGGGCGATCCTGAACAATACCCAGCCCGTCAGGGCGCGGCCCATAAGGTCGCCAGCCAATTAGGTACGGACACAACAGATGCACCGTAAACTCGACATCGAGGAAGGGATGGTCGTGCAGATAACCCTGTATGGCGTGGACTATCAGATCGTGCCCGACTCTCTGGCAAATCTCCGACCCACCTACAGGGGATGTGCCGATACGCTTGTCTTCGGCGAAAGGGAGACCGCCAGATCGCCCAGTTGGACTCCGTGGGAATAAACGGAGCCGGTTTAGAGCCGTCCTGAGCAGCCGCCGTTGGCGCGAGCCATGGCGTAGCTGCGGGAACTGCGCTGGTACGCAAAAATCCAGCTGGAGAAGGACGGTATCGTTAGCAGTGTGGAGCTTATGAGGACCTATGTGTTGAAGTGGCGAGCCGCTAAAGCGAGATGCTCACCCGCCTTCGTTGGCAACAATGCTTACGTGGGTTAGTGCTTACATAGGGTACAGCCTGGCGAGGCGTCTCAGCCCCGCCAATTAACCGTCTCGACAGGATCGCATTGACGCTTCCGAGACAACGATCCATGCTGGTCAAGATGCAAACGAGACAAGGGAGTGCACTCAGATGACGATCATTGGCTATGCCAGGGTATCAAGCGCCGGTCAGGCCACGGCGGTGCAGGAGGAAGCGCTGCGCCGCGCCGGCTGCGAGGTGATCCGCAGTGAGAAGGCGTCGGGCCGGTCCCGCGCCGGCCGCGATGAACTCGAGACCATCCTCAGCTTCATCCGCCCCGGCGACGTGCTCACGGTGACCAAGCTTGACCGCCTCGGGCGCTCGACCCGCGACGCCCTCAATCTTGTGCACGAGCTGGAGGCCAAGGGCGCCGCCTTGCGCGTGCTGGAGCCCGACATCGCTACGGACGGCCCCATGGGCAAGATGGTGCTCACGGTGCTCGGCATGGTCGCAGAGATGGAGCTTGGGTTCATCCGTGAGCGCCAGCGGGCCGGCATCGAGGCCGCCAAGGCGAAAGGCGTCTACAAGGGCCGCAAGCCGACCATCGACCCCGACCAGATCGCCGCACTGCGGGCCGAAGGACTTGGCGCCACCGCCATCGCCGCCCGGCTCAACATCGGCCGCGCGTCGGTCTACCGCGTTCTCAATGCACCTTCCGCCGTACCATCTGCCCCATCGGCCAACTGAGCAGGAGCGAGGATCAGGAACATGGACAACCACCATCAGCAGCCTGCCCGTCCCGCCGACGCTACCTGGTGCCGGCATTACGCACCCGAGCAGGTCATCCATTTATACGCTCAAAGCCTGGCTACGGTCGAACGCGAGCGGGACCAACTGCGGCAAGAACTCGAAGCTGCCAACGGCATCGTCGGGCTGCTAGCGGACGGCCACGATGCGCTGCGCCACTATGGCATCGACTTCATGTCGTTTCCATCCTTCATGGCGCCGGCCTCACCGCGCCCACTATCTTCCCGCAGCCGCCGCTCCGATCCCGCCGCCGTCAAGAAATGGGCTGCCTGCCAGCGCCGCCGCCTGGCAGCCGCAGTGGGCGAAATTGACCGCAAGATCGACCGTGAGCTTGAGGATATGGTGCGGCGGACGTTTGGCACTTGCCGGCTTGTAACAGAGCCGGTGACGGCGGACGGTGATTGTGGTACCGTTGGCGGGAAGATCGCTATGGCGCTGGCACAAATGGAAGCGCCCAAGGCGCCCGCACGGGCGAAGCGGTCGAAGATGAGGAAACAGCCGCCACCACCTTTGCGGCTCGTCTACTCGCGGCCTTACCAGTAGCGGCCGTTCACCACAATTCCAGCTTGCGTTTGAACCGCGCGGTTGTGGCGGCCACTTGCGAGTGGTCACTGCTATCGGCAACTGAAAGGCTGATGATGATGAATGAGAACAAGAATAGCGCAACCGCCGACTTGCAGGAATGGCTTGCCCTCGAACTGGACGGGCGCAATGCCGATCCAAGCATCCTTCTGCGCGGCTTCGACAAGGCATCGGAAGCCGGCGGGACCATTCTGAAAGCGGGGCTTTGGCCGGACGCTCACAAGCCCGAAGCCATTGCTGTCAGTATCCGCGAGCACCAGCCGCGTGAGCAGGACGAGCAGCGCAAGCCCCGCATTTTCGATTATCCGGCCTTTGCTGTCATGCGTGCTCTTGGCGTCGTCGGCGGCTCTTTTCGTATGAACAAGAACTTCGATCCGGCTGATAGCAACGACGATCCGCGCGGCCTCTTCTATCCGGCCATCATGCTACCCAAGCCGCTGAACAACCTTTCCATGCTTCGCATCATCGCCGATGCCCAGCCCGGCTATCAGATCATGCATGTCGAGAGGCATCAGGACGATGCCAGCCCCGCCGGCTCGCATTATGACGTGCGGCGCCGCAACCTTGTGCCGCGCCACCAGGGCAATGCGAAGTACGACAGGGCGGAATTGGTCGCGGCTTCGCTGGCGGCCGTCAGGAGCGGCGGCGGGGTCTCGGAAGCCGACCTAAAGCAAATCCTCTTGGACGCCTTCGCTCTTCTGGACAAGCTGGCACTCGGCCGCCCTCAGGCGTCAGCCGTTGAGGCCGCCGAGTAGTCAAGATGAGCGCCCAACGCTCGCCCGAACGCTACGAGCACCATCGCCTCAAGACGCGGGCGCGAGCATCGGCTACCTCGCCCGGCCCTCCCCGAAGGTGCGCCGTTCCGGGCTGCCACAAGCCAACCCAGCGCAGCAGCGGCGACGGCTTCAGCGTCACCTATTGCCGCGACCACGTGGGGCACCTGGCACGGCACGGCTCGACGTGGCGCAAGACGCCCCGCAAGGCCGAAGTCGAGCCTTTCCGCCAAGCGGCCCGTCAGTGGCTCAGGGCGCACCGTGAGCGGCCATTCGTGCGGCAGGTGGCTCGCCGCCCTGGCCGGCCTTCTCGCTGGTGCTGGCGCCCCTGAGAGCGCCTGGAGCCTCAAGGGCCTGCCGCCGAAGGAACGCGCCCGCATCGCCCTCGCCAAGATCGGCCGCGAAGCGAAGGGCGCCCCGGCGGAAAAGCTGCTCATCATCGTCCTCAGCCTATGGGCCTGGCTCGAAGCTCAAGGCGCCGATGGCCGCTTCCGGGAGTTCCGGCAGGTGCAGATCGCCAAGGCCGCCAAGCGGCTCGCCAGCGGCACGCACAAGACCCGCGCCGGCACGCCGATGCCCTCCAAGTATCCGCCGTCCAGCGGCAGCTATCTCAGGATCATGGGCCGGCAGATTGACGACGTGGCCGGCCTGGTTGCCGCGCCGGCATGGCGCGACGTGCTGGCGCTCGTGCAGGCCCCCGCCGCAGCCGCAAGCCCTTCGCCGCCGCCCGCAGCCGTGCCCAACGCCGCCGCCTCTGTTGCAGATGAGGATGAGCGGGACCGCCAATCGTGCATTGCCCGCTGGGGCCGCACCAAGGGCGAGCGCCTGGCCGCTGTCCGCCGCCGGCTCCGCCATCGGTAGCGACAGTTAATTGTCAGTACCCGGATGAACGCGAGGAAGTGCAAGCGGCCGGCCCCGGCAGAGGCCATGAAGGACCGCGCCTTTCACGACCTTTGGATGACTGCCCAAGGCCCGGCACTCTGCGCAGTCGCGGCGGACGCGATGGCTGCCCTGGACCAGCTAGACGCCGCGCACCGGGACAAGCGCAGTGCAGCCGGCGAGCGGACCCGAATTCCCCATCGGGCGGAACTGGAGGTGCGAGCGGCGATGATTGGCAACATCCTCGCCAATCTTCTCTGGCTCCACCACGACGGCCGAGGCCGCACGCGCCTCATCGTCGATCTTTCCCGCCGGGGCATCGCCCGCTATCGCCCGTCGATCTTCCGCCAGCTCAGGCCGACACTCGACGCCCTCGAAACTGCCGGCTTCATCATCTGGCACGGCACCGAGTTCTATGGCTGGCGGACCACCATTGAGGCCACGCCCGGCCTGAACGCCGCCTTCGACCAGCACGGCGCAACCCCGGCGGACATAGG
>Ga0326597_10008850_pt1 | contig 13533 bp, 14 predicted proteins | sample RVTome_12_FD_203789 | JGI IMG/M metagenome (GOLD analysis project Ga0326597, IMG submission 203789) | Soil microbial communities from uranium-contaminated site in the Upper Colorado River Basin, Wyoming, United States - RVT100D185 | ecosystem: Environmental > Terrestrial > Soil > Contaminated >... | reverse complement strand
CGCAGTAAAGTTACCCGCCTGACTTCAAGCGCGCCGGCCGGCCGGGCAGTTCCGGGCGCCTTTCATCCACTCAGACCACTCAAGGGGGACCCGCCATGATCTACGAAGTGAGAACCTACGACCTTCAACCTCATTCGCTGCCCGAAGTGGAGAAGCGCTTCGGCGAAGCCTACGAATTCCGCAAGAAAATCTCCCCGCTCGCCGCGTTCTTCCACACCGAGATCGGGCCGCTCAACCAGATCATCCACATCTGGCCGTACAAGGACCTGGAAGAGCGCGGCCGGCTGCGCGGCGCGGCAATGAAGCTGGAAGGCTGGCCCCCCAAGACCGCCGAGTTCATCGTCTCCCAGCGCTCCGACATCTTCATACCGCTCTCGATCTCGCCCGAGATGAAGCCGGGCAATGTCGGCCCGTTTTTCGAATGGCGGCTCTACACCCTGGCCAACGGCGGCGAGCTGCCGAAGCTGCAAGCGGCTTGGGAAGCGGCGTTGCCCGATCGCCTGAAGTACGGCCCGGTGACCGCGATCTGGCGCTCCGAGCTGGGCGGGCTCAACAAGTTCCTGCACGTCTGGCCGTACAAGACGTTGAACGACCGCTGGGAGCTGCGCAGCAAGATCCGCGAAGCCGGCGTGTGGCCGCCCTCGACCGTGGCGAAGAAGAAAGGCCTGGCGGACTACAAGCTGATCCACCAGGAGAACAAGATCGTCATGCCCTCGGCGTTTTCGCCGCTTCAGTAGCGATAGCAGGAAAGCGTGGGTTGTGGATGGTGGGTTGTGGGTCGATCCACAATCCACGACCCACGATCCACGATTCAATAGAGGACTCCCTGGATGTTATTGGATGAGATGGTGGAACGCGGGCTGCCCGAGGAGACCCGCATGATGCGGGACGTCACCCGCAAGTTCGTCAACGAGCACGTGATCCCGTTCACGCGCCAGAACTGGAAGCAGGAATGGCAGATGTCGCCGGAAGGCCGCCTGCCGAAGAAAATCCTGGAAGTGGCCGACGAGATCGGCATCCGCACCCTCGGCGTCCCCGAGGAGTTCGGCGGCACGCCGCTCGACCCCAAGACCGAGGTGCAGACCTTCGCCGTGATCTCGGAGGAAATCTCGCGCGGCGATTGCGGACTTTCCGACAAGATGGTGCAGATCTGGAAGGTTTCGGTGCTGCTGCGCAACGTCGCGCCGCGCCACCTCCAGGAAAAGTGGTTCCCGCGGGTGGTGAAAGACCCGGGCTTCCTGCTCGCGCACTGCTTGACCGAGCCGCGCGGCGCCTCCGACCGCTGGCTGCCCTACGACGTGCCGGAAGCGATGATGCACACCCGCGCGGAATTGAAGGGCGACAAGTGGGTCATCAACGGACGCAAGCAGTTCATCAGCAACGGCTACGACGCCAGCCTCTACGTGGTCTACGCCACCACCCAGCCCGGGGCGGGCATGACCAGGGGCACGTCCAGCTTCCTCGTCCCGCGCGACACCAAGGGCTTCTCCGTGGCGCGCTGCAACGAGACGCTCGGCGGGCGCTTCATGAACAACGGCGAGATGGTGTTCGAGGACATGGAAGTGCCCAAGGACCACTGCCTGGTCGAGAACACCGCGCTATCGCGGGCGGGCGTCTACTTCCGGCCGGGCAAGATCATCCAGGGCTCGAAGAACCTCGGCGTCGCGGTGCGGGCGTTCGAGGAAACGGCCAAGTACGTCCAGGACTACACTCAGGGGGGCAAGAAGCTGATCAAGCACCAGGCGACCGCCATCCGGCTCGCCGAGATGGCGACCAGGATCTGCGCCGTGCGGGGGATGCTGCGGGAAGCCTCGCGCGCCGTGGACGAGAACGCGCCGGAAGCCGAGATGCTGTGCAACATGGTGAAGCTCTACGCCTCCGAGGCGGTGCTGGAAGTGTGCAAGCACGCCATGGAACTGCACGGCGGCAACGGCACCATGCTCGACTTCGGCATCGAGAAGCTCTACCGCGACGCCTCCATGTTCCTGCACATGGACGGCACGGTGGACGTCACCAAGTTCAAGATCGTGAAGAACCTGTTCCCGGACACGGCCGGGAAATACGCGGGCAATGACTAAGCTTGATGAAGCGTGACTGGGCGCGTCGAGGGGCGGAAGAGGGGCCCCGGTGATTTTTCGGGGATCTGCCCCCCCGGCGACGCGCGGAGCGGCCGAAAAGTTGGCAGCGATACTTGCAACGGCGTGGCTGAGGCCGCTGTCTGGTGACCGGTCCTCGTCAGAACCAAAGGGCGGCCGCGGCCGCCCTTTTTGTTTGCCCGCCACCCGGGAGTCAGCGTGACGGGCTCTTAGAGCGCCTAGCAAAAAGAATCCCCTCCTGCCCGAGGAGGGGTCGCCGCGAATGCGGCGGGGGTGGTGGGAGCAAGAGTTGTCCACGTAACCACCCCGTCTGCTTCGCATCCACCCCCCCTTGAAAAGGAGGGGTGCAAAGCAGGACTGGTCATTTTGTTAGAACCGATCTCAATATAGCCACGGAATCACACGGAAGTACACGGACAAGGACCCGGCTCGAATAACATCCCTGCAATCATTCAAGAATTTCTGTGTGATTCCGTGTGTTTCCGTGGCTGTAGCGATTTTTGAGATGGCTTCTAGACACTCTTAGCGTCAATATTGTTCGAACAAGCGCTGGATTTCGACGGGATCGGCGGTCCGCGTCAGGGCCAGGGACAGCAGCAAGGCCGACTTGTGCGGCGACAGGTTGTCCGCGACGACCATGCCCGGCTCGCTCCAGTTGTTGTTGGGAACGACGCGCCCTTCGCCGACGCGGGAGCTTTGCACCACCACCGCGCGGCGGGCGGCCGCGATGCCGGTCAGTTCCTTCGCCAGGTTGCCGGTCGCGCCCGCGCCGAAACCGGCGACGACGATGCCTTTCGCGCCGAGCTGAAGCGCTGCTTCAGCCAGGCCCGGCCGGCAGCCGGCGTGCACGTACAGGATGTCCACCAGCGGCATGCTCTCGATGCGTGCAATGTCGAACTCGCTGTCCACGGTGTGGCGACGGACCGGCGCGCGGTAATACGCGACCCTGTCCGGGTCCGCATATCCGAGCAATCCCATGTCGCGGCCGCGGAATGTGTGCAGGCGATAGGTGCTGGTCTTGGTGACTTCGCGCGCCGCGTTGATTTCGCCGTTGGTCACGACCACGGCGCCTTTGCCGCCGGTTTCAGGCGTGACTGCCACCCTGACGGCATCGAGCAGGTTCACCGGACCGTCGGCGCTCAACGCCGTGTAGGGACGCTGCGCGCCCGTGATTACGACGGGCTTGCGGCTGCGCACCGTCAGGTTCAGGAAATAAGCGGTCTCCTCGAGGCTGTTGGTGCCCTGGACCAGGACGAGGCCGTCCAGGTCCGGTTGCCTCAGGAGCGCGTTGGCTCGAATCGATAACTTGCGCAGGTCTTCCAGCGTCGCAACCTCGTGCGGATTGCCGTCATCCACTTCCACCTGCGCGATCCGCGCGATCTCGGGAAGGGTGGGCAGCAGCTCCTGCCCGGTCATCCGCGGATTTCCGCTGCGGCTGTAACGCGTGAAATCCATGCGGTCCCTGCCGCGGCTGTGCAGCGTGCCGGGGCCGATCAGCAGGCGGATGCGAGGCAGCATAATCGCGCTCATTCGTCACCTCGTCACTTCATCACTTCGTCACTGTTTCTGAAGCATCCGCTCCCAGTCCTTGGGCAGCGCGATGCGCTTGGCGACGGGGTAGCCCAGCACGCCGTTGTGGGCGAAGATGTAGATGCTGTTGCGCGTGAGATCGCCGGTCACGGCGATCATGAAATCCTCGGGCTTCCACACCAGCGGCACCCTGCGGTCGGGGTCGCCGGATTCGTGGAACACCTTCGGGATGCGCCCGGCCTTTTCCTCCTCCGCCAGGTTCCAGGTCGGCTTCTCCGTCCAGTCGCGCAGGATGCGCTCGAATTGATGGGCCGGCATCCGGGCGTGCTCGAACAGGTGGCGCTTCAGATCCTGCTTCGACCAGCCCCAGCCCGCGATGGTCTCGGCGATGATCGGCGAGAGCAGCACCTGCGGGCGCAGCGTGCCCATGCCCTGCCCCACCGTGAACATGATCTGCCACGAGTACTGCTTCACCATCGCGTCGCAGATGTACGGCATCATCAGCTCCGGCGTGCTGCCCGAGACCGACGAGATGTGGTTGCCGCCGGTGTGGCGCGAGATGGTGACCGTGTCCTCGCCCGCCGCGAAGCCGAAATCCACGCTGTTGGGCGTCCAGCCGATCTTCTTCACCACGTCCTCGTTCTCCGCCACGACGACGCGCCAGGTGTTGCCGAAGGTGGCCTTGTCGTTGCGGTGCGGCAGGAAACCGGCGACGTTGCGCAAGTACAACCGCCAGAACCGGCCGACGGAAGTGTTGGGCATGAAGCCGTCTCGCATCACGCCCTGCGTGTAATTGAAGCCGAGCTGCTTGATGATGCGCCCGTTCAGGATGATCAGCGTTTCGCCGCCCGGCGTGTTACCGCTGTGCTCGACGCCGTAGTCGTGGTCGGCCATCGCCTCGATCAGCGCGACCAGCACCGGCATGTACTCCGGCCGGCAGCCCGCCATCACGCCGTTCACCGCGATGCTCCAGATCGTCGCGGCCCGGCTGTCGGGCAGCAGGCTGCCGAGAGACTCATCGGGATCGCGGTCGGTGTGGCTTAGAAACCGTTCGACTTTCTCGCGCGTCGGCGGCACGATCGGCAGCCCGTCCGAGAGCTGGTTCCGGTAGAAGTAGTCGTTGATCTCGTCGAACCCGCCCTTGACGATGACCTCGCGCGGCCCCGGCTCGCCGCCGGAGGTCGCGGCTGTGGGCGCCTTCAGCAGGTTGTCGATCACCTGCTCGAGCGTGGCCTCGAGGACGTTCTTGCGGAGCTGCTCCTTGCTCTGCACGCCGGGATGCCCGATCACGCGCGCGATCGGCAGGTTCGGCATGCCGAGCCCGATGGAAGCCGCCCCGGCCAGGCCGAAGAACCCCTCGCACACCAGCGTTGACGAAGGCACGCCCGCGCCTTCGCCCGCCGCGCTCGCCCGCAACACGGCGGGCGTGCAGCTCCCTCAACAGCCCATGCCGGAGATGACGGCGTCCACCCCCAGCTCTTTGAACCGTTTCGGCAGCGCGGCCACCACTTCGCGCTCCTCGCTGCCGTGCGTGCTGCCGAACTCGCGCCAGTTGACGAAGCGCACGCCCGGGAAGCGCGTCTTAAGGCCTTCCTCCAGGAATTCGAACACCTCGTTGCCGCGGAACACGTAGTCCCACACCTGCGCGACCGTCTTGCCGGCGAGCGTGTCGAGCCGCGGCGCGAGCGCCTTCACCTTCGCCTGCCGCGGGCTGCGCGGCCAGAGAGCTTCGTAGTAACCGTCATTACCGCTCATGATCTGGACTTTCCGGAAACATTCGAGTGAGCGGGAAGAATACCGCATCCGGGATCAAAAGGCGGGGGATCGGCCTCCGCGGCGGCCGAAAAAAGAGCGCCGGAAACCCTGAAGCTTCCGGCGCGGCCAGCACTTACCACGCATCGCCGCTTAGACCCGCTAAGGGTACCGGGGCACATGGGGGAGCCCGGTCGGCATCGCGTCAACCTCCTGGAGGAGGTTTATCAGGCCAGCGAGGGATCGCCTCGTCGACCTTGGTGCCTGCGCCGCGAAGCACCTGGGTGCGGCGCCAGATACTCCTTGATGGCGCAGTGCAATTTCCTTGTACGCCGCCCGCAGCGGCGCCGTACTGATCCAGATCAAGAAACTACCCGGTCACGAACGCGCTGGCAGCCTGTCGGACTTGACGGGTTGACAGGCTGCTAAAGCAAAACCAGCTGATAATTCGGAATAAAAACCATCCGTAGCGGCCGAATATGAAGAAAAGCAGGACTGAATTCCGCTATCCATTATTCTTTTTTGACGTTTTTCTGGCGCCGGTTTTGCATTAGGAGTTTGTCGGAGCCAAGTCCGACAAACTCCTAGTGTGCGGTCCAGCCCCCGTCCACTGAAAGGATGGCGCCGGTAATGGAAGCCGCGTCATCGCCGGCCAGGTAGCGGGCGAGCGCGGCGACCTGCTCCACCGTGACGAACTGCCTGGTGGGCTGCGCGGCGAGCAGCACGTCCTTCACCACCTGCTCCTCCGTGATGCCGCGCGCCTTCGCGGTGTCCGGAATCTGGTTCTTGACCAGCGGGGTGAGCACGTAACCGGGGCAGATCGCGTTCACCGTGATGCCCTGCTCGGCCACCTCCAGCGCGACGGTCTTGGTCAGGCCGGCGACGCCGTGCTTGGCGGCCACGTAGGCGGACTTGAAGGGCGACGCCACCAGCGCGTGCGCCGACGCGATGTTGATGATGCGGCCCCACTTGCGCTTCTTCATCGCCGGCAGCACGTGGCGGATGGTGTGGAACGACGCCACCAGGTTGATCGCGATGATCGCGTTCCACTTCTCCGGCGGAAACTCGTCCACCGGCGCGACGTGCTGGATGCCGGCGTTGTTGACGAGAACGTCCACCGCGCCAAACTCGGCGATCGCTTTCCGGATCATCGACTCGATGGTGTTCGGCCGCGTCATGTCGGCCGCGTCGTAGCGCACCGTCACTTTGTGGTCTTTGGCCATCTGCGCGCGCAGCGCCTCGATCTCGTCGGCGCGCCCGAGGCCGTTCAACACGATATTCGCGCCTTCCTTCGCGAAAGCCTCCGCGATCCCCAGCCCGATGCCGCTGGTGGACCCGGTGACCAGCGCCGTCTTTCCCTTCAGCATTCAGCCCTCCGCAAACGTATTTAAGGCAAAAGTCACAAGGCAAAAGGCAAAAGGGTAAAAGAACAAAAAGCCGTCAGGCAGTGTCTGGTTGTGCCTTGTGCCTTGTGCCTTGTGCCTTGTGCCTTGTGCCTTGTGCCTTGTGCCTTGTGCCTTGTGCCTTGTGCCTTTAGTTATACTACCGCCTGGCCCGATAAATACGGCCCTTGCATGCTGCGTCTTACTGAAGTCAAGCTTCCGCTCGACCATCCCGAGGCCGCGATCCGGACCGCCCTATTGAAGCGGCTGGGAATCGCGGCCGACGATCTATCGGGTTTTTCCGTCTTTCGCCGCGCCATCGACGCCCGCAAGCCGGCGATCGCGTTCATTTACACGCTCGACGTCGAAGCCCGGAACGAAACGGCGCTGCTCGAGCGCTTCAAGGGCGACCGGCACGTCTCCCGCGCGCCGGACACGAGCTACCGGTTCGTCGCGCAGGCGCCCACCGGGCCTGCCGTGCGGCCGGTCGTGATCGGCACCGGGCCCTGCGGGCTGTTCGCCGGTCTGCTGCTCGCGCAGATGGGCTTCCGTCCCATCATTCTCGAGCGCGGCAAGGCCGTGCGCGAGCGCACCCGCGACACCTGGGGCTTGTGGCGCAAATCGGTGCTGAACCCGGAGTCGAACGTGCAGTTCGGCGAAGGCGGCGCCGGCACGTTCTCCGACGGCAAGCTCTACAGCCAGGTGAAAGACCCGCGCCACCTGGGACGCAAGGTCCTGACGGAATTCGTCAAGGCCGGCGCGCCGCCGGAGATCCTCTACGTCGCCAAGCCGCACATCGGCACCTTCCGGCTGGTGAGCATGGTCGAGAGCCTGCGCGACACCATCCACGGACTGGGCGGTGAAATCCGCTTCGGCTGCAAAGTCGCGGACATTGGCATTGAGGAGGGGCAGGTGCGCGGCGTGACGCTTGCGGGCGGAGAGCGCATCGCCGCGGATCACGTCGTGCTGGCCGTCGGCCACAGCGCGCGCGACACCTTCCAGATGCTGTTCGACCGCGGCGTCCACGTCGAGGCCAAGCCGTTCTCGATCGGTTTTCGCATCGAGCACCCGCAATCGCTCGTCGACCGGGCGCGCTATGGGAAGAACGCGGGCCACCCGCTGCTCGGCGCCGCCGACTACAAGCTGGTCCACCACTGCGGGAACGGGCGCTCGGTCTACAGCTTCTGCATGTGCCCCGGCGGCACGGTGGTGGCTGCGGCATCGGAACCGGGGCGGGTCGTCACCAACGGCATGAGCCAGTATTCGCGCAACGAGCGCAACGCCAACAGCGGCATCGTCGTCGGCATCACGCCGGCGGACTATCCCGGGCACCCGCTCGCCGGCGTCGAATTTCAACGTCGGTGGGAAGCGCGCGCATTTGAAGCCGGCGGCAGCAACTACTGCGCGCCCGCTCAGCGCGTCGGCGATTTCCTCGCCGGCCGGCCCTCGACCGCACTCGGCTCAGTAACGCCGTCCTACACGCCGGGAGTCCGTATGACCGATCTCAGTGCCTGCGTCCCCGATTACGCAGTCGAAGCGATACGCGAGGCCCTGCCCGCCTTCGAGGAGCAGATCAGGGGCTACGCCATGGACGACGCGGTGCTGACCGCCGTCGAGACGCGCACCTCCTCTCCCATCAGCATCAAGCGCGGCCGGGATTACCAGAGCGTCAACACGCGCGGCCTCTACCCGGCAGGGGAAGGCGCGGGCTACGCCGGCGGCATCTTGTCCGCTGCGATCGACGGTATCGAGGTCGCCGAAGCCGTCGCGCTCAACATCGTTAATAACTGAACCGCCAAGACGCCAAGGCCGCCAAGAAGACCATTACAAAAATCAACAAACTTCAGACCAGATGATGCGCCGTATGCCATCCCTCAAGATTCTTTCATTGAAATTGATCAGCAGTCCAAGTCTTCCCCTTGTCGCCTTGAGGTACGACATGACTTGTGCCTTATGAATCGGCAAAAGCCTCTCTACGGCCTTGATTTCAACCACCAAGCGGCCCCCAACCAGAAAATCCATTCGGCCTTCGCCCACTCTCTGGCTTTTGTAGTCCAGCGAAAAGGGCTTTTGTCGATCGAACGCAATGCCATTTAGCCCAAACTCGGCTGATAACGCCTCTTCATAGACGCTCTCCAAATAGCCAGGCCCCAGCAAACGATGCACCTCGATCGCAGCACCGATGACTGCTGTTGCAAGCGCGTCCAGTTCCGGTCCGGGCTCCATCCGCTGCCCTCCTCAGCCTCAGCAATGGATTACATAACGCTCGAAGCCGGCCTGGCGCGTACAGCGGCATAGGCGTACCCTCCATTCCGAATCCGGGCGACAAAGTGGTTTGTATTAATTGTTGTTTTCTTGGCGGTCTTGGCGGTTCATGTTCATTTCGTCCCTCTTGGCGGTCTTGGCGGTTCGATGGTTTCCATTGCGATCATAGGCGGGGGACCGGCCGGGCTGATGGCGGCGGAGGCGATTGCCGATGGCGCCGAGCCAGGAACGATCAAGGTGGACGTGTACGACGCGATGCCGTCCATGGGCCGCAAATTCCTGCTGGCCGGCAAGGGCGGTCTCAATCTCACGCATTCGGAAACGCCGGCCTCGTTTCTGTCGCGCTACGGCGCGCGCTCAGACCGGCTGGCGCGGCTGCTCGAGGCGTTCGGGCCCGGGAAATTGCGCGCCTGGGCGCAGGGGCTCGGCGTCGGCACGTTCGAGGGCTCTTCCGGGCGCGTGTTCCCTGTGGACATGAAAGCCGCGCCGCTGCTGCGTGCCTGGCTGAACCGCCTGCGCGCCGCCGGCGTGAAGTTCCACGTCCGCCATCGCTGGGGTGGATGGGGCGATGACGGCGCGCTCCGGTTCGTCACGCCGCGCGGCGAGCGCGCCATCCGCGCCGACGCGGTGGTGCTGGCACTCGGCGGCGGCAGCTGGCCGCAGCTGGGCTCGGACGGCGCGTGGGTGCCGCTGCTCGCGCAACGCGGCGTCGCCATCACGCCCCTGCTGCCCTCGAACTGCGGCTTCGATGTCGGCTGGACGCCACACTTCCGCGGCCGCTTCGCGGGTGAACCGATCAAGGCCGTCGTCGTCTCGTACACCGACCACGAAGGCCGCCAGCGCCGTCAGCCGGGCGAATTCATCGTCACGGAAACCGGCGTCGAAGGCGGCGTGGTCTATGCGCTGTCCGCGCCGCTGCGCGACCAGATAGCCGCCACCGGCGCAGCGGTCCTCCAGCTCGATCTCGCTCCGGACCGGGGCGCGGATCGCCTGGTCAGGGAGCTCGCGCATCCGCGCGGGCGCCGCTCGGTTTCCGGTCACATGCAGAGCCGCACGGGCCTGAAAGGCGTCAAGGTCGGACTGCTGCGGGAGATCGTGCCGGCACAGGATTTCGCCGACCCCGTGCGTCTCGTGGCGGCAATCAAGTCGCTGCCGCTGAAGCTCGTCGCGGCGCGACCGCTGGCCGAAGCGATTAGCACCGCGGGCGGCGTCGCGTTCGAAGCGCTCGACGAGCGGCTGATGATCCGGGCGCTGCCGGGCGTGTTCTGCGCGGGCGAGATGCTGGACTGGGAAGCGCCGACCGGCGGCTATCTCCTTACCGCCTGCTTCGCCACCGGCCGCGCCGCCGGCGCGGGCGCTATCGCGTGGTTAAACCAGAATTAACCGCCAAGACCGCCAAGAAAAACAATAATGAAACCGCCGATGAACGCAGATAAACGCCGATAAGATTAAGAACAGTCCAAGGCATCACAGATGATATCTACTAACTCCCGTGCGGATGGCGAGGCTCCGCGGCGGGATAGTTCGGCCACAGCTCTGGATATATGGCATTTGATCTCTGGTCGTGTCACGACAGTGATTTTATCCTCGTAACAGAGACTATTGATTGCCCCTACGATCTTGTTCCTTGACAAGAGAGGACACCATTCCAGAAGTTTTTCTATCGCGCTTCGCGATATTGGTTCATCGTGAAACCTCGGTTGTTCTGACTGCCGATTGACACGCGGTACCACTTGAACTCGGCCCGCAACCACAATTTCTTGCATGCGCTCCAACTGCTCTTGAGAAAGAGTTCGTACGTCGATGCACTGTTCGGTCCCGTCGATGAACGACACTACGACAATTGGCCCGTCTATTCGGCAGTTAAAGAATTCGCGCGAAGATTGTTGCTCACAGCGGAGATCTAAGTCAAAAAACCAATACGGGTGCCGGCAACGCAATTCTTCCAAACGATCCTGGGGGAACATTCTCCTCACGTCTTCCTTCGAATAGCGTTTCCAACGTGAGAAAAATTCGATGAGCGCGCGCTGCGTCGTTGGCCTATCGCAACGGATCAGGTCTACCTTCCCTTCGCGCAGGGACTGGAACAGTAACTCAACCTCCTCCTCCGCATCGTCAATATCGATGGCCAAACCACAGGTCTTCTGAACCAGATCCAACATGTCCTGACAGGCGTTCGGTTTCATTTCTCTACTCGCGATGTGGACTATCGACAACCGATATCATCGCAGACTTCAACATGCCTGTCAATATTTTCTCTTTTTAAACAGATACTTATACTATTATATTGGTAACACATTATGTTGCTTTCAAACTTCCAAGATGCACGTGTCGCAGACAATCAGCAAAGGACAATATCTCTTGCTTACGTAACATCTCAAGCGAATGCGCGTAGATACCCCCGTGGAGATTGCGTCAAGTAACGATTGAACTGCTCGTTCGCCTTCATAACCTGGAGACAAATCATGAAAGCATTTGCTGTTTTACTTGCCTCAACGCTTTTGGCTGGATGCAATGCTAATGTTGTTGAACCCGTTGGAAAGTATCAATTGATTCCGGTAGGAAATGATTATTTCATTATGCTTGACACTGTTACCAGTAAGACGTTTAAGTGCTACGTCGGAGACAAAGATTTGCATTGCTCTACGTCGAGTAATTAGCGCTCGAATTTCCCGAACAGCTGAGACATAAAAAGCGTTGCTTGGATTGACCAAGGACACACCACGCCTGTATTGCTACCGGGAGTTAACGCCTATCTCAGTCGGCTACTGACTTCCCCCTCGACCTGCCTGAACTCCTTGTCTCCGGTAACGAGCTCGGCCTTGCGGTCCTTCGCCAGTGCGGCGGCGAAACAGTCCGCATAGGACATCTTGTGGCGCGCCTTGAAAAAGAGGACGCACACTTTTTCTGAAAAAGGTCCCCCTTTTCCAGTCTAAGCCTTTGTGTAACCCGCCTCCTTCTGACCGCGGATGGCGAGCACGAATACCGCGTCAAGTGCTGCGACGTATCGATATAGCGCGACATAACCGCGCGCACGGTGCCCGATCACAAGTTCCCTGAGGTCCGCTCGGACAGGCCGACCGATCAGCGGATTGCGTTCCAGCACATCGATTGCCCGCATGATGTTTTCAATGCGCGATGGCGCTTCCACCACCTGATGCTGAGAGAGATGTTCCAGGATGCGATCGAGATCATCCCCGACCTCTGGTGCGAGCTCGACGCGCGACATGACTAAGAGCGCCTAACACAATGAAACGCACGCTGCGCTGTCACGGTTTTGGCGACGCGGGACAAGCGACACGTCCATGCCTCGCAACGGACATGCTCCGAGCCGATAGCCGCGGGCCAAAACCGTGCCAGCCCAAGAGGGGTTGCGGCCAGAATCGCCGCCAGCTTTGTCGCTCGGCTTGCCAATACAGCGAGTATTGGCTGCACCTCGCTTCGCGCTATCGACAATTCTGTCTCGCAACGCACGCGCGTTTCATCATGTTAGGCGCTCTAACGCGCAAGCGTTCGCGGCTTCGGCTGGGTAACCTTGTTGCTGGTGAGCCGACGCTCAAGATAGCGACGCATCTCCTTCCACGGCACCGTCTTGCCGGAGGCGACAATTTCGGCGTACCGCTGCTCGGCCGTATCCCGAAACTCCCCCTGGCGTTCTTCCTGTTCAGCCTTCTCGGCTATCGCTTCCAGTATGAAACTGTGCGCGGTGGTCCCAGCGCGTTCTGCGGCGCGAGCGACGCGCTCTTTAAGATTCTGTGGCAGGCGAATGGTGGTTGTGGACATCGCGAACCTCCATGTCAAAAAATGCATCGTAGCACAACTGTGCTACACAACATCAGAAAACCCGGGGTCAGACGAGGTCAACCGACCCTAGTCTTTTCGAGCGCGGCCAGCAGGCCCTTGCCCTTGTATTTCCCGCACAGGTTCTGGATGTAATCACGGGTAATAGGCGTCAGGATGATGCGATGCGCCGCCTCATCCATCTCGACTCGCACGCGCGTGCCCGCCTTCATTCCAAACTTTCTCCGGATCCGGGCAGGAATGACGATCCGCCCCTTGACGGTCATGTATGATTCCATGAATGCACTACGTTTCAGTAAAAGTTCGATTCTGACAAGAAAGTACGACGTTTAGCTCAAGGGCTGCCTTTTCTGCCATTTACTGCCGTTACGCTACCACTCTCCGGCGACCTTTGCAGCCCAATCGGAAGGGTAACTTCCGCAGCGCGGGAACCCTTATCACTTATCACCTATCACTTATCACTTATCACGCCGTTCGAAAGCCGGGCGCCTTGGCGGTTAGAATCGCCTCCATGGAAAAAGTCCGCGTCTCCAAGCTCATGTCACAGCAAGGCCTCTGCTCCCGCCGCGAGGCGGACAGTTACATCGAGCGCGGCTGGGTGCTGGTGGACGGCGTGCCGGTCACCGAGCTCGGCACGCGCGCGTACCCGAACCAGAAGATCACGCTCGCGAAGCAGGCGCAGTCGCGCCAGGAAGCGAGCGTCACGA
>Ga0326597_10008849_pt1 | contig 13534 bp, 14 predicted proteins | sample RVTome_12_FD_203789 | JGI IMG/M metagenome (GOLD analysis project Ga0326597, IMG submission 203789) | Soil microbial communities from uranium-contaminated site in the Upper Colorado River Basin, Wyoming, United States - RVT100D185 | ecosystem: Environmental > Terrestrial > Soil > Contaminated >... | reverse complement strand
AGCTGATCGAAGTCGCGCGCATGCTGATCAAGGACGGGCAGACGCGTCTCAAGATGGTGGTCGCCAAGGGCTCGAACCCGTACGACGAAATCCTCGGACAGCCCACCGACGCCGACATCGTGCAGGATGCCGCGCGCGTCGCTGCACTACGCGAAGCGGTGGGCCCGAAGATCGAACTCATGATGGATGCGAACAAGGGCGCGACCTACGCGCAGGCGCTCAGGCTCGCGAAACTGTGCGAACCGTACAACCTCACCTGGTTCGAGGACCCGGTGCTGCAGGCCGACCCGCGGCTGATGGCGAAGCTGCGCACGCAGACCACCATCCCGCTCGCCACCGGCAGCACCGCGACTTCCGACCTCATGTATATCCGTGAGTACCTGGTGCGCGAGGCCGTGGACTACCTGCAGCCCAACGTGCGCGACATCGGCGGATACACTCAGGGAATCAAGGCCGCGGCGCTCGCACAGGCGTTCAACGTCCCGCTCGCGATGGGTGGCAATTACCCGCACCTCAACATGCATCTCCACGCCGGCGTGCCCAACGGCGGGCGCATCGAGTTCCACTGGCAGGGCTGGAAATGTATCGAATCGACCTTCGACAACGCGCCCGGCCCGGTCAACGGAACGGTCACGCTCCCCACCGCGCCCGGCCTCGGCTTCACGCCGAAATCGGGGATACTCGACCTCAAGGTGGACTGATCGTTGGGAATTCGTGACTGATGAAGCGTGACTGGTGGAGCGCGACGCGATGAGGCGTGACGAGTTCGGCGTCGGGTGCAAATCGCAACTTCCCGCGGCAGCGGCTGGACCGCCTCGTTAACTTTCCACCATGCGTCGCAGCCGCGACGTGATCTCCGTGCCGCCACGCACTGCCGCGAGCGGTTCCAGTTCGGCGAATACGAGTCGCCAGTCCAGCCGATCACCCAGCCGGATCACGACAGACTCGACGTCCAGCCAGTCCTGCGGTCGGGATGCAAATGCCTTCAGGACGATCAGGTCCTCGGCCGAACACGTGCGGAGAATTGCCCCGGGCGTCAGTGCCCACTCGCTCGATCGGCCCACGCACCGTTCCTCAAAAGGCAAGCCTCCAAAAGCCACGTCGACGGCGATGCCACCTTCGCTTTTTAGGAGCAAGACGCGGTTGCGAATAGCAAACTCGCGTGCGTCCCCAATACGCGGCCGTAAAACAGCGAGCAGTCGATCGGCGGTTGGGCCTTCGTCGCCAAAATGCGAGAGTACCGTGACGTCCACGTCCCGGGTCAGGCGGGGCTCCCCCCAGCGTTGCAGGGCGATACCGCCGATGAAGCAGAACTGCTCGTTAGCCTGCGAAAGCAAACGCTGCACCTCGAGGGCCGCCCCGAGGACAGTTTTCATCTCGGAACGAGCAGTCGGGAAAACCAGCGCTGCTGCTCGACGAGGCCAGACCCACTCCGTGCCGGCAGGTCCTCCGACATCGGCATGCTGAGCAGGTCCAAGGCCGCCGCCTTCACCTGCTCGTCGGTCATGCGCTCGAGTTCGCGGCGCCGCAAAAGTGCAAGCTCGCGCCCGGCGCGGTCCCAGGTTTCAGCCCAACGCTTGAGGTCAGCATCGCTCATGTGTGTATTTTACCTCGGACGGCCTTCAACGGGCCGTGACAGCTGCGCGGTCCCGCTCAGTATCGCCGGTGTCACCGCGCCCGCGAACGGCGCCGGGCCGGGAACCGTCTCCCAGGTAATGGCATAATCGCAGCGCGTGGCCTGTCCCATGCACGGTACCTCGGCCCCGATCGGGCATGACCACAGCGAGAGAAAACGAAAATGGCAGACACAACCAACCTCTTGCGGCTGGGAATTCCCAAAGGCAGCCTGCAGGAGACGACGCAGAAGCTTTTCGTGCGCGCGGGCTACGACCTGCGCATTTCCGGGCGCTCGTACTATCCGGACATCGACGACCCGGAGATCCAGTGCATCCTCATCCGCCCGCAGGAGATGGCGCGCTACGTCGGCCAGGGCGTGCTCGACTGCGCCATCACCGGGCTTGACTGGATACTGGAGAACGACGCCGACGTGGCGGAACTCGCCGACCTGCGCGCGCCGTGGCCCAACTACGGCGTGGTGCGCTGGGTGCTCGCGTCCAAGGAGGATTCGCCGTTCAAGTCGGTGAAGCACCTCGAAGGCCGCCGCATCGCCACCGAAGCGGTCGGCATGACGAAGCGCTTCCTCGCGCAGCACGGCGTCAACGCGACCGTCGAGTTTTCCTGGGGCGCGACCGAAGTCAAGCCGCCGATCCTCGCGGATGCGATCGTGGACGTTTCGGAGACCGGCTCGTCGTTGCGCGCCAACAACCTGCAGATCATCGACGTGGTGTTGCAGAGCACGCCGCGTTTCATCGCCAACCGCGCAGCCGCCGCGGATGCGTGGAAGCGCGCCAAGATCGACCGCATGCTGATGCTCTTGAAGGGCGCGATCGCCGCCGCCACGCGGGTGCTGCTGTCGATGAACGTTTCCCGCGAGAAGGTCGATGCCGTGCTGAAGATCTTGCCTGCGCTCGCCACGCCGACGGTGTCGACTCTGGCCGATCCCAACTGGGTGGAGCTGAGCACGGTGGTCGAGGAAAAGAGCGTGCGTGAGCTGATCCCGAAACTTTTCGATGCCGGCGCGCGCGGCATCATCGAACTGCCGATCAACAAGATAGTTGAGTAGGATTTTACCAGGCTGCACTCTGGCAAAATCCTTAACGAGGCAAGAGTTACGAATCACGATTCATCTACGACCGAGCGGGAGTCCTTTATGTCAGGAGCCATGCTGGTACTCGAACCTGTGCCGTCGCAACCGGGCGAAGCACGACTGTCGCGCAGGACGCTCGACGGGCTCGCCGGCAAGGTGGTGGGCTTCATCGACAACGCCAAGCCCAACTTCAACCACATGGTCGACGACCTCGGCGAACTTCTCGTCGCAAAGCACGGCGTCGCAGCGGTGTTCAAGCATCGCAAGCCCGGCCAGGTGCCGGTGCCCGAGTCGGTGTTGAAGGAATTCGCCGAAAAGTGCGACGCGGTCATCACGGGATCGGGCGACTGAGGGTCTTGCACGTCGTGGAGTATCCACGACAGCGCGGAAGCGGCGAAGCGGGGCCTCGCCGCGCTGACGATCTGCTCCACCGCCTTCACCGGTCTGGGCCGCGCGCAGGCGAAGGCATACGGCTTCGCCGACATGCCGATCGCGGTGGTGCCGCAGCCGTTCGGCATCCGCACGCGTGGTAAACGCGCGCCGCGCGGAATTGGGCGAGATTACGCGCGACACCATGCTGCCGGTCTCGACTGGCCCGGAAGGCATCGGCATCATCGTCGCCGGCGGCCCCGGCACGCATTCCGTCTACGTGCCCGTCTCCGGCCACTCACGCTCCGTCACTCGCGAGGTCGTGCTCTCAGGCTGAAACCAGGTCGGCGATCCGCGCAGTCGGCCGCTCGTACGGCTATCATGAGTCTCTCGCCAACCCGATAGACAAGCGATGCTCACCGGCGAACTGCGCAACCAAATCGACCGCATCTGGGACGCGTTCTGGTCCGGCGGCATCTCCAATCCCCTCGAAGTCATCGAGCAGATCACCTACCTGCTGTTTCTGCGGCGGCTCGATGAGCTGCACACGCTCGAAGAACTGAAGGCGAACCGCCTGAAAAGGCCGATCGAGCGCCGCGTGTTCCCCGAAGGCAACGACGGCAGGGGCCGGCCGCACGACGATCTGCGCTGGTCTCGGTTCAAAAACTTCGAGCCGCGCGACATGTACACCGTTGTGGCCGAGCACGTCTTTCCGTTCCTGCGCACGCTGGGCGGCGACGATTCCACCTACGCCCACCACATGAAGGACGCGCGCTTCACCATCCCCACGCCGGTGCTGCTGGCGCGGGTGGTGGACATGCTCGGCCAGGTGCCGATGGAGGACCGCGACACCAAAGGCGACCTATATGAGTATATGCTCGGCAAGATCGCGAGCGCCGGGCAGAATGGCCAGTTCCGCACGCCGCGGCACATCATCCGGACGATGGTGGAGATGGTCGAACCCAAGCCGACCGATGTCGTGTGCGACCCCGCCTGCGGCACCGCCGGCTTCCTCGTCGCGACCGGCGAATACCTGCGCGAGCGGCATCCCGAGATCTTCAGCGACGCGAAGCTGCGCGGGCACTTCCACCACGGCCTGTTCCACGGCTTCGACTTCGACAACACCATGCTGCGCATCGGCAGCATGAACATGCTGCTGCACGGCGTGGAAAACCCCGATATCCGCTACCGCGACTCGCTTGCTCAGGATCACGCCGGCGAAGAGGAAAAATACACGCTGGTGTTGGCCAATCCGCCGTTCGCCGGATCGCTCGACTACGAGAACGTCGCCAAAGACCTCCAGCAGATCGTCAAGACGAAAAAGACCGAGCTGCTGTTCCTCGCACTATTCCTACGTCTGCTCAAGCCCGGCGGCCGCGCCGCCGTCATCGTGCCCGACGGCGTGCTGTTCGGCTCCAGCAAGGCGCATAAGACACTGCGAAAAATTCTGGTGGAGGAGCAGAAGCTCGATGCGGTGATCTCTCTGCCCAGCGGCGCCTTCAAACCCTACGCCGGCGTCTCCACCGCGATCCTCGTGTTCACTAAGACCAACTCCGGGGGCACTGACCACGTGTGGTTCTACGACGTGGAAGCCGACGGCTGGTCGCTCGACGACAAGCGCACACCCCTGCTCCCCGAAGAAAAGCTCGGCCCCGTCCCCTCCTGTCATTCCCGTGCAGACGGGAATCCAATTTTGGCTCCAGCCGAACACGCGAAAAACAACCTCCCCGATCTCCTCACCCGCTGGCGCACCCTTTCCTCCCCTCTCCCCCCGGGAGAGGGGTTGGGGGTGAGGGAAATGAATCGCCCCCGCACCGCCCAAAGCTTCTGCGTCCCCAAAGCCAACATCGCCGCGCAGGGCTACGACCTCTCCATCAACCGCTACAGGGAAGTCGTGCATGAGGAAGTGGAACACGCCCCGCCGCGCGAAATCCTCGCCCACCTGGAGAAACTGGAGGCTGAGATTCAGCAAGGGATGAAGGAACTGGAGGGAATGTTGAAGTGAACGGATGGCCGTCGATTCCCCTCGGGGAAATAATGGCGTCGAAGTCTGGCTCAGTCGATCCCGCGAAATTCCCAGAAGAGGTTTTCGACCTCTATAGCATCCCGGCATTCGATGTTGGCCGACCTGACGTGGTTGCCGGGAACGAAATCGGATCGGCAAAGCAGGTCGTTCAGCCGGGCGACGTTCTGCTTTCCAGGATTGTCCCGCACATTCGTCGCTCGTGGGTCGTTGGCGAAGACCGGGAAAGGAGACTGATCGCGTCCGGTGAATGGATCGTTTTTCGGAGCGAACGAGTCGTTCCCGTCTACCTCCGCCATGTTCTGGTTGGAGACCAATTCCATGCGCAGTTCATGCGGACGGTTGCAGGTGTTGGTGGATCATTGCTTAGAGCGCGGCCGGCACAAGTTGCAAACATCGAAATCCGCCTGCCGCCGCTGGCGGAGCAGCAGCGGATTGCGGCGGTACTGGATAAGGCGGAAGCATTGCGGGCCAACCGCCGCGCCGCCCTCGCCAAACTCGACACCCTCACCCAATCCATCTTCCTCGACCTCTTCGGCGACCCCACCGCAAACTCAAGAGGTTGGCCAAGGAAAACGGTGAGGGAGGCATGTGATGAGATCAACGATTGCCCGCACTCGACTCCCGTTTGGACCGAGAAGGGTGCGATTTGCCTGCGAACGTCAAATCTCACCGTTGGCGGTTGGAACTGGAGCGATACTCGCTACGTTTCAGAGGCGACCTTTAACGAGCGCTCGAAACGTGGCGACGTGCAGCCTGGAGATATTGTGCTGAGCAGGGAAGGTACGGTGGGAATTGCCGCGATAGTAACGCCTAGGATGCGGGTGTGCATGGGCCAGCGTTTGGTTCAGGTTCGCCCGTCGCCCTCGGTTCTTGTTCCTGAGTTCCTACTTCGCCAACTCCTTTATGTGCTATCTCCAGCGCGCATTGGGCGAGTGATGGTCGGTTCCACCTCTCAACACTTGAACGTTAAAGAGTTGAAGGCGCTGCGTGTTCCGATCCCGCCCCTCGCGTTACAGCGCGAATTCGCCCGCCGCGTCGCCGCCGTCGAGAATCTGAAGGCCGCTCACCGTGCATCGCTCGCGAAGCTCGACGCGCTCTTCGCCTCCCTCCAGCACCGCGCCTTTCGCGGCGAATTGTAATAGCGTCACTTTGAACGTTATGCATCGAGATCCACTTGCCCATGACCTTCCTCCCGTCCATTCTTGCACCTTCCATCCAAGACCTGGAAGACACAGTCGCTGACTTCCGCGATGCTTCGTTCCAGTCGGCAGAGAGCGTGCTTGCTCGCTTTGTGCACCAGCTTGATGAAGAACCAATGGCTGGATTCCTTGCGGTGGTACTACCCACCCCTGACTTCTCGGCGTGGTTGCAAAAGACACAGAGTTCTGTTGGCTCTATGATTGGCTCAGGCGTACTCGAATGGCCCGTTGAGCGCAATAGTCGAGTTGCAATTCAGATTGCACTGTGCCGCGCGATTGCTGGGAAGACTGTGCGATTCCTCGATTTCGTGCACAGCTACTACTACTCGGGCAGCAAGCTGTCAGATCACGTTGAAGCCTTTGCATCACGCCTTCTTAATCCATTGCTTCGAGACATTGCCAGGCTCACCGAGTCGAGGCCTGTCCCCCCAGTTCTATTTGAAGCTATGGGCCATCTACCGACAAGCGGTGACGCTACGCTGGACTCGCTATTGAGAGATGCATGTGTAAAATTTAAAGACCCCGCCCCGAAAGCAAGAGCCGAGGCCACGGAAAAGCTTTGGGACGCATGGGAGAGGCTGAAGTCGCTTGAGGTTCAGGGAAACAAGAGGCTTTCGGTTACCTTACTCCTTGACCGGGCATCGCCCGAGCCCACGTTTCGCGCCTATCTGGAAGCGGAAACCAAAACACTGACTGAAATCGGCAACGTGTTTCACATCCGCCACTTCGAGACTGACAAGGTTTCACTCTCGCAACCCGAGCAGTTCGACTACCTTTTCCACCGCCTCTACGCGCTCATGCACTTTTTCTTGTTCAGCCGGAAGCGTAGCGACGATGCATAGTCTGCGCTCAATCGGGATGGCGCGATAACGCACCGCTTGTTAGCTGCACATTAGGGCGATCGTGGAAGCGGCGCTTCGTCCGCGGAGAGGATGTCAGGAGAAATCTGAGGGCAAGCCGAGAACATATGTCACCGACCTCACGCACTTTCTGACGGAGGAAGGCGCGATAGCGCCGATGCCCGGGCCGGCGAGACGGCTTGCCGAATTCCTGGGAAACATTGTTGTCGATGCAACGACTCTGCCCACGGAGCAGAATTTGGGGGAGCGCGTGAAGTGCCGGCGACGACCTGGCCGCAAGCCCTGTCCTGGAGAGATCGAGACGGATTTCGAGGTGGATACCGACACCATTGTCTGGTGGTGTCCTGCCTGCGGTGAAAACGGCTATATCAGAAACTGGAAGGGAACCCTGTGGGACTGCGCGACCGATTCGATGCCACACTGATTTCCGCTAGTCATAGCCGTCGGTGCAGGTGAGCGCTACCTTGTGCCCATGCTCGGGTCGAGACCGCCTGTCTGACGCAGGGACAGGGCGCGACACTGGAGGCTGCTTGCACGGCAGTGGCCCTTTGCACCATGGCGCCCCATGAAGCTTTGCAGGGGGAGGCGCATGCGCACCTGAAAGCCGGCGGCATCGCGTTCAGAAGGTTTCCTCAGCCGGTGCAGCGAAAGGTCAGTGACGGTTGACGACGATACTTGTCCGGTGTATTGTGCCCATAGTTGTGTACATACTTGTGTCTACTCTTCGAGGTCATCATGGGAATTCGCATCGGCATACGCGAGCTTCGCGACAAGCTCACGTCCTACATCGAGTCAACCGTCCCCATCGAGGTCACTCGCCATGGGCAAACGGTCGGTTTCTACATTCCCGTTCCACGGCGTCCCGGCCAGGCCGAGCGGGAAGCGCTGCTGGAGGCGGGCCATCGAATGCAGGTGGAGCTTGCCCGGCTCGGATTGACAGAGGAGGAGTTGATTGCCGACTTCAAGCGCTGGCGCAAGGCGCGGCGTGCAAAATAGGCGCCTTATCATTGATGCAAACATCCTCGTCCGCGCGGTGCTGGGCATCCGCGTTCGCCATCTGATCGAGCGCTACTGCGAGGCGGCTGCGTTTTTCGTCGCGGAGTCGAATCTCGAAGAGGCAATGCAATACCTGGCCGAACTGGCGCCACGGCGCGGCATCGGAGAGGAGGTGTGGCGGGCGTCGCTGGCCGGAATCATGGCGGCGGTACAGATCATCCCACAGGCAGAGCTCGCCGCGGCAGAGGCGGAAGCAATGGCACGAATCGGCAAGCGAGATCCCGCGGACTGGCCGGCGGTCGCCGGAGCAATCCAATTCGATTGCCCGGTCTGGACCGAGGACGAGGATTTTTTTGGTTCCGGCGTTGCGACCTGGACCACCTCGACAGTGGAGGTCTATCTGCGAGGAGATTGATCGCCTCGAAGCAATTGGACGCGGTGAGGGGCAATCTTGGCTATCCCCGACGCTAAAGTCCTCGCGCTCGGCCGTCACGGAGAACTGCGGATCGTTTCGCCACGAGCATTCTGGGAAGTGCTCCAGACCAGTTGATCTCGGTGATCGCAGGTCATGCCGCGATCTGACGGACCGAGAAACTCCCAACGGGCGGGCTGTATTGTCACCCGCAACGTTCGCGATCTGGCATCGATGGAGTTGAAGTTCCCGGCGCTGGCGGTGCAGACGCCGGAAACATTTTTGAAGGAGTCCTCATCATGAGTGCTTTGACCCTGCGCCTTCCCGACGACAAGCACAGTCGCCTGAAATCCCTGGCGCGCCAGCGCGGCACGAGTGTCAATCGGCTGATGGAAGAGATGGCCACGCTCATGCTGGCCGAGTTCGACGCTGAAACCCGCTTTGCGCTTCGTGCAGCACGCGGGGAGGGCAAGATAAAGCGCGGCCTTGCGCTGCTGGACAAGGCGGCTGGGCACAAGACCTGAGCTTGGTTGGCTTGTCACCGCACCGGGCGCAGCGGCGGCGCCACGTCACGGCAGCAGGTTAAAGCGCGCGCGGCCCCGCTCCGGTCAGAGATAAGATATATCAACTTAGTACATTGTAAAAGTTGATATTTTTTAGTAATTGTGGGCTGTTATTTGTCCGAAAAACGTGCTATTTTTCGGACAAATAACAGCCTGAGACAGCACACTCCATGCCACGTGCGCCCTCACCCCGCAGCCTCGACGCGCAGATCGCCAGAAGCGTGCAGCGCAGCGCACGCGGCACGGTGTTCACGCCAGCCATGTTCGCCACGCTCGGCAGCCGCGCAGCCATCGACAAGGCGCTGCAGCGGCTGGTCGCCGCAGGCGCCCTGCGCCGCCTCTCGCGCGGCTTGTACGACAAGCCGCGTCATGACGAAACCTTGGGCACGCTTTGGCCGTCATTGGATGCCTTGGTCAAGGCGGTGGCAGGCAAGAATAAGCTGCGGGTGCAACCCACGGGCGTGTACGCGGCTAACCTACTGGGGCTGTCGGAGCAGGTACCCGCCAAGGTAGTGTTGCTGACCGATGGCGCCAGCCGTTCGGTGCGCGCCGGGCCGATGTACATCACTCTCAAACGCACGTCGCCGCGCAACATGGCATCAGCCAACCGGCTCATCGGGTTACTGATCCAGGCCTTCAAGAGCCTGGGGCCACAGCACATCACGCCGCAACGCCTCGCGCACTTGCGCAAGACGCTGCCCACTTCCGAGCGGACCCGCCTGCTGACCGACCTGAACCTTGCGCCGGCGTGGATGAGGCCGATACTGCGCGAATTGGCGCAGGAACAGCCGGCGCCGGCGCGGCAGCGGCCGGCGAGGAAGGCACGCGCATGACAGCGCGAGCGTTTCTCGCGCTGAGTCCGCAACGCCGTGCCCTCGCATTCGAGCAGGCGGCCACCCAGCGGGCGGTGCACCCCGTGATCATCGAGAAGGACTTCTGGGTGTGCTGGCTGTTGGGAGTATTGTTTTCGCAGCCAGGGCTCGCGCCCAATCTGGTGTTCAAAGGCGGCACATCGCTGTCCAAGGTGTTTGGCGTCATCGACCGGTTTTCGGAGGACGTTGATCTGTCGGTTTCGCCTGCGTTCGTGGGTGCGGATGTGCGGGACTTCGATGCGCTGGCGAGCCGCACCCGGCGCGATGCCGCCTTGACCGAAATGCAACGTCTGTGCAGCATCAAAGCACAGGAGACGATCGCCCCGCTGCTCGAAGCAGCCATTCGGGACGCCGTAGGCGCACCGGCGGGTGGCGGAAGCTGGCTGAGCTACGAGCTGGACGCGCAAGCCCGCTCACCCAATCTCATTTTTCACTACCCGGCCACCCAGACCACCGGCTTCAACTACGTTCGGCGCGACGTGAAGCTGGAGCTGGGCTCGTTGACCGATCAGCAGCCGGTGGGTCGGCATGCAGTACGTCCCTGGATTGCCGAGGCATTTCCAACCCTGTTCGCGGACTGGCAATGCGAAGTCACCGCACTTGATCTGTCACGGACCTTCTGGGAAAAAGCAACCATTCTGCATGCCGAGCACCACCGCCCGGAAGATCAACCCATGCCGGACCGCTACGCACGCCACTATGCCGATCTGGTCCGCCTGCTGCAACATGCCGAAGCAGCAGCCTTCATGGCGGACAAGTCATTATGCGCGCGGGTGGCGGACTGGAAGAGTCGCGTATTTGGGCGCGCCTGGGCACGCTACGACCTCGCCAAGCACGGCAGTTTCAGGCTGGTGCCACCGGCGCATCGCCATGCGGCGTTGGCACAGGACTACGCCGTCATGCGTCCAATGTTCCTGCGCGAGCCGCCGCCGTTCGAGCGCTTGATGGCACAGCTCGCTACCGCAGAACGCACGCTCAACGCCTTGTGAGCGCATGACGATGCCTTCCGCCAATTTCGGCTTCCTGCAAACCGAGTTTCCGGCGTTGCTTGAAGCGGCAGCAAGGGCTGAGTCGTTGGCGTATGCCGACCCGCGCGCGGCATGCTTCTACGCCCGCCGTGCGCTGGAACTGGCGGTCGCGTGGCTCTACCGGCACGATGGCGCGCTGAAGCTTCCATACCAGGACCACCTGAGCGCGCTGATCCACGAGCCGACGTTCCGCGACGCAGTCGGCGCGACGCTACACGCGAAGGTGCGCGTGATCAAGGATCTCGGCAATCTCGCCGTGCACAGCACCAGAGCCGTGCGCCAGATCGATGCGCTCATGGCGGTGCGTGAATTGTTTCATTTCAGCTACTGGCTCGGGCGCACTTACGGCCGCAGCGCACGGCCGGCGCCGGGCATCACCTTCGACCCGAAGCTGCTGCCCCGAGATACGCCGGCGCCGCCGCAAACGCTGGCGCAGCTCCAGCGGCTTGAGTCGGAACTCGCGGAGAAGGATGAGAAGCTCACCGAACTTCTCACCGGCAAGGCTGCACTGGATGCCGAACTCGCGCGGCTGCGCGCCGAAATTACCGCGGCGAAACGTGAGAACACGACCCAGCCCGACACGCACGACTATTCCGAAGCCGAAACCCGCGACTTTTTCATCGACCTGCTACTGAAGGAGGCAGGCTGGCCGCTTGACCAGGCGCGGGATCGCGAGTTTCCCGTGACGGGCATGCCCAACGAAACTGGCGAAGGCTTCGTGGACTACGTCCAGTGGGGCGACGACGACAGATCGCTCGGGCTGGTCGAAGCCAAACGCACCACGCGCGACGCGCGCGTCGGGCAGCAACAGGCGAAGCTCTACGCCAATTGCCTGGAGCGCCAGTCCGGTCAGCGGCCGGTGATCTTCTACAGCAACGGCTACGAGCATTGGTTGTGGGACGACGCAAACTATCCGCCGCGCCCGGTACAGGGCTTTCTCAAGAAGGCCGAGCTGGAGCTTCTGATTCAGCGGCGCGCGACGCGCCTGCCCCTTGCGAACGCCGAGATCGACGGCAACATCGTCGAGCGCTTCTACCAGACACGCGCCATCCGGCGGATCTGCGAAGCGTTCGAGCGGGACCATGACCGCAAAGCACTGGTGGTCATGGCCACCGGCGCCGGCAAGACGCGCGCGGTGATCGCGTTGTGCGATTTGCTCATGCGCTGCAACTGGGTGAAGCGTGTGCTCTTTCTCACCGACCGTGTGGCGCTGGTAAAGCAGGCGGTAAACGCCTTCAAGACCCACCTGCCTGTGGCCTCGCCGGTGAACCTCGTCACCGAAAAAAACGTCGAGGGGCGCGTCTATGTATCCACCTACCCCACGATGATGGGGCTGATCGATGAAACGGCCGACGGGCAACGCAGGTTCGGGGTGGGTCACTTCGACCTCGTCATCATCGATGAGGCGCACCGCTCGGTGTATCAGAAATATCGCGCCATCTTCGACTACTTCGACTCGCTGCTCGTGGGACTGACGGCGACACCGAAGGATGAGATCGACCGCAATACCTACAGCCTGTTCAACCTCGAAACCGGCGTGCCCACCGATCACTACAGTCTGGATGAAGCGGTCAAGGATGGTTTCCTGGTGCCGCCCAGAGCGGTATCGGTGCCGCTCAAGTTTCAACGCGAAGGCATCCGTTACGCCGACCTCCCCGAGGAAGAAAAGGAGCAGTGGGACGCGCTGGAGTGGAGCGAGGAAGGCGGGGTCCCGGACAGCGTTTCCGCGGAAGCGGTCAACCGGTGGCTCTTCAATCAGGATACCGTGGACAAGGTGCTGGAGCACGTGATGCTGCGCGGGCAGAAGGTCGCGGGCGGCGACCGGCTCGGCAAGACCATCATCTTCGCCAAGAACCACGATCACGCCCAGTTCATCGCGCAGCGCTTCGACGCCAACTACCCCCACTTCAAGGGCGAGTTTGCGCGGGTTATCGACTTCACGGTTACGTACGCGCAGAGCCTGATCGATGATTTCTCCCACCCGGACAAGGCGCCGCACATCGCGATCTCGGTGGACATGCTCGACACCGGCATCGACATCCCCGAGATCGTGAACCTCGTATTCTTCAAGCCGGTGTACTCGAAAACCAAGTTCTGGCAGATGGTGGGACGCGGCACGCGGCTGCGGCCCGATCTTTTCGGGCCGGGCCGGGACAAGGAGTTCTTCCATGTGTTCGATTACTGCCAGAACCTGGAGTTTTTCAGCCAGAACCCCGAAACCACCGAGGGCGCGGCCGGGGACTCGCTCGGCAAGCGGCTCTTTACTTCGCGCCTCGAACTGATCGCGGACCTCGACCAGCTCCTTGCCACGAAGGCACAGGAAAGCACGGCCTGGAACGAATCCGGATTGCGCGACGCCCTGGCCGAGACGCTGCGCGGCGAAGTCGCGGCGATGAACGTCAACAACTTCATCGTGCGCCCCAGGCGCCGGCTGGTGGAGCAATACGCCGAGGCGAGCGCATGGAAAAGCCTCGGACCGGAGCAATGCGCGGCGCTCGCGAA
>Ga0326597_10008848_pt1 | contig 13534 bp, 10 predicted proteins | sample RVTome_12_FD_203789 | JGI IMG/M metagenome (GOLD analysis project Ga0326597, IMG submission 203789) | Soil microbial communities from uranium-contaminated site in the Upper Colorado River Basin, Wyoming, United States - RVT100D185 | ecosystem: Environmental > Terrestrial > Soil > Contaminated >... | reverse complement strand
ATCGGCCAGATCGCGCAGCGTCTGGGCGGCATTGCCTTCCAGGTACATGTCGGCCTGATGGCTCTGGTAGACCATGGTCGAGTTGTGCGGTGCCTCGTCCACCATGGCGATCACGGCCTTGGGCGGTCGGTTGCTCGGCGGATACCAGGGTGCGCGCGCCCGGACGACGATTGCAAGGTCCATGTCGTTCCAGAACGGTTTGATGTCGGTTCCCTGATAAAGCGGATGATCCTTGGGAAAATTGGCAAACAGAGCGCCGGGCTTCTCGACTACCGGCAGAGCGAACTTCTCGCACAGCGCCACCAGAGCCTCGTAGGTCTCGACCTCCTGGCCGGCGCCCTCGGTGAGCACGACTGGGAGCTTCGCCTTGGAGATCTGGGCGGCGAGCTTTTCGATGTCTTCCGGTGCCGTCAGCATGCGCGGCGCGGGCGGAACCGTGCGTGGATTGGCCGGGGGCGTCCAGGCATCCATCAGCGTTTCCGTCGAAACGGACAGGTAAGTGGGTCCCGTTGGTTGCCGCTGCGCCAGTTCGCCGGCGCGGATGACGCTTTCATACAGCGTGTAGACGCTGCCTGCGACAGAGGCGTACTTCACGATCGAATTGACCAGGTGGGTCGTGCCGCCGACGATGCTGAGGTTGTTGATCCACTGGGCGCCCGGATCGAACTTCGGCTGCTCGCCGTAGGTCATCGACTCTCCGGAGATCACCACCATCGGCAACCCGGTGACAAAGGCGCCGTGGATGCCCATGGCGCCCTGCAGCAGGCCGGCGCCCGCGTGCAGCAACACGGCCTGCATCCGACCGGTCGCCAGCGTGTAGCCCGCGGCTATGTCTACGGCGAGCGTTTCGTGCCACACATCCAGGAGCTTGGGGCCCTCCTTGTGCCGGTGGATCTGGTCGGCCATGGCCTCCCAGACGGGCGCCCATTCGGTGCCCGGCGAGGACAGGATGTAATCGACTCCGAGCTTGTGGAATGCTTCGACTATGGCGTTGCCGCCGTCGAACTGGTTTTTCATGTTTGGTCTCCTCAAACGGTTCTCTTGTGGTGTGTATTATCTCACGCCTGAACGCGCAAGACCCCCGGCGGGCAGCTTCTCGACATTCGGGCTCTCCTAAGGAAGGCCGATTAGAGAAAGCGTGTTGCGACTTGATCCAACTCGGAGTAAAGCTCGTTCGTGATCTATGGCCCGCGCTGATTTACCAGCTACCCCAGCTACGCTGGTCCAGCAAATCGCCAGCAACGTGCTCAGCGTTGCTGCTGCGGCAATTCCATTGGAGGTCGTTGAGCATACCAAGGCGCTGATCGTCGACTCCATCGGCTGCGCTTTGGCCGCGACCGAGGAGCCCGCATTTGCACGCGCGTCGCGCGTTCTTGCACAACTCGGCGGAAACCCGGACTGCACCGTGATCGGTTCATCGCGGCGCGTTAATCTTCCGCAGGCCGTGTTTCTGAATGGAATTTTGATTCGCTCGCTGGACTTGAACGATGCCTACATCGGTCCCGGACAGATGGGACATCCGAGCGACAATATCGCGGTGGCGCTTTCCGTCGGCGAAAAGTTTCGCGCCTCTGGACTAAGCGTGATCGCTAGCGTAGCGCTCGGTTACGAGATTTACTGCCGCATGCAGGACATCATTCCAGCTCGCGGTACCTGGGATCACACGACCGCATCGGCATTGGCGGCGCCTTTGATCGCCGGCCGGTTGATGGGATTGAACACGGAGCAGCTTGCCCACGCGGCCGCGCTGTCGGCTACGCATGGCAACACGCTCGCCGTCGTGCGCACCGGGCAGTTGGCCAATTCCAAAGCGAGCGCCAACGCCATGGTGGCATCCCAAGCGGTACTGTGCTCGTTGTTTGCCGCCGAGGGCATGACCGGTCCACTAGGGGTGATCGAACACCCGCGCGGGCTGAGCACTGGCATGCTCGCCGGGGCAAAATTAGATCTTCTCGCTCAACCGATCGGCGAACGCTATAGAATCATGACCTCCGCTATCAAAGCCTATCCCTGTATCGGCACCGCCCAGACCATGGTCGCCGGCGTGCTTCAAGCGCGCGCCGGCATCGCCGATCCGGCGCGAGAAGTTCAGCGCATCGAAGTGGTGATGGCCGATATCCCGATCGTCAGCGCTCAAGTGGCGGACGAACAACGGCGATACCCGGCGAGCCGCGAAAGCGCGGATCATAGCTTCTACTATCTTGCGGCAGCGGCTCTTTCGGACGGCGAAATGTCTGAAGCGCAATTTGCCCCCGGGCGCTGGCTGCAACCCGAAATGAGAGAAGCGATGGCGCGAGTCTCGGTCCGCACCGACGCGAGTTTGAACAAGTACACGCCCGGCACCTACCCGGCCGTGGTGAAACTGATCTTGCGAAGCGGCGAGAGCCGAGAAATCGAGGTCGTTTTTCCCAAAGGCCATCCCAACAATCGCATGTCGCCGGCCGAAGTCGAGGCCAAATTCCGCGCCTGCACGCGTGGGAGAGTGCCGTCAACACGCCAGGAGAAAGTCATCGGGAAAGCGCGCGAGTTAGAAAAACTCGCGTCCGTGGCTGACTTGATGAACGATCTGGCAGAAAGCGAAGGCAACGAGCAATGAAGCGTTTTGTCCTTTTAACTTTATTTTTTCTGACCGCCTTGTTAGCTACTCCGGGCTTCTGCCAAAAACTAAGACCGGTCACCCTCGGATTAACCGGTAGAAGTCTCACTACCTTGATCTTCGAAATGAGCATTCGCAGAGGTCACTTCAAGCAACAGGGGCTGGACGTCAAATTGATCACCATCCGCCAGAGCGATGTCATCATCAAGGCCACCATGGCGGGCGAACTCGACTTCATGAGCATTATCCCGACCGCGATCCTGGCCTCGGTTCGCGGGCTTCCCATTCGTACTATAGCCGTCAACGTCGACAACGCCCCCTACGTTCTGGTCGGCCGGCCGCAGATCAAAAGCATGAGTGATTTGAAGGGGAAAAAAATTGCCGTGAGCTCATTGGGCAGCATGAGCACTTTGGTCGTCCGTGAAATCGTGGCGCGCAGCGGTCTCGACCCGGATCGAGATGTGACTTATTTGGCCGTCGGCGGAAGCGAGACGCGCAGCGGCGCGATGGCGGCGGGCTTCGTTGATGCAGCGCTAATGACCATCCCGTTGAACTTCGCACCCGAGCGGCAAGGTTACAATCGTCTGGCGTGGGCGCCGGATTACGTGCGTTTTCCCATAAACGGAGTCTCCGGTTCGCCGGACTATTTCTCCGCCAACCGCGATTTGGCTGTGGCTCTTTTGCGCGGCATGGCCGGGGGAGTGCGGGACGTGAAACAACGAAAAGCCGAAATGGTAACCTTCCTGAAAAGCTATATCGAAGTGCCGGAAGACGAGGCCGCCAAGAGTTACGAATTTTTGGCCAGTCACATGCCCGACAACATGATTGTCGATGACGCGGTGATCAAAAGCGCGATGGAATTTGCCGCCTCTGCTCTCAAACTGAAGCCCGATGCCGTGCCCGACATTTCTAAAGTTCGCGACTGGTCGTATGCCCGCGCCGCGACAAAATAGCTCGGCGCGAAGCGCGTATTTTGAACCCGGAACCTTGAACGATTGCTGATCCGCTATTCGCGCGCGCCCGCTCCGCCCAACGCAAGTTGAGCGCTTCTCAATCAAGCAATATTCTTGATCAATGCATCAATGAAGCCTTCGTCGTCAAGCTCCTTAACCCAATGCATATCCCAGAGAGCCAGTGGATTTAGGCCCTGGGCGCCATATTCCTCGCAAGCGATCTCGTAGGTGGCGGCCAGGGCCGGCAGCGTCGGATACGGTTTGATCTGCAGCTTTCCAACAATAGCGTCAAAATGTTTCTCCATCTCATGCACATCGCTAATTTTCATCCGCTGCATCGGCTCTCCCGTGACAACTTTCATTGCTTCCTGCTTGTGATGCTTCATCCAGCAAATCCCATGAATGACCGCCTTCACATAATTTTTTAAGACGGCAGATTTCTTTCGCGCGAACTCGGCGGCGCACGCCTGGGCGTAATGGCTGACCACGGCGAGATCGGGAACCGGGAGGAATTTTAAACCGGCTTTCAAGGGCTCTGCTTGATACAGCGGATCCATAAAGCAAGCGATGCATTCTCCGCTTACAACTTTCTTCCACTGCCCCCACCTTCCCACGTCCGCATCCTTGAAGATTGGAACCCCCACCTTGCCCTCTAATCCCATCATCCTCAGCCAGAGCGTAACAGTATGAGGCCGGCCCGAATCCCTCACCGCCATGCTTTTGCCTGCGAATTCGCTCACGTTCTTGACGTGCTTGTGCACCATCAAATCCAAACCGCGGACGATTCGGGGGGCGCAAAAGAAAGTAATTTTCTTCCCTTTTGTTGCTTCGGCGTAAAGAAATTCCACATGGTCGATCAACACATCGGCCGTGTCGTTGAAAAGCGAAGCTTCGAACTCGCCATAATCTTTGATCTTCAAAACCTCAACGTTGATTCCATAATGTTTCGCACCCATTTCTTTGATGCAGTAGATGACCGGAGTTCGATCATCGTCGCGATATGCGACTCTCACAGTGTCCATAGACATCAAACCTTCATGCTGACCTGCTCGATCGAAATGCTTACAGCGACCAGAAACTTCCTTCGATGGGCTGCGGCTCGACAAAATTGTTTTCGCGCGATCGAGACGGGACTGGCGTCAGGGACTGGCGTCAGGCTTCAATTCATTGATTTTATTGTGGTCAAGGTTCAGACGCTTACGCCTTGACCTTCTTCGGCCCTTTTCCAGTCAGTCAAATTGCGAGATCTACGCGCGATCGGGTTTCCGCTCCGAAAACCTACGGAGTCAAAGTCCCCACATCCCGGATCGGCGCGTCCGGATAATAACACAATCAAAGGGGAATCGACAAAACCCGTGAATAGTGAAGGGCACCGGAGGTGGACTGGGGTCGTGCTCGTGGACGAAAGGTTGTGTTCGTGAAACGTAAACATGACCGTGAGGGGTTAGGAATTAAAGGATGATTCTGCTGAAAAACCATCCGTTCATCCTTCGAGAGCCTCAGGACGAACGGAGGAGCGTATGAAATCATTGGAGATTTTCCGTTCATGCTGAGCCCGTCGAAGCATTCATAGGGTTTTTCAGCAGAATCAAAGGATTATTCAACCTTGGCTCCTTCTTATTTGTTCTCTCAACGCCTCGAGCGTCGGTGCGATCGGTCGGAGATCTTCTTTCGATATTCTAATCGCCTCGGGCTGCTTCAAGCCGTGTCCGGTGAGGTTGCAGACCACGAGTTCATCGCGACCGATGACGCCGCGCTCCCGAAGCTTGCGCGCGGCGGCGACGGAGATCGCGGCAGCGGGCTCGGCGAAGATGCCGGCGAGGCTGCCGGTCAGAAATTGCGCTTCGAGAATCTCTTCATCGCTCAACGCCACGGCCGTACCCTTCGACTCGCGCAGCGCCGCCAGCGCGCGCCAGCCGAGGGCTGCGGGATTGCCGACTTGAATGCTCTCGGCGACGGTCTCACGCACCACTACCGGCTCGACGTCCGTGAGACCCTTTTCAAATGCCGCGACGATCGGCGCAGCCGCCTCGCTCTGTGCCGCGACAAGTTTAGGCGCCCGCTCGATCCACCCCAGTGACAGGAATTCCTTGAACCCTTTCCACATGGCGTAGATCCCGGTCCCTCCCGCCGTCGGGTGGATTACCCAATCCGCAATCCGACCGTCAAGTTGGTCGACGAACTCGTACGCGTAGGATTTCTTTCCCTCGTCGCGATAGGGATTTGACGACAGGCAATCGTACCAGCCAAACTCTTGAATCGCCGCTTTGTACAGTTTGGCGACTTCGTAATCGAAATTCCCGTCCACAACGATTACCGTCGCGCCGTAGGCGCGCGCCTGGATGATCTTGGAGGGTGCCGTGCCTTTCGGCACTAAGACAACGCTTTTCAATCCCGCGGCCGCTGAATATGCGGCCACCGACGCGGCCGCGTTTCCGGTAGACATTACAGCCGCCGTCGTGAAGCCCAATTCCTTGCCGACCGAAAGCCCCACGCTATTGCTTCGATCCTTGAGCGATCCCGTGGGCAAAACAGTATCGTTTTTGAGATAGAGATTGGGGATATGCAGACGCTCTGCGAGACGGGCGGCATGAATCAACGGCGTGCTCCCCTCCCCCAACGACACAATCGAACCGCGATCCTCGACCGGAAAAAATTCGAACCAGCGCCAGATCGTGTAATCGCGGCTCTCGCGCATCGTCTGGAAATCGGCGCGAACGAGTCGAGCGAACTCGACGTTGACTTCGAGGATCCTCTTGCAGCGAAGACAGTGAAAGACCGTCTTGGACGCCGGACTTTCACCACAACGCGGACAACAAACCGAAATACCTCTCCCCATGGTCCTACGATTTTCTCCTTTCAATCTCGTCCAACGATTTTTCCAACTCTCCTTCCAGATCACCCACGTCGAAGCCGACAGCCTGCGCCCCGTCCAGCGTCGCGATGCAGATCATCACGAGGTCGAGGCATTCCCGCGGCGGCGGCTCGTCGGCGTGGTCGTAGAGGTAATGATCGACGCGGATCTTAAGCGTGAAAAAATCTCTGAGGCAAACAACCGGCGGGAGGTTTTGCAGCGGGCCGGTGTTTTCCGTCGAAGGCGCGAAAGCAACCCCGCCGGGATCGACGAGCGCAAGTTGCTTGCCGCTCTCGAAGAGCAAAACAATATAAGGGTCCTTAGTTTCTGGATGAATCTTTTCTTCGAAGGCCGTCAGATCGCGCCATGCGACCTTGATGAGTTTGCCCGATGCGACGTCCAAAAACGTTGACTCCGGTTCATCGTACAGGACGGCATGTTTGTGCTTGTCCGCCCATTCGCGAACCTTCGCTTTCGCCCCCTCGGCAACTGATTCCATGCCTGCATCTTAGCATGAGCGGCTTGACATTGAATCGTCTTACGGGCATCAAAAACAAATCCTGTCTCGATGACCTTGACCGATCTATCAGCCCCGCAAAAAATTTCAATGTAACGCGGCTTAACGAACCCATGCCCTTTCCCCTGACATTCGGCCCCACCGCCCGCGGGCTCCTCACTCTTTACACGAGCGCGTTTCTAGCGGGAATGTGGTCGATGATGGTTCCCGCCATTCCGGTTTTGGCGCAATCGTTTGGCATCTCTCCGGGAACCGCGGCGCAAGTGATCACCGCGTTGGCCTTCGGACGATTCGTCGGACTACCCATCAGCGGCGCTGTGCTCGACCGCTTGGGGGCGCGCTCGGCGCTGATCGCGGGCCCAGCGATGGCCTGCATTGCGGCTCTGCTCGCCGCATCCATGCCGTGGTTCGCTCTCTTGCTGGCACTGATTTTCCTAATTGGAATCGCGGAGAGCATATGGGTGATAGCGCGCGAAGTGGCCGGCATCGATCTGGCGCGCCTGGATCAAAGGGGGCGCGTACTGAGCGGATTTCACGGCTTCAACAATCTTGGTCTCGCCCTTGGCCCCCTGGCGGGCGGCCTGCTTACCGAAGCCGTCGGTTTCAAGGCGGTGTATTTCGCCTACGCGGCGTGCGCCGCGGTTTCGGTCCTGCTTGGATTATCCGTGCGAAATTCCCGCCCCTCGCACGCCGCAGAAATAGCTTCGGCAAGCATCACCGGCTGGGGACCTGCGGCGATGGCGCGCCGGCTGGGCGCACTCCGCGATCTCTTCCATCAGATTCATCCCGACCTGCGCGCAACTTACGTCGTGGTAGTCTTCGCCACGCTGACGAGCTTCATGCACCGCGTGACAACACAAAGCATGCTTCCGCTCCTCGCCAGCGCCCGGGTCGGACTTAGTCCGAAAGAAGTTGGCCTGCTGTTCACCATCTCCGGTCTTTTCGTCTTCGCCATGATCCTTCCCGCGGGTTTCGTCATCGACAAGATCGGCAGGAAATGGGCCACCGTGCCAAGCACGGGCATCCCGGCCCTCGCCTTCCTGCTGATTCCGTTTAGCAGTTCTTTCTTTCAGTTGGCGGTGCTGCTTTCGTTCCTCGGCGTTGCCAACGGACTTTCCCTCGGTTCGCTGGCGACGTCGACCTACGACGTCGTGCCGGCCAGCGCACGCGGACGCTTGCAGGCGGCGCGGCGCACCATTGCGGAGATCGGCGGCACCGGCGCGCCCTTGCTCGGCGGTTTTCTCGCCGACACTTTCAATCCGGGTGTCCCCTTTCTCGCTTACGCCCCGCTCCTGGTGTTGTCCGCATTGCTCCTGGCCGTCGTCGGACGAGAAACGCTGCAACGCTAGCCATTTCGAGGTTCGAAGGAAGACTGCTGTGAACCCGCAAGGGCTCCAGTGCAGTAACTCTAGTAGAGCTTACCTCCAAACCGCCTTGTAACCACCTCAACCAGCGCACTATGTCCATGCCGGACCGAGTCGAACGCCTCAGCGAGCCGCACGAGATCTTCGCTGGCTTGAGAAAACAAAATGCCGGAGGTTACTTTCTACTCCTCTTCTCCGCGACCTCAGCGTCCTTCGACACGCTGCGGTGCAATCTCCGAGTCCTTGCACTGAATAGCGTTGGCCAGGGGTTAGCCACACAGAAACCTGAATATCCAAATTCTTAACCCTCTTTCCTTTTTCCGGTGCCCTGTCTAAAATAACTCGGTCCTAGGAGCAGCGTGTCCGAAAAAATGCTTACAGACACGAAAGTCCGCGAAAAGTTAAGGGCTACCCAGCTGCGCTGCGAATCGTCCCGCAGTGACGGAGCAGAGCAAGTTGTGACGAAAACCGTCGCGAACACTTTTTTCGATGAGTGGTCGGTCTATGATCAGGTGCTGGACCACAACTATATGCATCACGACGATATTTATCGCGACGTGCAAAGCTTTCTCGCCGACCGTTATGCTACGCAACCGTTTACACTTCTCGATCTCGGTTGCGGCAGCGCCCGCCATTTGGCGCGGGCGCTCAGAGGCCGTGCAATCAGCCGTTACGTTGGTTACGATCTGTCGGATGTCGCGCTGGCACATGCCAGGCAGAATCTAGCTTTGTTGGGCTGTCGGGTCGAGTTGCGTCAGGGAGACTTGCTGGAGGGGTTGAGAGCAAGCGGCGAAGAGTTCGATGTCATCTTCACGAGCTTCGCTCTGCATCACCTCGCCTCTACCGAGAAAGAATTATTTTTTCAGTCGGCAAACGAGCGGCTCGGCCGGGAGGGAATGTTGCTGCTGATCGATACGATGCGGGAAGAAGGGGAGGAGCGGCCGGTATATCTCGATCGTTATTGCGCGTGGCTGCGGTCAAAATGTGAGACGTTGGCGCTGGCGGCGCTCGATCTTCTTTGCGATCATATTCGAGGCAACGACTTTCCGGAAACCACTGCAACGCTTAGCGCCATGGCAACTCGCGCGGGATTCGGCCACGGGGTGGAACTCACCCGAATCGGTTGGCACCACACCTGGTGCTTCGATCGAGCCGCGCCCGGGTTCCGAATCACATAATCGAGAAACACTCATGAACGACTCGGATTTCCACGGCGTTTTCCCCTATCTCGTTTCCCCCATCGATAATTCCGGGGAGGTGAAGGCCGACGTGTTGGCGCGGTTGTGCGATGATCTCATCAAGGCGGGCGTGCACGGCCTGACTCCTCTAGGTTCGACGGGGGAGTTCGCGTATCTCTCATGGGCGCAGCGGCTGAGGATCGTCGAAGTAGTCGTCGAGGCGGCAAAAGGCAGAGTCCCGGTGGTAGCGGGAGTGGCCTCGACGACGATTGCTGACGCCGTCTCGCAGGCGCGGGAGCTTGAACGGCTCGGCTGCCAGGGGATTCTCGCCATACTCGAAGCGTATTTCCCGATTGCGGACGAAGGTGTCTTCGAATACTTCAAGGCGGTCGCCGACTCCGTTTCGCTGCCGGTCGTGCTGTACACCAATCCGAACTTTCAGCGTTCGGATCTAAGCTTGCCGGTGATTGAGAAATTGAGCCACGTGCCGAACATCCGCTATATCAAAGACGCCTCGTCCAACACCGGACGCCTGCTTTCGATCATCAACAAGGTCGAAGGGCGGATGAAAGTCTTTTCCGCCTCGGCCCATATTCCCGTTTGCGTGATGCTGATCGGCGGCGTCGGCTGGATGGCGGGGCCGGCGTGCATTGCGCCGCGGCAGAGCGTGCGACTCTATGACGCTTGCCGGCGCGGCGATTGGGAAACTGCGATGGAATTGCAAAGGCCGCTCTGGGCGCTGAACCAGACTTTTGCGAAATATAATCTCGCCGCCTGCATCAAGGGCGCGCTTGAGCTTCAAGGCTACGCCGTCGGCCAGCCGTTGCCGCCCCAGGCGCCGCTCCCGCCCGAAGGCATCGACGAAGTGAAACGCGCGCTCAAAGCCATCGGAGCGGTGTAGCTATGGCATCGTGGAGAAAGTGGCACCATGGATAACGGGTTAGAAGTGCTAATGGCCGAGCTTGAGCAGTTCGGCAAGGACAACGACGGTGGAAAAGTCTCCGTACAAGATCGACCTTTCGGCGGCAAACTTCGCGCGTTCCGGCCTGGCCTCTTATATTTCACGAGTTCACGACGATGCCGGTCGGCTGCTCGAACGCTCAGCCGATGGCGCCTTCGACATGATTTTCCTGGATTCCGAGCGCCCGGAATATCCTGGCTGGTGGCCCAATTTGCGCCGCGTGCTCCGGCCCGGCGGCTTGCTAGTTGTCGATAACGCCACCTCTCATTCGGTCGAAATTGCGCCGTTCATCGCGCTGGTGAAAGCCGACGCGGAATTCGAGACGAGCTTGGTGCCTGTGGGCAACGGGGAGTTCCTTGCGGTGAAAGCGGCCGAGTAATCTTATTGCTGAGGCTCGCGGAAGACTTGTAGTGTTAAAGTGCGTTGCTCACGGTGGGGAAGAATTTTATGAACGCACAGCCGAACTTCGAATTCGAGTGTAAGCCGGTGGCAGTGAGTTCGAATCGCTAGCAGGATGCTGGAAAAGGGTTCGGAATGCTTCGTGAACCTCAGCATGAACGGAAAATCCTCAATGACAGCGAAACCCCTCCGTTCGTCCTGAGCACTGTCGAAGGACTCCGACAGAGTTTTTCGGCAACTGCTAGGGCGCCGATCGACTCGATGGCTATGATGAGAAAAAACCCATGGCTCGCCTAGGACCCAAAACGATTCGCTTGATAGGACGAATTCACAGATGGCTGTCGCGCTTCACGGGCCGAAAGTTTGGCAACTCCATGGGGAAAGCGCCGTTCCTGATGCTCACGACGAAGGGCCGAAAGACGGGACGCACAAGAACAACGCCCGTTCTCTATCTCCAAGACGGCGCGGATTTCATCGTTGTCGCCTCGTTTGGTGGAAATGACATGCATCCCGCATGGTATCTCAATCTTGAGCATTGTCCCGAAGCCGAAGTCGCAGTGAAGGGCGAGCACCGGAGAGTTCTTGCACGAAAGGTTTCCGCCGAAGAGAAAAAACTTATCTGGCCGCGGTTGGTTGAGTTATACCCTCAGTTCACTTCCTACCAACGACGAACGAGTCGGGAAATACCGCTCATGAGGTTGTCTAAGGCCGACTGATAGAATTTAGAGACTCGCCCATTTCGCATCGGTTTGAACATTGTGCTACTGAATCAGCGAGCCAGTGGCTTATAGAAAGCGGCGCTGAATATCTGAAAGCAACACCAAGTGGCAGATAAGCAACGACAGATCATTGCCATCGGCGGCGGCGGTTTCTATCGCGACCCTGAAAATCTCGCGCTGGAGAAGTACGTGATTCAACAAACGGGCGTTGAGAGCCCGCGCGTTGCGTTCGTGCCGACGGCGAGCGGCGAGCCGGATCATTACCTGTCGAGTTTCTACGCGGCGTTCTTGAAGCTTGGCTGCCGGCCGTCGGTGCTGACGTTTTTCAAGCGGACGCCGGAGATTCGTTCGTTCTTACTCAACCAAGATGTGATTTATGTCGGCGGCGGAAACACCAAGACGCTGCTCGCCGTTTGGCGCGATTGGGGAGTGACGGAAATTCTTCGTGAGACATGGGAAGCCGGCGTCGTGCTCACGGGCGTGAGCGCGGGGGCGATCTGCTGGTTCGAGCAGGGGCTGACGGATTCGTTTTCGAATGAGCTGCGCCCGCTCGACTGCCTCGGTTTTCTTCCCGGCAGTTGCTGCCCGCACTACGACGGTGAGCCACAGCGCCGCCCTTCGTATCATCGGCTGCTCGCCAGCGGTGAGATCAACGCCGGGGTTGCCATCGAAGACTGGACGGGAGTGCACTTCATCGGCAGTGAGCTTCATCGCGTGATCGCGTCGAAGCGCGGCGCGCGGGCCTACAGCATTCGCGCGGTGTATGGCTCGGTACAGGAAGTACCGCTGCCAGTTGAATATCTCGGGTAATCGCGCCGCGAGGGCTGGCGTACTGGAAGGTGCCACACGCGCTTGCCCGCGGCGGCTCCACGGATAGTTCAACACGGGAGCACTCCGGTTGAGCCCGGATTCCGCAGTTTAAGTTACGATCTCACTGAGCGAGGCGTTAGACTGGAGTAGCGAAGGCACCCAGAGCCGCAGGATCAAAGTCCTATTTGGTGCTTGGCAAACTCTTGCAAGTAGGTTACGAATTCCACTCACGGTACCGCTGGTCGCAACGTGGTTAGAGGCAGAACTTCATTGCCTTTGCTACGGAAGGCTCGCGCCTCGCTCAGTGCATTAACGTTCAACTGCGGAATCCGGGTTAACCGCTACAGAATGACTCCCCCGCCGAGCAACCTTTCCTGCCTATAGAAAACCGCCGACTGGCCGGGCGCCACGCCGCGTTGAGGCTTCGCGAAAACGACCCGCACTCCGCCGTTCTCTTCTTCTACGACCGCGGGAATTCTCGGTTGGCGGTAGCGGATTCGCACGTCGCAGCTCCCGCCACGAAAGTCGGACAACCAATTGAGCCGATGGACCCGTATGTCACTCTTAAACAGAACCGGATCGTCGGCTCCTTCGCCGACGATCAAAGTGTTGGCGTCGAGTTTCTTTTCCGCCACGTAGTAGGGAACCTTCCCGCCGATAGCGAGACCATGGCGCTGGCCGATGGTGTAGAAGGCGACGCCGTCATGTTTTCCCAGTATATCGCCTCGGGAGTTGGCGACGATTCCTTCTTGGCGGGGCAGGAAGCCCCGAAGAAAATAACCGAAGTCGACTTTGCCGACGAAACAAAGGCCCTGGGAATCCTTCTTGTCGGCCGTGGGAAGGCCGAGGCTGCGAGCGATTTGCCGCACTTCTTCTTTGGTGTAATCTCCCAACGGAAAAAGGCAGCGGCCGAGTTGCCGTGGTTCGACCGCCCACAAAAAATAGGATTGATCCTTGGATTTGTCCAGGGCTTCCGACAAAACCGGGTGAGGTCCGTCGTGATCCAGCCGCGCATAGTGCCCAGTCGCGATGTAATCGATGCGCAACTCCTTGGCTTTTTCGAGAAATAGGTCGAACTTGATTTCGCGGTTGCACATGACATCGGGATTGGGGGTCTTGCCCTCGGCGTATTCACGGATCATGTAATCGAAGACGCGCTCACGATAGCCCGCGCGGAAATCGA
>Ga0326597_10008847_pt1 | contig 13534 bp, 16 predicted proteins | sample RVTome_12_FD_203789 | JGI IMG/M metagenome (GOLD analysis project Ga0326597, IMG submission 203789) | Soil microbial communities from uranium-contaminated site in the Upper Colorado River Basin, Wyoming, United States - RVT100D185 | ecosystem: Environmental > Terrestrial > Soil > Contaminated >... | reverse complement strand
GTGAACGAGCGGCCCGGAGGCCGCTCGTTCTGAGTTCACCTGCAGCGGGGAGAGAGAGTTCGGAGGAAGGGACTCCGGGAGAGTTGCAGGTGAGCTGGGTTGGTTCCCCTGTTTCGGCACCGACCTCACCCGACTTGAGGGATTTCTCAGCGGTTCAAGTTGTACTTCGAGGTCTGTGCCCCGCTCTGTCCCTGATACTTGGAGCCGAGGTCGGGATGACCGTATGGGCGTTCGGCGGCGATGTCCATCTTCTGAAAGACGATCTGCGCCACCTTCATCTGCGGTCGCAGGATGATCGGCAGCGTCGAGACGTTGGAGAGTTCGAGGACGACCGACCCGGCGAAACACGGATCGACGTACCCGGCCGTGGCGTGGATCAGCAGCCCCAGCCGGCCCAGACTCGACTTGCCGTTCACGACGCCCACCACGTCGTCGGGGAACACGAAGGTCTCGGCGGTGTGGCCGAGTGCGAACTCGTTGGGATGGAGGACGAACTGTTCTCCGGGTTCCACGTCGACCAGCTCCATGAGATCTTCGAGCGGTTCGAAGGGGTCGATGTGGGTCGCATGGGTGTTTCGCATCACGCGGAACTCGTTGCCGAGACGCACGTCGACCGAGGCGGGCTGCACCAGTTCAGGGTCGTACGGGTCTATGACGAGACGACCCGAGTCGACGAGGGCGCGAATGCTGACGTCGGCGAGGATCACGGCCAGGATCGTAGGAGCCGCCCATCGGCTCCGCCGACTCTCGTGGTCACGCCTCCTCCGGGAAGTGCCGCAGCCACAGTTCGGCGGCGGCGGCGTGAAGGACGAAAGCGATCCAGAACGCGGCTCCGAAGATGTCGTCGAATGCCATCCCGAATGCCTGGGACACCCCGATCACCAGCCGGATGGTGCCGACTCCGATCCCGATGGCGAATGCCCGGATCATCCAGCGCCGATGGGTCCCGACGTCACGTGATCGGATCGCCCGATACGCCAGGAGCAGGGCGGCGAGGAAATAGATACCGAAGATGATGCTGGCACTGGCTTCGACGACGCCTCCGAAAGGGAAGACAAGACCGACGGCGATAGCGAAGAGCCCCGTGAGAATTCCTGCGGCGAGGGCGGCTCGTCCGAGCCGGCGATGCCGTCGGAGGCTGCGGCGACGGAACGAGCGGGAGACCTGGAACGGTGCGACCAGCAGATACCCGAGTCCAGGGACGATGTGGGCGTAGGCGGGGAGGGGGTGGTCGGCGTAGCGGCGCTCGAAACTGTCGACCGGGGGGAGCTCGCCGGAGATGACGGCGGGGACGTCCTGACTCAACCTGATCCCGGCGAAGACGACGATCACCGCAGTGAGGAGCACGACGCCCGTCCACGCCGCCGGACGAAGGACACGACCGCTGGTCACGACGGGAGGTTAGGTCTCCGATATCGCAGGAGGACGACACCGTTGCCGAAGGTCCGTGTCTCGGCGAGCCGAAGTTCGATCCTGGTGTCCGATTCCTGGAAGAGCGGCTTTCCCCGGCCGATGACGACCGGGTGGACATAGAGCCGGTACTCGTCGATCAGGTCATGGCTTCTGAAGGCGGCGGCGAGATCTGCCCCACTGAGCACCAGGTCGCCCCCCGGCTGTGACTTGAGCTGTTGGACCTCCTCGGCGACGAGCTCGCGGACGATGGTGGTGTTCCAGTCGGCCCGCTCGAGGGTCCTGGAGTACACGATCTTGGGCATGTCGCGCCAGATGCCGGCGAACTCGACCATCGGAGGTGTGCTCGAAGGGTCGGTGTCGGCTGTCGGCCAGAAACCGGCCATCAGCTCATAGGTGACACGTCCGCTCAGGAAGGCGCCCATGACTCTGAGCTCGTCGTTGAAGTGCTGATGCAGCTCGTCGTCGACCATGTGCCAATCGAGCTCGCGGTCGGGTCCCTCGATGAAGCCATCGATAGATATGGACGTCATCAGGACGATCTTCCTCACTGCCGGTCCCTTCGAAGTCCTTCGGCCCGAGAGTTCCGTCTGGCCAGCATCGCGAGCGGCAATGGGGAGGGGTGGGAGCGGCTCGGCCTCGCTCGCACGACGAACTCGGCTGCCTCGACGTATCGGCTCGTCCGGTACAACTCGAACACCTCCTGCGCTATGGCTGAGAACTCCACATCGTGAAGGTATCTGATGGACAAGCGGCGCGTCACGAGACGCCTGCACGCCGTGGACCGTGTCACCCGGCGAAACTCTCACCGGCATCGCTGAAGCGGGCGCGGACCGTCCAGCTCTTGTCGCCGCTCTCCATTCGGTAGCCGCTCAAGGCACCGTTGGCTGCGAGGTAGAGGACCACGTCGGCCGCCCCGCCGGCACTGAATCCGGTGCCTTCGAGGTGGGAGGCGTCGAGAACCCCGACTAGCTCGGTTGGGGAGATCATGATGATCTGATCGAGCGAGCGCAGGACTTCCAGTGAGGGACCTCTGTCTGCTCGCTCCAAGGGGATGGCTGTGATGTTGTCGTTCCGTTCGATCGTCGCAACCCCGTCGATGACTCGCGTGACCACGGCTTCGTTTCCCACTTGGAGCCGAAGCTCTCGGTCGGCGCCGTCGACCCAGCCGTCCAACTCGGACTCGATGGTCTCTGCGCCGACCACGAGAGCGATGTGAACTTCGAAGGCATAGGAGCCGGCATCGAGAAGCGCGTCGACGGCCTCGTCGACGACGCCGTGGGCATCTCTCTCATCGGATGTGCCGATGACGACGGTTGTCACAATGGCGGGGGTATCAGCCGATTCGGTGGTGCTGGGACTGCCTACGCATCCGGCGGCCAGCACTGCGAGTGCTGCAATGGCGGCAATTCCGTGCGGCAGTTCCGTCCCTCCTGGTCGATGGAGATCTCATCGGCACACCGGTGGTGTCACTGAACGATCGAGGAGGAGGAGGAGGCGCTGGCGCCTCCTCCTCGACTGTCGAGCTTGCCGCGGCGGTGATTCAGGGGCGCCCTCGATCGTCTGCCTCGTCTTCGACTTCGACTTCGATTTCGGCTTCGTCTTCGTCTTCGACTTCTTCCTCGTCGTCGAGATCATTGAGGAAGCCCTCATCGAGCGCGTCTACCGGTTTGATCTCGACCCCGTCCTCGTCAGCCTCGACTTTGAAGAACGCGGTTGCATCGACGACCAGCTCGGCATCGGCGACGTACCAATCGTGCCCGCTACCGAAGGCCCGCCATCCATCGGAGGCAGTCACAGTGAAATCGCCGTCGCCGTCGGGAGCAGCAACCGTGATGGACCCGCCACCTGGCAGCCCCAGCGTGATCGCTCCGCCGTCCCAGACCACGTCGGCTTCGATCTTGTCGGACTTGGCTTCGACTTCTACACCGGCCGCGTCCTTCCAGGCAGCTTTGTCGGGATCGTCGTCGTCCAGTTCGTAGCCATCGGGTGCCGCCACGGCGGACACGGTCTCGTCTTCGCCGTCGGAGTCGACGGTGAAGACGAAATCGCCCACACCGGGCAAGGTCAGTGTGTACTCTCCGTCTTCGAGCGTGGCAGCCAGTGCGGCCGCCGCGAACATGGCCGTGACGACCGCTGCCGCCGCCAACGTCGCCGTGATCCTCGTCCTTGCAGTCATTCAGCGACCTCCCCCTTGGCGTTCCGAGATCCGGTCGGCGTTACCGACGGATCGTGTGGGCACTCACTGTGGGTGGTCGAAATATCACACTGCGCGTTACAACGCCGGGATGGGTGGTGCCCCCCTCATCGCCTTCGTTTCCGTCGAAAAGGAACCGACGAGGCCACCGGAGCAGATGTGGCGTTTGACCGGGTGACGCCAGCATTGACCCCAGGCAAGGCGTTCGCAGATCTCCGTGGGCGCACTCACGCCGGGGTGGAGACGGACGGATGGATGGATGGAGCGGGTGAGGGGAATCGAACCCCCGTATCGAGCTTGGGAAGCTCGTGTTCTGCCATTGAACTACACCCGCAATATCGACGTTCTCCCTGGTCAGAGACTTTTTCGGTGTCTCACGCGGTCTCATCCGGTGCGAGAAATTCCTGGCGAGTTCCTGGTATTTCTGGCGGTCATCTGGCATCGTGGGCTTACACATCACAACCGCGCGGGATGCATAACACAATCCAGTACGCGGTCAAGATTTGTGGCCGGCGTCACGTCGAGCCCAGGAAACCTGTCCTCTATTCCTGGCAGCCGCCCACCGGAGATGAGCGACGGAGGAAAGAAGGAGGGTCCCGTGGCAAGACCCAGGAGTCCAGAGAACTCGGTCTACGAGGCCGGACCAGTTCGAGTTGTCAATCGCAAACCGAAAGGATACCGGGTTCTGTGGACCGACGGAAAGCGCCAGCGCTAGCGAGGCGCGACGACGCTGGAACGGGCGAGAGAGATCGCCCATGAGGAAGCGGCCCGCCTGTGGACAGAAGGCGAACGGCCTGTGGGCGCAGACACTCCCTTCGCAGCCCTGGTGTCGGCAGCGACGGACCCCCCGTCACCGAGACTGGACCGAGGAGTGGGCGTAGCGCGTCGAGCGAATCGCCCGCATCCATATCATGCCTCCGCTCGGGGAGATCCCGGCCAGCCAGGTAACCCGACAACATGTCTCTGAGCTTCTCGCTGGAATGGCCGGAGCCGGATACTCCCACCACCTTCTCAAGCACAGCCGCAACATCGTCAAGCTCGCGGCCTGACCTTGTCGCCGCCCAGCTCTGTGACGAGCTCGGCCAGTCGTGCATCATGACTCTCGGCCATCGTGCATCACCCTTTCGAGTCCACGGCTATGAACTCGCTGAGGGTCGCACGGTGGCCCACCCGCGTCATGGACCACCCGCCCTAATTACACCACTCCTCGGGACTCTCCCCGGGCGGCAGCGTCCCGTCGGGTGGTGGGGATTCAGGGTGTGATTCCCGGTGGCGGCTGGTTGCCGGCGGTGCCTCGGCAATCTCGGCAACGTCGGCTGGGCGCCGGTCGACTGCGAGGCGAAAGAGCTCGGAATCGGGCGTTGGGGCCGGCGATGTCGATGAGGAGTTGTTGGGCGCGTGCTGCACAGGATCTCCAGTGTGACAGCGCGCACCGACACTTCGGCGACGTGCCGAAGCCGCGAGAAGATCTTCACACCCCGTCTCCGAAGGCCATATCGGCCGCGACCGCCGGCGTGGCTCGGTGCCGTCCCCGAAGATCAGGCCTGGTTCCGTGAGGTGTCGGTCAGGGCGAGGAGAAAGTCGCCTACCGACAGTCGGCCGACTTCAGCTCGACGCGGAGGTCTCGGCCTCGGCCACTCCCAGCTTGAGGGCGTTGCGGGCACTCGAGACGTGGAGGCGCATCATTCGCTCGGCGGCGCTGGCGTCGCCACTGCGGAGGGCGATGAGGATGGCCTTGTGCTCGTCGAGTGACTCCGGGCGAGGATGGTCGATCTCGAGATTCCAGAACTGCCGCACGACCAGCGGGTAGCGGGTCTGCTCGATGAACTTCGCCACCATTCGATTCCTGGCCGCCTCGACGACCAGCGAGTGGTAACGCCGGCTGAGCTTGGCATGCAACTCCGGATCGTGATCCGCATCGGCGACCGCCATCTCCTCGACTGTTTCGTCGAGTTTTTCCAGGATCTCGTCGGTGATGTTTTCCGCAGCCAGGCCGGCTGCGATCCCCTCGAGCCGTTCACGGACGATCAGGATCTCCCGGGCCTCCCCCGGGGTGAAGGACCTCACCCTCGCTCCGCGATTGGGCTCCAGGGTGACGAAGCCTTCCTTGTTGAGATCGAGGAGAACCGAACGGATCGTCGTACGGCTGACGTTGAGGGCGTGCGCGAGATCGATCTCGATGAGATGTTGATTGGGGGCGACCTCGCCGCTCAGAATCCACGCACGCAACGTTCTGTGTGCGCGATGGAACGGGCCTGGTGGCTGACCATTGTCCTCTGGTCCATCCGACACGATAAGGGTTCCCCTCGTCCGATCCGATGATCCTATTCGGGCGGATCTTGTCGAACAATCGTTGACGGTGCTCGGCCGGGGCCGCGGACCGACATAGCGTCGGGAGTAGCCGACAAACCCGTACCCGGGCGGGATGGGTACCACCCCGACTTCTGGGCCGGCGGAGCCTCCACCGTCCTTCGGTCTGGGCATCTCGGTCAGTCCGAGTTGGACCTCCGACGATGCCATCGACCAGCTCATGGAAGTGGCCAAGACCGCGTCGCACCGCAGCGCATCCGTTTTCCTGGTCGGCGACAAGCCCGGCGGCTCCGATGTCCGCTCCAATGCCGAGCTCCTGGCGTGGCGCTTGCGGGACTTGGCCCACGTGCCGCAGATCGGCTCGCTCTTCCTGGTGCGGCGGACACCGGTCGACTGACTTCTCTCCACCGTTCGTACGGTTGGCGGCTTGATCCGCCGCAATGGAGCGATTCCGGCGATCGGGGTAATGCACGGGCGGGAGGGTTCGGACGTGGCGATGCCCGGTCCGTACGTGGACGCTGCCGCACAGGCCCTCCGGGAGGACCTTGCCGTTCCCGATGTGGAGCTCTGGGTCGGAGCCGAACGCGGCCGGGCGCTCGACCGCTCCGGCGCGATCGCCGATGTCTGGCTCGCGAACGGCTACTTCGGCGAGGAGGCACTCGTGCGCCAGCTAGAGAGACTGCGAGCCGCGTCGAGGCGGCCGGTGCGTCCCGCCGTGCGCCGGGACTTCCTGTGTGATCCGGATTCGAACAAGACACATGCCACGGTGCGGCGCATGCTGGCGGACGGGTACCGGGGCGGGAAGTTCGACGAGTCCCTGCTCATCGCCGGGACCCCTGCCGAATGTCTCGAACGAATGTCCGGAATCGCTGGTCTCGGATTCGAAGACGTCCTCTTGCGGCCGGCGGCGGACGGGCCCGCAGCCGTCGAGCAGTTCCAGATGCTGTTCGAGGAATGGGACCGCCTCGGTACCGGTTCTCCACCGCGCCCTCGTCCGCGTCACCTGAAACACAGCCGTTGGGACCCGGCCAGGCGCGGTGATGGCTCTAGGAGCTGGGTTCGGGACGCCACTTGTCGAACTGGCGCTCGATCCCCTTCATGACCTCGGTCATGATCAAACCGAAGACGCCGACGAACAGCACGCTCACCATCAACAGGGGCGTGTCGAACGTCCCCGCCGCGATGCTGATCAGGAACCCGAGCCCGGTGTTGGATGCCACGAGCTCGGCGACCACGACGCCAATGAGCGCACGCCCGACCGCCAGGCGGGCGGCCGTCATCATGTAGGGAACAGCACCCGGCAGCACGATCGACGTGATGATCTTGGACTGGCTGGCGCCGAAGCTCCGCGCCACCCCTAGGAACTCCGCCTCCGACTGACGGACGCCCACCATCGTGTTGAAGGCGTACGGGAAGATGGCGAAGAGGAACACGATGAAGACCTTCGAGGTCTGGCCGATACCGAGCCAGATGAGGATCAGCGGGACGATGGCGACGGTCGGGGTGGCATTCAGGCCAGCCAACCAGGGCTCCAGTAGATAGCTCGCCCGCTTGTACCAGCCTCCTATGAACCCGACCGGTATCCCGACCACCGTGGCGATCCCAAGGCCGATCAGATAGGCGCGCAGCGTGACCCCGAGTGACGGGAGGAGACGGTCGCCTCCGAACTCGGCGACGATCCTCTCGGAAATGATCGTCGGTGACGACATCGTGGACTGACGGATCCACCCGGCGATGACTGCGAGCTCCCAGACCGCCAGGACGACGATGACGCCGAGGACGCCGAGGACGATGCGCTCGCGCTTGCGGAACTCGCGCAGGATCCTGGTCCCGAGCGATTCGACCGGCGCCGACGTCGGCGCGTGGGTGCTGCTAACCGACATGGCGGTCGGCGGTCTGAAGCTTCTCGCTCTCCGGTCCGTGCAACAGGTCCCACACCTGTGATACCAACTCGACGAATTGGGCTTGCCGCTTTACGCGCAGGTTGCGGGGGCGGGGGATGTCGACCGTGATGTCTGCGATCAGGCGGCCGGGACGGGCGCTCATCACCAGGACGCGATCCGAGAGATACACGGCCTCGTCGATCTGGTGGGTGACGAACAGCACCGTCTTGGCGGACTTGCTCCAGATGTCGAGCAGCTCGCTCTGCATGAACTCCCTGGTCTGGGCGTCGAGCGAGGCGAACGGCTCGTCCATCAGGAGGATCTCGGGATCGATGGCGAGCGCCCGGGCGACGTTCACCCGCTGACGCATTCCACCGGAGAGCTCGTGCGGGTGGGAATCCTCGAATCCGGCGAGTCCCACCAACTCCAGGACCGGTCTGGCCCGATCCTCGGCCTCCTGGCGCCGGACCCCCTGGCACTCCAGCCCGTAGGCGGCGTTACGCAGAACCGTGTACCAGGGCAGGAGCGAGGCGTCCTGGAACACCGTCCCCCGATTGTGGCGCGCCGACTGCACGTCCTCGCCGTGGAGGGTGACCGTGCCCGCCGTCGGTCGGAGCAGGCCGTTGGCGATCTTGAGGAAGGTGCTCTTCCCACAACCGCTCGGACCGACGATCGTCACGAACTGCTGGGGTTCGATCTCGACCGAGAAATCCTCGATGGCCAGGACACTGCGACCGGTACGAGGATGGACGTACTCCATACCGACGCCGTCGGCCTTCAGAACGGTTTGCATATACGGGATCAGCTCCTAGGTCTGCGGTTTCCAGTCGGCGACACGGCCCTCGATCGCGAGCAAGATCTTGCTCAGACCGACACCCATCAGCGTGAACAGCAGCACGGCGAACAGCACCCGGTCGGCCTGGAGGTTGTTCGCAGCTTGCATCAGCATGTGGCCGATGCCCGCCTGGGAGGCGTACATCTCGCCGAGGACGATCGCCACGATGCCGATTCCGACCGCGAGACGCATGGCGGCCAGGATGAAGGGCACGGTCGTCGGCAAGAGAATCGACTTGAAGAAGTGGAATTTCTTGGCACCGAAGCTGCGCGCCACATCGAGATAGGTGGTCGGAACCGTCCGAACGCCCTCGAGTGTTCCTACGAGGATGGTGATGAAGGGGCCGGCGAAGACCAGGGCCACCTTCGACTCCAGACCCAACCCGAACCACAGCACGAGGAGCGGGATGTAGGTGATGCGGGGAGTGGCGTAGAAGAAGCGCAACCACGGGTCGAAGAAATGTCCGAGGCGGCGGAACCAGCCCAGCATCAAACCGAGTGGGATCGACAGGAAGATGGCCAGGCTGAATCCGAGCACGAACTCGAGGAGGCTGACACGGATGTCGTACCAGAAGTCGGCTCCGCTCATCTCGCGAACGGCGGCAGCGAAGACCGATGACGGTGAGCTGAAGAACAGCGGTCGAATCCACTCGAGACGGGAGGCAATCTCCCACAATCCGAGGAACCCGATGACGCTGGCGGCGACGTAGATTTTCTGTTCGTGGTCGCGCCACGACCCGCGGAGGCGGTCTGAACGGCTCTCAGGGGCTTTGCCGACGTTGGTGACTGGTGCCATGGTCGCAGCGTCGTCCATCACCGTGGTACCCGTCGACCGGTTCTCGTGCGATACCTTGGTCATCACCGACCATCCCTGCTGTTCGGTCTTTCCCGCCCAGATGCCAGAAGCTCAACCCCAGACGATTGTCGGACATTACCATGCACCCCGTGAGGGGCAACAGTATGAGGCAAGCGTACACCGGCGGCGACGGGAAGGCCGCGGCACATAGCGACGCATGTCCCGGGAGGGCTCTCATATGACGGCAGACCCAATCATCGACCAGGCCACACTCAGCCGGTACGCGGAGCAGGGGTGGGGCACGAGCCGCATCGGGTTCGGTGAGCGACCGGCCCTCCTCGTCGTCGACATGCAGCACGACTTCGTCGATGCGGATTCCCCATCGACCTGCGCCCCGATGGCGCTGGATCGGATCCCGGCGATTCGCACGCTCCTCGATGCCGCACGCGGCGCCGGCGGGCCGGTCTTCCACACCCAGGGCATCGTCAAGCCGGATCTTTCGGATCTGGGACTGTGGAAGGGGATGGCCAAGCGCGCCGGACGCTGCCAGATCGACGGCACCCGCGGGGCGGAGATCGTTCCGAAACTGGCCCCGATCGAGGGTGAGCATGTCGTGCGCAAGACGCGACCGAGTGCCTTCTTCGGAACGGGCCTGCACGACCGTCTGCAGGCGCTCGATGTCGACACGCTCCTCGTCGCCGGGGCGTCGATGAGCGGCTGTGTCCGGGCCACGGTGACGGACGGATTCTCCCATGACTACCGGGTCTCGGTGGTCCGCGAGTGCGTCGTGGACCGCAGCGAGCAACTGGTCGCCCGCAACCTATTCGATGTCGCAGCCAAGTACGCCGACGATGTCTCGCTCGACGAGGCGGTGGCGTATCTCGGGTCGCGAGCGGTTCGGGTGTGAACGCGCATGTTCGGGCATGTCGCGGACCGGATCGGCCGTCGGTGACGCTGCTGCTCGACGAGTCCACCGTCGCCGAACTATTGACGATGGATGATGCGCTCGCGGCAGTGGCGGAGGGTTTCGCCGCGCGGGGCCGTGGCGCCCTCGACAACCTCCCCCGGGCGCGGCTGGAGTACGCGGCCGGAACGATTCGGATCACGGCTGCGGTCGACGAGGATCGGGGCTATTACGGGGTGAAGATCTCGAGCAGTGCGGTGTTCGGCAGCAACGCAGGCAGGGTCTTCAACCTGTTCGAGATCGGCACGGGGCGGTTGTGCGCGGTGATCCAGGGCTTCGGACTCGGGGCGCTCCGCACCGGTGCCGTGAGCGGCCTAGCGACCGACCTGGTGGCCAGGCCTGACGCCGAGGTTCTCGCGCTCGTCGGCACCGGTCGACAGGCTCGGACCCAGCTGGAAGCGATGAGACGTGTGCGGACGATTCGTCAACTTCGCCTGTATGGGCGGGATCCGGTGCGACGGGCGCAGTTCCGGGACGCCGTCGTCGACGATGGCATCGAGGTGGTGGAATGCGCCACGGCCCGGGAGGCCGTACGTGGGGCCCACATCGTCGTCACGGCAACGTCTGCGACCGAACCCGTCCTCGCCGGTGGGTGGCTCGACGCCGGTGCGCACGTCAACGCCATAGGAGCGAATCACGAGTCACGGCGCGAACTCGACAGCGCAGTCGTGGCCCGGTCGGCCCTGATCCTCACGGACGAGCCGGCCCAGGCCCGGTACGAAGCGGCCGACCTGATCCATCCCGTCGCCGAGGGTGTGATCGGCTGGGACGACGTCCACGGAATAGACGAGATCATCGTCGGTGCCGTCCCGGGGAGGCGATCGCCCGACGAGATCACGCTCTTCGAGTCGCTGGGCACCGCAATCGGTGACGTCGTTCTCGCCGGGCGTGTCTACGAGGCGGCCGTCGAGAGCGGCGTCGGCGTGCAGCTTCCCGATCTGTCCGGGCAGGCGTCCTGATGCCGAGAATCCCGCCGCTGGAGCCGACGGAGGAGCCGCCCGAGCTCAGGGCCGTCTTCGATCAGCTGCGCGCCACGCGGGGCCGGGTGCCGACGATGTACCGGCTACTCGCCCATCAGCCGGAGATCCTCTCCGCCCACCGGGCCTACTTCCACGCCGCACTCGACACGGGAACGCTGAGCCGGGCGTTCAAGGAGAAGATCGCGTTCAAGGTGGCACTGGAATGCGGCTCCGCCTACTCGTCGGCCTCGCATCGTCGCTATGCCACCCGTCTCGGCGTCGCCGTGGAGCAGCTGGAGGCGATCGCGCGCTCGGACTACGCCGGGCTCGAGCCGCGGGAGCAGGCGGCGCTCCGGTTCGCCGACGAAGTGTCCGCCGGGACAGGACCGAGCGATTCGACGTTCCAGACCCTGGCGGGCCACTTCTCGACCGCAGAGATCGTGGAGCTCTCGGCGCTGGTCGGGATCATGCAACTGGCCTCGACGCTCGGAGCCATCTTCGATCTCCGGGCGGACGTCGACGCAGGCTCCGCCTAGATGCCTACTATCCGCTCCCTGCCCCGGATTGTCTGACAAAGTCCACGAGGGCGGCCCGAGGGAAAGGTAATCGTGGAATCGAACTCACTCCTTGCGCAGAAGCTCAACAAGGCCTGGCGGTTCTTGTACCGCCGCGGATTCATCGACGGATTCGGCCACATCAGTGCCCGCACGGAGGCGCCTGAACGAATCCTGGTTGCTCCCCACAGTCTCCGCGACGACTCCCAGCCGGAGGACTTCGTCATCGTGGACCTCGACGGCAATCAGATCGAATCCGACTCCAAGATGCCGGCCGAGCTTCCGATCCACCTCGCGATCTATCGCAGCCGGACCGACGTCAGGAGCGTCGCTCACCTCCACTCGCCGTACGCAACGAGTTTCACGATGACCGGGCAGCCGCTCGGCATCTCGTATTTCCTGGGTTCCGTGTTCCGCTCCGGAATCCCGATTCACCCCGACTCCCGCCTCATACTGGACGCCGAACGCGCCGACGCCCTCGCGGCGACGCTCGGGCCGCATCGCGCGGTGCTGATGAAGGCGCACGGGGTCGCCGTCGCCGGGTCGGACGTCGAAGAGATGTTGAGCTGGGCCTTCCTGCTGGAAGAGAACGCACGCCGCACGTGGATCAGCGCCGCAGTCGGCGAGGTCGAGTTCCTCGATGACGAGCTCATGGAGGAGATCGAAGAGGAGATGCTCGCCAGCCGGGGCCCGATCAGACGGATCTGGTCGCTGTGCGAAGCAGAGGCAGGCGTCGACGCCTGACCCGTCGGTCGGGCGTCGTCGGCTACCGGCCCTCGTAACGGTTGGCGTGTGCCACCGTCTCCAGGATGTGGCGCGCCAGGTCTGTCGCCGTCTCTATGGACAGCTCGACGGCCACGCGCGCCCCGGGACCGGCCTCCTCGTTGGCGAAGTCGAGCAGGACGGCGTGTTCCACCTGTTCCCGTGCGGGGTGGTCGTAGGCGACGTACAACTGGCGAATGGGGAACCATCCGGCCCTGCCCTTCGCCTGGCCGCGCAGCGGGTGCTTCGTACTGATCATGGTGCACATGGAGGCCTCCGCGGTTTATGACAGATGCCGTGCGAGGAAGGACCAGACCTTGGACCATCCGTCCACCGCCGCCTCCGCCCGATACGCCGACGGGCGATCGTGGTAGAAGAAGCCGTGGCCGGCCTCGGGATAGCGGTGGAACTCGTATGGCTTGCCCAGGCGACGAAGGATCTCTTCGAGTGCATCGACGTCGGCCCGGGTCGGATTGCGATCCTCGTCCCCGAACAGACCGAGCACGGGGGCGTCGAGGTCCTCGCTCAGGTCGGCCGGGGCGACGGGCTGCGCCGCCGTGAGCGCGTCGTCTCCTACCACGATGTTCCCGCCCCAGCAGTCCACCACGGCGGCGATGCCGTCGAGCCGGCACGCCGTCAGGTAGGCATGGCGACCGCCCGAGCACGTACCGAAGAGCCCGATCTTCCCGTTCGACGAAGGGTGTGCCCGGAGATGCCGCATACAGCCCTCGGCGTCCCCGACGACCTGATCATCGACGGCGCCGCCCTCCGCTCTGGCCTTCGCCGCCACGTCGTCTGGCTCTCCGTGACCGAACCGGCAGTAGAGGTCCGGCGAGATGGCGCCGTACCCGTGGGCGGCGAAGAG
>Ga0326597_10008846_pt1 | contig 13535 bp, 12 predicted proteins | sample RVTome_12_FD_203789 | JGI IMG/M metagenome (GOLD analysis project Ga0326597, IMG submission 203789) | Soil microbial communities from uranium-contaminated site in the Upper Colorado River Basin, Wyoming, United States - RVT100D185 | ecosystem: Environmental > Terrestrial > Soil > Contaminated >... | reverse complement strand
AGGAGTTCCTCGCCGACCACATGACCTACCCCTACGGGATTCACGCTGCAGTGGTGGTGGTGGACCCGGCCACCGCTGGGTGCAAGGTGCTCCGCTACCTGGTCGGTTACGACGTGGGCCGGGCGGTCAACCCGATGCTGGTCGAAGGTCAACTCGTCGGTGGCGTGGCGCAGGGTATCGGGGGTGCCCTCCTCGAGGAGTTCCACTATGACGAAGCCGGTCAACCCCTGTCTGCCTCGTTCATGGACTATCTGCTGCCGACGGCGGCGGAGATTCCCGCGGTGGAATTGGTCCTTCGTGAAGACGCCCCGAGCCCGCTCAACCCGCTCGGGGTGAAGGGAGCGGGGGAGGGCGGCATCAACGCCGCCGGAGCAGCCATCGCCGCCGCCGTCGATGACGCTCTGGGACTTCCCATGGCCGTCGCCAGGCTACCGATCTCTCCCGAGCGTCTTCACCAACTCCTCAACTCGTGACGCGCCGGGAGGGGGGATCGGCGTCAGGAGGAATTAGGCAACGTGTTGAGCAACGCTCATGCGGATTGTGTAGTGTCAAAACCAGAGAGCCCCTCGTGTAGGAGAGTCAGCCCGATGCCCCCACAGCTCGTACAGTCCAGCGCCCCCCGGCCACTCGCCAACTACTCGGAGGCGTTCAAGGTGGGGAACCTCGTGTTCGCCGCGGGTCAGCTGGCCTCGGACCTTAAGACCGGAGTGCCGCCGGACGCAAGCATCAACAAGGCTTTTCCGTTCTATGGCTCCGAGATCAAGCAACAGACCCGCTACATCCTCGACAACCTGAAGGTCACGTTCGAGGCGGCCGGGTCGTCGCTGGCCAATATCGTCAAGGCACAGGTCTTCATGACCGACATGCGGGACTTCAACGGATTCGACGAGGTTTGGAAGGAGTACTTCGGGGACAACATCCCGGCGCGGACCACGGTCGGAACCACCCAGCTACTTGGCGCCGGGCCGGCACAGCTGATCGAGATCGACCTGATCGGGCACACCAGCGACGTCGAGCATCAGGTGATCGTTTCCGAGGGACCTCGACCCCTGGCCAATTACACCGAGGCTATCCGTGCCGGCAACCTGGTGTTCGCCGCGGGTCAGATCGCCAACGACTTCGTAACCGGTGTGCCGCCGGAGGCGAGGATCCAGCCGAACTTCCCCTACTACGGCTCCGACATCAAGCTTCAGACCCGCTACATCCTGGAGAACTTCAAGAGGACCTTCGCTGCGGCCGACTCTTCGCTCGCCAATGTGGTCAAAGCCCAGGTGTTCTTGCGCAACCTCCACGACTTCAGCGCCTTCGATGAGGTGTGGAAGGAGTACTTCGTCGATTCGCCGCCTCCTCGCACCACGGTGGGAATCACCGAGCTGCTGGGATCGGGGCCCGACCAGCTCCTCGAGATCGACCTCATCGCCCACACCAAGGACACCACCAAGCAGGTGGTGCAATCGGGCGCTCCCAAACCACTAGCGGCATACTCCGAAGCCGTGGTCGTGGACGGCCTGGTGTTCGCCGCCGGGCAGCTGGCCTCCGACTTCAAGAACGGCGTTCCCGAGGAGGCTCGGGCCAACCCGGCGTTCCCGTTCTACGGGTCGAACATCAAGAGTCAGACCAGGTTCATCCTCGACAACTGCCGGCGCACATTCGAGGCGGCGGGCTCTTCGCTCGACAACGTGTTCAAGGCACAGGTGTTCATGACAGATTTGCGCGACTTCAACGCCTTCGATGAGGTGTGGAAAGAGTATTTCAAGGTTCCACCCGCTCGAACCACTGTGGGTACGACAGGACTTCTCGTCAAGGACACCCTCGTCGAGATCGACCTCATCGGCTCTGTGGATTGAGCCAAACGCGAAATGAAACGAAAACGAAAGGAACGGAGATGAGAGCTCGACTGCGGCGGGTGGTCATCCTCATGGTGATCGCCCTCTTGGTGGCGGCCTGCGGCGACGGCGAAGGAACCGACACCACCGGGGCCGGTGGTACGTCCACAACGAGTGGTTCAGTTACTACGGCCGGAGGGGGCGAGGAAGGGCCGATCAAGGTCGGATTCATGATTGGCGTGACCGGTGACTACGCCCCTTACTACCCCCCGAGTGAGGCCGGTGCACTGATCGCCATCGAAGAGATCAACGCAGCCGGTGGGGTACTGGGTCGTGAATTCGAACTGGTCATCGGCGACAACCTGTCCACAGCCGAAGGTGCCGTGCAGGCCTTCAACAAACTGGTGGATGTTGACAGTGTGGTAGCCATTGGAGGAGTCGAGTCCGACGGCGCTGTTGCCAACCTCCAGAGCATCAAGGATCGGCAGATACCGACCATCTGCCCTGCCTGCGGCACCGACAAGTTGGACGAGGCCGGCGGCGACTACATATGGCGGATAACCGGGTCGGACAGCGATGGCGGTTTGATCGCGGCGCAGTTCGCACGGGACTCCGGGTATACCAGGGTTGCCATGCTCGTTCAGAACACCGAGGGTGCCGCCGGGCCGGCCTTGGTGTTCAAGGCAGTTTTTACTGAGATGATCGGCGGCGAGGTGGTGGTCGACGTCAGGTTCGAACCGGGGCAGGCCAGCTATCAGGCTCAGGTCGATGAGGTATTCGCGGCCGAGCCCGAAGCCGTCTATCTGGCTGCTGGTTTTGAGTCCGGTGGCATCATCCTCCAGGAGGCCGCTCGGCGCGGCGTGGAGACCAACTGGCTGTTCTCCCCAGACCTGATCGTTCCCGAGATTGCGGGTCTGCCAGGAGTCGACCTGTCCGGTGGTGTCGCCCGAGCGGCGATCGCCGCGTACGACACCTCGAGCCCGGCATATGAGTCCTATGCGGCGCGGTATGAGGAAATGACCGGCGATGCTCCGAGCTCGGGTCTGTACGACGCCAACCAATACGACCAATACATCATCTTGGCCCTGGCGATGGCCGCAGCCGGGACCACGGACGGTCCGGCAGTGGCAGCTGAGATCGCTGGCATTCTGAACGGTCCCGGCACCGTGGTGTATACCTATGCCGACGGCTTGGCCGCCATTGAAGCCGGTGAGGACATCGACTATCACGGTGCTTCGTCGGGTCTCGATGTCAACGAATTCGGCAACCTGGCAAGTCCGGTGTTTGGCGAACAGAACATTGTCAACGGCGCGTGGACGCAGGTGGCCGAGGTCGCCCTGGACGAATCGCTCCGATAACGGCATTCATCCGGGTGAGGTGGGATGCCACCTCACCCGGATGATTCCTCAGATGCAAAACATCATCTTTGGCCTCGTCAGCGGAAGCATCCTCGCACTGGCGGCAGTCGGCTTCTCGATGATCCGACAAACCGAGGGGTTCATCAATATCGCTCACGGACAGATGCTGACCGTGGGGGCATTTCTGGGGTTCATCTTCGTCAACTCGCTCGGTCTCAATGTTTTCGTTGCGGGCCTGGTGGTCATGATTGCCGTCGGTCTGTTGGGGGTCGTGCTCGCGCTGATCGTCTTTGAGCCGGTATCAGCCAATGGGGCGCTTGCACAGCTCTTCACATCGATTGGCCTGGCCTACGTGATGTATGGCCTCATTCGGGTCGTTTTTGGAGCCAAGGTCCAGTTCTATCCGAACCTATTCGGGCGGCGATTCGACTTCACCAACTTCAACGTCACCGTTGGTGAGCTCGTGATCGTCGGGTTGGCCGGGGCGTCGACGGTCGGTCTCCACCTCTTCCTCACCCGGACTCGTCTCGGCACCTGGATCCGTGCCACCGCCTCCAACCCCGAGTTGGCGCGACTTCGCGGGATCCCAGTGCGTCGGGTCTCGATATCCGTCTGGTTCGTGGCCTCTGCCCTGGCTGGTCTGGCGGGGGTCATGTTGGGCGTGATCGGGAATGTCAACTCAGAGCTTGGTTGGACTCAGATCCTGATGATTCTCGCCGCGGCCGTATTGGGCGGGTTGGGGAGCATCTATGGCGTCTTAGCCGCTGGTTTGCTCTTGGGTCTGGTCATGGATCTCTCGGCCATGATCATCCCCAGCACCTGGCGGCTCGTCGTGGCATTCGTGGTCCTGGTGTTGGTGCTCGTATTCCGACCGCGGGGTCTTTTTGCCAAAGCGGAGAGGAAGGAGGCAGCGTGACCGGAGTTCTATTGTTCTTCGTCGGCGTGCTCACGTTGGCCGGCATCTACGCCATCCTGGCCATGACTCTCAACCTGGAAGCCGGCTGGGCCGGCATGTGGGACCTGGGGCTCGTCGGGTTCGTGGCGGTCGGCGCCTACACCTACACCATCCTCACCCAGACCAAGTTCGATGACGTGATCATTCACCCTCAGCTCCCGATCTGGGTCGGGATGCTGGGTGCAGCGGCCGCCGCTGCAGCGTTTGCCTCTGTGATCGGCTTACCGACCCTGCGCGTTCGGGGTGAGTATTTCCTAATCACGACGCTTGCCTTTGCCGAGGTGGTGCGTCAGGTGGCGGTGAACACACAGACGATTACGCGCGGCACGATTGGATTCTCCGAGCTGTCCCGCCCTCTGGAGGGGACCTTCCCTGGGACCGGCAATCGAATCGTTCTACTCGTCATTGTCTGGATCGGTGTCGTCTTGGTCTATCTCCTGCTGCGCCGTATAGCCCACAGTCCTTACGGCCGACTCCTTCGCGGATTCCGGGACAACGATCCGGTGGCACGCTCCCTTGGCAAAGCCACCAACCACCACCGGCTGCGGACCTACATCCTCGCCGGGGCCCTCTACGGGCTGACCGCGCCGATGTACCTGTGGTACCTGCGAAGTGTCACACCCCACCTCTTTGCGCCCGACATAACTTTCGTCACTTGGACCGCGTTGGTTATCGGTGGGATCGCTTCGAAGCGGGGCCCGATCATCGGGGCGGTGGTGCTCCTGGTCCTGACCGAGTCCGTATCTCTGATCCAGGGATCGGCGAATCTGGCGGTGATCCTCGCGTCGATGAGGTTCGTCGTGTTGGGACTGTTGCTCATCTTGATCATGCGTTTCCGACCTAACGGCCTCACCGACGAACGGTCGGCGTTCGCCACCGTGCAGAGCAGTGACTCCTTGTGAGTCTTCTCGAGATCTCCGGTGTCACCAAGGCGTTCGGCGGACTGCTGGCCGTTCGCGAGGTTTCTATGTCCGTGGAGGAGGGGTCGATCGTTGCCGTCATTGGGCCCAATGGTGCCGGAAAGACCTCCCTGTTCAACGTCGTCACCGGCTTCGACTGGCCAACCTCGGGGACGGTCCGCTTCGACGGCGAGGACATCGGCGGACTGGAACCGTGGCAGGTCGCCCGCCGGGGCATGGTACGGACCTTTCAGACACCGGTCGGTTTCCCAGCCCTCACCGTTTGGGAGAATCTCATGGTGGCGGGCACCAAGCCCAAAGACGAGAGTCTCCTCGCCGCGTTGATCGGCTCCTGGAAGACCGCGGAGAAAGCGGTGAAGGGGCGTGCCCGACAACTGCTCGAGGACTTGGGACTCTGGGACTCGCGCCAATCCATCATCTCGGACCTTCCGCCCGGTGACGTGAAGCTCACCGACTTTGCTAGACAGCTGATGTTCGAGCCGAGGATGCTGCTTCTCGATGAGCCGGCTTCGGGCGTCGATCCCAGCGCCATCGGCAGGCTGGCCGATTTGATCCGCCGGGTCCGCGATCAAGGTGTCACCGTCCTCGTCATAGACCACAACATAGGTTTCGTCCTCGACATCGCGGATGTCGTACACGTGATGGCGCTTGGTGAAGTCATTGCCTCGGGCCCACCCGAGGAAATCGTTCATAACGAGAATGTGATCGAGATCTATCTGGGGAGACCCCGTTGAGCCTCCTCGATGTCCAGGGGTTGGAGACGGGGTACGGCCGGCTTCCGGTGCTTCACGAGGTCTCGCTCAGGGTGGAGCCCAACGAACTGGTCGCGGTAGTTGGGCCCAATGGTGCGGGCAAGACGTCGCTGGTCAAGGCGATCTTCGGCCTGCTCCCGGCGATGAAAGGCTCGATCACGTTCGACGGGCAAGACATCACTGACGCGAAGACCTTGTTGCACAGCAGGCTGGGGCTGGCGATGGTGCCCCAGACCGGCAGCACGTTCCCGGACCTCACCGTCGAAGACAACCTGGTCGCCTCATTCTCCGCATTGGAGAAGCCGGCAGCGGAGGCCGCTCTGTCGGCTGCGTACGAGATGTTTCCCCAACTCGATGAGCGACGGCGCCAGTCCGCCAAGACACTCTCGGGGGGTGAGCGCCAGATGCTGGCGTTCGTCTCGGGGGTAGGCAGCAACCCGCGACTTCTGGTCCTCGACGAGCCGACGACAGGGCTGGCTCCCACCATCGTTCATGCCCTTGTCGAGAAGATCGTGGGATCTCGAGAGCGAGGCGCGTCGATTCTGTGGGTCATCGAAGAGAATCCGCTCGAAGTGCTCCCGGTGGTGGACCGGGTCTACGTGCTCAACAACGGGTCGATCCAGGCAGAGATGTCGGCTGTCGACCTGCTGTCTGACGACTCGCTCCACCGAATGTTCTTCGGAACCGAGGCGTGAGAGACCCGCTTTTCGAGCCAGGGTCGATTGGGACGGCGGGTCTACGCAATCGCATTCTGCGCGCCGGCACGTCGGAGTCGATGGCCGAGCCGGAATCAGGAGTGACGACCCGGGACCTGCTCGACCTCTATGAGCGCCTTGCCTCCGGCGGGGTGGGAGGCATCATCACCGGTCATCTCTTCGTCGCTCCTCGGGGCAAATACGCCAGGGGACAATCCGGGGTCCACGACGATGACATGTTGCCCGGTTTGACCAGATTGACCGAGCGGGTCCACTCCCATGGCGCGGTGATATTCGCCCAATTGGCCCACGCCGGATCTCAATCACGAGTGCCCAGCAACCTGCCCGTCGCTCCGTCGCCGGTCCCGAATCCCCTCACCGGCAACCCGGTAGAGGCAGCTTCGAGTGACGAGATCGTTGCCACCGTAGAGGCATTTGGTGCGGCAGCCCGGCGAGCGGTCAAGGCCGGGTTCGACGGGGTGCATATTCATGGCGCGAACGGTTATCTGATCAGCGAATTCGGCTCACCCGTGACCAATCGACGAGATGACGAATGGGGTGGAGACAGCAACCGCCGCAGCGCGTTCGCGAGAGCAGTCGTTGAGTCGATTCGTCGATCGGTTCCGCCGGGTTTCCCTGTGACGATGAAGATCGGCATGGTCGATGCCGTGGCCGATGGCTTGCAGATCAACGAGTCGGTGGGCAGGGCACAATCGCTCGTGGCCTTGGGCCTGGATGCGATCGAAGTCTCATGCGGGCTGATGCAAGCTCCCACCGACTCGGCCAACACGTACGTGGCAGTGGGACCAAAACGAGCGGCCCAGGACCTTCTCGTGCATCGGTTGCTGTCAGCCCCTCGCCCCGAGGCGTACTTTCGACCGTGGGCGCAGGCCCTCCGCGCCAAGGTGGACACGACGATCATCCTCACTGGGGGAATGCGCACAACTGAGACCATGCGCGAAGTGCTCGAATCTGCGGACGCCCACTTCATCGGTCTCGCCCGGCCGCTCATCCGGGAGCCCGATCTCGTTTCTCAGATAAGCGAGGGCCGTGAAGGGTCGGTGGACTGCACTTCTTGCAACCTGTGCCTCATCCACGAAGGCCATCATCCCTTGCAGTGCTGGCGCACGCCCCGAATCAGGCTTCTCCAGCACGCGTTGTATAGGGTCACGGGCGGGTTTCGTCGAGCCGACGTGATCCCGACCACCCATTGAGATCGGGGGATCTTTGTGGCGAAGGGGTGCCGAGAACCGGGCGGGCTTGCTGTCAGGGCATGTATGCGGCGGTCCCCTGGATGGCGCCGAGGTACTTGCGGTAGGCGATTCCGGAGGCATCGGGAATCTTGAGGTGGAGCTCTTCTCGCAGATCGGTCGGTATTCGCTCGGGACGCTGGCTCTCCACGACCAGCCGGTCCTGCTCCATGATCCCGTGGGTGAAATCGATGAACTCAGCGTCATTCGAAGGGTCGATCTGGTGGTTGCGGGCGATCCACACGAACAGCTCGGTCGTGGTCTCGGCGGTAGGCGAGGCCGCCAGAGAAATCAGGGTGACATCGCCCGAGGGGACCGTCTTTCGGAGATGGATTGTGAACGGCCCGGTCAGGAAATACTCCCAGCGAATCACGTCGTCTGGTTTGCTGTGCAGGGTGGCCGGCTCAGGCGCCTCTAGGAAGTAGTAGAGCCCGCCATTACGTTCCGACACCACATGCTTCTGCACCTCGGTGTTGTCCCGTGATCCGAGGATGCCCTCATGAACATACGGGAAGTGGGAGATATCCATGAAGTTCTCAACTGCTCTCCCCGCGGATGTTTTCCACTGATAGGTCTGGGACACCATGCTGCGGTAATCGGGATCGTCCCATTCACCATCGGGAAATGTCGGGACATCTCCCGATGGCTCGCCCAAGGCCACCCACACCAGTCCGTACCGCTCGACGGCCCGGTAGACGATGGCGCGGGCCTTTGACGGGATCGGTGAGCCCGGCGGCAGAGAGGGAATCTCGACACAGACTCCGGCCCCATCGTAGGCCCAGCCGTGGTACCCGCAATGGAGGATGCCGTCTTCGACAAACCCAAGGGAAAGAGCCGTTCCCCGGTGGATGCATAGGTCGAGGAAGACGCTCACCCCCTGCTCGGTGCGGAAGGCAACCAGGTCCTCGCCGAGCAGGGTGAACCTGCGAGGTTTCTCGTCTACCTGACTCACGGAGGCGATCGGGTGCCAATGATGGATCAGGCTGGTCAACTGCACGACGGCTCCTTTGGGGGCTTCTCGTCGAAGTTACTACGTAGTATTGAGCGGTGTGAACGAAGATCAAGTGCGATTGAATTCCAGAGAGAGGGGGTTGGAGGTCCCGCGCGAGATCCGGGTAGTCCCGGATGACCCCGGGACGATTCCATTGCCCATGGTCGAGACAAAGGGCACTGCCTGGGCGCTGGTCTGGCCCGGGATGGGGGCCCACCTCCGCTCGATGCACAGGATCTCGCTCCGTCCGGGTGGGCGCACCGTCTCACTGCGCCATCCGATGGAGGCCGTCTACTACGTGATTGCAGGTACAGCAGAGGTCCATGACCTGAATGTGGATGTCCGGCACCAGGTCACAACAGGAGGAATGGTCCTTGTCGACCCTGATACACCGTATCGAATTGCCGCGGGGCTGGAGGGGTCTGAAGTTGTGGGCGGTCCGTCCCCTGCCGATCCTCGGATATATCAGGCTTCAGAAAGCGAGTGATGATGGCCGTACACATCTTCCACCGTGACCAGCCCGATCTGATGATGCCCATGATCGCTCGTGATGCCCGCTTGGTGGTGTGGCCAGGGAGAGGGTCGCAGACGGCGAACATGAACTATGTGGACATGCAGCCCGGTGAGAGCAATGTGCCACACGTCCACGCCGGATCAGAGGACACCCTGTATGTCATCGCCGGATCGGGCACCATCGAGGACCTCGACAACCAGATCGACCTGGAGTTCGAAGCTCCCTGCGCCGTTCATGTCCCGGTCGGCATCTGGCATGCGGTCAGGGCTGACCGCAACACCAGAATCGAGAGCGTGGGAGGGCCGTCGCCCGCCGATTGGAACATGTTGGTGAAAGTCGGCGCCTACCAGCCTTTGTGATGAGTACCCAGATAGCGCTTGGGCTCGCCCAGATCTCGGGCGAGCCCTATGCCCCAGAGATCAACCGGCGCCTGTGTGAAAACGCTCTTGTTCGGGCCTTCGACGAGGGAGCCGATCTGGTGGTGCTGCCCGAACTGATCGTCTCGGGGTATGGCACCGACGCCAGCCGGCTCTCTGCCATCGCCGAGCCCGTCCCCGGCCCCACAACCGAGGCCTGGGCGCGGATCGCCCAGTCCGTCGGCGGTTACATCGTGGGCGGTCTCTGCGAGCGGGACGGGGATCGACTGTTCAATACCGCGGTTGCGGTGGGGCCCGAAGGTGTGATTGGCCACTACCGCAAAGCTCACCTCTTCGCCGAGGAGAAGCACACATTTGCGCCTGGTGACCTCGGGTTCCCGTTGGTCCAATCACGCTTCGGGACGATTGGCATCTGTGTCTGTTACGACCTTCGGTTTGTCGAAGTGGTGCGACTGATGGCGCTGCAAGGCGCCGAGTTGATCTGTGTACCGACGGCGTGGCTGGCCGGCTTCGACGAACAGCACTGGGACTCGGAGGGGATGTCGCCACAGGGTCGCGGGGCCGAGGTTCAGGCCAACCTCAACCAGGCCTTCATTGCGGCCGCTTCCCAGGTGGGACGTCACGGCGAGTATGAATTTCTGGGGTCCTCCATCCTGGTCGATCCGCTGGGAAGGAGGGTGATCGGGCCCCTGTCCGGTAGCGGAGAGCAGGTGGTCGTGGGAACCATCGATCTCAGCCTCGCTCAACAGGCGCAGTCCCGAGGGGACCTGATCACCCCCCGCGCCGATCGTCGCACCGATATCTACGGGATCATCGTCGGCGATCGGGTCCTGTGACTCAGACGGTCGGGTTGATTCTCTAGAGTCGTACTCAATCGACTTTGGAGATGCTCAATGCAGATGGTGGACCTTTCTCACACGATGAACGTGCACACCCCGGGCTGGGTGGGTTACGCCGGGAACAAGATGTACTACGCCCAGACCCTGCAGACCCAGCGGATCGTGGCCCAGCGCATCGACTCCGCCCTCCATGTCGGCACCCATCTCGACGGCGGAATGCACGGTGCCGACGGAAGGGCCGATATGGCCTCCTACCCCTTGTCATTCCTGATCAACAAGGGCGCCATCGTTGACATCTCCGACATGGTCGATGACTGGGATGTCATCACTCCTGACATGCTCACTGCGAAGGTGGAGATCGAGAAGGGCGACATCCTGATCATCCACACCGGCTTCAATCGCTATTACGAGGGTCAGCCGCAGGCAGATCTGGTCCGATACTTCTCGATGCACCCCGGAGGCAAGTTGGAGTTGCTGCAGTGGATGCTCGACATGGAGATCAAATGGTTCGGGATCGACGCCGGATCGGGCGATCATCCGATGTGGACCACGATCCGGCATATGCGCCCCGACCTCACCGCGCAGTTCGAGGAGAAGGTCGGAATGAAGGTCGACGAGTTTTTCCCCACATACGAGTATGACCACAAGCTGTCGGGTCGAAGGGTCAAGAACGACCTCTTCCCCTTCCACAACTGGGCCTTTCAGGAGGGCCTCATCCATGCCGAGAACGTCGGTGGCGACATCGCCAAAGTGTTGAACACTCGGGCAATCATCGGAGCCTTCCCCTGGAAGTACGAAGGGTTGGAGGCATGCCCGTGCCGCATCATCGCCTTCTACGACGCAGGTGATCTACGGGTCGACGAGTTCGGGGAAGCGGCCCTCAGCCAAATGACCCAGACCTGATCGGCTTGGACGATTCTCCCAGCCGGAGAGGCTTGGGGTTCGCGTTCGCCGGCATCATCCTTCTCAGCCCCGAGTCTCTGCTGATCAGACTGGTGGAGGTGGATCGATGGACCCTTCTGTTCTGGAGGGGAACCCTGATGTGTGTCGGCTTGCTGGTGGCCAGCGTGATCCTGGCACGTTCCACTGCTGTCATCGGAGCCATCGGTAAGGCGGGCATGCTGGTGGCGGTCCTGTTCGGGATCCAGACTGTGCTGTTCATCGTCTCGATCACCAACACAGAAGTGGCGAACACCCTGGTGGCGGTGAGCGCAGCCCCGTTGTTCGCCGCGATCTACCAGCGGGTCTTCTTCGGGCAGCCAATCGGTCGGCGGCTACTGGCCGTCATCGCCGGGGCCATGCTGGGCATCGGGATCATGATGTCCGGGTCACTGGGTAGGGGCAACGTGTGGGGCGACCTGGCGGGTCTAGGGGCGGCTGCCGGTCTCGGCGGCTCATTCGTGGTGATCCGGCGTCACCGGGATCGGACCATGGTCCCTGCAATGGGCCTCGGCGGTTTGGTGGCAGCCTTCCTGGCGTTGCCGCTGGCATCACCTCTAGCGGCCACGGCCTCGGACTTCAGATACCTGGCCATCAGTGGGCTGGCGGTCCTCCCGCTCGGCTTCGGTCTGCTCGCGGTTGCGCCGCGATACATTCCCGGTGCCGAGGTCGCCTTGATCACTTTGCTCGAGACCGTGCTGGGCCCGCTATGGGTGTGGCTCGCACTAGGGGAGGTACCGGCGCCGGCGGCGGTGGTGGGAGGCTCCCTGGTGATCGGGGCCCTGGCCTTCAACTCGGCAGCCATGCTGCGCGCATCTCGCTCCCAAGCCTGATCGCCTTGGCCTCTTCAGGCCGGCGGAATGACGGGGGTGACTACGCACGCCTGTTGATCGTGGCCGAGATGAAGGGTGGTCGTCCCGCCAAAGACCTCGATCGGCCGATCGGTCGGGTCGTCGTGGAGGAACGGGCCGCAACCCTTGAGCTCGTTCTTGAAGTTGGACAACTTCAACCCGGTCGTATCTCCATCCCATTCGTAATCCTTGCCACGAACGGTGAATCCCAGGCTGTAACCGGCCGGGACCACGATCGACGTGGGCCAGATCTCGATGTCGAGTCGGACCGGCACTCCCGCTGTCAGTGGTTGGATCTCGTCATGTGTGTGATAGGGCCGAAACGGTCGCGACAGGTCAGGATCGAGTTTCCGATGCGACGCCCGTAGCCAGCCCTGGGCAATAGGTGTGTGAGGGTCGATGGCACCCTGGAACACGACTTCTTCACCCTCGGAGTCGTAGACCCGGAAGATCACGAAGAGGTCGGCGTCTTCGGTGGAGGACGAAACCCAGAGCGTCGACGCGAGCGGACCGGTGAACTCGGTCGCCTCGTCCAGTGGCGCTGATCGGAAGGTGAGCCCATCGCCCAAGGCGTCGAACGAGAGTTGGGCTGCTTCCATCGGTGGGGTTGTTGAAAGAGTCAGATCGGGGTGGAGGTAATACTCGGTCCAGTGGGTGCGTGGGATCGGCCAGTCGGCCTCCTCCCGTTCGACGAACACCTCGTTGGGGTGGCGGACCTGCAGTAGGACTCTGGGTTGAGATGCCCACCCCTCGGGCTCGTCTTTGAGAAAGCGATCGAAGAATCGCAGCTGGATCTCGCGTCCGTAGTCGGTGTAGAAGTGGGTCCAGTGCTCGATGCCGTGTGCCTCGAGCCATTTGTGCTCGGACGCCGCCCGGAAATAGCCCTCGAAGTTCCCGCGGGGGTGGAGTCCTTGCCCGCCCCAGTTGGCGGCCGATAGGAATGGAACGACCACCTTGTCCCATCGAGGTGATCGGTCCTTGTGGTACTCGTCGTCGACCGGATGGGCGACGATGTCCTCTCCAAAAGCGCACCGGTTGGCTGCTAGGTCCTCCTCGCTTAGCTCCTCGTCGCCGCAGATGAGCTGCCCGGTGTTGGGATTGCGCCCGCCGTTCTCACCGACGCCGTACTGGACGGTCCTGACTTGCATGTCGTACCAGTTCGCCCAGAACGTCGAGACGATCCCGCCGTGATGGGTCATGTCCCGATACCAGTCGGCCGATCCCTCCCAGATGCACATGGCTGCGAGGTGCGGCGGCTGGAGGGTGGC
>Ga0326597_10008845_pt1 | contig 13536 bp, 11 predicted proteins | sample RVTome_12_FD_203789 | JGI IMG/M metagenome (GOLD analysis project Ga0326597, IMG submission 203789) | Soil microbial communities from uranium-contaminated site in the Upper Colorado River Basin, Wyoming, United States - RVT100D185 | ecosystem: Environmental > Terrestrial > Soil > Contaminated >... | reverse complement strand
GACCCGCGCATCCACCGGCCCCCGGACCCGCGCATCCACCGGCCCCCGGACCCGCGCATCCACCGGCCCCCGGACCCGCGCATCCACCGGCCCCCCCCCACCGCCCCGGACCGCGCGCCCACCCCGGCGGCCCTGCGGCTCCGGACTCGCGAACCACCTGGTTCCCCTCCCCCCGCGCCGGAACCCCACACCCCCGCAGGCGCCTGCCCGGGCCACGGCTCGCGTAAAATGCATCCCTCAATCCGTGCACCCCTCCGATCTTGGACGGGTGCGCTACCACCGACGCAGTGTCCGGCTCACGACCCACGACTACTCCGGGGGCGGGCTCTACTCGGTCACCATCTGTGCGGCTGGGAGGCGGCACCTATTCGGGCGGGTTGAGGATGGCGAGACCCGATTGACGCCGGTTGGCCGGATCCTCGAGGAGGAATGGCTCCGCATCCCGATCTTGCGTCCCCGCGCTTGGCTCGATGCGTTTGTGGTCATGCCGGATCATTTCCATGGCATCGTGGGCCTGATGCCCCGGCATGGATTGATGGCGGATCCGGTGGTACGGGTGTCCGCAGGGCGCCCGTACCACCCGGCGGATGGATCGCTGGCGTCGGTGATCGGCGGGTTCAAATCGGCGTGCACGCTGCGGTATCGGGAGCTGGTGAGAGATTGGGAGGCTGTTCTATGGCACCGGAGCTTTTACGAGCATTGGATTCGCGGCCGGCGCCAATTGTACCGTGCCCGTCGCTACATCATGGACAACCCGCGGCGGTGGGGCGGGTAGGGCGCGCGTCGGTACGGGCGCGCGCAGCGCGCCCCTGCCTGCGCGCGCCCCGGCCTCCTCCGCCTGCCGGACGTACGCCTCCAAGAGCTGCGAGCGGACATCCCCGGGACGACGAGTGCTGAACCGGGCCAGGGTGTCGAGCACCTGCCGGGCGGCCCCGACGTTCCCCACGTGCAGGTTCGCGACCACCGCCCCGTCTCTGAGCTCATCCGCCGTAATCCAATCGTGGTCTCGCATGGCGATCGGGAGGAGTCGGTCGGCGGCGCGGGCCGCTTCGTCGAAGTTCCACGACTGCATGCCGTGGCGGAATGACAGGACATCCCTCACCGGCTCGGGCGCGCCGTGCCGCCGCAGGAATCCGGCTGCTTCGACGAAGGTGGCATTGTCTACCGTCCCCGCCATGCCCCCGCTCCGATACCGGTCGACCACCAGCATTTGCTGGGCCCAGAGCGGCCAGTCGGTTGGCGGCCGATCGGTCGCGAGGGAGGCGCGCCACTGGTGCAACGCAAAGCTGGCCTCACGGGTGCGGGTGTCGAGCGTGGTGTCAGCACCGGCCGAGGACGGCACCCCTCGCAGATAGGCCTCCAGTGCGCGCGCCCGGACCCGGGGCGTTTCCGGCAGTCCCGCGATCGGGTCGTCCGCCGGCCTGCTGCGCCGTCCGGCTACCGAGGAGAGAAGGTTGAACCATTCCGAGGAGAGCGCATAGAAGCCCGCCGCGTAGTCCCGCCGGTAGCGACGCTGCTCGGCGCCCAGGTCGAGCACCGGATAGTAGTCCGAGTTGGCCTGGCCAAAGGAGTCCAGCAATGGCGCCAGTCCGGCCCTCCCGATCAGGCGCAGGCCGTTGAGTGCGTCTACCGTGAGGGGCAGGAACCGGCACAGGTCCTGGCGGACCCCCGGAGAGCCGAACACCGACCAGTCGGGTTCGGGCAGCCGGGCCCGGTTGCCCGCGACCACCAGCAGGTCCCCGCCGGACACGAGAAAAACCTCGTACGAGCGAAAGTTCTGATGAATCGCCGCGAGGACGCTCAGGACCAGCCCGTCGTCGAGCTCGTAGGTGTGCAGCCACTGGCCGAACACACCTTCTTCGCTGAGGTATTGCCGGACTCGTCCGTAGAACTCGGTGGTGAAGAGGCCGGACACCCCGCTGACCCACGGGTTCGACGGCTCCGAGAGGATCAGGTCGTATTGCTGGTGGGCTGACGCGAAATACGACTTCGCGTCATCGATGACCAGCTCGGACCTGGGATCGTCGAAGGCGCGCCGATTCGCGGGGTAGAAAACACGCGCTCCGGCGACCATCTGCGGCTCGATTTCCACCGTAACCACCCGCGCCATGTTCGGGCCGCCCAGCAGAAAGTGGGTCGACATCCCGGACCCGTGCCCGATCACCGCCGCCGTACGGGCTGCCGGAACGTGGGCCAGGGTCACCAGGGGAAGCAGCGCCTGGGTCGCCGCGTCGCCGCTGAGCGCCGTCGGGTGGCTCACCGAATCGCAGGTCTTGAGCCAGGTGGGACCCAGCGAGGCGTCGGTCTTGCCGTTGGTGGCGAGGAAGATCTGGCCGCTTCTCTTGCTTCGCGCCGTGGAAACGGTCGCGGTCTTTCCATCTTGGTAGAAGGGGGTCTCCAACTGGCCCTTGTCCGGGATGGTCCCCGTACGGTAGACGCCGCTCGTCAGTAATTGACGGTCCAGTCGGACGCCGGTCCCCGCCACTACCAGGATCAGGATGGTCGCAGCGCCACCGGCGTAGGCCAGCCGCAGCCCAGCCCCTCGATGTTGGGACGAGCTGGTCAGCAACACCAGGCCGATCGCCATGTCGAGTCCGGCCCCCGCCAGCAGCATTCCCTTGAGCCCGAGGAGCGGGAGCAGCACCAGTCCGCCCACCATTACCCCGACGATCGAGCCGAGAGTATTCCAGCCGTAGACCGCCCCGATGGCCCGCTCGCCCGAGCCCGACGCGACCAGGGTCCGGGTAAGGAGTGGCAGGGTCATGCCCGCGCAAAAGGTTGCAGGGAGCATGATGGCCAGGCAAATCGCATAGCGGGCCAGGGTAAATCCCGTATAGCCAAGGTCGTTCCTGGCGAAGGTCGCCAGCAGGGAAGCGACCCAGCCGAACGAAGCCGAGTAGAGAGGCAAGGTGGCCAGGGCCAGGCTTCCCATCACCCACTGGACCACCCCGAGCGCCCGAACCGGGTTCCCGAACGCGTCCGCCCGTCGCCGAATCCAGAATGAGCCAAGGGCCAGGCCCAGGATGAAGGCGGACAGCATCAGCTCGAAGGAGTGGGTGGCGCTTCCCAGTACCAGCGAGAGCATCCGGATCCAGTCGATTTCGTAGATGAAGGACGCCACGGCGGTCCCGAAGGCGGTGGCAAGCAGCAGGCGTTCCAGCGGTGAGGTCTCATGCGCCGTCGGGCAGGGCAGCGCAGCCTGAGCCTCTGCGGTAGCGGCCGGTTCACCCGCCTGCCTCCGGCGCGCCATGCCGATCACGCCGATCGTGGCCACCGCCACGACCAGGTTGAGCATGGCCGCAACCAGCAGGGTGCCGGGCAGGCCGGCCAGCGACACCAGGTAGAAGCCGGCGACCAGCACCCCGACGGCCGCTCCCAGGCTGTTCGAGAAATAGAGCAGGGAGAGGCTCCGCCCCGGCTGGGTGGGTCGCAATCTGAGGACGCCGGCGCTCATCAGCGGGAAGGTGGTTCCCAGCAGCACTGATTGGGGGAGGATCAAGGCACTGGCCAGGGCCCACTTGGCGATTGGCAGCGCGACCGAGCCGGCCAGCGCCGGGAAGATGGAGCCGTACGCCATCCCGGTAACCCACTGGAAGAGGTCGTGAAACAGGAGCCCGATGCACCCGACCGCGAACTCTACTATGACGTAACCTCGCAGCGGCTGCCGCAGCCGCTCGCTTCGCCGGCTCACCGCCATGGCGCCGACCGACATCCCGCCGAGGAAGATCACCAGGACCAGAATCTGGGCGTAGGCGTCGTGGCCGACGAACAGGCCGAGGTACCGGGTCCAGATCGACTCGTAAATGAGACCGGCGGCGCCGGAGAGAATGAAGAGGAGATAGAGAATGCGGATCATGGGCTCGGTCTCACCTGAATGAGGTGGCTGGCAGGGCTGCGCTTCTCCGGGCGCTTGGCACGCCTGCGGAGAAGATCCTGGCCGCCCTCGGGAAGACCTCGCTGGCAAGATTTGTGCGAAGATTGGCACCCGTCGGCCCGATGGAAGCACCGAGCGCAAGGAAATGATGGCGAGGAGCCCGCGCGGCTCCGGCATCTTCGGTCGGCAGCCGGCCAAACCCACTCTTGCAAAATCCGCCTGACCCCCTCCCGGGAGCACTCGATGGAGGGGGTGCAATGCTTGGTTAACGCGTTGTCGACCAGAGGGTTGCGCAGAGAGATGGGAGGGGTGGCATATGTGTTGCCCTAACTGCTGCCGGACAGATCAACCACGATCCGCCCGACTCTCGTCGCCGAACAACCAACCGGAGGTAGTATGTCGAACCGCAAGGGCTTTACCCTCATCGAGCTGCTGATCGTGGTAGTGATCATCGGCATCTTGGCCGCGATCGCGATTCCGAAGTTCGCGAGCACCAAGGAGAAGGCGTATCTCGCCAGCATGAAGTCGGACCTGCGCAACCTGGCCACCTCGGAAGAGGGCTTCTTCGCCGACAACCAGAAGTACCTGGCTGGTACCGCCAGCAACCTGGCCGGCGTCGCCACCCAGCTCGACGCCACCACCAAGTACGTGCCTTCGGCCGGCGTGACGGTCGTGGCCACCGTGGTGAACAACCCCGAGGGGTGGAGCGCCACGGGATCGCACAGCGCCACCACCAAGAAGTGCTACATCTTCATCGATCCGGCGCCGAAGCTCGGTGTCGCGACGATCGACGGCGAGCCCAAGTGCGATCCATGATCGTGGTGGTCGTCTAGAGATTGCACCAACGGGGGCGGTGGTCTACGGGTCACCGCCCTCATCTCTCTGATCCGATTCGAATTCGAGGCCCCCGAGTGGGGCCCTGCGCAACGGGAACGCGATATGAGCCGGCACCGAGACAACCGAGGCTTCACGCTGATCGAGCTGCTGATCGTGGTGGTGATCATCGGAATCCTGGCGTCCATCGCGATCCCGAAGTTTGCCAGCACCAAGGAAAAGGCGTTCGTCGCCACGATGAAGAGCGATCTCAGGAACCTGGTCACCGCCCAGGAAGGATACCTGGGGGACAACGGCACCTACTACGCCGGCGGAATCCCCAACGCGACCTTCCCCTATCGCGGCTCCACCGGGTCGACCGTCACCATCGTGAGCGCGACACCCGGCGGATGGCAGGCCACCATCAGCTATTCGGCGACGCCGAAAACCTGCGCCGTCTTCTACGGGAACATCGGCCCGCTGGCGCCCGCCACCACCAACGGCGAGCCGAAGTGCACCTAACCCATCGGCATTGAGCCGGATCGTCCATGCTCGGTACCCGCCGGTCGCTCCGAACCGAGATCCTGGTTGGTCTCGGCTTTGTCACGTCGGCGGCCGTCGTCCTGGTGGGGCTCACCACCCTGTTGCTGACCGGCGCCGACCTCGGTGAAACCGTGTGGTCGCTGGTGGTACTGTGGGCCGGCAGCACTGCGGTCTTCGTGGTGTTTGGAGCATCCCTGCTCCACCGGGTGGTGCTCAGACCCCTGGCCACGCTCACCGCCGAAGTGGAGGACCTGGCCCAGGGTACGCCGCCACCGGTTGCGCCGGACTACGGGAGCGCGGAGTTGAATCGCCTGGCCCGGCAGTACCGGGCCGCCGCCGAAGATCTGCTCGATGCTCAGAGCCACCTGGTCCGGGTGGAGAAGCTGGCCGGCCTCGGGCGGTTGGCCGCCGGCGTGGCCCACGAGGTTCGCAACCCGCTGGGCGCCGTCGGGACCTATCTCGAGGTGCTCGATCGGCGCGGGGCCGATGCCGCCGTCACCCGGGAGATGCGACAGGCGCTCGACCGGATCGAGCGGATCATCCAGGGCCTCCTGGAGTACGCTCGTCCGGGCTCGACCAACGGGAAGGCGGCGATCCCCTCCGCTGGCCCGGTCGACCTCAATGACGCGGTGCGGACGGTGGTCGGTTTCCTGAGTGCTCAGGGAATGTTGCGGGACCACGAGCTGGAGATGAAGCTGGACCAGGGCGTGCCTGCGGTGCAGGGAGAGCGCCATGCGCTGGAGCAAGTCGTGGTGAATCTGGTCGCCAACGGATGCCAGGCGGCGCCCAAGGGCCGGATCGTCATCGGGACCATGGCACAGAGGTTCGAAGGCTCGCACGGCGGTCCCCGCAGCCTCGACCACGGTTACCGCCGCCTGCCGGAGGAACGCGTGTGGTCCCCCCGACCTCGCCGGCGCGACCTTCCCGTCGGCACCCCCGGGGCGCTGCTCTACGTCGCCGATTCCGGGCCCGGGGTGCCGGCCGGTGATCGGGAGCGGATCTTCGACCCCTTCTTCACCACCAAGGAGCCGGGTGAGGGGACGGGCCTGGGGTTGGCGATCGTGGCACGGACGGTGCACGAAAGCGGCGGGGTCGTGTGGGTCGACCAGGCCCGCGAAGGAGGTGCCGTGTTTAAAGTGTTTCTACCACTTACCCACGAGATCCGATGCGCCTGTTGATCGTTGACGACGACGTCAACCTCCGGCAGTCGCTCGCGTTGCTTCTCGGAGAGGCCGGTTACGCGGTCGAGTCCGAGGGCGATCCCGAGCGTGCCCTGGCGCGCGCCGGTGGGGAGAAGTTCGACCTCATCCTCTGCGACGTCCGGATGCCGAAGATGGACGGCCTCACCTTCCTGCGCCGCTACCGGGCCGACGCGGGAGAGGCGCTGCTGCTCATGATGAGCGCCTACGGCAGCGAAGAGACCGCGCTCGCCGCCATGCGGGAGGGCGCCTACGACTACCTCCACAAGCCCTTCCGGCCCGACGAAGTGACGATGACCATCCGGAAGGCGGAGGAGCGGGAAAAGCTGCGCCGCGAGGTGGAGGCGCTGCGGTCGAACCTCGGCGCCGGCGCCGTCCAGGACCTGATCGTGTCAGAGAGCCGGGCGATGCGCGATCTGCTGGACCTCGCCAGCCGGGTGGCCCGGCACAACACCACCGTGCTCATCACCGGCGAGAGCGGCACCGGCAAGGAAGTCCTGGCGCGGGCGATTCACCGGATGAGCCCCCGGGGCGAGCGCGGCTTCACCGCGATCAACTGCGCCGCCATCCCGGAGCACCTCCTGGAGTCGGAGCTCTTCGGACATACCAAGGGCTCCTTCACCGGAGCGGTGGGCGATCGGGCCGGCCTCTTCGAGCTGGCGCATGAAGCCACCCTCCTGCTGGACGAAATCGGCGATCTCCCCCTCGACCTGCAGGCCAAGCTGCTTCGGGTGCTGGAGGAAGGGGAAATCCGGCGCGTCGGCGGACGGGACTCGAAGAAGGTCGATGTCAGGCTCATCGCGGCGACCGCCAAGCCGCTGGAACAGGCGGTCGAGTCCGGTGAGTTTCGGGCCGATCTCTTCTATCGGCTCAACGTGGTGCGGCTGCACATTCCGCCGCTTCGCGACCGGCCGGAGGATGTACCCGCGCTGCTGACATCATTCGCCCGGCAGGCGGCCAGTCGCTTGGGCCATCCGGTGAGCATTACTCCGGCGGCTCTCGATGCGCTCACCCACCACCCCTGGCCGGGGAACGTGCGGGAGCTGCGGAACGCCGTGGAGCGCGCGGCAGTCCTCGGGAGCGGAGGACCGCTCGATGCAAAAGACTTCGCGATCCGCAATGGTAACGGCGGGCCCCCGACGGCCAGCGGCGCCCTCCCGGCCGGCACCCTCGACCTCAAGTCCCAGGTGGAAGCGATCGAACGCCAGGCCATCCTACGGGCCCTGGAGGCATCCGGAGGCAACCGCCGCCAGGCGGCCGGCCTGCTTGGCATCAGCCTGCGCACTCTCTTCTACAAGATGCGGCGGCTCCCGGTCCATTAGTGGACCGTCCCCAAGTTCGGCTATCGGGGGTGTCATCGCGAGCCGCACAGCGGCGTGGCGATCCCCCCGGTATGCAACCACCCGCGCGCGGTGCAAGCGGGTGCACGGCTCACCGCCGCATCAATTTCCAGAACACCATGTACCGCAGCCACTTGTATCGTGGTATGGGATCTGCCCTTGGGCCTGTCGGTCGGCGCTCGGCGGGAAGGCGCCACGCTTTCGATAAGGAGGGTGCTCGTGTCGCAGCGTAAAGGATTTACCCTGGTCGAGACGCTCATGGTTGTGGTCATCCTCGGCGCGTTGGTGCTCATCGCCTACCCGAAGGTGAGCGCGGGCATGCTGCAGAGCAACCTCAGGAGCTCCCGGACAACCACGGCCAACATGCTGGCCAAGGCTCGGATCGCCGCGATGCAGAGCAACCGGAGCACCTGGATCAAGTTCCAGGGCAACCGGGTCTGGGTGATCGCCCGTCCGCGGCGGAAGCCGCCCCTCACCGAGCAGGTCGATACCATCGGAGCGGTGCAGGACCTGATGGCGCTCTACGGGTCCACGGTGAGCTTCCCGGGCGACTCCATTCAATACGACCCGCGGGGCTGGGCCAGCGGCTTCGCCACCGATTCGGTCGTGACCATCTCCCACGGTGGCAAGTATCAGGACATCATGCTCGACGGCTTGGGGAGGGTGCGCAAGTGAGGCAGTCACGTTCCGGGTTCACCCTGGTGGAAGTGTTGGTGGCCGTCGTCGTCCTCGGCATCGGCGTCACCGCGCTGGTCGGCTCCTCAGCGCTGGTCTCGCGCATGATCGGCCGAGGCCAGCTCTCCACCCGCGCCGCCCAGGTGGCGTCGCGCCGGCTGGAGATGCTGCGTCTCGCGGCGTCCTCGACCGATCCACGCTGCACCGCCGGTGCCTTTGCCGACGGCGGCCCGGTCACCACCCGGGGCGTCACCGAATCGTGGGTGGTGCCCGTCGCCGGCAGGGTCCGGCAGGTAACGGTGACGGTGTCCTACGTCATCGCGAAGCGCGGCAGCCACACTGAAGTCCTCGACTCCAGAATCGAGTGCTGACTCATGCCTAATCGTCGCGGTTTTACCCTGGTCGAGATCCTGGTCGCCATGGTCATCATGCTGGTGGTGACCGGCTCCATGTACACCCTGCTCAACACCACCCAGCGGCTGTCCCGGGCCCAGAGCGAGCGGGTGGACCTCCAGTCCAACGTGCGCACCGGATCGCTGGTCATTCCCAGCGAGCTCCGGGAGCTCAGCACGGTGGCCGGCGCGCCCGTGGACAAGAACGACATCTTGTTCATGAATGCGACCAGCATCACCTATCGCGCTATGCGGGGTATCGGCTTCGTCTGCTCGGTCCCGACCCTCGGAGAGATCCGGATCAAGAGTGCCACGTTTTCGGGCCTGCGACAGCCGGTCCCCGTGAGGGACGGCGCCTACGTGTTCTCCGATGGCGACCCGGACAAGAGCGGCGATGACGTGTGGCTGCCGGTACCGATCGCCGCCGTCTCGATGGCGAACAAGTGCGGCGACGGGGTGAGCGACGCCATCACGCTGACCATCGCCCCCGTTGGGTTGTTGTCGGTCCCCATTGGCACGCCGGTCCGGGCCTACGAGGTGATGGAGCTCAAGCTCTACGTGGCCGACGGGAAGTCGTGGCTCGGTGCTCGCGCGGTGAGCGCGGGCGAGCTGGCTGCCCAGCCGATGCTGGGCCCCCTGGCCGACGGCGACGGGCTCGGGCTGGCCTACTTCGACAAGGACGGCGTGGTCACCGCCGATGTGAAGCAGGTCAAGAGCATTCAGGTGACGATGCGGGGCGTTACCGACCAGGCGATCAACGCCAGGGGCGGGTCCGGCACGATGATGTATGTCGGGGACACTCTGGTGACCGGGATCGCCCTGCGTAACGCGGTCTGGCCATGATGTGGATCATCACAAAGGAGACGGACATGCGCGCTCGACGGCTCACTGACGAACGCGGCATCGCGCTGGCGCTGGCGGTGTTCGCCCTGGTTGTCATCGGCGCGCTCGTGGCCGGCACCTTCTTCGCGGGGCGGCTGGAGCAGCAGACCGGCCAGAACACGTTTTTCACCAGCCAGGCCGCTGAAGCGGCCGAGGCCGGGATCACCGATGCCATGGGAACGTCCACCGCCCCCGACCTCCTGGCCATACCCACCGGGGGCTCGGTCGACCTGCAGCCGGTGTCTCTCGCCGGCCGGGTGGTGGCCGAGCGAAAGGTCGACCGGCTCACCCAGAGCGTCTTTCTGATCAGCTCACTGGGGAGGCGGCGGGACGCTTCGGGCAACGACCTGGCCACCCGGTCGGTCGGTGCCCTGGTGCGCCTGCAAATGCTCGACATCACGGTGAACGCCGGCCTCAAGGCGATCGGTACGGTAACCGTGTCTGGCAACTCGACGGTGAACGGACATGATCAAACTCCCCCCTCGTGGTCTACGCCCCCGGCGGTGGACTGCCCCACGACTGATGACCAGGCCGGCGTCATCTATAACGGCACCCTGAGCCAGCAGGGCTCTGCGACCGTCGACGGCGAGCCGCCGTCACTCCTGGATCCGACCCTGACCAAGGACAATATCATCGGCGGCAGCGACTTCGACGAGCTCAAGGCGTTGGCGACCCTGATTCTCACCGGCGACATCAGCGGGTTGGCGCCGGCGGTCACCGGCACACCGGCGGTCTGCGATGCCAGCGTCGAGAGCAACTGGGGCGCTCCGACCGACAACACCAGCCCCTGCTTCAACTACTTCCCCATCATCTATCACAAGGGGGACCTGAGCCTCTCGGGTTCGGGCGCGGGGCAGGGCGTTCTGCTGGTCGAGGGGAACCTCAACGCCCAGGGCCGGATCGACTTCTATGGCCCGGTGATCGTGACTGGCGCGGTGAGCGTCCGGGGCACCGGCAGCGACGACGTCAAGTTCTACGGCGGCATCATGGCCCAGGACGTAACGCTGGATGACACCAAGCTCACCGGTAACGCCACGGTCAACTATTCCTCCTGCGCTATTCGGCGGGCGCTGGCGGGCTCGGCCACGATCCAGCAGTTGGCCGAGAGGTCGTGGGTGCAGCTGTACTAGGGGAGTCATCCTGAGCGAAGCTTGTCATCCTGAGCGAAGCGAAGGATCGGCCAGGGCATGGGAGTGAGGCAAGATGCCCGAGCGCAGCACCGACCCGATCCCTCGCTGCGCTCGGGATGACGGGGGGTGCAGCTGTACTAGGATCGCGACGCCGTTATTCGGGAACCCGCGAAGGGGGCATGACCTAACTCATGTCCCCTTTGCTGCGCTCAAGGTGACAGATGTTTCGGCCTGCTCAGAGCGAAGTGATCCTGAGCGAATCTTGTCATCCTGAGCCAGGCTTGTCATCCTGAGCGAAGCGAAGGATCGGCCCGGGCATGGGAGTGAGGCCGAATGCCCGAGTGCAGCACCGACCCGATTCTTCGCGGAGCCTGCCCTGAGCGCAGCGAAGGGCTCAGAATGACCGGTGATGAGCAACCCGTCCCTTTTCGCTGCGCTCAGGATGACGGGCTTCCAGCCGTGGCGCTGCCAGATTCTGCAGTAGAAGCCTCGGTTGCGCACTGCCGCATCCCAAGAGAGGGCTTGCGAAAGAGAAGAAGGCGGCCCCCAGGCCCTCTGCGTCGCCCCGGTAACCGGTGCGTTAAAACGGTTCGCTGCAACGGCTTATTCGCGTGCAATTTGTGTGGCACATCGGTTGCCCTCTGACGGATGGAATTGCCCTCATGCCACGAGATCCGGCTTTGCGGCCGGGGCATCGCCAGGCCTGAGTCACCCCTCAACATGCGGATTCGTAATGGGATTCTTCGGGCGCAACGCGACGACGGTCGGCCTGGACATCGGCAGCGGTCTCATCAAGCTCGTCGCCATCTCGCACGCCTCGGGTGGGCCGGTCCTCACCAAGGTCGCGTTCACCTCGGTGGTGAATGATGCGATCGTGGAGGGCGAGGTGATGGATCCGGCCATCGTGGCCGAGGCCATCAAGGGGCTCATGGCCTCGGCCGGGATCAAGACCAAGAAGGTGGTGACCGCGGTGGGCGGGCGCGACGTCATCATCAAGAAGATCGCGATGGACCGGATGAAGGAAGCCGAGGCCCGTGAGGTCATTCGGTGGGAGGCCGAGCAGCACGTGCCGTTCGACATGGACAACGTCGAGCTCGACTTCCAGATCCTGGACGAGGGGGGTGACGGGCTGCAAATGACCGTGCTCCTGGTCGCCGCCAAGCGCGAGCTGGTGGAGCACAAGGTGGCCCTCCTAGCCGACGTGGGGCTCGAGGCCAGCGTCATCGACGTCGACGCGTTCGCGCTGCACAACGCCTTTGAGCTGAACTACCCCGAAGCCATGCATGGCGTCGTGGGTCTGGTCAACATCGGCCATGAGACGACCAATATCAACATTCTCGACGACGGCGTGCCGGTGCTCACCCGGGACATCCCGGTGGGAACCTGCCGCTTCAAGGAAGACCTGCAGCGGGAGCGGGGATTCTCCGCCGAAGACGCCGACAAGCTCCTCCGGGGCGGCGACGCGAGCGACGCGCTCGACCCCCTCCTGGAATCCCGCGGCGAGGAGCTGGCCGTCGGGATCGAGCGGGCGGCGGCGTTTCTCCAGTCCGCCAGCCGCTCGGCGGGCGGCATCTCCCGGATCTTCACCACCGGCGGGGGGGCCCGCATTCCCCGGCTCAATAAGGTGCTGTCGGATCGGCTGCGGATTCCGGTCCAGCTCGCCAACCCGATCGAGAAGCTGCAGGTGGCGGGCGGCGTTTTCGACCTGCTGCCGATCGATGAAGTGGCGCCTTTGTTGATGCTTCCCATTGGTCTCGCGCTGCGACACGCCGCGTGACCCCGACTCACGGACCAGACGACCGATGATCAACGTCAATCTCCGCCCTGACCTCAAGCGCAAACGCGCGCGCTCCCCTCTGCAGGGCATCGTCGAGGGGGTCCGCGGGATGGGCAGCAAGATCAAGGACCCGGTTCTGCTTCTCGGCATCGTCAGCTGGGTGGGCGTAATCGGCTGGCTGGGTTTCATGGTCTTCGGCGCCAGCCGGGAGCTGGCCGCGCTGGAGCCGCAGCTGGAGCAGACCCGCGCCGAGCACAAGCGATTCAAGGCGTTCCTCACCGAGAAGCGGCACCAGGAGACCATTCGCGACTCCCTGGTGTCGCAGATCACCGTCATCCGGAACGTCGACGGCGATCGCTATGTGTGGCCCCACCTCCTGGACGAGGTGACCAAGGCGCTCCCGGCCTATACCTGGCTCAGCGATCTCGGGGTCGCGGGCCCGGCGCCAGCCCCGGCGGGGGCTCCGGCGTCGCCCGGTACCGGAGCCGACGCGGACACCAGCGCGGCCCCGGCGGCCGCGGTGCAGTTCGAAGTGAACGGCCGCACGGTGGACATCCAGGCCTACACCCGGTTCCTCCGCCAGCTTGAGGCCTCGCCCTGGATCACCGACGTCACTCCGGTGTCGGCCCAGACGGTGGTCGAAAAGGAGCGGGCGGTGACGGCGTTCATCATCCGGGGCACCTATCGCCAGGCGGATTCGGCGTACATCCGGACGGTTCCCCTCAGCCAGTCGGTGAGGTAGACGCGCTATGGCATCCATGAGCTCGCAGAAGGCGGCGCCCATCTTGGTAATCCTGCTGGCCGGAGTGGTGGGCTACGTCGGCTATTCCGGCGCGCTGCTGGATACCGTCGGGGTGGCGGGGGTGACCGGACGGCAGGAACAGGTCGCCGCGGTCAAGGACACCATCACC
>Ga0326597_10008844_pt1 | contig 13537 bp, 8 predicted proteins | sample RVTome_12_FD_203789 | JGI IMG/M metagenome (GOLD analysis project Ga0326597, IMG submission 203789) | Soil microbial communities from uranium-contaminated site in the Upper Colorado River Basin, Wyoming, United States - RVT100D185 | ecosystem: Environmental > Terrestrial > Soil > Contaminated >... | reverse complement strand
CTACATGGACAACACCGGTAGCGGCTCGTACCGCGAGACCGTCAATTCGGGCAGCGACGGGACCATCCAGAACGTCGCCTACATCTACGGTGTCGGCAAGCAGCGCACCTTCCCGCTGCCGCTGCACGCCGATCGCTCCTACGTGAAGTCGCAGCCGCCGCTGATGTGGTTCCTGTGCCGGCGGCCGGCGGCCAGCGGCGGGCAGACCACCGTGTGCGACGGCGCCCGGGTCTACGAGGCGCTGAGCGATCGCGCTCGCGAGCTGTTCGAGACGCAGCGGATCAAGTACGTGCGTCACTACCGCGACGGCGAGTGGCAGGTTGTCTATCACACCCACGACCTGGACGAGGTGGGCAGGTTCTGCGCCGAGAACGACCTCACCCTGACGGTCAATACCGACCGTTCCATCGACACCGAATTCCTGAAGCCCGCCATCGTGGCGTCGCGCTGGGGCGGCCTCAAGACCTTCTGCAACAGCATCCTGATCGTGCAGTGGCAGGAAGACGCGCTGGGACGCAGCAACAGCGTCGTGCGCATGGACGACGGCTCGCGCATTCCCGCCGATGTGCTCAAAGAGCTCGAGGACGTGACCGAGTCCCTGACCGAGAACATCCCCTGGGAGACCGGCGACTTCGCAATGGTGGACAACACCCGGATGCTGCACGGCAGGCGCGCCTTCGACGATGACAAGCGGGAGATATACGTGAGGATGTGCCGGAGTGTGGACTGGTGATTCAGGGAGTGGGGAATGCGGCGCAGGGAACAGGGGCTGGCTTCAGGGTTCGGGGGTCAGGTTTCAGGTGTCGGGTTTCGGAGATCGGTTGCTGAGCGTTCGTTCTGCGCACTGGGTACTGCCTGCTGCGTGAACGGCGGGCGCCGGCCGCCAGGCCGGGTGGCCGCGGAGGCGACGTGATACGGGCAGCCCACGCTCGCGGCGCGCAACCAGGACTCTCCTCTGTACCCGCCGTGGTGAATCTGCACTTCGGCTACGCCGACTCCGCCAGGTCCTGCATCAGCGCCGCCTGCGCCGAGAACGGCACGCGGCGGCCGGGCTGGGACCTGCGGTAGGTGCCGTCGGCCTGCAGCAGCCAGGCCTGCGTGTTGTCCTTCAGGTAGAACTCCAGGTCCCTGATGACGCGGGCGCGCAGCGCCTCGTCGAGCACCGGGAAACACACCTCGACCCGCCGGAAGAAATTGCGCTCCATCCAGTCCGCGCTGGCGCAGAACACCTGCGGGTCGCCGTCGTTGTCGAAATAGAAAACGCGCGTATGCTCGAGAAACCGGCCGACGATGGAGCGCACGCGAATCCTGTCGGACACGCCGGGCACCCCCGGGCGCAACCGGCAGACCCCGCGAACGATCAGGTCGATCCTGACGCCCGCGCGAGAGGCGTCGTACAGGGCCTGGATGATCTGCGTCTCGATGAGTGAGTTGACCTTGACGATGATTCGCCCCGCCCGGCCCGCCTCGGCGTTGCGGGTCTCGCGGCGGATGAGCTTGACCAGCGAGTCGTGCAGGGTAAACGGCGACTGCAGGATACGGCGAAGCCGGGAGGCCTTGCCCAGGCTCGTGAGCTGGAGAAAGACCTTCTCGACGTCCTCGCCGATCGCCGGGTCGGAGGTGAGCAGGCCGTAGTCGGTGTACAGTCGCGCGGTGCGTGGATGGTAATTGCCGGTGCCGAGATGGACATAGCGCCGGACCTTCCTGCCCTCGCGCCGCGCGATCAGGATCATCTTGGCATGGGTCTTGTAGCCCACCACTCCGTAGACCACGTGCGCGCCGGCCTCCTGCAGCCGCGTCGCCAGCCCGATGTTTGCCTCCTCGTCGAAGCGCGCGCGCAGCTCGATGACCACGGTCACCTCCTTTCCGGCACGCGCCGCGTTGACCAGGGTGTCCACCACCGCCGACTCCGGCCCCGTTCGGTACAGGGTCTGCTTGATCGCGAGCACCGACGGATCGGTCGCGGCCTGGCGCAGGAAGTCCACCACCGGAACAAATGACTCGAAGGGGTGGTGCAGGAGCACATCACGCGCGCGCAGCACCTCGAACAGGTCGGTGCTGCGCGCAAGCGCCGGCGGCATCCCCGGCGTGAAAGCCGGGTACTTGAGATCCGGCCGGTCGATCATGTCGTAGACCGCGAGCAGACGGTTGAGGTTGACCGGCCCGGTGACCTGAAAGAGATCGTCGCGGCCGAGCCCGAAGCGGTTCAGCAGGTAGGCGATCATCTCCTCGCTGCAGCGGTCCGCGACCTCCAGGCGCACCGCGTCGCCGTAGTGCCGCGACGCAAGCTCCCCTTCCACGGCACGCAGCAGATCGTCGATCTCCTCCTCGTCCACGAACAGGTCGCTGTTGCGCGTGACGCGGAACTGGTAGCAGCCGGTCACCGCCATCCCGGGAAACAGGCTGTCCACATGCGCATGGATCACCGAGGATAAAAACACGAAGTCGTGCGGCCCGTTGCCGTTCTCGCCGGGCGGGAGCTGTATGAGGCGCGGCAGCGAGCGCGGTGCCTGCACCACCGCCACGTTGGTGCTGCGGCCGAAGGCGTCCTGGCCCTTGAGCGCGACGATGAAATTGAGGCTCTTGTTCTGAATGCGCGGAAAGGGATGCGCGGGATCGAGGCCGATGGGAGTCAGCACGGGAAGCAGCGCGTCCTTGAAGAACGAGGCTACCCACGCGTCCTGGGCCGCGGTCCAGTCTCCGCGCCTGATGAAGCGGATGTTCCGGGCAGCGAGCTCCGGGATCAGGATATCGTTGAGGATCCGGTACTGCTCGGCCACCAGCTCGTGTGCGCGCGGCGAGACCGCCGATTGCACCTCCTGGGGCGACATGTTGTCCGGCCCTGCCGCGACCGCGCCCAGGGCGATCTGCTGCTTGACGCCCGCCACCCGCACCTCGAAGAACTCATCCAGGTTGGTGCTGCAGATGCAGAGAAACTTCATGCGTTCGAGCAGCGGCGTGCGCTCGTCGAGCGCCTGCTCGAGCACGCGCGCGTTGAACTCCAGAAGGCTCAGCTCGCGGTTGAAATACAGGTCCGGCTGTCGAAGGTCGAAGGTATCCACGGAATCGCGCGGGAGGGCCTGGATGACGGAAATGTTACGGTCGGAGTATTACAGGTACATGAAACGCCGCTCGGCGGCAAATGCGCGGCCCGGGCGCGCGGAGCGAACCAGCCTCCGATCCGCTTCCAGGGACGCCATGGGCGGGGTGGTCGCCGGCCGGCTGGCCGGACGCCCTCAGCGCTCGATGGAATAGAGGAGGTCCACGCTGCTGCGCGTGCCGGTCATGGTCTCCAGCGTCAGCCAGTCGGTCAGTGTGTAGCGGAGCTGCACGGCACTGCCGTGTTCCCACAACCCGATCATGTAGGTCAGGTACAGGCGGGGCGAGAGGAAGCGGCCGAGCTGAATCGCCGTCTCGCGGTCCTCGGGGCCGCGCGTCAGGCTCAGCTCCGACAGCCCGAAGGTCTGGGCAATGCGGCTTACCAGCCCGGGACCCGATTTCCCGCCCAGGGAGGCGGCCACGCGCATCAGTACCTGTGCCTGGGCGGAGGAGGCCTCGGCCATCGGGCGGCCGACCATCAGGTAGGACAGGATGTCGCCGTCCGGCAACGCGGGCTCGGAAAACAGTGACAGCTCGGGGCGCTTGAGCCGCCCGCTTACCTGGACACCCGCGGTGACCTCACGCACGACGCGCACCGCGCGCGCGTCGATGGCCGGGTCGTCCACGGGCCCGCCGGCGAACACGAGCCGCCCGATCTCGATGTCGAGCATCTGGCCATAGACGCTGTAGGCCGCATCCACCGCCCGCAGCTCGCCCTCGGCCACCGTCGCGCGGCCCGCTTGCTCGATGAGGGTGAGGTCTCCCGTCACCCGTCCTTCGAATCCGTAGCCGTGCACCGCCACCGCGTCACCCAACCTGAGCGTGACGCGGGTGTGTATTTGCCACAGCCTCCGGGCCACGGGTTGCTCGCGCTCGCCCACGATCACCACGTCAGGGGAGGCCTCGATCGAGCCCTTCGGCGCCGACAGCCGGACATCGGCCCTGGGCACGTCCACGGCCCCGCGGATCTCGATGCGGCCGGGCGCCGCGCTGATCTCAAGGTCGGGCGAGGCCACCAGCAGTACATCGGGATGCTTCAGCGTCTCGAAGTCCTTGCCGGTAACGCGCAGCACGACACTCCAGTCGCGCAGACTCTGCACGCTGGCGCTGCCATCGACGACAATCTGTCCGTCTCCGGACCGCGCCCCGCCCGTGATGCTCAGGCGGCCGGTATCGTCGCCAGCAAGCTCCAGGCTCGCATCACGCACGGCGATGCCCGCGCGCGGCACGAGCGCCGCCCCCCCGCGCAGCTCGGCGCGCCCGCGCAGTGCGGGCTCGGCGAGCGTCCCGGCGATCTCGATCCGGCCCTGGACACTGCCTTCGGGCTGGCTCAGCACCGGGATGAGCGCCGCCAGCTGCCGAACGTCCTCGACGGAAAGCTCGACCTCGCCGTCGATGCGCTGGCGCGCCGGCTCGACCTCGGGCGTCCACCCGGGCAGGCGCAAGGAGGCCCGCACCCGGCCGCTGGGATCGATGCCGGCGGCGGCGGTGACACTCAGCCCGTCCTCGCGCGTTTCTGCGTCGAGGGTCACACCCTGCAGGGCCGTAACCGTCGTTGCGCCGTCGATGTCGGTGTGACGCAGCGCCACGCGCGGCGCCTGCAGCGCGGCGTCGGCTCTTTCCAGCGCCGAGCCGCGCAGCGCGACGGCGGCGCGCCCGCTCACGACGCCGTCGATCGCGAGGCCGCCCGGCAGCAGATCCTCCGGCACATCCGCGAGGTCCAGGCGCTCGAGATCGACCGCCGCCTCGGACTCGCCGCCGCGCCGCCACTGCGCGCCTGCACAGGCGCGCGTTCCGGGTCCTTCCCAGCACCAACCCGAAACCCGCGCGCTCCCGGCCTCTGCACGCACCTGCGCCACACCGTCCTGGCGCAGACGGGTCTCCCCGGCAAGGCTCACGGCGCCGTCGGCGATGCTCCCGCTCCACACGCCGTCCTCGAGCCCGCCGCGGGCGGCGAGATGCAGCGCGTTCGGTTTGCGTTCCAGGTCCAGGACGAGCGCATGCGCGGACGCGGTGCCGCTGCCGACGGCGCGCACGGAGATCGGGGGGGCGCCCGACAGCGCCAGGTCCGCGACCGTCACGTCGAGGGTCCAGGGCAGCTTCGGATCGGTGCCCACATCGACGTCGGCCTCGATCCGCGCCGCGGAGCTGCCGGCCACGTCGATGTCGGCGCCGCGAAGCTCGACACTGATGCGAAACCCGCCGTTCGCGGGGGCCGCCTGCGCGCGGCCCTCCATGCGTCCGGCTCCATCGCGCTGGAGCAGGGCGAAATCCGGCACGCGCCAGACCCCGTCGCTGTGCTCGGCCGTCGCCGTGACGTCCCAGGGGCCGAGCTCCGGATCGCGCACCTCGGAGCGCACATCGAGCCGCAGGCGTTGAGGCCCGCCGGCGGCGTCCACCGTTCCGGTGAGGGTCACGCCCGCGGCGCGCGGATCGGCGATCCCGGCGTCGAGCCCCTGGAATCCGGCGCGGGCCGTCCAGCGCGGTTCGCCGAAGGGGTCCTCCACCTCGCCCTCCACGTCCGCCGCCGCGGGCGCCTCCAGGTGTTGCCGGAAGCGCAACCGCGCCGCATCCCCGGACAGATCGCCGGCGCCCTCGAACACGCGCTCGCGGAACGTGGTCGACCAGCGCACCGACAGCCGGCTCTCCCCTGCGCCCGATACGGCCACCGTCCCCTCGGCATCCACGTCCCCCCGCGGGGCCCGCACTTGCAACCGGTCGAGCGTCAGCGCGTCCTCGTCGAGCCGCCCCGCCAGCACGACTTCCTCGATATCCACCGCCGCGCCGTCGGCCGTCTCGACGTGGATGCCGCGCACGCGGGCGTCGCGCAGCCGCACTCCCAGGGGCAGATCGATCACGGGCGGCCCGCCGCCGTTGCCACCCGCGCCGAGCGTGATGCCCACGCCGGCGACCTGCAGGCTCGCGACATCGAGCGTCCGGGTGCGCCAGAGCTCCGCCGGCGACCAGTCGAGAGCGGCGCTTTCGATGCGTACGGCCGTCCCTCCCGCCTCCACCGCAACGGCGTACAGGCGCATCGGCCCGACCAGGCGACCCTCGGCACGCCCGACGCTGACGGCGCCATCGCTGAGCGCAGTTGCCGCCGCAAGCGTCCAGCGCAGCCCCGGCGTCGTCAGCAGGATGACGGCAAGGACGACGCCCGACACGATGACCAGGAAAGCGGCCAGGGAAGCCAGCGTCAGCATCAGGCGCTTCAAAGGTCCGGCCCCACGTTGAGGTGCATGCGCCACGGCCGCCCGTCACGGCTCAATGCGTTGGCGAGGTCCAGCCGCACGGTGCCGAACGGCAGCCGCCAGCGCAGGCCGATGCCGGCGCCTTCGTTCAGGTCCACACCGTCGCCGTCGAAGGCCGATCCGGCGTCATAGAAGGCCGCGAGCGAGAACCGCTCATTGAGCCGGTGCTCATACTCGACGCTGCCCACGGCCAGGTGCCTGCCGCCGATGACGTTGCCCTGCTCGTCCTTGCTTCCTAGCGCGTTGTACTCGTATCCGCGCACGCTGTTGTCACCGCCGGTGAAGAAGCGCAGCGACGGGGGCAGCTTCGCGAACTCCTCCACCCAGGTCGTGCCTGCCGCCCCGCGAAGCACCACGCGTCCCCGCTCGCCCAGGGGCTGTATGAACTTGACGTGTCCCGAGGCCTGGGCGAAGGAGAAATCCGACAGCACTCCCTGCACGGCGCCCTTGAGCTCCATGCCCAACTGCCAGCCGCGCTCGACGTGAATGCGGTCCTCGGTGGAGCTGCGCTGCCAGCCGACGCGCGGGAATAGCAGGGCCGAGCTGCCGTCGTCGCCGCCGACGATGAAGTCCTCGCGCTCGTAGCTCACGCCGTACTCATGCCACCACCGGGCCGTTCTCCGGCTCACGGTCGCGGTCAGCGACGCTGTCCGGCGGCTGCTGGTGTCCGTGGTCTCGTCCACCCACGCGGCTCCGAGAAGCAGCTTCTGGCGCGCCGGGTCGCGCAGCGGGATGCGGTAGCGGAGTCCCGCGTGCGAGCGCACGCTGGACGCGGCGGCCTCGGCACCGAAGGAATGTCCTCGAGCATTCACCCAGCGCCGCTCGTACGAGGCCTTTGCCCGGGGGCCGGTATCGGTGCCGAAACCGAGTCCGAAGTCGTAACGGCTGCGCTTGCGCTCGGTCAGCCGCACGGCGATGGGCAACCGCTTCGCAGCCGGGTCCGGATCGCCGGGACGCACGGCGACCTCGGCGAAAAGCCCCGTATCGCGCAAAGCGCGTTCGAGCTCGAACAGCGCGTCCACGCGGTAGGGATCGCCGGGCGCGATCCGCACGAACCGGCGCAGGAAGACCGGATCGAACGTGTCCTGTTCGAATGTCACCGGCCCGAAGCCGTAACGCGGACCCGAGTCGAGAGCCAGATGAACCGCCGCGCTCCCCCGCGACACGTCGACGATCACCTCGTGCCGGACCAGCTCTGCGTCAAGGTAGCCGCGCTCCTGCGCCAGACGGAGCAGCTCCCGCTTGCCGTCCTCATAGCGTTGATGGGCAAGAGCGTCGCCCGTGGCGAGCGGGAACTCGCGGCGCCAGCGTTGAAACCGCGCGTCGTCCGCGGCGGCGCCGTCGATGCGCAGGTCGAGCGTCTGGATGCGCACCGGCGCGCCGGGCTCGACGCGGTAGGTTGCGAGCCAGCCACCCTGCGCGGTCCCCTCCAGGGAGGACTGGACCGTGCTGTGGTAGTAGCCGTAGATCCCCATGGCGGCGCGGATCTCCTCGGCCGCGCGCCGGTGGGCGCGGCGCACGGCCACCGGTTCGGCGGTGTCGGCTTCGGCGAGCTCGGCGATGCTCAGTACCGTCCGCACGCCGTCGGCCTGCGCCCCTGTGAGCCCTTCGATGTGAACCTCGACGCGGGCGCTCTGTGCCCCCGCCACGCCGGGGAGCGCCAGCAACAATGCGAGCACAAAGGCCGGTGCATTCGACGCGCAACGCGCAACGGTCATCGGGGCGGCGGAATGACGGCACGGCGCGGCGCCGGGCGAACTTGCCGACTGGCGCGCCGCGCGAAACAGGGACGCGTCAACCCCAGGAGCGGTAGGGGTTGCGCGCGAGGCTGACATTGTAATACCGGGGGTCGCCGGACACCTCCTCGCCCAGCCACGGCGGGTGCTCGAACGCCTCGTCCTGCGCTCTCAGCTCCAGCTCCGCGACGACCAGGCCCTCGTTGCGTCCGTGGAACACGTCGACCTCCCACTCGTGGCCGCGATGCAGGACGACATGCCGGGTCTTTTCGATGGTGCGCCCCGCGCACAGGGAGGCGAGCATCTCCCGCGCGTCGGCCACCGGGATGGCGTACTCGAACTCGAGGCGCTGGATGCCGAGCGTGGCGCTCTTGACGTTCAGCCACGACCGCTCGCCGGCGACGCGCACCCGCACGGACGCCCGCGGCTCGCGCTCACGGGTCACGTCGTTGAGATAGCCCTGGCGCATCACGACACCGGGTGCGGAGTTGCGCCGCCACGCGTCGTTCCGTACCAGGAATTTCCGTTCGATTTCCCTCGCCATACGATCTCGTGGCGCTGCGCGGTCGCGCCGGCGCCGCCAGTGTAGCATCTGCGCCGGGCGGCCTTGACACCGCGCGGGGCACCTTCCTAAAGTGACCGGCTGGTCAACGGGAGCCTGATGACGTGGCGAGAGTGAAGGTGTACAGCACGGGCGTATGCCCCATCTGCGACAAGACAAAGTCCCTGCTGACCAAGTGGGGCATTGCGTATGACGAGTCGCGGATCGACCTCGACCGCACGGCGCTCAAGGAGATGCTGGAGGTGAGCAACCGGGCGCGCACCGTGCCCCAGATCACCATCGACGGGCGTTGGGTCGGCGGATTCGACGAACTGACCGAGCTGCACATGGACGGCGAGCTGGACGGGCTGGCCGACCCGCCGGCGACCTGACCGCAGCGCCCCTCACCAGCGGACGAAACGCCGCAGTGTAAGGCCGTCCAGGTCCACGTCGGCCGCCCGGCCGCTGATCAGGTCGGCGACGATACGTCCCGATCCGCAGCTCATGGTCCAGCCCAGGGTGCCGTGGCCCGTGTTGAGGTACAGGTTGCGGTAAGGGGTCTCGCCCAGCACCGCCACGTTGTCCGGAGTCATCGGCCGCAGTCCCGCCCAGTATTCCGCCTCGGCAAGCCCGCCCGCCCCCGGAAACAGCGCCTCGAGCACCTCGTCCAGCATGCGCGTGCGTGAGCGGGGCAGGGTCAGATCGAACCCGCCGATCTCGGCGGTACCCGCCACCCGGATGCGTTCCCCAAGGCGCGTCACGGCCACCTTGCGCGTCTCGTCCGTCAGGGTGGACACCGGCGCGCCGGCGGGATCGACCACCGGCACCGTGGCCGAGTAGCCCTTGACCGGATAGACCGGCAGGCGGATGCCCAGGGGGCGCAGCAGCGCGGGCGAGTAGCTGCCCGCCGCCACCACGAAGGCGTCTGCGCCGAGCCGCCCGGCGTCGCTGTCCACCCCGGCGATGCGGGTGCCGTCGGCAATCAGGGCGCGCACCACCACGCTTTGACGGAATTCCACGCCGTCCCCCCCGGCGCGCGCGGACAGCGCCTGGGTGAACTTGCGGCAGTCACCCGTCTCGTCACCCGGGTAGCGGACACCCCCGGCCACCGGCACCCGCGCGCGGGCAAGGCCCGGCTCCACGGCGATGCAGCCCGGGCGGTCGAGCACCTCGCAATCGATGTCCCAGCGCTTCAGCAGTTCTGCGTCGCGTGCCGCGTCGTCCAGCGCGCGGGCGTCGCGGAACAGCTGCAGCGTCCCGCCCATGCCCTCGTCGTAGCTGATGCCCGTGGACCCGCGCAGCGTCTGCAGGCAGGCGTGGCTGTAGCGCGCCAGCCGTATCATGCGCTCGCGGTTGCGGCGAAAGCGCGCAGGGGTGCAGTTGCGCGCGGCCATCGCCATCCATCGCAGCATGTGCGGATCCAACCGCGGGCGCAGCACCAGGGGCGAGCCGGCCCCCAGCAGCCACCTCATCACGTACACGGGGACGTCCGGCGACACCCACGGCGTGGCATAGCTCCAGGAGACCTGACCCGCGTTGCCGTAGCTGGTTTCCAGGGCCACCTCCGGCTGGCGGTCCACGACCGTGACCGCGTGCCCGCCGCGCGCGAGGTACCAGGCCGTGGTGACGCCCACGACACCGCTGCCGATGACCAGGATTCGCATTGCCGGAGATACGCGCTGCGCGCGTGATTGTTGCCGGCCGGCAAGCATAACCGATGGGCCCGGGGGGCATACACCGGCGCACGCATTGACCTCGATCAATGTGCGGGAGCGCGCTTTGGACGACGCTACGTCTTGCGGCGTCCGGACTCCTTTCACGGGCCGGCGACGCGGGAGCAACACCATGATCACCATACGAGAAGTCATGACCACCAAACCCCACACGCTGCGTCCCGGCAATACCATGGCCGATGCGCAGCGCCTGATGGCCGAGCATCACGTCAGGCACATCCCGATCGTCGATGACTCGAACCGCCTGGTGGGCCTGGTGTCGGAGCGCGACGTGCTCGCCGCCGACCTGTCGCGGGTGGCCCCGCTTGCCGGGCCGGACCGTGCGGCGTTCGAGTCCGCGGTGCCGCTGCGCGACGTCATGACGAAGGACGTGCAGGTCGTCGGCACGAACGACAGCCTGCGTCTGGCGGCGCTGCGCCTGCAGCGCCAGAAGATCGGCTGCCTTCCGGTGGTGGACGGCGACACGCTGACGGGGATCATCACTGACTACGATTTCGTGGGGGTCGCCATCGACCTCATCGAGCAGCTGGAGCTGAGCGAACCCGAAGAGGAGTCGTGATCGGCCGGCGCGGGACCACCGCCGCGCTACCGTCATAGCCACGCCGCGTGCGCCGGATTCACCTGCGCCGTTCTGCTATCCTGCGGTTCGTGTGCCAACTGCCACGGGGGAGAACGATGCAGCTCGATACTCGTGTTGACGGCGTTGAGGTGCGCACCGCATTCCCCTCGGAATGCGAGGCGGTGCTCGCCCCGTCCGCGCTCGGCTTCATCGCCGGGCTGGAACGCGCGTTCCGACGCGAGCGGCGCGCACGCCTCGATGCACGCGACGCCCGAAAGGCCCGTTTCGAATCCGGGGCCGCTTTGCCCGCAATTCCGCCCGAGACCGCCGACATCCGCAACGACCCGACGTGGCGCGTCAGCCCGGCACCGCCGGATCTCGCCCGGCGCTGGGTGGAGATCACCGGACCCGCGTCCGATCCCAGGATGGTCGTCAATGCGCTGAACTGCGGGGCGCACACCTACATGGCGGACGCCGAGGACGCCGAATCGCCCACCTTCTCCAACCTTCTCCACGGTCAACTCAACCTCATGCGCGCCTGCCGGGGAGAGCTGCGTTTCACCGATCCGGACAAAGACAAGGACTACGCGGTGCAGGATCGCCACGCCACGCTGATCTTCCGGCCCCGCGGCTGGCACCTCGACGAGGCGCACCTGCTGGTGAACGGCGAGCCGATGAGCGGGGCATTGTTCGACTTCGGGCTGTTCCTGTTCCACAACGCAGAAGCGCTGCACGCCCGGGGAAGCGGCCCCTACTTCTACCTGCCCAAGATCGAGAGCCACCTGGAGGCGCGGCTGTGGAACGCGGTGTTCGCCTCGGCCCAGGAAACGCTCGGGCTGCCCCACGGCACCATCAAGGCAACGGTGCTGATAGAGACTTTCCCGGCGGCCTTCGAGATGGAGGAGATCCTCTTCGAGCTGCGCGATCACGTGGTGGGGCTGAACTGCGGTCGCTGGGACTACATCTTCAGCTACATCAAGACGCTCGGCGGGCGGCCCGGTTTCGTGCTCCCGGACCGCGCCGAGGTCACGATGGACAAGGGATTCCTGGCGGCCTACGCCAGGCTGCTGGTGCAGATCTGCCACCGGCGCGGCGCCTATGCCATGGGCGGCATGGCGGCGCAGATCCCGGTGCACGACGACCCCGAGGGCGAGGCGGCGTTGGCGCGCCTGCGCGCCGGGGATTTCGACGCGGTGCTCGAGGACTACGGCGACGACTGGGTGGGCAAGGTCCTCGCCGACAAGCTGCGCGAGGCGCGCATCGGGCACGACGGCACCTGGATCGCGCATCCGGGTCTGTTCGAGATTGCCGAGGCCGCGTTCGGCAGCGTGCTGGGCGAGCGGGACCACCAGCTCGACGTCATTCCCGACGGCGTCGTCACCGAGGACGACCTGCGCCGCGCCACCCGCGGCACGATCACCGAGGCAGGGCTGGTCAACAACCTCTCCGCGGGGACGCACTACCTGGCCAACTGGCTGTGCGGAACGGGATGCGTGCCGCTCAATCACCTGATGGAGGACGCGGCCACCGCCGAGATCGCCCGCGCTCAGGTGTGGCAGTGGGTGCGCCATGGCGCGACCCTGGGCGACGGACGCACGATCACGGAAACGCTGGTGCGCTCCCTGGCCGAGGACATCCTCGCGGGACTCGAAACGGAGATCGGCGCCGGGGCCTGCGCGCGCGGGCGTTACCGCGAGGCGGCCGAGCTCTTTCTCGAGGAGGCGACGCGCCGCGATCTCACGCCCTTCATGACCACCGAGGCCTACCGCAGGCTCGTGGGCGGCGAGCGCCGCGCCTGACCGCCCGGGCTCAGAATACCCGGGCCACGACGCCGGCACGGACCGTGGCGCCGGCGTCCAGCGACACGTTGCCGGCGACCCAGCCCTCGCTCTTGGCCTCGGCCTCCACGAACAGCTCCCAGCGCCGGTTGACCGGCAGCGCCAGGCGCGCGGCCAGCAGGCCGCCGGTGTGCGCCTCGTCGGCGCGGAATCGCTGATCCTCGGGCTGACGCCACACCGCCGCTCGTGCGGACAGGCGGGCGGGGCTGTCGCCGAGCGTCACTGGATGATCCACCCATCGCAGGTCCAGCCCGGGCAGCACCCGCTCGTCGTTGACGTAGGCGAACAGCGCAGCGAGCAGCTTGCCGCGGTGGTTTCTCAAGTACAGGTTGGCGCCCAGGGAGTAGCCGAACGGCGTGAGGTAGTGGCGCGCGGTCACGTTCCACTCCAACGGCCGCCCGTCGAGCGGGCCCGTCCCCTGGAAGCGATCGCGCCCGAACAGGAACGGGTCGAGCAGATTGACCAGCGACAGGTTGCGCTGCAGGCGCAGGTACTCGCGTTCCTCTTCGGCAAGATCGCCGTAGGCGATGTAGCGGTCGACGCCCACGCCGGAGGGGTGCAGGCCGCGCGCTTCGTAGGGCTCGTCGGGCCGGAACAGGTCGTATACCCACGCCGTGCAGTCCAGCCCGCTGACGTCGCGGCGGCCAACGTCGGCGCCGTCGTCGTCGTTCGCCTCGCGCGTGAACGCGTCCGCCTCGCGCGAGGCGCACAGCGACATGTAAGCGATCGTATTGATCGCGTTCGCCCACATGACGATGCCGTCGCGGCCGGTGCTGCGGT
>Ga0326597_10008843_pt1 | contig 13537 bp, 16 predicted proteins | sample RVTome_12_FD_203789 | JGI IMG/M metagenome (GOLD analysis project Ga0326597, IMG submission 203789) | Soil microbial communities from uranium-contaminated site in the Upper Colorado River Basin, Wyoming, United States - RVT100D185 | ecosystem: Environmental > Terrestrial > Soil > Contaminated >... | reverse complement strand
CGCTGCACGAGGGCGATCAAGCGATGATGTCGGGAATCAGCTGGTCGCGCAGGCGCGCGATCAGGTCCTTCAGCAGGAGCTTCTTCTTCTTCAGGCGCCGCAGCTGCAACTGGTCCTGCGCGGGGTCGAGGGCCAGGCGGGCGATGATGTCGTCCATATCGTGGTGCTCGGTTTCCAGCGCGAGGACGCGCGCCTCGATCTGCGCGCGCTCCTGCGCCGTGAGCGGCTGATTGCTCAAGACGCGCGCCCCGCCTCCCGGCGGCGCCGCACAATCACAATTAATTGCGGAAGCCCCCGGCAGGTCGTGAGAAATTTCACCGCATGCATGGGCGAGTTTTCAGCATCCTAGCGCCTCCGCGCGTGAGCGCATAGGGGTCCGGAGCAGCATGCGCCGCAACGATCACGACGTCACCGACCGCGTCCGCACCACGGACGCCGCAGCCGTGCGCACGGAGGTGCTGCACCTGTACCACGGCCTGTATCCGGATGCCGCGGGCGGTCCGATCCGCCGCGCCTTCGAGCACGTCCTGCGCCTGTACCGCGGCCGCCATCCGGGCTTTCATGGCTGCGACACGCAGTTCCACGACACCCAGCACATGCTCGAAGTCACCCTGGCCATGGCGCGCCTCATGGAAGGCTACGAGCGCAGCCGCGCGCGAAGCGCGCGCCTGTCACCGACCCTGTACAGTGTCGGCGTCATCGGCGCCCTGTTCCACGACGTCGGCTATCTGCGCCGGCGCGGCGATCGCCGGCACGCGCACGGCGCCGAGTACACACTCACTCACGTGGGACGCAGCGCGCGCTTCGTGGGCGAGTACTTGCGCGGCGTCGGTCTGGCGCGCTACGTGCCCGCCGCCGCGGCGATCGTGCATTACACCGGCCACGAGCGCCCCGCCGAAGAAATCCGCATCGACGGCGTTCTGCCGCGGCGCGTCGGGCAGATGCTCGGCTCGGCCGACCTGATCGCGCAGATGTCGGACCGCTGCTACCTGGAGAAGCGCCGCGACCGGCTGTACGCGGAGCTCGTCGCCGGCGGCGTCGCCGGGCGGCTGATCCGCTCGGCTGGCGAGCTGGTGCGCCGCACGCATGACTTCCACCTGCGCGCGCTGCGCCGCCTCGACTTGCAGCTGGCGCGCGCCTACGAATACGCCGAGCGCCACTTTGGTGGGCAGAATTTGTACCTCGAAGCCATGCAGAGGAACGCGCGCCACGCACTGGTGCTGGCGAGCGCCGGCGGCGAAGGGCACCTGCGCCGCAGGCCGCCCGCAGCCCCGGCTCAGTAGCTCGTCCTGCGCCGGAAGTACTCCAGGCGGTCGATGGAGCGCACGCGGAGGTCCTTCACCTCCAGGCCCTGCAGCACGCGCAGCGGCACCTCGACACCGGCCGCTCCCCGCGCCCACACCTTGCGGTAGAACCCGGCGAGCGAGGTAACCTCCTCGCCGCCGACGCCGATGACGATATCGCCGCTCGCCAGGCCGGCGCGCTCGGCCGGGCCTTCGCGCGCCACGCGCGTCACGAACAGCCGGCCGCGCAGCTCCTCGGCGTAAACGCCGAGCCAGGGGCGCTGCGCGCCCGGCGTGCGTCCGTGCGCGATCAGCTCGTCGAGGATGGGCTTCACGAGGTCGATCGGCACGAACAGGTTGCCGGGCGACGGTGTGCCGGCGCCGCCTGCGTCGGGCACGATGAGCGAGCCGACGCCGAGCAGCTCGCCGCGCGCGCTGATCAGCGCGGCGCCGGACCAGTTGTGCACCGGCGGGTAGGTGAAGATGGCGGCGTCGAGCAGGTACTCCCAGCTGCCCGAGAACGGCCGACGCGACACCACGGTGACGAGGTTCAGCGCCTCGCGCCCGCCGTAGCCGACCACCATCGCCGCATCGCGCTCGGCGAGCGCGGTGGAATCGCCGAGCGGCAGCGGCTTGCCGGGGAGCGGCGCCACGAGCTTCAGCAGTCCGAACCCGCTGGCGTGATCGTAGGCGGCGAGCGTCGCCGGCGCCGACTTGCCGTCGCCGACGGTCACCTCGATGGCTTCGGCCTCGATCACGAGGTAGCCGACGGTGAGCACGTAGCCCTCGCGCACCAGCACACCCGAGCCTTCGCGCCGCGCGCCGAGCGTCGCCGCGGTGCGGGCGTCGGGCAGGATGCGCGATTGCACGCGCACGACCGCCGAAAGAGTGGCCTCGGCGTCCGCGGCCAACTTGTCCTGGGAGAGCGCCGGGCCGGCGGCGCAGGCGAGGGCGAGCAGCAGGATGCGGGACACGGCGGACATCGGACACCTCCGACGCGCGGATGCGGGCGCCTGTTATTGTAGTCTGGCCCGCAGCGCTTCCACGCGCTTGCGGTTGACGCCGAAGTCGCGCCGCCCCAGGCGCGAAGCCGAGCGCACGTGCAGCACCCCGGCTTTCGCGTCGAACGTGAACTCCACGTCGTCGACGTAGCCCATCACCCGGGAGCGGAACTCCGCGTGCAGGTAATTGCCCTCTTCGCGCACCACGCGCGCGCGCGCCATCGATTCGACGGCGCGCCGCGCTGCGGCGATCGACTCGGCCGCAGCGCCCTTTACCCGAATCGGCGCCACGTAGCGCTGCGCATCGCTCCCATCGGCCTGGCTCGAGACGCAGTTCAGCCGCCGGCCGCAGCTCGCGAGCCTGCCGTCGTTCATACCCAGGTTGCGCGGCCGTTTACCCGAGAACAGGGACACGGGCCGATGCTAACATCGGCGCCAATTCCGCTCACGGGGAGACACGCATGGAAATTTCCGCGCACCAGCTCGCCGAGCTGCTGATCGGCATCGCCCGCGCCCAGAACGCGGTGATCCACGGAATCGACAACGCGATGGCGGGCATCAAGACCCAGAACATCGTGCCGATGCTGCAGAACGCGGCGCACCTGCGCGATCATCCCGAGCCGTCGTTGGTCGACCTGCCGGTGCGTATCCTGCTCACCACGCAGGGCCGCGTGCCGCCCGATCCGGCCGTTGTCGCTGCCGACCTCGAGCGCCTGCTCGCGCCGAAGGCCTAGAAGTCCTTCGGCGGGGGCGGGAAGACGGGCTTGCGCTTCTCGCGGTGCGAGGCGGCGCCCTCGCGCACCTCGGAGCCGGTGAAGCCCAGCATCTCCAGCGCCATCGAAGCGTCGAACGTCGGGCCCGCCATGCGCAGCCAGTTGTTCAGGCTGTACTTGGTCCACCGGAGCGCCGTCTGCGCGCCGGCGGCGAGCTTTCGCGCCACCTCGAGCGCCTTCGCCTGCAGCTCGGCTTCTTCGCACGTCAGCGACACGAGACCGATGCGCTCGGCCTCCTCGCCCGAGATTTGCTCGCAGGTCAGCAGGTAGTACTTCGCCTTCGCCATGCCGCAAAGCAGCGGCCACACGATCGCCGCGTGATCGCCCGCGGCGACGCCGAGGCGCGTGTGGCCGTCGATGATGCGCGCGTTCTTCGCCGCGATGGAGATGTCGGCGAGCAGTCCCGCCACCAGGCCCGCGCCCACCGCCGGACCGTGCATCGCGGAGACGATCATTTTCGAGCAGTTGATGACGTTGTAGACCAGGTCGCGCGCCTCGCGCCAGACGCGCGCGCGCGTGTCGAAGTCCTTGATCATGTCCTCGATGAGGCCGAAGTCCCCGCCCGCGGAGAAGCCCTTGCCCGCGCCGCGCAGAATGGCGACGCGCACCTCGGGGTCGCGGTCGACGTCGCGCCAGATCTCGGCGAGCTCGGCATGCATGCGGTGTCCCGCCGTGGAGAGCCTGCCGCTCGCCTCGTCGCCCATCACGATCTCGAGGATGCCCGGCTCGACGAGGCGGACCCTGAGATCCTTGTACCTGGAGTAGTCCATGCGGGCATTCTACAATCGCGCCATGCGCACCCCCGACGAGCGCTTCGCGAACCTCCCCGGCTTCCCCTACGCGCCGCATTACACTGAGTGGCGCGGCCTGCGCGCCCACTACGTGGACGAAGGCGAGGGCGAGCGCACCTTTGTCTGCCTGCACGGCGAGCCGACCTGGGCCTACCTCTACCGGCGCATGATCCCGCCGTTCGTCGCCTCGGGCGCGCGCGTCGTGGCGCCCGACTTCATCGGCTTCGGGCGCTCGGACAAGCCCGAGGACGACGCCTTCTACACCTTCGACATGCACCGCGCGTTCCTGCTCGATTTCATCGAGCGGCTGAACCTTTCGCGCATCACGCTCGTGGTCCAGGATTGGGGCGGACTGCTGGGACTCACGCTGCCGATGGAGATGCCCGGGCGCTTCGAGCGCCTGCTCGTCATGAACACCGCGCTCGGCACGGGCGATGCGCCGCTCTCGGAGGGCTTCATCGCCTGGCGCGCTTATGTGGCGAAGAATCCGTCGCTCGATTGCGCGAAGCTCATGCAGCGCACCTGCCCGCATCTCTCGGCCGCAGAGGCCGCCGCCTACGAGGCGCCGTTTCCCGAGGCGAAGGCCAAGGCGGGCGTGCGGCGCTTTCCCCAGCTCGTGCCCGACCGGCCCGATGCGCCGGGCGCGGAGCTTTCGAGGAAAGCACGCGACTGGTGGAAGTCGTCGTGGAAAGGCGGGACCTTCATGGCGATCGGCGCCAGGGACCCGGTGCTCGGCCCGCCGGTGATGCAGGCGCTGCGCAAGATCATCCGCAACTGCCCCGAGCCCTACGTGCACGCCGAGGGCGGGCATTTCCTGCAGGAGTGGGGCGGGGACGTCGCCGCGAAGGCGCTGGCGTCATGGCGCTGACCTTCGCCGACGTCGCCGCCGCGCACGAGCGCATCAAGGCGGCGGTGAAGCGCACGCCGGTACTCACCTCGGCGACCATCGATGCGCTCACCGGCGCGCGCGTGCACTTCAAGTGCGAGAACTTCCAGCGCATGGGCGCCTTCAAGTTCCGCGGCGCCTACAACGCGCTGTCGCAGCTGTCTCCTGAGCAGAAAGCACGAGGCGTCGTCGCTTTCTCCTCCGGCAACCACGCGCAGGCGGTGGCGCTTTCGGGGAAGCTGCTCGGTGTTCCCGCCACCATCGTCATGCCGACCGACGCACCCAAAGTCAAGCTCGAGGCGACGCGCGGCTACGGCGCAGAAGTGGTCCTCTACGACGCGCACAACGAAGACCGGCAGAGAATCGCCGAAAAGCTGTCTGCAGAGCGCGGCATGACGCTCATTCCGCCGTTCGACCATCCTCATATTGCAGCGGGACAGGGAACGGCGGTGAAGGAGCTGATCGAGGACGCGGGGCCCTTTGATGTGATCCTCGCGCCGTGCGGCGGCGGCGGCCTATTGTCCGGCAGCGCCGTCACGGCGAAGCACTTCTCTCCCCAATGCCGGGTGATCGGCGTGGAGCCCGCGGCCGGCGACGACGGCGCGCGCTCGTTCCGCTCGAAGAAGCTGGAAGTCATCAGGACCCCCGTCACGATCGCCGACGGCGCGCGTACCGCGTCGCTCGGGCCCAAGGTGACGTTCCCGCTGATCCTTCAGTATGTGGACGACTTTCTCACGGTCACCGACGAGGAGCTGTTGACGTCGATGTTCTTCCTGTGGGAAAGGATGAAGATCGTGGTCGAGCCCACCGGCGCGCTGGCAGCCTGCGCGCTGCTCGAAAAGAAGATCGATGCAAGAGGTACGAGGGTCGGCGTGGTGATCTCGGGCGGCAACGTCGATCTTGCCTGGGCGGCGCGGCAGCTGGCACGCTAGCCGGCGCCGTAGAACGCGTAGCGCCTTTCCTTCCCCGGCTTCGACGCGTACATCGCCTTGTCGGCGAGCGCGATCAGCTCCTCGCTCGTTTCCGCGTCGTCCGGGTAGACGCTGATGCCGATGGAGCACGACACCTTCGCCGGCCCGCCCTGGAGGGCGAGCGGCACCTGGATCATGTCGGCCACTTTCTCCGCGATCATGGCGGCGTCCTCGCCGCGGTCGAGCTCGCCGGCGAGCACCACGAACTCGTCGCCGCCGTAGCGCGCCACCGTGTCCGAGCCGCGCACGCTGGTGCGCAGGCGCGCCGCGAGCTGCACCAGCGCCTGGTCGCCCGCAGGGTGGCCGCGCGTGTCGTTGATGAGCTTGAAGTCGTCGAGATCGACGAGCATCACGGCCAGCTTCTTGCGGTTCCTCTTGGCGAGCTCCATGGCGAGCGCCAGACGCTGCTGCATCGACAGCCGGTTCGGCAGCCCGGTGAGGGCGTCGTGCTGCGCCATGAAGCGCAGGTGCTGCTCCCGCTCCCTGAGCTGCGCCATCAGGCCCTCGCGCTCGGCCGCCTCGGCGCGCAGGCGCGCGTTGACGCTGTTCAGCTCGGCGGTGCGCTCGGCGATCCTCTGCTCCAGCTCGCGCTCGCTCTCGCGCGTCGCCTCGAACAGCAGGCGCTGCGCGGCGAGCGCCTCGGCTTCCGCGGTGGCGCGCTCGCGGCGCAGCAGGTTGATGCGGTCGCCGAGCGCGAACGAGAGCAGCAGCACGTCCAGCGCGAAGCCGATGTGCAGGCCGTAGAGGGTGACGAAGTTGGTCGGCACCAGGGTGAAATTGCGCAGTGCGCCCAACGCGATGAAAGCGAGCAGCGCCGCCCAGGCCAGGAGGAAATAGCGCGCCGGGCGGTAGCCGAGAACCAGCGCGCGCACCGCGGCGTAGGCTGCGAGCGCCGCCGCCCCGAAGCCGAGCACCGAGATGGCGCGCAGCACGCCGCCGTAGTCGAGCACCCAGCCGGTGGCCGAGAACACGGCGAGCAGCGCGCCGGCGCCGACCACCGCGCGCATGACCAAGTCGGCGCGCGGGGCGATGCGCCGCGCATCGAGGAAGGTACGCGAAAACTGCGCGCCGAACATGAGCGTCAGAGACAACGCCAGCGCCAGCACGTGGTTCGCGGCCCACACGCTCTGCGGCCACAGGTACTGGAAGCCGAGGCCGTCGAAGCTCAGCAGGTACGTGCAGAAGGCGGCGGCGTACAGCACGTAGTACAGGTAGACGCGGTCCCGCACCGCGAGCAGCAGCATCAGGTTGTACAGCACGAGCGCCAGCGCCAGACCGTAGAACAGGCCGAGAACCAGCTGCGCGTTGCGGTCGTGCTCGGCGAAGCTCGCCGGGCGCCAGAGCGTCAGCGGCATGGTCAACACGCCGCGCGACTCGGCGCGCAGGTAGTAGGTGTGCTCGCCCGCCGCCGCCGGCGCCGGGAAGCGGAATACGTGGTTGCGGTGGCGCACTTCGCGCGCGTCCCAGGGCAAGGTGTCGCCCGCGATGCGCCCCCAGTAGCGGGGCTCGCCCCCGGGCTGCGTTTCGGGAACGTAGAACTCCACGCGGTCGATGCTCGGAAACGCGATCTCGAGCAGCAGTTCCTCGCCCGGGGCTGCGCCGCCGGCCAGCGCGAAGCGCAGCCACCACGCCGAGCGCGTATAACCGAAATTGAGCGGCTCGGACGCGGCCGGCGCGAAGCGCGCGGCATGTTCCGGCTTGCGCACGTCGTCGAGCTCGAGGCCGCCGCCGGCATCTTCGAGCACAGCCACGTGCATGCCGAGCGCCACGCGCCCGTCGACGCCGGGCTGCGGCGCCGGCTTGTCCGCGGCCTGCGCGGACGCGAAGATAAGGACTGCCAGCAGGCCGAGTACGCGCGTCATGGGGTAATGCTGAATCATAGTGCAGCAGCGCGCGTGCGTTAAGATGCGCGCTTGCATGCGCGTCATCGAGATCGAGAAGCCCGGCGGCCCTGAAGTATTGCGCCCGGCGGAGCGTGCGCGCCCCGAGCCGAAACCGCACGAGATCCTGGTCAAGGTCGCCGCTGCGGGCGTGAATCGCCCCGACGTGCTGCAGCGCCAGGGACTGTATCCGGTGCCGCCCGACGCGTCCGACCTGCTCGGGCTCGAGATCGCCGGCGAGGTCGCCGCCTGCGGCGCCGCCGTGACGATGTGGAAGCCCGGCGACCGGATTTGTGCGCTGACGCACGGCGGCGGCTATGCCGAGTACTGCGTCACTCCCGAAGCGCAGGCGCTGCCCGTGCCCAAGGGCCTGTCGATGACCGAAGCCGCCTCGTTGCCCGAAACCTTCTTCACCGTCTGGTCGAACGTCTACGACCGCGGCCGGCTCGCGCCCGGCGAATCGCTCCTCGTGCAGGGGGGCACCTCGGGCATCGGCGTCACCGCGATCCAGTTGGCCGCGGCGACCGGCAACCGCGTGTTCGCCACCGCCGGTTCGGACGAGAAATGCGCCGCCTGCGTGAAGCTCGGCGCCGCGCAGGCCTTCAACTACAAGACGCAGGACTTCGGCGCGGGCGTGCGCGCCGCGACCGGCGGCAAGGGCGTGGACGTGATCCTCGACATGGCGGCAGGCGATTTCGTGCCGAAGGAGCTCAAGGCCCTGGCCGACGAGGGGCGGCTCGTGTTCATCGCTTTCCTGCGCGGCCCGAAGACCGAGCTCGACGTGAACGAGCTGATGCGCCGGCGCCTCACGCTGACGGGCTCGACGCTGCGCCCGCGGCCGGTGGCGTTCAAGGGTGCGATCGCCGCGCGCCTGCGCGAGCGCATCTGGCCCCTGGTCGAGGCCGGCAGGATCAAGCCCGTGCTCTACAAGACCTTCAAGCTCGAGGACGCGGCCGAAGCGCACCGCCTGATGGAGTCGAGCGCGCACATCGGCAAGCTGGTCCTCACGCTCTGACGTGCGGCGCGCGCTCGGCGATGAAGAAAGCGCGCGTCAGGCGGCTTTCTTCCGCGAGCGTCCTCTAGGCTGGTCCGCCGGCTCCTTGCCGGCCGCCTCGGCTTTCAGCCACGCCACGAACTCGGCGACTTCCGGGCGCCCTTGCGCGTTCGGCGATACCACGGCGTAGTAGGCGCGCGCAGGGTCGGTCGCGCGCTTGAACGGCGCGACCAGCTCGCCCGCATCGAGCACGTCCGTCAGCAGCGGGCTGCGCCCCAGCGCGACGCCGTGCCCGGCGATCGCCGCGGCGATGATCTGCTCGTAGCCCGAGAACGTGAGCCGCCCTGCGGGCTTCAACTCCGCCAGGCGCTCCACCTCGAGCCACGTGCGCCAGTGCAGCCAGGGATGGCGCGCATCGGGGTCGTCGTACTGCAGGAGCACGTGGTGGCGCAGGTCGGCGGGCTCGACGAGCGGCCGGCGCGGGTCGCGCAACAGCCTCGGGCTGCAGACCGGAAATACGCGCTCGCCGAAGAGCCGCGCGGCGTTCGGCCCGGCGAGGCTGGCGGGCCCGTGGCGAATGGCGACATCGAGGCCGTCGCGCGCCAGGTCCTGCACGCGCGTGTCGGCGGAGATGCGCACATCGATCTCGGGATGCGTGCGCGTGAAACCGGCCAGCCGCGGGATCAGCCAGAGCGCGGCAAACGAGTGCGTGGTGGTGACCGCAAGCGCGCGGCGCCCGGCCTGCGCGCGCAGCCGGTCGGTGGCGGCGCGCATCGTCGCCAGCACCTGCGCCGCCGCCGCGTAGAACTGCTGGCCCGCCTCGGTGAGGGCGAGCGCGCGATGCCGCCGCACGAACAGTTGCGCGCCGAGTTGCGCCTCGAGCTCCTGCATCTGCCGGCTGACCGCCGACTGCGTCAGGTGCAGCTCCTCGCCGGCGCGCGTGAACGACAGCAGCCGCGCCGCCGCCTCGAAGCCGCGCAACAGGTCCAGGGACGGCAGTCTCACATTCCCGTTACTCATGCATATCCTGACTTTTTAACGTTTGAGCACGCGAGCGCCAGGATGCACCATGCGCATGCCAAACACAAGGAGGTGCCACATGAAGCTCGAACTCGAACCCGGCGCCCTGCGGCTCGCCCGCGGGCAGACGCTGAAGGTGATGGACGGCCTGGGCAGCACGATCTGCTGCAGCGAGGGCGCCGTCTGGATCACCGAGGAGAACGTCCCGAAGGACGTGGTCCTCGAGGCCGGCCACTGCTACCGGCTGAGCCGCAAGGGGCTCGCGCTCGTACACGCCTTCGGCGACGCCGCGGTGGCGCTCGCCTGAACCCTGAAAGGAGACTGACATGGATCACTGGGATATCGCCGCGATGCGCGCCGCCGCCAGCCGCGAGCGCGCTGAAGTCGTACACGCCCTGCTCGCGCGGTTCGCGGCCTGGCTGCGAAGCGCGCCTACAATACGCGCTCCGCGGGCCAAGGAGCGCGAATGTTTAGGGACGGGCTACTGAAGGGCAAGAACATCCTCATCACGGGCGGCGGCACCGGCCTCGGAAGAGAGATCGCCGCCCAGTACCTCGCCCTCGGCGCCGGCCTGTGGATCGCGGGCCGGCGCGCGGGCGTGCTCGAAGAAACCGCGAGGGCGCTCACCGCGAAGCACGGCGGAGCCGTGCGCACGCACGCCGTGGACATCCGCGACTACGCCGCGGTCGACGCCATGATCCAGCGCATCTGGGACGATTCCGGCCCGCTCACCGGCCTGGTCAACAACGCCGCCGGCAACTTCATCAGCCCGACCAAGGACCTGACGCCGAACGGCTTCAACGCCATCGCCAACACGGTGTTCCACGGCAGCTTCTACGTCACGCACGCGGTGGGCAAGCGCTGGATCGCAGGCGCTCACAAGGGCTCGGTGGTCTCGATCCTCGTCACCTGGGTATGGACCGGCTCGCCCTACGTCGTGCCCTCGGCGATGTCGAAGGCGGGGCTGCACATCATGACGAAATCGCTCGCCGTCGAGTGGGGCAAGCACGGCATCCGTCTGAACGCCATCGCGCCGGGGCCCTTTCCCACCGAGGGCGCCACCAAGCGCCTGCGCCCCGGGTCGAGCTTCGGCGAGTCGACCCAGGTGAACCCCATGCGCCGCGTTGGCGAGATGTCGGAGCTGCAGAACCTTGCCACGTTCCTGATGGCCGACGGCTGCGAGTGGCTCACGGGCGAGACCATCGCCCTCGACGGCGCGGGCTATCTCGCCACCGGCGCCTACTTCACCGAGCTCGACAAGATGAGCGACGCCGACTGGCAGAAGGCGCGCGAGCTGATCAAGGCGCAGAACGACAAGGATCGCGCCGGCCGGAGCGCATGAGCGCGCGCATGGCGGACAAGCTCGTCCCCCGGCCGGCCGCGACGCTGCTCCTGCTGCGCGACGGCAGCCTCGGGCCCGAGGCGTTCCTCCTGCAACGCACGCACGACGCAGCGTTTCTCGGCGGCGCGCACGTGTTTCCGGGCGGCGCGCTCGACAGGGCCGACCGCGACCCGCGGCTGCTGCGCCGCGTCGCCGGGCTCACCGACGCCGAGGCGAGCGCGCGCCTCGGCGTGGACGCGGGCGGCCTCGCCTTCTGGGTGGCGGCAATGCGCGAATGCTTCGAGGAGGCGGGCATCCTGCTCGCCGAGAGCGAGGACGGCCGCGTGCTCGATGCGGCGCGCGTCGCCGCGCTCGCGCCTTGCCGCGGGCTGCTGCACGCCGGCAAGCTCGGCTTCCACGAATTCCTGGAGAAGGAGCGGCTGCTGCTGCGCGGCCGCGAGCTCGCCTACTGCGGCCACTGGGTCACCGCGCCGGGACGCGCGCGGCGCTTCGACACGCGCTTCTTCCTTGCCCTCGCCCCCGAGGCGCAGGCCGGGGCGCACGACGGCACCGAGCTCGTGGCAAGCGAATGGCTGCGCCCGCTCGACGCCATCGAGCGCGAGGCGCGCGGCGAGATCCAGCTCGTCTTCGCCACCAAGAACACGCTCGCCGACCTGGTGCGCTTCGCGCGCGCCAAGGACGCGCTCGAGCACGCGCGCGAGGCCGAAGTCGAGACCAACCGCGCCTGCTGGGCGCTGGGGCCCGACGGCGCGGCGGCGCTGTTTCGCCGGCGCGACCCGCAGTACTTCGAGATCCACTGGAGCGATCCGGAGGAAACCGGGCAGACGAACGTGGCGCTCGTGCCCGGCGTCGCCAAGCGGCTCGATCCGTTCGTGACGCGCGTCATCGCGCCCAATCCCGGCATGATGACCGGGCCCGGCACCAACACCTACCTGGTGGGCGAGGCGGAGCTCGCCGTCATCGATCCCGGCCCGGCGATCGACGAGCACATCGCCGCGGTGCTCGCCGCGGGCGCGGGCCGCATCCGCTGGATCCTGTGCACGCACACGCACATGGACCACTCGCCCGCCGCCGGCGCCCTCAAGGCCGCGACCGGCGCCGTGGTGATCGGGCGTCCGGCGCCCGAGCATCCGGGCCAGGACCACGCTTTCGCTCCCGACCGCGTGATGGGGCACGGCGACCGCTTCATGTTCGGCGGTCTCTCGCTGCGCGCGCTGCACACACCCGGGCACGCGTCGAACCACCTGTGCTATCTCCTCGAGAACACGAGGATGCTGTTCACGGGAGATCACGTCATGCAGGGCTCGACGGTGGTGATCAACCCGCCCGACGGCGACATGCGTGAGTACCTCGCTTCGCTCGAGCTCCTGCTCGGCGAGGACATCCTGATCCTCGCGCCGGGCCACGGCTATCTCATCGGCGAGCCGCATCGCGAGGCGCGGCGCCTGATCCGGCATCGCCTGGCGCGCGAGCAGAAAGTGGTGTGGGCGCTGCAGCGCCTCGCCGCGCCCAGCGCGGAGGAGCTGGTGCGCGAGGTGTACGACGACGTCGCGCCGCGCCTGCACGGCGTGGCGCTGCGCTCGCTCTCGGCGCACCTGGAAAAGCTCGCCGCCGAGGGCCGCGCGCGCGCCGCGGACGGGCGCTGGGCGCTGGTACAATCGTCGACGGTCGAGTGACCGCCCGAGGAACGCGCCATGAGCAGCCACGAACAGACGCTTAAGCTGGTCACCAACCTCGATCGCGCCGGAATCGAATCACGCCTGGCCGACATCCGCGGCGCCGCGCAGGCCGCCGGCCTCGCCGAGCTGGCGCAGCTGCTCGCCGACGCGCCCGGCGCGCCGCGCGCCGCGCTCGAGCACAAGATCCGCGGCGCGCTCAAGCTCCTCGCCGGCAAGCCCGAGCACAAGGCGCTCGTCGCGCAGCTCGAGCTGGTGGAGATCAACCTCCCGAACCTGAAGTAGCGGCACGCCGGCAGCCTGAAGACCGACTTCGACCTCTTCACCATCGGCGGTGGCTCGGGCGGCGTGCGCGCGAGCCGCGTCGCCGCGTCCTACGGCGCGCGCGTCGCGGTGGCCGAGCCGGGCCGCTTCGGCGGCACCTGCGTCAACGTCGGCTGCATCCCGAAGAAGCTCTTTGCCTACGCCGCGCACTACCGCGAGGACTTCGCGGTGGCGAAGAGCTTCGGCTGGACGCTCGGCGAGCCGCGGTTCGACTGGCGCACGCTCGTCGCCAACAAGGACCGCGAGATCGCAAGGCTGAACGGCGTGTACGAGGGCGTGCTCACGAAAGCCGGAGCGAAGATCCTGCGCCAGCGCGCCACCGTGGTCGATGCGCACACCGTAGAGGCGGCCGGCGAGCGCTACAGCGCTAGGCACATCCTCGTCGCCACCGGCTCCTGGCCGCAGGTTCCGGACATCCCCGGGCGCGAGCTCGCCGTCACCTCGAACGAAGCTTTTTTCCTCGACAAGCTGCCGCGCCGCGCGCTGGTGGTGGGCGGCGGCTACATCGCGGTCGAGTTCGCCTCCATCTTCAACGGCCTCGGCGTCCAAACCACGCTCGCCTACCGCGGGCCGCGGCTGCTGCGCGGCTTCGACGC
>Ga0326597_10008841_pt1 | contig 13539 bp, 14 predicted proteins | sample RVTome_12_FD_203789 | JGI IMG/M metagenome (GOLD analysis project Ga0326597, IMG submission 203789) | Soil microbial communities from uranium-contaminated site in the Upper Colorado River Basin, Wyoming, United States - RVT100D185 | ecosystem: Environmental > Terrestrial > Soil > Contaminated >... | reverse complement strand
AATATGGCGTGTTCGCCGGTGAGCTTGGCCCGAAATCGTCATCCACGAACATCTCTTCGAATTCGGCTAAATAGTTCTCCGCCAGTCGTGAAGAACGGATGCGGATCAAGTTGTTGTTATTCTTATAAGCATCGTTGATCGTGAAATTCATGGAGCCAGTCCAGACCTCCAAGCGATCGATGATCACAAACTTATCGTGCATCAAGCCCTGGCGACGATCTCCGAGGACAGGGATGTCGCCGGCGATGAGCGCCTGAACTTCGGCCTCGTCGCGATTATCGCTATCCACGACGATCCGAACATTCACTCCCCGCCGGTGGGCGCTTAATAGAGCCTCCCGCAGGCTGGCCAAATCGAAGTCATAGATGGCCACGTCGACGCTCATGCGAGAGTTATCAATAGCGGCAGCCAGGACATGATCGGGGCCTTCCTTAAAAGACGCAGCGCCAGCGGCCTCGGGATTGGTAAAGTAGACAGCGTACCACGCTTCGGATCCCGGAATGGTCGTTGAAACGGATTCTGTTACCACATTGCCGCCCCCTGAACCACCAAGCAAATCCTGCGAAGTGAGTGCTTCGATAACCAGGATGATCAAGACGATCGAAAATACGATTAATGACGTTGTGGTCGTCTGGCGAGATTTGCGGCGTTTTGAGGGCGACATTGAGTGCTATTATAGCAACCTACCCTGAAAAAGGCTATAATGGGAGAGTCCTACTCCCGAATTTGAAAGGAGAGAAGTAGCGCCCATGCCAACTGAACGGGAAACTTATCCAATCGAGATTGCCGGGGTTCGACGCCAACTCCCCCTTTTTGAGGTACAGCCAGGGATCAAGATTGCCGTATTGAACATCCTCGGCGATACCGAACTGGTTCAGGCCTGCGCTGAAGCTCTGGCTGAGAAGCTGGAGCAGCTTGACTATGAGGTTTTGGTAACTGCGGAAGCCAAAAGCATTCCCCTGGCGCATGCGTTGGCGGTCGAATCCGGAAAACCCTACATTGTCTTGAGGAAAGTCTATAAGCCTTATATGGGGGAGACGATCCAGGCGGAGACGGTATCGATCACCACTGGCAAACCGCAATCTCTCTACCTGGATGAAAAGGACCGCCAGCTGTTGGCCGGAAAGCGAGTGCTGCTGCTCGATGACGTGATCAGCACCGGATCGACGTTAGAGGGGATGCACAGGGTTATCGAACAGACGCAGGCGGAGGTGGTGGCCGAGGCGGCCATCCTGACCGAAGGAGATAAAGAGCGCTGGTCGCACATCCTTTCATTGGGACACATACCTGTATTTACACTATAGCGTCAAAAGTTGAAGCTGGACCTTCGCCAGTTTTGATCTTGAAGTTTGAAACCACAGGTGAACACCAACCACAGATGGACACAGATTAGCACAGATGTTTTGGCAGAAATCTGGTTAAAATCAACCAATATCTGTGTGAATCTGTGGTTTGTGTTGATCTCCGTGTATCTGTGGTTCCAGTCATTGATTTTGAAAAGGGCGAAACTCCAGGTTGAAGGTTTATCATCAGCATCAGGTGAAACAAATCAAGACAATGGGACGACCCCGAAAATGGGTGAGGAACACCAGGCGTTCCTCGTCTCCCTGCAAGCGGAGGCTGCGAATCAAGTCTTCCGGCTGAATCGGAGAGCCCCGCTTTTTTACGGTCACCCGGCCCACATTCCGCTCCCGTAAATAAGCTCGCAAACGCTTCAATTGAAACGGGAACCAGTCTTCTACGGCCCACGCCCGGGCAAAGGGCGTGGGCATTTGCGTTTCAGCGGTCAGGTAGGCGATATCCGGGTCCAGTTGGGCAGCATCCAGCTGGAGGCCGAGATTCTGCACGAGACCGGCGCGGATCACCGCCGGATCCGGTTCGTAAAGATAAGCCTGGGGCTCGCGAAGGGGGATTTTTTCACGGCTGGCCGGCTGGACGGACCAGCTCGTCGTCGAAGCCAGGGTATGCGGACCAGGCAAGACGGTTGCTCTGCGGATGGTGGTTTTTAGCGGCCCGAACCACAGGACGGCCTCTTTCAACTCCCCTCGCAAGGAAATAAATTCGATCTCAGAATCGTAATCCAGAAACTCAGCGACTTTTACACCGGGGGATATTTTCACGCCGAGTGCCGGAAAGCGGGGCAGCCAATCCTGAAGAATGGAAAGCGGGGGAATGTAGTCCTGGACTGAGTAAATGCGGCGGCCGGCGGTGCGCCGAGCGGGGTCGAAGAAGAGAGCAAGATTAGAGGGGATAGGGGATAAGGGGAGCGGCGATTTCAGGTCGCCTTGCAGGAATTCAACCGGGTTCGCCAGGTTGAGCGCCCGCATATTGGCCTGCGCCATGGCCAAACGCAAAAGATCAAGGTCGATTCCAATCGTTGGCCGGATAGCGGCGAGAGACAAAGTATCGCCTCCGACCGAACAGGCCAGATCGGACAAATAGTCAAAGGGGCGGTAACGTTGGGAACGGTAATCGGAGACCGCGTAAGGCGTGGCCTGTTCCAGCGCCGGGCGGGTGAAATACATTTTGTCCCCGAAGGGAAACTTTGCCCCGGCTTTAGAACGCAAGATCGCAATCTCCAGAGCCGCTCGAGCCAATTCCCGCGGATATTTCCGGCTCAGGTTCTGAAAATGGCGCAGGAAATCTTCCTCGCGCGGCTCCAAGTCCATAGCCACCTGTAAAACCCCCTGTCCAGCCGGTGAGAGCAGTTCACGAAAGGAAGAAAGATCCATTCTTAATAAGACCGAGAGATCAGAGGTTAATACCCGAAGGATATTATAAAGCCGCCCTTCAAAGCAGAGCGGTTTTATAATTGACCTATATTTTGTTTATCGGCAGTAAGACGAAGTTTCACAAAGTCGTCTAAATGAAAGTGGAACTTATATTCGGGTAAAAATATGAATTCAGACCGAGAAGCGACGATTAAGCGGATTATCAAGAATACTCGGACGATTGCCGTGGTCGGAATATCCTCCCACGACTACCGTCCCGGTTATACCGTGCCAGCCTATATGCAGACTCAGGGTTACCGCATCATCCCGGTCAACCCACATCTCGATGAACGCCTGGGAGAGAAGGCTCACCCGGATTTGCTTTCAATCCCCGAGCCGGTTGACCTGGTGTTATTGTTCCGGCGCAGCGATGAGGTGCCGCCCTTCATCGACCAGGCCATCGAAATCGGCGCTCAAGCGGTCTGGATGCAGCTCGGTGTAATCCATAAGCCGGCCGCGGAGAAGGCCAGAAGGGCCGGCCTGCATGTGGTCATGGACCGCTGCATCGCCGTCGAGCATCGCCGGTTGCGGGGCGCCGGCCAAGTTTAGGAACTGCTACGACCAGGGGGATTTGGGCTTCTCTTGTTTCTCTCCGTCCACGTAAAGTGCGTCGACTTTCTCGTTGTAGAAGGCAATCAAGTTTTGAATCTTGCCCACTTCCGGATAAGGGAAAGGATAGAACCAGGCGATATCCTGGTAAACCCGCTCGCCTGCCTTGACCGAATAGTATGAGGCAACGCCTTTATAGGGGCACTCGGTGTGCGTCTTGCTCGGCTCGAGCAGATCCATCCTTACGTCCACCTTGGGGATGTAATAGCGGGTGGGCAAACCGGTCTCAAACAGCAAGACCGGGCGCTCGGTTTCGGCGACCGTTTCTCCAGCCAGTTCCACGCGCACGCGGCGGGAGCTTTGGAGTACATCGATGCGGGTGTACGGATCGCGGGCGTGAACGTAGATTTCTTCGTCTTCCTCAAACCAGGCGTCCATCTGCCTCCATTTAAAGGAAATGGTACCTTCTAAAGCCTCCGCTTGCGATTCGGGATCCGTGATGCTCCAGGCAGCATGCTCGGCGACCCGGTCAGCGATCTTCACCGTATAGTAGGAAGCTTCTCCAAAGCCGGAAAGTTGCCTGGCGTGGCCGCTCTCTTCCAAAAATTCCATGCGCACGTCTTCTCTTGGGAAATAGTAAACTGGCGTTCGCCCTCTCTGGCGCACCAGGATGGCATTCCTGCTATCCGCAATGAACTCGCCGCTGAAGTAAACCCGCACCCATTTTGGGCTGGCGAGCATTTCCACGGTGTGATCGGGCATATAGGCGTCAGGCGCCTTGTCTGGCGATTCTTTTATCCGGCTCATGTCTCATTTCCTCCTTCTAACTACTAGACGAATTGTCAAAAACAGTTCTTACGCCGCAGAGCCTCATCCCCAGCACCCCTGCACCCCAGCAGCGCTCTCCGCTGCCGCTCCCAGGCGACGTCTGCGTCGCCGCTTCCCTCCCCCTATCCCCTATTCCTTATCCCCTCTCCCCTTGCCCTTCAGCATTATCCGCGCTGCCTTCCGCCCAATCTCCACGGCAAAATTCGTGCCCCGGTCCCACGGATATACCTGGCTCATGCTGGCAAAGTACAACCCGGGGAGCGGAGTTTGGATGTCCGGGATGTTGCGAGAATGATTGACCAGAGGAACCGGCTGGGCGTAGGTCGTGCGGAAAAGCCAGGTCCGCTTCACCCAATCCGGCTTGAAATCCGGGTTGAACCTCGCCAGGGCAGGCAAAAAGCGCTCAAGCAGATCTTCTTTACTCAATCGAAAGTATTCGTGACCGGGATCCAGATAATCGCCGCAGTAGATGATGTGCTCGCCGCCAAAGTGCTCCGGCGAGATGAAATTGGTGTGCTCGACCAGCGCTAGGAAGGGGAAGCCGGCTGACTTGGGCAGGTTGTACCAGTAATACCCTTCTTTTGAGATCTGCTGCTCCAAGGACAACACCATCACGACTGCGCCCATGCTTTTCAGGGACAGGAGACCTTCCAGGTAATCGGCCGGCAGGTCCGGGGCCATGCGCGCCAGCAAAGCCGGAGAAACGGTCGCCAGTCCCTGGTCAAAGTGGGCAGTCCCCGCCTCAGATTCAAACACCAAGCTGTTGGAGGGATCTAACGAAATGCGTGTCACCGGGGTTGACAGGCAAATTTCAACCCCCATCTCACGAAGCCGGCCGGCCAACTTATCGGCGAACGCCTGGAAGCCACCCTGGAACGTACCCAGGCGCGTGGTGCGGGCCTTGAGACGCGCCCACATCCAGGCCATGTTGACATCCTTATAGTGCGGGCCGAACTTACCCACCATGAGCGGTTCCCACATGGTTTCGTAGACCTGTTCTCCGGCCCACCTGCGCATCCACTCATCGACTGTGTATTTTTCCAGCGGGCGCCAATTATTTGTCAGGCGCAGGAAAAGACCAACCAGGCCAAAGCGGAATTTGTCTAAACCCCACCCCAGGCCGGGGAAGAGCAGAGCCGCCAGAATAGAGTCGAAGGGGTAAAACCTGCCCTTGTGATACATCACCGTGACGGGCCGCGGGAACAGCACCTGATCGCTCCAGCCAAGTTCATCGATCAGGCCAAGGATGTGATGGTCGCTGGCAAACCAGTGGTGATAGAATTTTTCAACCCACCAATCCCAGCCCGGTTCTTTAAAGCCGCTGGCCAGGCCACCGGCGTAATCGGCGGCTTCGTATATGGTTACTCGATTGCCGGCACGGGCCAGGTCGTAGGCAGCCGCCATGCCGCCGATGCCGGCTCCCAGAACGCCGATTTTCATTGGACTTCCCGAAGTTGTTGGCGCCACTGGATGCCTTCCTGCGCCAGGTAATAGGCGCCCAGAGCCGTAATGGGCAGCCAAAGGGCCACGTGCAGCACCAGGGTATAACCGGCGGCGAGGGCCCGATCGACGCCGTAGGCAACCAGAACGGCAATGCCCGGGGCGTCAAAGGTTCCGATATAACCCGGGGCCGAGGGAATGGTCGTCGCCAGGTTAACGATACCGTTCATCAACATTAATGCGAAGAAGCTGACCTCGAAGGGGAAGGCATGCATGACGAACCAGTACTTTCCGGTCTCCAGCAGCCAGATCACAACCGACGTCAAAAAAACCATGAGGGCCTCACGCGGTGAATGTAGCGACTCTAAACCGCCAAGGAAACGGCCGGACAAATCCAGAATTCGCTCTTGAAAACGATCGGGCGCCATGATCTTGACCAGCCCGTTTACCAGGGTCTCCGTGCGCTCGGGAAACATGGCTGCCAGCAAAAATAGGGCTAACGCTCCCAAAAAAGCCGCCGCCCCCCAGATAGCCAGGCTTTGGATATCCCCAACAAATCCGGAATCGGCGGTCAGGCGAGCCAGTTCCGGAAGGTTCAGGAACACAAAGGAGAGCATGACCACGCCATCAAAGACTCGTTCCACGATGATCGTGGCGAGGGAAGCGGAGACAGGCACCTGCTCCCGCCGCTTGAGCACCACGGCGCGCAACACCTCGCCAGCACGGGCAGGATAGATATTGTTACCCATGTAACCGATGGCGACAATCGGGAACATGGTCTGCGTGGAGATGGATTTCACCGGGTGGAGCAGGTAATGCCAACGCCAGGCGCGCGCCCAAACCGCCAGGAAATAAACGGCTACGCCGGGTAATAACCACCAGTAATTGGCACCTTGAAGGGCGCCGCCTACCTCATCCAGGCGCAGGCCACGCAAAGCAAGATAAAGAAAAACCAGGCTGATGACGATGCCCAGCCAGAATTGCCACCGTCTCATGGCGATCATTCTACCATCCAATGGTTAATTTACCCTGAGCGCCAACAAGCAACCTTCGCCGTCCGATTATTGAGAACAGGCTCAGTTATAATAAATCAAGCCAGACTGCCGCAAAAGTCTCTGCCACGAATTGCACGAATTTCACAAAATAAAGTTCAATTTTCGCGGGCATTCGTGATAATTCGTGGCAAAGAATTATTCCCATCTCCGAGAGGAAACAGCTTGATGGAAGATAGCGTCCAAAATGACCAGCCCGCCCCCGACTTTACGCTGAGTGACCTAAACGGGAGAGTCCATACCTTATCAGACTTACGCGGTCAAATTGTGATCCTTAACTTTTGGTCAGCTGAATGCCCTTGGGCGCAGCGCGCCGATGAAGCGCTGCTGCCCTTAATTGAAGACCGGGGAGACGAGGTTGTACTCTTACCTATTGCGGCGAATGCCAACGAGGCTCCGCCTCTGCTTAACGAGGTAGCGGCGGAACGCGGCTTGCCGCTGGTGCTGCACGACAAATACCAGCACGTTGCCGACCTGTATGGCGCCCAGGCCACGCCGCACATTTTTGTGCTGGATAAGAATGGAATCCTGCGCTACCAGGGCGCTTTCAACGACGTCACCTTCCGGCAGAAAACACCCACGCAGCAATATTTGCAGGATGCTGTAGAAGCAGTATTGGCGGGAGAACGGCCCGATCCAGCGCAAACGCCGCCGTACGGCTGCGCTATCGTGCGGTATGATTAAATAGTACAGCTGGGATAATTTGGGGAAGTATTCGTGCGTAATAAAGGGAGGTAAAAATGATAGATTTATCTTCGCCCATCGTTATGGCAATAGCCGGGCTTCTATTGTTAGTATTCGCCATTGTGCTGGTCTGGCGCCTTCGATCGGATAGAACAATCACAAAGCCGCCAGCGGCGCCCGCGGCGCAGCCCGCCGCAGACCCGTTCGAGAGCCGGCCGCAGATGGAAATGCCCAGCGTAAATGACATCATTCCCGAGCGGGTTGATGAAGAAGGATTTTCCTCACAGCTGCAAACCGCTTCCTATAATATCCGCATTGAAATGATCAACGACCGGAGCCGCTTCGTGGTCAACGGGATCACTTACAGCAGTTTGGAAGAGATACCCGATCGAGAATTACGCAAGATGACCGAGAAACTGCTTGCGAAAACAGTTCGCGGAGAAGATCTCTGGCAAAGAGAGCCTGAAACGCTGCGCCAGGTGTTGATCGGAAACCAGAAGACCATCGAAGCCAGAAACCCCTCGCACACCATCAGCGTTCAGAAAGACAGTACACAGACCCGCTACCTCGTCGATGGGCTGACCTACTACAATCTGAAAGACATCCCTGATCCGGATATGGTTCAAAAAGCCAGGGAGTTAGAGCAGAAATTGCTCTAAAAGTCGAGTTCCCCACGAGCCCGGAGTTCTCGCGGCAGCAGACTACTATATAGAAAAGCGTGAATTGGGGTTGGAACGCCGTTTTCTAAACCGAGGCGTATAACCGCGCCGTTCTGAGAATTGAGTTCCGAAGGCCTGCCCTCCAGGATATCGCGCTGCATGGAGGCGGTAGCGCCCTGCGGCAAATTGTCTATGAAGGTCATGGTCTTTTCAACCACGCCTTCCGGAAGATTGACCTGGTGGGCTTTCCCGACAGCGACCACCTCCTGCATGGCTTTTTCGAGCAGCAGGCGCGTCTCGGGCAAACTTCGCATTACGCCCGCCGGAGCGTGAGTGACCGCCCCTACGCCGCTGATTGCCGCAATAAAGAGGAACTTCTCCCACATGGCAGCCTGGATGTCGTCAGGGACCTCCGCCCGCACCCCGGCCCGCTCAAAAGCGGCCCTCAGCCTTTCTGCTCGTTCGCTTTTCCTCCCTTCCAGCTCCGCAAAAGCCACATGCGGATCGATACCGGCATGGCGAATGTGACCCGGTCCGGCAATGAAGCTGACAATATGGCACAGGCCCCCTAACACATGTTCCTTACCGAGAACATCGATGAGTTGAGCGGGAGCCTCAACCCCGTTTTGTAATGGAACTACAAAAGTATTTTCACCAACCATTGGGCGAATCGCCCGGGCGGCATCCGGCACCTGCCAGGCCTTCACAGCAACTAAAATGGCTTCAACTTCTCCTGCTTCTATTGGATTATCTGTCGCCTGAACCGGGTTCATAACAAAATCCCCCTTGATACTATCCACCCGCAAGCCTTTCTCACGCATAGCCCGTAAATGCTCACCTCTGGCGATAAAAACTACGTCCTCGCCCGCGTGAGCCAGCCGACCACCGAAATACCCGCCGACGCCGCCAGCACCGAAAACCGCAATGCGCATCGCTATCCTCCTCGAGTAAAATTTGGGGACTTGACATAAGGGCTAAGCGGGATTATATCCTACAAAACTTTTGGAGTAACCTCTGAAAAAAGGGGAGAGGGGATGCGCAGGGACGACCAAAATCGGGTAGAATCACGCGGTTACAATGCCCACCTGCGGAGCCAGGTGAAATGGAGAAACTATGAGCGACAAAGACTCAGTCCAAAACGTGATCGAATCCTACCGGAAGCGGCGCCAAAGCACCCGCCCCTTTTTTATAGGCGGCATTGCCATCGTACTCGTCGCAGTTGGAATTGTCGTATTAATCTTGTGGTTCACCAATCCAGACCGGCTGGCATTTTCCTTCCTTGCCACGGAGACTGCGACCCCGACTGTGACGGCGACAGCTACACAAACGGCGACAGCCACATCCACGCCAACTGAAACGCCAACGATCACAGAAACACCAACCGTGACACAGACGCCGACGGCCTCAGCTCCCTTCATTTACACCGTCCAGGAAGATGATACCCTGTTCTCGATCGCAGAACAGTTTGGGGTAGACCTGCTCGTTCTCATGGCGCTCAACAATATGTCCAATGAGAGCGTGATCCGAGTAGGCGACGAGCTGATCGTCCCAAATCCCGACTTACCCTTACCGACTGAGACGCCTCTTCCTGAAGGCTTCCGCGGCACCATCGAGTACCTGGTGAAAGGCGGCGACAGCTTGGAGGGGATCGCCGTGCGATTCAACAGCACGGTCGACGCTATCCTGGAGGAAAATGAGTTGGAGAACGCCAACGAGATTTTTACCGGTCAAAGGCTGGTCATTCCGGTGAATATCGCCACACCGGTCCCGACCAGCACGCCCGGGCCAGCTGCTTCGCTCACCGCCCAGGTAACCGGAACCGCTGAACCCGAAGCGACAGCTACACCAACGCCAACCCAATAACGAAAATACAGGTAGAAAGTGAACCATTGGGCTCGTGAGGATAACTTGCGAGCCCATATTACTTTAAATGACCCGAGGGGCGCTATTCCCATTTCAAATCACTTCACTTATAATGAAAATGAAAATCGTTTTCATTAAGGAGCGGCGAAGTTCTGTTATGGACCCTCGCGTCTATGAGTGGCTGGCCAGGTTACAAAAGAACGGCTACCGTCTGACAGAGTCACGGCGGGCAGTCATCGAAATCCTTGCTCACAGCGAACGCACCTTAAACCCCACGGAGGTGTACGACCTGGCGCGCCAGCGCTATGATTCTTTAGGGCTGGTCACCGTTTACCGCACACTGGCCAAGCTGGAAGAACTCGGCTTGATCCAGCAGGTCCACCAACCGGACGGCTGCGAGGCGTATATTGCCGCGGTGTCCGGTCACCAACACCTGCTGATCTGTAAGGCCTGCAATAAAGTGGAATATTTTCAGGGGGATAAACTTGATGGTCTGGTGGAAAGAGTGGAGAACGAAAGCGGCTTCGTGGTGCAAGAACATTGGCTCCAGCTGTTTGGTTGGTGCAGTAAATGCCAGCAGAATGGCACCCAAGTTTCCAGGAGTTGAGGATCTGACATGAGGCATACGACCAGAAAAATTCAGCACAATACTTTTTACCTGGCAGCCGGAATTGGTCTCCTGCTGTTCTTGCTTGCCGCGTGTGCGCCGAGCGGCGATTCGAACACAGCTGATGAGGCTGGCGACGGCCGATTAAGAATCGTGGCAACGACGACCATTGTGGGGGATGTGGTCGCTCAGATCGGCGGCGAATCAATCGACCTCACCGTGCTGCTGCCTGCTGGCACTGATCCACACACATTCGAACCGGCCCCACAGGACCTGACCGCCATCGCCGAAGCGGACTTGATTTTTGCAAACGGCGCCGGGCTGGAGACGTTTCTCGAGAGTCTGCTGGAGAATGCCCGGGAAGATAGCGAAGTCGTTTCCGTTTCAGATGGTATTGAGCTGCGCCACATCGAGGATGCGCACGCTGGTGATGAAGATGAAGAGCACGAAGCCGAGGGAGTGGACCCACACGTCTGGTTCGACCCAAACAATGTGATCGTCTGGACTCAGAACATCGAACAGGCTTTGAGCGATCTTGATCCAACGAACGCGCAAATCTATGCCGGCATCGCCGAGGGATATCGCCGCGAACTTGAAGACCTGGATCGATGGATTCAGGAACAGGTCGGGAAGCTGCCCAAAGAGAACCGCAAACTGGTAACGGACCACCAGGTGTTTGGATATTTCGCCGAACGGTATGGATTCGAGCAGGTTGGGGCGGTAATCCCGAGCTTCAGCGCCGGGGCAGAGCCCTCCGCGCAGCAGATTGCCGGCCTGGAAGATAAAATCGAGCAGCTGCGTGTCCCGGCCATTTTTGTTGGGCAAACAGTCAACCCCGCCCTGGCAGAACGCATCGCCCGGGACGCCGGCGTTCAAGTGGTCCCGCTGTACACGGATTCGCTGACCGAAGCAGGCGGAGAAGCGGATAGCTACATCGATCTGATGCGGTATGATGTTGCCGCCATCGTGAAGGCGCTGGCCCAGAGCAAATAAGGTTTAGGATATTAGGATGGTACGCGGACGAGCGCCGATGAACGCGGATGAATTCAGAGATGATTAATCAGATGGTACTGAAACATAAAGACCTCAAATAGTCCGCATTTTCCGCATTTATCCGCGTCCAGGCCTGAAGTTTTATGTGAAGGGAAGAGAATATGGTACTTGAACGGTTGCAAAAATCGCAGGTTATGCGCAGAGGTGCAGACCATAAGCCGGGGGCGCCCATCCTCGAGGTTTACGGGCTTACCGTGCGTTACAACGGGCGCCCCGCGCTCGACGATGTGTCTTTCCAGGTACCGACCAGCGGGCGCGTGGCGGTGGTAGGGCCCAACGGCGCAGGAAAGAGCACATTATTCAAGGTAATCGCCGGGGTGCTGGAACCCTCCAGCGGACGGGTAGAAATTTACGGCGACAAACCGGGCGGGCACATCTGCATCGCTTACCTGCCGCAGCGCAGCCAGGTCGACTGGCAGTTCCCGGTCAGTGTCGCCGATGTGGTCATGATGGGGCGCATCGCTAAATTGGGACCGCTGCGCTGGCCGCGCGCCAGGGATTGGGACATCGTCCACAACGCTCTGAGAGTTACGCGGCTGGAAGACTTGGAAGACCGGCAGATCGGAGAGCTCTCCGGCGGCCAGCAGCAGAGAATGTTCATCGCCCGGGCACTGGCGCAGGAGGCCGAACTGATGCTGATGGACGAGCCGCTGGCGGGCCTCGATGTGAATTCTCAAGATGATATCCTGGAAATCTTAAAGTTCTTGAGCCAGCGCGGGACTACGGTTATGGTGGCGATGCACGACCTGAAGCTGGCAGCCGAATACTTTGACCAGGTAATGCTGATCAACCGCAAGTTGCTGGGTTTTGGAAAGCCAGAGGAGATATTCACCTCCAACCGGCTGGTGCAGGCTTATGGCGACCACCTGCACCTGGTGGAGGCCGGGGACCAGCTGCTGGCGGTCAGCGATACCTGTTGCGATGAGGGAGAGATTTGGAGGGAGCCAAGACCGACCAGATCAAAAAGACATGAACATTAGTGAACTTTTATTAGCACCGTTGAACTATCCTTTCATGGTGCGCGGCCTGATCGCCGCGCTCATGGTCGGGGTCGTCGCTGCCACCGTAGGGACCTACGTGGTGCTGCGCGGAATGGCCTTCTTCGGCGATGCCCTGGCACACGCCATCCTGCCGGGGATCGCCGTGGGCTATTTGTTCAGCGGCGGTGCCAGAGGCCCCTTGTTCTGGTGGGCGCTGCTCACCGCCATATTGACCTCAATTGGGATAGGGGCGGTGACGAAGGGCGCCCGGGTGAAAGAGGACACCGCCATTGGGATTATCTTCGCAGGGATGTTTGCCCTGGGCATCGCCCTGATCTCTACCGTGCGAAGCTATACCGTGGACCTGACACACTTTTTATTCGGCAACGTTTTGGGTGTTTCGAATAGCGATCTGTGGCAGACGGGGATCTTTACAGGCCTGATTATCCTGACCATCCTGGTTTTTTATAAAGAGTTCCTGGTACTTTCTTTCGACCCAGTCCTGGCATCCACCCTGCGGCTCCCCGGCAAGTTCTTTGAATATTTGCTCCTTGTTCTTATCGCCATGTCCATCGTGGTTTCGCTCCAAATCGTAGGGGTAGCGCTGATGGTGGCGATGCTGATTACACCGGCGGCCACGGCTTATCTGCTCACCAGCCGGCTGCCGAAGATGATGGCCCTGGCGGCCGCGCTTGGTTCCATATCGGGGGTGGTTGGTCTATACCTTTCTTATTACCTTAACATGGCTTCGGGGCCCGTGATCGTGCTGACGACGACAGCGTTTTTCCTGGCGGCATGGGCGGGGAAGACGGTGCAGCTGAAACTCAGGGCAGCTGCTGGCTGACTGCCTCAATGCGCGCTAATATTTCGGCGGCTTCATCCTCGCCGGCAAGGTGAACGCGCCCGTCGCCGTCCACATGGGTGGGGATGAATTCATATCCGCTGTAGCGGTCTCCTTCGAAGTAGACCTGCAAGATGACGCCCTGCTGGTGATCGCGCGCCCAGGCCTGGTCGAAAACGAAATTCCCCAGGCCATAAAATACAAGCACGCCG
>Ga0326597_10008840_pt1 | contig 13543 bp, 10 predicted proteins | sample RVTome_12_FD_203789 | JGI IMG/M metagenome (GOLD analysis project Ga0326597, IMG submission 203789) | Soil microbial communities from uranium-contaminated site in the Upper Colorado River Basin, Wyoming, United States - RVT100D185 | ecosystem: Environmental > Terrestrial > Soil > Contaminated >... | reverse complement strand
TATCAAGGGCGCGTGCCGGCGGACGGATTTTATGTGCCGCCCACGATTTTCACCGGCATCGAGCCGCAGCATCGGCTCGCGCGCGAGGAAATCTTCGCGCCGCTGCTCGCCGTGCTGCGCGCCGCGAGCTTCGAGCGTGCACTCGACATCGCGCTCGACGCCGATTACGCGCTGACGGGCGGCGTGTTTTCGCGCCTGCCGCAGCACCTTGCGCTCGCGCGCGAGCGCTTTCGCGTCGGCAACCTATATCTTAACCGGCGCATCACCGGCGCGCTGGTCGCGGCACAGCCGTTCGGCGGCGTGAAATTGTCGGGAACCGGCCTCCAGGCCGGTGGTCCGGATTATCTGAAACAGTTCATGTGGACGCGCGTCGTTTCAGAGAACACCATGCGCCACGGGTTCGTTTCCTGAGATACGGGGCGGCGAAGGCGAATAATTGATGCGGGGTGAGTGCTGGGCCAACGTGCTCGCCAAGGGCGCGTCGCACCGCGCCCATACCCATCCCAATAATTTCCTGAGCGGAGCGTATTACCTGCGTGCGCCGGCCGGCGCGGACACGATCAATTTCCACGACCCACGGACCCAAGCCGGGATCATCCGGCCGCCGGTGACCGAGCTTACCGCCGAGAATACCGATCAAGTGGTGGTACGGGTAAAAAACGGCACGTTGCTCCTGTTCCCGGCTTACCTGCAGCATTCGGTCGACGCCAATGCGAGCGAGGAGCAGAGAATCAGCATCAGTTTCAACGTCATGTTCTCGGGATTCACCGAGAACCTGGCCAAGCCGCTTTGGTAACGGCAGCGGCCTGCGCCGACTCCGCGACTGTCGATGCCAGCGGCAGCGAAGTTAGTTTCTTCGTTCAGCGGTAGATCAAAAATTCCTTCCTGCACCGCAGCGAAGCGTCGCGTCTCATTGATTTGGCAATCACGTATAACGCAACTTCCCGGTCTTTTCATCTGTCCAAGTTGTTGTCAAAACGTATCTTATCGCTGCCGTGGAGGAGGCCGTTGTGAGACGAAGACCCTGATTCGCGTGATCCGGCGTGTCCAATGCGGCAAGGCCGTGCCGCTCGCGCGCAAGATCAGCCACGTCACCATTGGCGAGCGACGCAAGTCCATACTGAAAGGAGGGTTTATGTTCAAAAATATCCTGATGCCTACGGACGGGTCCGAGCATTCCGAAAGAGCCATTGAGCGCGGCATCGAGCTGGCGAAACTTTGCGGTGCGAAAGTCACCGGGATTCATGTCATGCCGAATTACCGCCTGACGCTTGCGTCCGAAGAAGGTGCGTTCGACTCCGCGATGTATGAGAGGGTGGAAGAGGAGGCGCGCGTCCAGGCCGCGAGCTTCCTGACGTTTGTTCAGAGGACCGCGGACGCGGCCGGGGTGCCATGCGAAACCTTGGTGGCGACCAATAACCATCCCTACGACGCGATTGTGAATACCGCCAATGAGCGCGGTTGCGACCTGATTGTGATGACCTCCCGCTATCGTAAGGGACTGGTATCGCTGATTATGGGCAGCGAAGCGACGCGCGTTTTACACCGAGCTTCGATTCCGGTATTGACGTTTCGCGCGCTGATGAGCGCTGATCACCCCGATAAGGCATCGCCCCGGAGGGGGGATCCATTGCACGGAAAAGCAGAAGGTACCGATAGTGCTATACGTGTTTAAGAAAGGTTGATTTCACCAGCCCCTGATGAGTATAGCATCGTTTTACAAGGTGGATTTAGAGGGCATTATGGTGTGTACATCGACAGGAGGTTCCCAATGTCTCATACATCGCGTGACGATCTGGAACTTGAATTGGCATTTGGCGAACTTGTGAGATCGAGCGAGCAAGACGCAGATTTGCTAACCAATCTTTCAGAGCGCCGAAACCGGATTGTGAATAAAGAAAGAACCAGAAAGCGAATCGTGCAAACCCGGCAGAACCGGGCGTGGTTCTGGTATAGCACGGAAATAGGTAATTGATGAGAGGAGGCCTGACATGCCGCACCGACCCATCCGAATGATTATCAAGGACCAGGAAATCCTCACTTGTGCGGCGACAACCACTGTCATCGAAGCCGCCTGCCTGATGGAACAAAACCAGACAGGGGCTGTAATGATCGTGGAGGGCGGTAGACTCGTCGGGATTTTCACTGAACGTGACGCACTGTTTCGTGTAGTCGCAAAGGGGCGTGATGTACATACCACCCAACTCGCCGAGGTCATGACCCGCAACCCCCAGACCATACACCCGGATAAACCCTACGGGGATGCGCTTCACGTTATGTATGAGGGCAGTTTTCAACATCTCCCGGTGGTCGAGAATGGTCAGCCTATTGGTATGGTCTCCGCGCGTGACGCTCTCGGCCCTGAACTGGAAGACTTCGTATACGAACTGCTCCGTCAAGAGCAGATCGCGCAAGTCCTTGCTTAGGTAATAGGCGACACCGGGCCGGCCGGCGACGAAATAAAAGAGGCTGAATTCAGCGGCTGGCGGCACGTCTATGCTGCAAGTACTACGACCCTACTTTGAGAAGGGGGTTGAATAATCTTGGCGCGTGCAGAGCTCGATTCTGAGGTGCGGGAAATCGGGGGACGGCTTTTCCGTGAAGCCGGCCGTCATAAGCCGGCGTTATTCGACAGCGGCGGCCTGCGCGGCCGCGTCCTGCAGCAGGTGCTGCAAGATCCGGCGCTGCGCAACGCGCTGTTTCAGTTCATCGATGTGCTGCCGCAACTCGAGTGCGTCAATGACGTCGCCGCGCACTTCCGCTCCTACCTGGCCGGGCAGCAACTCGGCGGCGTGTGGGACAAATTGCTGCAGCTCGGCAACCACGCATGGTCAGCGTGGGCAGTGCGCGCGAGCGTCAAGCGTATGGCGCGCCTGTTTCTGGTCGAGGAACAGCCGGCGGCATTGCTGCGCGTGCTGCGCGCATTGCAGCGTATCCCCGCGCAAGTCACGGTGGACGCCGTCGGCGAAGCCGTGCTCACCGAGCTGGAGGCGGATCGCTACGTTGCGCGCTACCTCGAATTGCTGGACTGGTGCGCTGGGGCCGGGATTACGCCTCACCTGTCGCTCAAGCTCACCGCGCTGACGCCGCGCTTCGATCCGCTTGATGCCGCCGGGACGCGCCAGCGCGTGCTGCAGCGCCTGCAGCCGCTGCTGGCGGAGGTGCATCGCACCCGCGCCGCGCTCACGATCGACATGGAACAGCACGAGCTCAAGCCTCTGATCCTGGAACTGTTTCGCAAGCTGGTGGAAAACGATCCCGATTGCGGCTGGCAGCCGGGGATCGCGTTGCAGGCGTACCTGCCCGAAACCGAACGCGATCTGATGGAGCTGATCCGCTGGGCGCGCGCGCTCAACCGCCGCATCGGCGTGCGTCTGGTGAAAGGCGCGTACTGGGATACGGAAGTCGCGCTCGCAACCCAGCGTCGCTGGCCGCTTCCGGTGTTCCTCAATAAGACCGAGACCGACGCCAATTACGAACGGCTCACGCGCTTGCTGTTCGAGAGCCGCGATGCCGTCTATCCGGCGATCGCCAGCCATAACCTGCGCAGCGTGTCACACGCCATCGCGGCTGCGCGCAGGTACGGCATGACGGCGGAGGACTGGGAAGTGCAAATGCTCTACGGCATGGCGGACCCGTTGCAGCGCGCGGTGGCCGGCCTCGGCACCAGGCTGCGTGTCTATCTGCCGTGTGGCGATCTCGTGATTGGGATCGCCTATCTGATCCGGCGCCTGCTCGAAAACACCGCCGGCACTTCGATCCTGCGCCAGACTTATGCCGAATCACAGGACCCCGACACGCTGCTCGCGGCGCCCGGCGCTGCGTCCTCGACGGTGCCGGCCGCCATCGAGCCGCCGCCCGCGTTCGCCAACACGCCGCTCACTGATTTCAGCCGCTCGGAAGCGCGCGATGTTTTTGCGCGCGCGCTGGCGCGCGTGCGCGAGCAGTTCGGGCGCGATTATCCGCTCGCGATCCACGGCGCACGCGCGCTCCCCGCGGCACAACATGCGGCACTCGATCCCGCGCAGCCGGCTCAAGTGCTCGGCCGCATCGAGCTCGCGGACCAAACGCACGCTGAACAGGCGATCCACAATGCGCGCACCGCCTTTCCCGCGTGGCGGGACACACTAGCGGCACAGCGCTGCGTGCTGTGCCTGCGTGCAGCCGGGTTACTGCTCGAGCAGCGCGCCGAGCTCGCGGCATGGCAGGTATTCGAGCAGGGCAAGAACTGGCGCGAAGCCGACGCCGATGTCGCCGAAGCAATCGACTACCTGCGTTACTACGCGCGCGAGATGGCGCAGCTCGACGGCTGGCAGCCGACGCTGTGCTTTCCCGGCGAAACCAATCACCTGCGTTACGAGCCGCGCGGCGTCGCGGCAATCATCGCGCCGTGGAACTTTCCGCTCGCGATCCTGGCCGGCATGACGGTCGCTGCGCTCGTCACCGGCAACTGCGCGATCATGAAACCCGCAGCTTCCGCGCAGATTGTCGCCCACCGTTTCATGCAAATCCTGCGCGACGCCGGATTCCCGCCCGACGTATGCCAGTTGTTGCCCGGGCGCGGCGACGCGATCGGCGACTTCCTGGTCGAGCATCCGCAGGTTGCGGTGATCGCCTTTACCGGTTCGCGCGAAGTCGGGCTGGCCATACTTGAAAAAGCCGCGCGGACCGCGCCGGGACAGACCCACGTCAAGCGCGTCGTGTGCGAGATGGGCGGCAAAAATGCGATCATCGTCGATACCGACGCCGATCTCGACGACGCGGTCGCGCAAATCACCCATTCCGCATTTGGGTATCAGGGACAGAAATGCTCGGCATGCTCGCGCGTGATCGCGGTCGGGGCCGTGCACGACCGGCTGGTGGCGCGGCTCGCTGCGGCGCTGGATGCCTTTCGGTATGGGCCACCGGAAAACCCGCAATTCGTGTTCGGTCCGGTGATTACGCATGCAGCTCAGCAGAAGGCGCTCGCGTATCTCGACATTGGCAAACGCGAAGGTCAACTTTATTACCAGGGGCAGGTGCCACCGGACGGATTTTTTGTGTCGCCTGCGATTTTTACCGGCATCGAGCCGCAGCATCGGCTCGCGCGCGACGAAATCTTCGCGCCGCTGGTCGCCGTGCTGCGCGCCGCGAGCTTCGAGCGTGCGCTCGACATCGCGCTCGACGCCGATTACGCATTGACCGGCGGCGTGTTCTCGCGCCTGCCGCAACATCTTCAGCTTGCGCGCGAGCGTTTCCGCGTCGGCAATCTTTATCTCAACCGACGCATCACCGGCGCGCTGGTCGCGGCGCAGCCGTTTGGCGGCGTGAAGCTGTCGGGAACCGGCATCCAGGCGGGTGGTCCGGATTATCTGAAGCAGTTCATGTGGACGCGCGTCGTTTCAGAGAACACGATGCGCCACGGGTTCGCACCCTGAGATACGGGGCGGCGCAGGCGAATAGTTGATGCGGGGTGAGATATGTCGATTCCAAATGAAGGCTGGCTCGATGACTCTGATGTTACGCCGATGTTTCCCACGCTGGTATGGAAGCTCCAACTCAAGGCAGAGTTTCACCAGCCCATGGACCAACGCATCCTCGCGGCGCTCAAGAAGGAAGGTTTGTCCCGGCTGACAGTGGGCAAGGGTTGGCAATCAGGACAGAACCTGCACCAACTCGACGAATTCCGCGATCTGACGGCTTGCGTTGAGAAAGGTGCCCGGAGCGTGTTGCGTTTCCTGCGGATTGGCTACGAAGCGTTTCAGATCACCGGTTGCTGGGCCAACGTGCTCGCCAAGGGAGCATCGCATCGCGCCCATTCCCATCCCAACAATTTCCTGAGCGGGGCGTATTATCTTTGCACGCCGGCCGGCGCGGATACGATCAATTTCCACGATCCAAGGCCCCAGGCCGGCATCATCCGGCCACCCGTTACGCAGCTGACCGCGGAGAATACCGACCAGGTGATAGTGCGGGTGAAAAATGGAACCTTGCTGCTATTTCCAGCTTACCTGCAGCATTCGGTCGACGCCAATGCGAGCGAGGAGCAGAGGGTCAGTATCAGCTTCAACGTCATGTTCTCGGGATTCACCGAGAACCTGAGCAAACCGCTTTGGTAACGGCCGCGGCGTGCGCCGACTCCGCGACCGTCGATGCAGGACTTGTTACGCACTCCGGCTGCCGTCGCTACTCCCTGCTTTGCTACGCGATGGGTCCCCCCACCTGGGCGGTGCCTTGTCGGGGTGATCAGCGCTCATCAGCGCGCGAAACATCAACACCGGAATGGAAGCCCGGTGCAAGACGCGCGTCGTTTCGTTACCCATAATCAGTGAAACCAGTCCCCTCCGATAGCGGGCGGTCATCACAATCAGGTCGCAACCGCGTTCATTGGCGGTATTGACGATCGCGTCATAGGGATGGTCATTGGTCGCCACCACGGTTTCGCATGGCACCCCGGTCGCGTCCGCAGTCTCCTGAACAAACGCCAGGAAGTTTGCGGCCCGGGCGCGCGCCTCCTCTTCTACTCTCTCATACGTCGCGGAGTCGAACGCCCCTTCGTACGCAATCATCAGGCGGTAATCCGGCATGACGTGAATCCCGGTGACTTTCGAACCGCAAAGCTTCGCCAGCTCGACTCCGCGCTCAATGGCTCTTTCGGAATGCTCGGATCCGTCCGTAGGCATCAAGATATGTTTGAACATAGACCCTCCTCGCTACATGGACTTACGCCGCCTGCAAATGAGCGGTTACTTTTTTAGGTAGATTCCCCGAAATCTGGATTTCCGTCAGCGATATCCTGCCTCCTCGGCGCGATCCTTCGCGATCTGCTCTTCCTATAGGTCGCTGCTCGCCAGCAGCATTGGCTGAGCATGTATTTTGACCAGCTATTCAGGAGCGGGTTTCAAATTGCGGGCATCCACACCTCGAGCACGGGAGGCCCGGGAACGAGCTTGAACTCCAAACAAAATCCGAGAAATTTGTTTATAGTTGCGAGTGATGAACGCGGGAAACATTTACCAATCCCAGTGATTCCGGTTATGAATTTCCGCTAACAATCAATGGGCTATGAACGTGAACCATGCGGGTTCTATCGTGTCCCATGTTTACGGGGATAATAGTTTGCTGGCAGCAGGAGGGTAAGCGATGACGGACAATTCCAATAAGTCTGAGCGTCACAACGAGTTTGTCAAAAACCTCGTTGCCTTTGCGCAACACCACCGCGCCAACCCCTGGTCGGGGACGTTCGGCGAATTCCTGGAAAAAATCGTGCCTGGGGATACTCGGGGAATCGCCCGCAACAGCCACCAGTACATCTGGGACATGATCCGGTGGCAAGGGTATGAGACCCATCACGAGGGGCAGCCCCGCTACAAGCTGTTCGCCGAAGAGCTGTTCGGGATCGACGACGCGCTGGAACGCCTGGCCGATTATTTCAAGGCCGCCAGCGCGGGCTCGGAAGTGGGCCGGCGCCTGTTGTTGCTGCTGGGGCCGCCTTCGGGAGGTAAATCGAGCATCGTGATTCTGTTGAAACGCGGGCTCGAGGAATACTGCTACACCGACGAAGGCGCGCTTTACGCCATTCAAGGGTGTCCGGTGCACGAGTCGCCGCTGCATCTGGTCCCCTATACGCTGCGTCCGCAGTTCCGCGAGTCCTACGGCGTCGAAATCGTCGGCGATCTGTGCCCGTTGTGCCGGTCGCGCCTCGAAGAACGGCGCACCGACGGCCGTAACGGCGTTGCCGATCCGCACGCGCGCCGCCGTGAGGAGAAATTCGCCGGCGATTTCATGCAAATGCCGGTGCACCGCATTTTCATCTCGGAAGCCGGACGCATGGGCATCGGCACCTACGCCCCCCATGATCCCACCACTGCCGATATCGCCGACCTGGTGGGCTCGGTGGATCTTTCAAAAGTGGCGGAATACGGAGATGAAGGCGATCCGCGCGCGTGGTCGTGGTCGGGCGCGATGTACGCATCCAGCCGTGGCGTGCTGGAGATGATCGAGATTCTCAAGGTCAAACGCGAGTTCCTCTACCTGCTGTTGACTCTGACACAGGAAAAAAACGTCAAGGTATCGCGCTTCCCGCTGATTTATCTGGACGAAGCCATTATCGCCCACACCAATCTCGCCGAGTTTCGCAAGTTTCTGCAGGAAAGCGAGAACGAGGCGCTGCTCGACCGGATGGTCATCATCCAGGTACCTTATACCCTGAGCTACAAGGAGGAAGCGCGCATCTACAAGAAGCTCATATCGGCCGCCACAACATTCAAGGAAGTGCACCTGGACCCGCACGTCATGCACACGGCGGCGGTATTTGCGATCCTGACACGACTTCATGAAGGCGAGGATAAGGAAACCGAGTCTGCCAAGAAAGTGCGCGTCCACGCCGGCGAAGACGTGGAAGGCGTAAGCCGGGCCGACGCCGAACGCATCAAGGCCAAAATGCCGGACGAAGGCCTGGCTGGAGTCAGCCCGCGCTTTGTCATCAACGCGCTCTCGAACGCCATCATTCAAAGCGACGTCAAGAGCCTGACCACGATGAACCTGCTGCTGGCAATCAAGGACGCCATCGAGTCGGACGCGCGCATCGACCCGAAGAAAAAGCGCAAGTGGGTTGATTTCCTGGTGATCGCGCGCAAGGACTTCTACAATCGTTGGGTCAAGGAAGACGTCCACAAGGCGCTGTTCGTGTCGTTCGAGCAGGAAGCGCAGGATCTGCTCGACAAGTACCTGGACGAGGTGGAAGCCACGCTCGATAACCGTCTGGTCAAGGACCCCATCACCAGCGAGGAACGCAAACCCGACGAGCGTTTCCTGCGCTCGGTGGAAGACAAGATCGACATTTCCGATTCCGGGAAACAGTCGTTCCGCCAGGAAGTGGTGCGCAAGGCGATGGGCGCGTACAAGCGCGGCGAGAAGTTCGCGCTCAGCAGCCACGCGCGGCTGCAGGATGCCGTCAAGCATTACCTGTTCGAGCAGCGCCGTGACGTACTGCGGCTGGTCAGCTCGACCACGCGTCCCGACGAAGAAGCGAAACAGAAGATTTCGGTGGTCGAAAAACGCCTGGTCGAAGAGTACGGTTACGACGCCCATAGCGCCCGCGAGGCGCTCAACTACGTGACCACGCTGCTGGCCCAGGAATAGCGAGAGCAATGACTGCCGGTGGTCCGCCATGTCCGACGACCCTTTGACTCCCGACACCCAACCGCAGTCGCGGATTTCCGCGGAAGTCTCGTGGTACGACTTGTTCTCTCGCGGCGCGCGGGACTGGCTGCGGCATAATGAAAAAGTGCGCGAAGCCGTCAAGCAACGCGTGCGCGAGTTCATCTCCTCGCCGGACGTGCTGACTCGCGCCGGGGAGCGCACGGTGTTGGTGCCGGTACGATTGCTCGAACATGCCCGATTCCGCTTGCGTGACCCCGAAACCGAGTCGGGCGCGGGTCAAGGCGCGGGCGAGCCGGGAAAGGTTCTGCGCCCGGCGCAACCGCAGGCCGGCGAGGATGAAGGCGCGGGTCGCGGCGGCACCGGCGAAGGCGAGGTGAACTTCGTCATCGAGCTCAAGCTCGACGATATCCTCGATTGGCTGTGGGACGAGATGAAGCTGCCCGAGCTCAAGCCCAAGCAGAGCTCGGCCGTGGAGGATGCCGAGTTGGTGCGTGAGGGCTGGGACCGGCATGGCGCCCGCTCCCGCCTTGACCGCCGCCGCACCGTCAAGGAAGCGGTGAAGCGCCGCGCGATTCAGCAACACCCGGTGCCTTTCACCGACGACGATCTGCGCTTCCGGCAGCTCGTGCGGCGCCAGAAACCCGCGACCAATGCGGCGGTGATGTTCGCCATCGATGTCTCGGGGAGCATGGGCGAGACCGAACGCAGGCTCGCCAAGACTTTCTTCTTTTTCGCGCTGCAAGGCATACGCCGCCAGTACCCCAAGGTCGAAACGGCCTTTCTCGCGCATACCGTGAACGCCTGGGAATTTTCAGAAGAAGAATTTTTCCGCACCAGCGGCACGGGCGGAACGGCGGCGTCCTCGGCACTCAACCTGGGACTCGAGCTGCTGCACAGCCGCTACGACCCGGCGCGCTACAACTGCTATCTCTTCTACGCATCCGACGGCGAGAATGCCACGGAAGACCGTGACCCTGCGGCCGCAGCATTGCGCGAGCTCGCGTCCGAACTTAACTATATGGGTTACGTGGAAATCCGGCCTTCCCACGGCAGGTCTTCGGAAACCGAGATGAGCAACCTCCTGACCGAGCTTCAAAATGATCATCCTGCGATTGGCATCGCGCGGATCAGCGGCCAGGAGGACATCTGGACTGCGCTGCGCCAGTTCTTTCAGCAGCAAGCCGGGCAAGCGGAGGCTGCCTGATCATGTCCGCGACAGTCGGCGAATGCGCGCCGCGCCTCGAGGCGCTCGCCCGCAAGCTCGGGCTCGATTATCACCCGGTGGACTTCGAGCTGGTGCCGACGACTTTCATGATGGAAGTCGCGGTCTACGGCCTGCCGGTGAGGATGCCGCACTGGTCGTTCGGCGTGCGTTACATGCACCAGCTGATCCGGCGCAACATGGGGCATTCGCGGATTTTCGAGGTGATGTTTCCCGGCGATCCGTGCCACGCCTACCTGGTCAGCACCAATACGCTCGCCGAGAACACGCTGGTCATCGCCCATGTACTGGGCCACGCCGATTTCGCGAAAAACAACCAGCTGTTTGCGCGATTCGAGCAGATGGCGGGAACGCACATCGTCGAGCATGCCGCCGCGCAGGCCCACCGCATCGACGCGGCGGTTACCGAATTCGGCCAGCAGCGCGTGGAGGCGGTGCTCGATGCCGCGCTGGCGCTTGAACCGCATATTGACGCAAACACCGAACTGCACCGGCCGCCTTATCCGGCGCGGCCGGAAACCGTGGACGCAACCCCTGGCGAGAATCCATTTCGCGATCGCTACCAAGGGCTGCCCGGCGAGAAAGCCGCACCCGAGACTTCAAAGGAACGCCGCCCCACACCCGTTCCGCCCAACCCGGAATACGATTTGCTGTGGTTTATCGCGCACTACGCGCCCGAGATGGAAGACTGGGAGCGCGACGTGTTCCTCGCGGTGCGAGAGGAGTCTTTTTACTTTTATCCCGTGTTTGCGTGCCAGATCATGAATGAGGGCTGGGCCACGTACTGGCACGCGCGGCTGCTGCGCGAAGCCGATTTCCTGCCCGAGGACGTGTACCTGGACGCCATCAAGGCGCATTCGGATGTGGTGCGCCCGTTTGCGGCGGAGCAGCAGACCGCGTTGGCGGTCAACCCCTATCACCTGGGGTTCTCGCTGTGGGAACACATCGTCGAAAAACACGGCATCGAGCAGGCGCGAAGGATCTGCCACGAGGAAGACGATTTCGGTTTCATCCGCAATTATCTGGACCGCGAGATGGCGGAAAAACTGGAGTTGTTTGTTTTTGAAGCACGAAAAGACGGCGAGATAAAAATCGCCGCGCGCGACCTCGACGCCGTGCGCGAAGCGATACTCGCGCCCAGGTTCAACTACGGAGCGCCGCGCATCTGCGTGTCGGAGCTGCGCCATGACGGGACCCTGGTGCTCACCCACGACCATCACAGCGACGGCCGGGGGCTCGATCTCGAACGTGCGGCCAGGGTGCTCGAATACGTGCAACGCGTATGGCGCCGCCCGGTGATACTGCACACGACCGACACCCACGGAGCGGCGCACGAGCTCGCGGCGCGCCAGAACGGTTAGTGGGTTCGAATACGGTACCCGAGACAATTCATAGATGAGACACCACGGAGGTGAACCATCTCATTACGTATCGGCGATGAAGCGCCGGACTTCACGGCGCAGACGACGGAAGGAACGATTAAATTCCACGAATGGATCGGGAATGGATGGGCTATCCTGTTCTCGCATCCGAAGGACTTCACACCGGTGTGCACCACCGAGCTCGGCTACATGGCCGGTCTCAAACCGGAGTTCGACAAGCGCAACTGCAAGATCATCGGTCTGAGCGTCGACCCGGTCAGCGATCACGAGAAGTGGGCCAAGGATATCCAGGAGACCCAGGGGCACGCGCCGAACTACCCGCTGATCGGAGACTCCGATCTGCAGGTCGCGAAGCTCTACGACATGATCCACCCCAACGCCAGCGGAGACGCGAAGGGGCGTACGGCGCAGGACAATGCCACGGTGCGCGCGGTTTTCGTCGTCGGGCCGGACAAGAAGATCAAGCTGATGCTCACCTACCCGATGAGCACCGGCCGCAACTTCGACGAGGTGCTGCGCGTGCTCGACTCGATGCAACTGACCGCGAAGCACAAGGTGGCGACGCCGGCAAACTGGAAGCAGGGCCAGGACGTCATCATCCTCGCCTCGGTACCCGAAGAGGAGGCGAAGCAGAAGTTCCCGGGCGGCTGGAAGGCGCCGAAACCCTATCTTCGGATCGTGCCGCAGCCGAAATAGACGCGAGCGTTCAGTGACGCTATAGAGGCGCCGTTCGGGGCGGTGTCCCGAACTTCCTGCTCAAATACCGATCAGCCGGCGCAGCTGTTCGGCCGGGGTGCGGTGAAGGAACTCGCCGGCGGGCAAGCCCTGCGGATTGCTGTCGCGGATCGCCTGAACGAGACCCTGCAGGATTGCGACCATCTGCCCGCCCGGCGCGCGTTCGTAGAGGATCTTGCCAAGGCGGGTGCCGTCGCGCGCGCCGCCGACCTGGATCACGTAGTCGTTCTTGCCGTAACCGTAGATGCCGATCTCGGCGGTGGGAGGGCGCGAGCAAACATTGGGGCAGCCCGACATGCGGATGATCACGTCAACCTCGCCGAGTCCGGCTTCCTCCAATGCACTCATGTACACCGGCAGCAGCCGCTCCGCGTCGGTCATTGCGCCAGACCGCAGGTGGGTTTCGCCGGGCATGCAAGCCCCTGGCTGCGCACGCGCGAGACTTCTCCGGGAAGTGGAACACCGTGCCCGCGCAGCACCTGCTCGACCCAGGCGCGGCACTCCGCCGGTACGTGGCAAAGCAGCAGATCCTGGTTCGGGGTTACGCGCACGCCGAGGTCGAGGGTTTCCACGATCTTGCGTACCGCCGCGCGCATCCTGACCGAATCGGTGTTGCGCAGCCTGCCGACTTCGACCGGAAGCCCGACGTAGTAAAGATCGCCGCCGCCCGCTTCGGGATGCCAGCCGTGGTGGTAGCGGATCTTGGGAATCGGCTGCGGCTCGGCGTCCATGAGCCGGATGCCGAAGCGCTCGCGCAGCGCGCCTTTCACCGGGTCCACGCCGAGCCGCCGCAACGTGTACTTCCAGCGCGCCTGGCGCCGGTTCTTGCGCTCGCCATGCTCCTTTTGCAGGATCACGATCGCGCGCACCGTGTCCACTACCTGGTCGCGCGGCACCCTGCCGAGGTAAAGCCCCAGCAACTGCTGGGTTTCCGGCAGATTATGGGTGGTGCCGAGTCCGCCGCCGGTATAGAGGTCGTAGTGTTCGGCGAGCATGCCGTTTACCACTGGCAGGAAACCGACATCCTGCGTGAGCAGATCAATGGAGTTGTCGCGCGGGT
>Ga0326597_10008839_pt1 | contig 13543 bp, 15 predicted proteins | sample RVTome_12_FD_203789 | JGI IMG/M metagenome (GOLD analysis project Ga0326597, IMG submission 203789) | Soil microbial communities from uranium-contaminated site in the Upper Colorado River Basin, Wyoming, United States - RVT100D185 | ecosystem: Environmental > Terrestrial > Soil > Contaminated >... | reverse complement strand
CCGCTTCCGGTTACGGGCAATCGCGGCTACTCCTTCGCGGAGGTCACCGCGGGCGGGATTCCGCTCGAGGAGGTCGACCCCTCGACCATGGCCTCACGCCAGTGTCCCGGGCTCTACCTCGTGGGAGAGATTCTGGACATCGACGGGCGCATCGGCGGGTTCAACTTCCAGTGGGCGTGGTCGACGGGCTGGGTCGCGGGTGCCGCCGTGGTGGCGTAGCCGGGGCCTTCGCGGCCATACCTTGATAGAATCGTTGTTGGCAAAGTGGAAATGAGCGGAAGAACCCCGGACGGCACGCCACCGCGGTTGGAGTGGCCGATGCTTTTGCTATACGCGGGTGAGGCAGAGGTCGGGGTGGTGCGCGACCAGGATGAATGGGAGCTCGACCCCGAGCTTCACGCGCGGACCTACCAGGCCGAGGACCGGCTCATCGACTCGGCCGGTGTCGAGTACCGTCTCGTCTTCACGGGCTCCCCGGGCCGAGGAAAAAACGCCATCGTGCCGACGGGGCGGCGCTACAGCCATGGGGAAGTGGAGTCCATTGCCGAGCGCCACATCGCCGGAGCGGGAGCGAAACCGGAGTGGCTCGGCGCGCACCTGCGGGATATCGCGGACAATCAAAGGATCCGGGGTACCATTTTTTACTTGTCCAAGCTCGCGGCGGCGGACGTTTCAGAAGCGGCCGAAGACGACGAGTAATCCAGCACAGCGCGAACCTGTTCGAGGTTGACGCCGGGAAACCACTCAACGAACTCCGACACCAGGGCGCCATCTTCGAGGTTCTCGAAAAGCGCCGCCACCGGAACTCGGGTTCCGCGGAACACCCACGCGCCGCTCATGCGCTCGGGATCGCGCTCAACAGCAGCGCAGGTGGACCAATCGATCATGGTCAACAGGATATCACGCAAGGAGACCCCTGAAGTCAGCTCGCTGTCATGCCAACGGTGCTCGCTCTCGCCCCGAGCTACTCCTCGGGGAGAATGCAGAGTTTTCGGGCCACGCCCACCGGATCGGGGACGACAGGAGGGAGCGTCTTCGAGCGTCTCGTCGAAAAACGCGTGGGCCGACGGGAAGCACCGCGCGGCGAGGCCCGCGGACCGCAGCAATCGGGAAATCGCGTCGAGAACCGCGGGATCGTCGTCGTCGACATAGACCCTCGCCCGTCCCGGATGGGGGTGCTCGCGGCTTCACGGCTCCGCAGATCCTACCGAGAAATCCGTATCGCCAAGGTACAATAGGCCGTTTTTGGCTTCCTACCTGGATTAGTCGCCGTATCCAATCACGCGGGAGGGACAAGATGTCACGACGAGGACTTTGGATCGCAGCTCTTATCGCGCTGACCGCTCTCGCTTCGGCGGCCGCAGCCCAAGAGGAGAAGCTTCGGGAAGAATACCGAGCGTTCGGCGTCGCCATGGGACCCGGCGCCGCGGGAGTGCTCGATATCGTCATCACCCGATGGTCGACGGAAGAGGAGCGAAAGCTCCTCATCGACACCCTGGTCCAAAACGACCAGGAGGAAACGGTGAAACTGCTGCGGAAGCAGCCGGAGACGGGCTTCGTCCGGACCCCTATCAGTTCCAACTGGAGGGCAAACGCCGGGTGGTTCTGGTGACGGATCGGCCGATCGGAATGGGCGAGGCGATGCGCAACCCTCGATCGACGGAGTACGACATTTCCGCCGTCATCATGGAGTTCTATCAGGAAGACGGAAAAGACAAGGGCGAAGGGACGCTCCTCGTGGGGGCGAAGCTCGCCTTCGACAAGGAAGCGAACAAGCTCGAGGTGGAGAGCCTCGGAAGCCAGCCGGTCCGGCTCACCAACATCAAACGCGAGAAATAGACGAAACGGAAGAGGTAAGAACGAAAATGTCGCGAGTGGGATTCCGCAGTTTTCTGTTGGCTTCGATAGTGCTGTCTCCAGCGGTATGGGCGCAACAGAGTCTCGACCGCACCGTACTGCCGATCCAGGAGCCCGACTATCCTCCGATCACCGAGCTCGACGCCCGCAAGGCCACGCCACCGCCGCGCTTCGAGGTCAAGGCCCCCGAGGGCGCTCCGAACGTGCTCATCGTCCTCATCGACGACATGGGGTTCGGAATGTCCAGCGCCTTCGGGGGACCGATCCACATGCCGACAGTCGATCGCCTGGGTCGAGAGGGATTGCGGTACAACCGATTCCACACGACGGCCTTGTGCTCCCCGACCCGGACGGCGCTCCTCAGCGGCCGCAACCATCACATGAACAACATGGGCGCGATCACCGAGATGGCCACCTCCTTCCCTGGCAACACCGGCCAGCGCCCGAACGACGTGGCGCCGCTCGCGGAGATGCTGCGGCTCAACGGCTACAGCACCGCGTTTTTCGGCAAGAACCACGAGACCGCCGCCTGGGAAGTGAGCCCCTCCGGTCCCACCGACCGCTGGCCGACCCGCTCGGGCTTCGACAAGTTCTACGGCTTCATCGGCGGCGAGACCAACCAGTGGGCCCCGATGCTCTACGACGGCCTGACCCCTATCGAAGTTCCTGAGGACCCGAGCTATCACTTCATGACGGACATGACGAACCAGGCGATCGCCTGGATGCGCTTCCAGAAGGCGCTGACCCCCGACAAGCCGTTCTTCATGTACTTCGCCCCGGGCGCGACTCACGCCCCGCACCACGTCCCCAAGAGTGGATCGCCAAGTACAAGGGCAAGTTCGATCGGGGCTGGGACAAGCTGCGCGAAGAGACTCTCGCCCGTCAGATCAGCCTCGGGGTCGTGCCGCAGGGCACCAAGCTCGCGCCCAAGCCGGAAGACATCAAAGACTGGGACGTTCTGACCGCCGATGAGAAGAGGCTCTTCGCCCGCCAGATGGAGGTCTACGCAGGCTTCGGGGAGTACACGGATGTCGAGGTCGGCCGGCTGATCGAGGCCATCGAAGGGACCGGCCAGATGGACAACACCCTCGTGTTCTACATCGTGGGCGACAACGGAACCAGCGCCGAGGGCACGATGAACGGACTCTTCAACGAGCTCACCTATTTTAATGGCGTGCCGGAGACGGTAGCCGGACAGCTCGAGCACCTCGACGAATGGGGCGGACCCAGCACCTACCCGCACATGGCGGCCGGATGGGCCGTCGCCGGCGACACGCCCTTCACCTGGACGAAGCAAGTGGCGTCGAATTTCGGCGGCACCAGGAACGGCATGGTCCTCCACTCGCCCCGGCGGATTCAGGCGAAGGGAGAGATCCGCTCGCAGTTCCATCACGTCATCGACGTCGCGCCGACGGTTCTGGAAGCGGCCGGCCTCCCCGAGCCGAAGAGCGTCAACGGCACCCGCCAGGCCCCGATCGAGGGTGTGAGCCTGATCTACTCGTTCGACGATGCCCGCGCGGACGGCCGGCGCAAGACGCAATACTTCGAGATGTTCGGAAACCGAGCGATCTATGCCGACGGATGGTATGCGGCCACCATCCACAAGCTCCCGTGGGAGTCGCAGCCTCGTGTCGCGCTCGCGGACGACACCTGGCAGCTATACGACATTCGCACCGACTTCAGACTGGCGAACGATCTGGCGGCGAAGAATCCGGCGAAGCTCATTGGGACGCCCGAGCGTCGGGCAGCGGAGACAACATTTACGCAGTCGGATCGCTCGGAGATCGAGACGCGAACCGTGCGTGATGGAGTCGCGGGAGCGATCAAGGCGGGCGCGTTCGTGCCTGGCAGGCACCGACAGCCCATAGGTCACAACACCTTAACGGGATCACGCTTCGCAGCGAGCTTTACCAGCTGGTTGAGGCGGGGTTGACGCCCGTTGAGGCTTTCCGAGACGGCCACGATCAACAATGCGAGGATGCTGGGCGCGGACCTCAGCAAGCATCGAGGTTGACAAGCTTGCTGACCTGGTGATCGTCGGAGGCGATCCGTTAGTTTAGTTAAGTTAGTTAGTTAGAGAACATCGCCGACGCGACGTGCGCAAAGGTCATCGTGAATGGCGATGTGCTGCGGATCCAGGAGTTGCTGCAACCCTCGTGGCAAGGGCACGCGATTCGTTTGTCTGCTATGGCGCGGAAGACTTGCGCGGCGGGTTCGCGTGGACGAGTGGAATGTGTCCTCGTTCGTCAAGAACGAGACGAATCGGCACGAAGTTCTTTCGGATCGCTCGCCCGCTCTGCATCCGCTGGCGCTCCCCTCGGTCCGGAGGATGGGCTGGACAGCCGATCGGTACCGAGTGTACACTATCCACATGGCGTGGACCTGGTCTGGTCTGGTTCGATGAACGTGGTTATCAACACCGTCTCAGAAGCCAAGGCGAGCCTCTCGGAGCTGATCGAGAAGGCGTCAGAGGGTGAGGAGATTATCATTTGTCGCGCCGGTAGGCCCGTGGCTGTCCTTCGGGCATACCGGAAGACCGAGAGACCTCGCGAGCCGGGGGCGCTGCGCGGAAAAATTCGTATCGCCTCCGATTTCGACGAGCTTCCGGCTGACATCGCCGAGGCGCTCGGCGCGAAGCCAACGTGAATCTGCTCCTCGATACCCACACGCTTCTATGGTGGCTGGCGGATGCCGCCGAACTGGGCAAGAGCGCGCGGGAGGCGATACGCGAGCCCTCACGGGTCGTCTACTTCAGCGCGGTGAACGTCTGGGAGATCGTCATCAAGAGAGCTCTCGGAAAGCTCGCCGTTCCGCGGCAATTCTCCCGCGTGCTGGAGGAACAGCCGTTCGAGAGACTGGCGATGACGGTCGATCACGCCTTCAAAGTTGGCGGGCTCCCGATGCACCATCGGGATCCCTTCGATCGGTTGCTGATTGCGCAGTGTCTCGTGGAAGGACTGACTCTCGTTACCCACGACGGAGACATCGCAAAGTATGACGTCCCCATCATTCTGACCTGAGGGGAGCCACTCTCGGTCGGTAATCGAGAGTCCGAGCCGAGCCGCCAACGCGGCCCTGGCGCCGGAGGAGGGCGAGGGCTTCGACCCGGGACGTCTGCGGCATCATGTCGATCGGCTGCGCCGAGACCACGTCGAACCCTCGGCGAGGAGGGCGGTGAGCAGAGCGAGCGAGCCAAAGAGGCGGCGGTCGCGATGGAGATCGTGGACGACGGCGGCCACGTGGGATCGTCGGACGCTCCAGGGCGCCCGGTCATTTCTGGGCCGCGGACAGGTTCCTGGGCTTCCTCGAAGACGTTGTCCCGACCAGCTCCAGATCAAGCCGCCCGCGAGCGGCCTTCTCCAGTAGCTCGTGAATCAGCGTCTGATAGGGCTTGCCCTGCCTCGAGGCCATGCGTCGCAGGCGAAGCAATAGCCGCGGCGAGAGGCGGATGGCGATCAATTGCTTGGCGGTTCCGGTTTTCGGCCGCCCCACACGCTGAGCCCGTCGGAGCTCGGCATCGGTGGATTCCGGGATGTCCGAGAAATCAATCTGTCGGTCGGGCGTAGGCTTTGCGCTCTTTGCCATCTACGCAGCCGGCGCTGGCGTGGCCGTCCTCCTCGCCCAGTCCTTGCTGGCTCGGCGCGCGCTGGAGACGCTGGGTCTGGCGGGCACGGTGGCCGTGCGCTCCGCGGCCGTGGTCGGCCTCGATGCTCTGGCCCTCTTCATCCCCGGCCTCCCGAGCCTTCTCCTCGTCCGCAGCACTCAAACCGTGCTGAGCTCCTCGCTCTTCCGTTCCGGCTACGAGCTGCTCTTCACGCCCGTTCCCCCGAAACCGAAGCGGCCGACCAAGACCCTGGTGGACGTCGGCTTCGACGAGCGACGCTCTGGACAAACGGGTTCCACGACTGCGTATGGAAAACTGGCTAAACTGACTGCCCGCAGAAGCACTCACGCACCACGAAAGCCGCGACCACAGGTCAAGAGTCGGTCAAGAATCTCAAGAGCCTAGCTTTGGTTAGAAGCTTCCGCTCACACCCTTGAAGCCGCGCATGGCTTGCTTCAGACCCCACCAGACCACGCGGCGGGTGTTGTAGCAGAACCCGAGAATGTAGTTGCAACGAGGCGGGGGCACAGCTCGCCCCCTTGGAACGCGGATCGCGTGAAAGCGTCGATATCATGACCCGCTACGGCCAAAACGCGACTGAAAAATCCGCGTTACCAGCGAGAAGAGTATATCTCGTTCGGCACTATATCGGTCGGCTGGCGGCGGCGAGGCACGGCGGGCCGCAGCCTCGAGCGACAGGAGGTCTTCGGCGAGCGTGGCTTGGCAGAGTGAGAACGCGGCGCTGAGCCTCATGTCACGATGGATCGACCCATCAACTCTGTTGTTCGTCCACAGCGCTAAGCGGGAGAAATAGCGGCGCCGCATCACCGTGCAGGGCGCCCTCGCGGACTCCTTCGAGGGGCTCGAAGCCGTAACGCGCGCAAGAGGCGACCGCGTCCGGTTTGGCATCGGTGACTACGCCGATGTAAACCCAGGGAATCAGGCTGGGCCAGCGCGAGAGACACGACATGGCGGAGTAGCGCCCGCCCCACGCCGAGGCCCTGGGCCCGCTGATCCACGCCGAGTCGCGCGAGCCGAAGGACGGGGAGCGGGTAGGCGGGCAGGCGTCGTTTCATTCGCGCGGAGGGAAGGGTTTTCCGCTCCAGGCTTCCGCCGGTGACGGTCGCGAATCCGAGCAGCCGGCCTTCTACCGCGGCTACGTAAGTGATCGCGAGGTGAAGCTTGAACTGGTTTTGCCCGGCGTAGTGGTGGACTGATACCTGCTGCGTCTCGACCCATCTCAGGGTGAGAAGGACGGGTCGGGGAGCTGGGTGTTGCCTCAATGCCCGGGTTGAAGCCCGGACGCCCACTCCGCATCGGCCCCCGCCAGGGGGGGAACCGCTTCTCGGCCATAGTCGATGCGAAGATCGTAGCTCGCTCGATCGTAGAGAGCGTGGAGCACGCGGCCCAGATCCACTATGGGCTCCTCTTCCCCCTTCCGCAGCGGGAGAGAGAACTTGGGGATAGGATCCCGGACTCCGAAAGCAACGAGGTCGGCTTTCGGCCGGCGGTGCGGGCGGCTCACGAGGATTCTGTAGTCGGAGGCGACCGCTGGACCGCGGGTGGGCATGGGCTCTCCGCCTCGCAGGAGGTCCACCTCCACGAGACTGGTCCGAGTCGACAGGACCGCTTCCCGCTTTTCCAGGTACACCGCGCGGCCTGTGCCTGGACGCTTGTTCGCGGGCGACAGGATCTCGATCACCGTCACCACCTCACCCGCGGGAACGCTCCGCACCTCCAGATACGTTTCGCGCACCGGCTCCGCCATGGGAAGCTCCACCTCGACGACCGCCGGAGTTCGCCGTGATTCCGGTCCGGGCTCGGACGGCCCGCTTCGCCGCACCACCGTCAGGTCGGGACGACCTACCAAGACCAATTCTCCGGGTTCCTCCAGGTACGTGCGCTCTTCCAGGGCGATGTAGTACCGGGGGCGCAAGGTTGGAGCTAGATCGTCTCGCAGAGCCGCGATTAGACCGTTGTGGACATCCGGCCATAGATCGGGATGCTCGAGGTAGGGGTCCACTCCCGGAAATGGCGAAGCCAAGATGATTCTCTCCGGGGTCATCGTAGCGTGTTGGCATCGAATCTGCTACTTTCCGCGGCTAGTCTGTTCCATTCGGAGATGGCCTCCATCAGCGCCGCGTCGTCGAAAGGCTTGTAGAAAAAAGCGATCGCACCCGCCTCGAGAGCTCGGAGACGCACTTCTTCGTCCTCTTCGCCGGTGATGACGATCGCCGGGAGCTGGCGCTCGGATCCGGCGATCCGCTTCTGGAGCTCGAAGCCGTCGATTCCGGGCATGCGGATGTCCAGAACGAGACAGGCTGGACGCTGCACATCAGCGGCCAGGTATTCGGCGGCGGAGGGGAAGGTCCGGACTTTCAGCCCCACCGCCCGCATCAACGTTTCGAGCGATCGGCGCACGGCGACGTCGTCGTCCACGACGTACGCGGTTCCCGTCTCTTTCTCGTTGTGTGTCATGTCGAAGGGGCCCAACCCGCGGGACAGTCAATCACGGAAGGCGGCCCGCCGTACATCTCACCTTGGTGGTATGGGCCGATGGCGTAGTCGCCGATTACTGCCTCGTCATTTCCCGTTCAAGGTCTTTTTCCAGGTATGAAACGAGGCAGGAGGCATCCTCCCGACGCGCCCAGAGCGAGGGCCTGGCTCGCGAGATGGTTCGGGGATCGAACCGGGCGAGCCCTCGAGATCGGCCGAGCCAAAGGTCGCCCTCGGCATCTTGAAGGATGGAGCCCACCATGCCGAAGCGCGTCCCGGGGGATCGGCATATCGCTTGACGCTTCCCGTGTCGGAATCGAACGAAGGGAGTCCAGCCGAGCTCCCGAGCCAGAGACCCCGGACCCGGATCGGCGAACGGGTCAGAAATAGATTCAATTCGGAGCATCTCCAGACTCCAAGCCCTTCTGACCTGGCGCTGTCGGGCGCTTTCAGCTCCTCCCGCCAAGTTGAGAACCACCGGGCTAGCGTCACCAAAAAACTCGGTCCGGCGAGCGCATGACGTTAGCCGTTCGTAGGGGTCCGGGCTATCATTCGGTGAATGGAGTATGCCTTCGCGGATCTGTGGGAGGCCGAGCGTGGAAATCGCTGACCTCATTCGGGCGCTCGCTAACTTCGATGCCTTGTCAGCGCGGCAGTGGGCAGCCGATGCCGGCAAGGAGGGAATCGAGTGGTCTCGGGTGGCCGCGCCTTCTTATCGAGGATCCGCGAGAGATGGCGATTGCCGCATCGGTGGTGGAGCTATTCGCGGAACGAGCGGGGGAGCGCGCACCCGACTGGCCCCGCACCGTTCCGCCGGCTCCCCAGCCGATCTACCTCGTTCGAGCCGCCGCCTCAATGCCTCGAACTCGTCGGATGTGCGAAGAAGAGGGTCCAGAACCTCTCCGCCGACGGCGGATCTTTGCGCTGCCCGACTTTCTCACCATCGCCTGATTCGCTTCCGGGCGACGTAAATTTCATCTATTTCGTATGGCGCCTGACGAGAGCGACATCTGGGTCATGGATGTCCTCCCCGAGTGAAACGAGGATCGATGACTCCGAACCGGAAACTTCTGTCGCCCATCGCCGTTTTGACGGCGTGGGCGGCAATCGCGTCGCTGGCTCCAGCTCAGGATTGGCCGCAGTGGCGTGGGCGCGACCGCGATGGCGCGATCCACTCTTTCCGCGAACCGGCGACGTGGCCGGAGCGGTTGACGGAGCACTGGAAGGTAGAGGTTGGGCTCGGCTACGCGACGCCGCTCCTCGTCGCGGATCGAATCTACACGTACACGCGCCAGGGCGAAGACGAGGTCCTGACGGCTCTCGACGCCGGCTCCGGGACCGCTCTCTGGCGCACCGCGTATCCGGCTCCGTTCCAGATGAACCCGGCGACGTCGAAACACGGCGCCGGACCGAAGTCGACCCCGGCGCTCGCCGCCGGCCGGTTGTTCACGCTCGGGATGAGCGGGATCGTCACCGCCTTCGACGCGGAAACGGGCAGACGGCTCTGGCAGAAGCCTGCGCCGCCGGTTTCCCCCCTCTACCACACGGCGACGTCTCCCCTCGTCGACGGCGACTTCGTGATCCTTCACGTCGGAGGGCACGATGACGGGGCGCTCACCGCTCTCGACGTCGCGACGGGGGACGTCCTATGGAGTTGGAACGGTGACGGTCCCGCCTATGGGTCACCGATGGTGTTCGAGCTTTCGGGAACGCGGCAAGTGGTGACCTTTACCCAGGAGAACCTCGTCGGGGTCTCGACGGCGACGGGTGAGCTTCTCTGGCGCCGCCCGTACACCACTCAGAGCACGACGACGTCTCAAACCCCGATTCTCTACCGGGAGACGGTGATCGAGGCCGGCCGGGGAAACGGCATCACCGCCTTTCGCGTCGTGCGACAGGGAACCGAGTGGAAGACCGAGAACGTCTGGCACACCGACGAAGTCTCGATGCACTTGTCGAGCGGGGTCGCCGTCGACTCCGTGTTGTTCGGGCTTTCCCACCTGAACCGCGGGCAGTATTTCGCCCTCGACCTCGATACCGGTCGGACCCTCTGGACGAGCGCGCCGCGCCAGGCGGAGAACGCCGCCATCGTCCGGGCGGGCGAGATCCTCTTCTCGCTCGAGGATGACGGAGAGCTCGTCCTCTTCGGGGCGAGCCGCACCGCGTTCGAGGCGATCGGGCGCTACGAAGTCGCGGCGAGCGAGACCTGGGCCCAGCCCACCGTCTCGGGCAACCGCGTTTTCGTCAAAGGCGTTTCGACGCTGACCCTCTTGACCTGGGACTGATGGAGTGGGCTGCTCTGCCGCTACATCGGCTCGCCGTCGGCGTCCAGGCGGACGACGCGGCCGAGCCCGAGCGACAACAGACCGAAAGTGTACTCGCTCATCGTCCGATACGGCTGCCCCTCTTCCTGAACCTAGAGTGGGTCGCCGTCGGCGTCGAGGCGGACGACGGGGCCGAGCTCGAGCGACAACAGACCCTCGGCGACCTTGGCTTTGTCGCCCACCACCACCAGAATTGACTGCGCGGTGTCGAGGTAACGGAGTGACGTCTCTTCGAGCGCGCCGAGGGTGACGGATTCGACCCCGTCGGTGTAGTCGCGAAGCTCTTCGGGCTTGCGGCCGTAGCCCTCGAGCTCCGCGATCTCGCCCGCGATCTGGGAGAGGGTTTCGAACCGCTGAGCGAAACCGCGGACCAGGTTCTCCTTGGCGTGCATCAGCTCCTCGGTGGTTATCGGCCGGCGCCACTGGTGGAGATCTTCGATCTCCCTCAGCAGCTCCAGAATGGCTTCCTTGGTGACCGAGCTTTCGACCGGCGCCGAGCTCAGGAGCACGCTCTGGACGGTGCCGTAGCGAATCGAGGAGAAAGCCCCGTAGGTGTATCCCTTGTCCTCTCGAAGGTTCAGATTGAGCCTTCCCGAGAAGCCTCCGCCGAGAACGGTATTGAGCACCTCGAGGACGTAGTAGTCCGGCGTCGCCCGCGGCGGCGCCAGCATGGCGACACGAACCTCGGACTGGGCTGCGCCCGGCCTATCGACGAAGTAGGTCTTCCGCTGGGGAGGCGACGCGGGCTCGACCTTCGCTTCGCCGAAGCTATCGATGGACCAGCTCCCGATGGCCCGCTCGGCTGCGCTCTCCGCCTCTTCGAGGGAGATGTCGCCCACCACGATGAGGGCGCTCTCAGAGGGTGCGTAGTGTCTCAAGTAGAACTGCTCGAGCTCGGCCCGCTTCATATCCCGAATCGAGGACTCTTCTCCGGCCACCGGCCACCCGTAAGGGTGATTGCGGCCGAAGAGCGATTTACGCACCGCTTTCCCCGCAATGGCGCCTCCGCTCACTCGCTCCTGCAGGATCCCGTCGAGACGCTGCTTTCGCAGCCTCTCGAGCTCTTCGCTCGGAAAGCTCGGGTGGAGCAGCACGTCCGCCATGAGCTCGAGGGACTCGGGAAGGTGACGCTTCAAGCAGTCGAGCGAGACAGCGCTCCACTCGCGGCTGCCACCCGCCGAGAGGTGGCTTCCCAGGCGATCGAGCTCCGCCTCGATCTGGAGCGAGGTCCTGGTGGCGGTACCTTCCTCGAGCATCTCCGCGGTCATCGATGCGAGGCCGCTCTTCGCGGCGGGCTCCGCGGAGGCCCCGCGCTTCACCAATAGCGCCGCGGCGACCTTGGGAACTTCGCGCCGTTCGACCACCAGGAGCTTCAGACCGTTTCCCAGGGTCGAGCTCGAGACCACGGGGACGTGAAACGAGGGAGTCGGCTTCAGACCCGGTGAGACCGAGCGATCGGGCTCGCTTCGTGAGGCGGGCTGGGAGGCTTCCGGGACGTAGGAGATCGCGAGCCGCGGCTCGAGAAGGTACTTTTTGGCGACGTACCTCAGCTCCTTTGTCTTGAGGCGCTGATAGCGCTCGTAGTCTTCCTGGAACCGCTCGGGGGTCTCGAGAAACGTCTGGTACATCGCGAGCCGATCGGCCTTCCCTCCGAATCCGCCGATGCGCTCGAGACCGGAGATGAACTCGAACTCTTGTCCCGCCTGGATGCGCTCGAGCTCCTCCGCCGTGGGTCCCTCCTTCGCCACCTTCGAGATCTCCTCGTCGATCATCCTCTCCAGTTTCGAGAGCTCAACCCCGGGTCGCGCCGTCGCCACCACGCCCACCAGCCCCGCAATCTCGAGGCTGTAGTTGAAGGCGCTCACGTCGGACGCGACTTGCTCGTCGTAGACCAGCCGCTTGTAGAGGCGCGAGTTCTTGCCGTCGGCGAGGAGCGTCGTGAGGAGGTCGAGGGCGGCATCATCTTTCTCGAAATAGGCGACGCCGGGCCAGGCGAGGTACAGCCGATCCTGGGGAACGCGATCGCAGACAGTGAGCCGGGACTCGGTCGGGAGAGTGATCTCCCGCCTTCGTTGCCGCTTCAGCGGCGGTCCCGGGGAGAGCGACCCGAAGTACTCCTCGACGAGATTCTTCGCCTCGGCGTTGTCGAACTCGCCGGCGACGGTAAGGACGCAGTTGTTCGGGGTGTAGTACGTGCGGAAGAACTGGTGAACGTCCTCGAGCGTCGCGTTCTCCAGATCCCGCATGCTGCCGATGATGTGCCAGGAGTAGGGATGTCCCTTGGGGAAGAGGTTCTGGAAGATCACCTCGACCGCGGTACCGTAAGGCACGTTGTCCATGCTCTGGCGCCGCTCGTTTTTCACCACCTCCCGCTGGTTGTCGAAGTTCTCCTGGTTGACGGCGTCGAGGAGGTAGCCCATGCGATCGGATTCCGCCCAGAGGACCAGCGGAAGTGACCCCGCGGGCACGGTCTCGAAGTAGTTGGTGCGGTCGAAGTTCGTCGTGCCGTTGATTCCCCCCTGAGAGATATTGGCCCCCGCCCGCTCCATGAACGAGACGTAGGAGCCCTTCACGTTGCGCGAGCCCTCGAACATCATGTGCTCGAAAAGATGGGCGAAGCCGGTCTTTCCTTCCTCCTCGTTCTTGGAGCCCACGTGATACCAGAGGTTCACGTGCACCACGGGAAGCTTCCGGTCCTCGTGGAGGATGACGCGGAGGCCGTTCGTCAGCCGATAGGTCTCGAACTCGATCTTGGGCACGCTCTCGGCTTTGGGCTGGTTCAACGGTTCTCCTCCTGGGCTCATATAATAACCTCATGAGCTTCGCCCTCGCTTCGCTCGTAGCACTCCAGGAGCTCTTCACGACTCCCCTTGCTCTCGATGAGATGAAGAACAAGCAAGCGGTGATCGAGACCCCCCTCGGCGAGATGGTGATCGATCTCCTGCCGGAAAAAGCTCCGAATCACGTCGGCTACTTCATGAAGCTCGCCGCCGAAGGGGCCTACGACGGCACCTCGTTCCATCGGGTGGTGAAGTACGGAATCGTCCAGGGAGGCGATCCCAAGACGAAGGACCCGGGCGCCCGGGATCAGTACGGGACCGGCGGCCTCGGATTCCTGGCCCGGGAGCTGAGCGACGAAAAGCACACCCGCGGAGCGATCGCAGCCGTCCAGATCCCGGGAAAGCCCGACTCCGCGGGATCGCAGTTCTTCATCGTCGTGACCGATCAGCCGAGCCTCGATGGTCAGTTCACGGTCTTCGCT
>Ga0326597_10008838_pt1 | contig 13543 bp, 11 predicted proteins | sample RVTome_12_FD_203789 | JGI IMG/M metagenome (GOLD analysis project Ga0326597, IMG submission 203789) | Soil microbial communities from uranium-contaminated site in the Upper Colorado River Basin, Wyoming, United States - RVT100D185 | ecosystem: Environmental > Terrestrial > Soil > Contaminated >... | reverse complement strand
ATCCCCCATGCCGAGTCCGTCGCATTCGGGACTTCCGGCGCTGACGGAGCGGTTTACCTCCGCCACTCACGGGATCTCGTCCGCATACCCGGCTGGCTGGACGGTCTTTCCGGCGAGTGGGCCATGGATGCCCGGCTCCGGCTTGCCGGGCGAGTGCGGCGATGACACGTGCGCCGACCACATCTACCAACGGGAAACCAATTCGCCCTTCCTGGACTTTGCCTCGCAGACGCTGGGCGGGCAATCCGGGGAGCAATGGGCTGCCGAGGTCTTGAAGGCGCCAGGATTTGAGGCCACGTGCCCCGCGGACACCGAGCCGGTCACGATCGACGGCGCCCCGGGCTTGATCGCGACCATCTGTCCGCACGGACTTCTCACGGCCCTGGCGTGGGTCGGGGATCGCGGGTACTTCATCATGCTCTGGCGGATCGACGACCTGGACTGGTTCAAGGAGGTCCTCGCGACGGTCGAGCTCCACCCGGATGCTGCGATCGACGCGGTGCCTTCCAGTTCTCCCTGAACGGCCCCGCGTGGGCGGGCCATGCCCAAGCCGGGCTCGTCGACGGCGGGCCCCGTGGCGTGGTTCTGCGCGGCCAGCCCGACTACGCGCGGCCGGCGGCGGTCTCGTCCGCTCGGGTTCGGCCGGCGAGGCCGATGAGGTCCTCGTGCAGCTCGAACCAGATTCCGTGGTAGCTGTCGACGCGCGGCGACGCGACGTACCGGACGTCGCCGCCCTGCGCGCGGCCGAGCGCGGCGCTCAGGCGCTGGCGATAGACCGCCAGCCGGGGGCAGCCCGCCTCGTGTGACGCGAGCCAGGCGAGCGCGTCGGCGTGGACGGCGGCGAGGCGTTCGAGGACGGACCGATCGTAGGCGGCGTCGGTGTGGTCGTTGACGACCTGGCCGGCCTCGTCGCGGAGCTGCCAGGCGGTGACGGTCGCCTTCACCCGATGGTCGAGGTCGACGAAGGCGTCGAGCGCGGCGCCGGCCTGCGCCTCACCCCACGCGGCCCGGTCCGCGGCGAGGAGGGCGTCGGCCCGGGCGGCACCCGCCTCGGACAGGCGATACGCGCCGGCGACGGTCGCGACGAGCCCGTCGATCGCGAGCTGATCGAGCACGGGTCCCACCGCGTCCGGATCGGACAGCACCGCATCGGCCACGCCCTGGAGGGGTGCGAAGCCCTTGATGGCGACCGCCCGGAGGCAATCGTCAAACGTCAGCGGGCGGACTGCCGCCGGCCGGGCGACCAGATCGGCCGCCGCCGCGTCGTCGCCGATCGGGATCCCGAGCTCTCGCGCCCAGTCGAGGAGGATCCGGGCCTCCGGCACGGCCTCCGTCGCCGCCGCGACGGCTCCCTCGAACACGTCGCCGGTGCTCCCGTCGATCGTGATCACGTCACCGGCGGCGAGGACGCGATCACCGACCCGCACGGTCCCGTCGCCAACCTCGAGCCCGGCCGTCCCGACGACGGCGGGGATCCCCCACCCGCGGGCGACGACGGCGGCATGACTGGCGAGGCCGCCGCGCGCGGTGAGGACCCCGGCCGCGAGGGCCATGCCGTGGACGTCGTCCGGTGAGGTCTCCGCGCGGACGAGGATCGCCGGCCGCCCCGCACCGGCCGCGGCGAGCGCCGCCTCCGGGCTCGTGACGATCGGACCGCTCGCGATCCCGGGCGACGCCGGCAGGCCGGTGGCGATGGGTCGATCAACGCCGGTCCGCGCACTCGCCATGGTCGGCGGGTGGGCGAGCAGCCCGGCCACCCGCCGGACGGCCTCGGCCCGGGATAGCGGGAACGCGTCGTCCTCCGCCAGGTCCCGTGCGATCCGCAGCGCGGCCTGCGGGCTCCGCTTGCCAACCCGGACCTGGAGCATCCACAGCCGGCCATCCTCGATCGTGAACTCGATGTCGCACAGGTCGGCGAAGTGGCGCTCGAGCCGGACGGCGTCGTCGCGCAGCTCCGCCGCGACGGCCGGCAGGCGCTCGTCGAGGGCGCTGATCGGCTCCGTCCGATGGGTACCCGCGACGACGTCGTCGCCCTGGGCGTCGAACAGCACGTCGCCGTACAGCGCCGCCTCGCCGGTCGCCGGGTTGCGCGTGAACAGCACGCCGGTCGCGGACGTGGGACCGCGGTTGCCGAAGACCATCGCCTGCACGGTCACGGCCGTGCCGAGGTCGTCGGCGATGCCTTCCTTCCGACGATAGGCCCGCGCGCGCTCGCCGTTCCACGAGCGGAAGACCGCTTCGATCGCGAGGTGGAGCTGCTCCCACGGTTCATCGGGAACGGAGGCGACCCCGACCACGTCGCGGAAGCTCGCCGCGAGTCGGTCACGGCAGCGGGCGGCGAACGCCGCGTCGCCGGCGACCCGCGCGAGCCCGGCCGCCGTCGCGTCGGTGAGGCCCAGGTTGAGGACGGTGTCGAGCATGCCGGGCATCGAGACCGGCGCCCCGGACCGGATGCTCACAAGGAGCGGATCGGCCGGATCGCCGAAGCGCCGGCCGACGACGGCTTCCACCGACGTCATCCGGGCCCGGAGCTCCTCGTCGAGGCCGGCCGGCCAGCCGCCGGCGAGGTATGCCCGGCAGGCCTCCGTGGTGATGACGAACCCGGGCGGGACCGGAAGCCCCAAATCGCGGGCCATGACCCCGAGGTTGGCGGCCTTGCCGCCGAGGAGCGCCCGGGCCGTCGCCGGGTCGAGGCTGTGTGCCTCGTCGAGGGCATAGGTGGTCGTCACGCGTCGCCCGCCACATGGAGCGCCCGCCAGACGCGCTCCGGCGTGAGCGGCAGGTCGCGAATCACGACGCCGGTCGCGTCACGGACCGCCGCCGCCACGGCCGGCGCGACGCACAGGAGTGCTCCCTCGCTCATCCCTTTCGACCCGTACGGACCCGGCCCATCCCCGTTCTCGATCACATCGCTCTCGAGTCGGAGCGGCAGGTCCATGCTCGTCGGGATCCGGTAGTCGATCGCGCCGAGGTTTCGGATCCGCCCGCTGTCGTCGAGGATGTAGTGCTCCATGAGCGTGTGGCCGAGGCCCATGATCGCCGCGCCCTCGTCCTGGCCACGGACCTGGGTGGGATTGAGGGCCGTGCCCACGTCGGACACGGTCACGTGGCGGGCGACGACGACGTCGCCGGTCGCCCGGTCCACCTCGACCTCGACGGCGGTGCAGTTGAACTCGAAGAACGCCGCCGTGCCACCGAGCGGATGGTCCGGCTCCGCCTCCTTGCGCATCTCGCCGACGCCGATGAGCTCGCCGCCGAGCCGGCCCAGACCGCGGACGAGGACGTCGCGGACCGGCAGGATCCGGTCGCCGATCCGGACCTCGCCGCGGTCGACGACCACGTCCGCCTCGGCGACCCCCTCGAGCCGCGCCGCCATCGCACGGAGTCGGCCCTGGATGTCACGGCAGGCACCGAGGACGGCGTTGCCCATGAGCACGGACGAGCGGCTGGCCGACGTTTGCTGGTCGTACGGGACGACGGCGGTGTCGCCCATCACGACGGTCACCCAGTCGAGCGGCGCCCCGAGCTCCTGAGCGGCGATCTGGGCGAAGATCGTCCGCGCGCCCTGGCCCATGTCGGACGTGCCGGCGTGGACGACGACGCTCCCGTCGGCGAGCAGCCGCACGGTCGAGTAGGACAGGCCGGTCGTCGGACCGGACTTGAGCCCGACGGCGATGCCGCGGCCGCGGCCGGCTGCGGGCGGGGCGCCCCAGCCGATCAGCTCCGCCGCCCGCTCGATGGTCCTCGCCCAGTCCCCGTCGGCCGGCGTGTCGCCCGGGATGAACGCCTCGCCCGGCCGGGCGAGGTTGCGCAGGCGGAGGGCGACCGGGTCGACCCGGAGCACGTGCGCGGCCTCGTCCATGTTCGACTCGACCGCCCAGATCTGCTGCGGGTTGCCGAACCCGCGGAAGGCGGTCGACGGCGTCGTGTTCGACAGGATGCTCCGGGCGACGATCCGTGCGGCAGGCGTCCGGTACGGGCCGCACGAGGTGTACGTCCCCTTGGCCACCGTCCGGTCGGCGATGTCGGCGTACGCGCCGATCAGGTAGTTCGCCTCGACGTCGCGGAAGACGAGGCTGCCGTCGCGGCGGAAACCGGACCGGACGCGGATCTCCGCCGCGCCGCGGCGGACCGCCTGGAACGTCTCCTCGAGGGTCAGGACGAGGCGCGCCGGGCGGCCGGCCCGGAGCGCGATGAAGGCGACGAGCGGCTCGAACTTCGCGTGCTGCTTGCCGCCGAACCCGCCGCCCGGATCGGGGGCGAACACGCGCACTTTCGAGAGTGGCAGCGCGAGCAGGCCGGCGATGACGCGCTGGAGCCAGTTCGGGTGCTGGATCGAGCTCCAAACGGCGATCCCGTCGCCGTCCGGCGCAGCGAGGAAGCCGTGCGGCTCGATCGCGAACTGGGTGACCATCGGGAACGCGTACGTCCCCTCGACGACGACGTCTGCCGTGGCTCCTTCGACGTCGCCCCAGCCGTAGCGATGCTCGCGCAGGACGTTCGTTGCGGCGAGCGGGTCGCCCGGCCGGATCGACGCGTCCTGGACGAGCGGCGCGTCGGGGGCGAGCGCCGCGGCGATCGTCGACACGGCCGGCAGCTCCGCGTACTCGACGCGGACGAGCCGGGCCGCCTCCTCCGCCGCATCACGCGTGTCGGCCGCCACCGCCGCCACCGGTTCCCCGTGGTAGCGCGTCTCGCCGACCGCCAGGACCGGCCGGTCCTGGAACTGGGGACCGAAGCGCGGCATCGGATCCGGCAGGTCCGCGGCGCTCAGGACGAGGCGGACGCCCGGAACGGCCAGCGCGGCTGACGCATCGATCGCTACGATCCGGGCCCGGGCGCAATCGAGGGTCACGAGCTTGACCTCGAGGGCGTCCTCGAGCCGCACGTCGGCGACGTAGGCCTGACGTCCCGTCACCCGGGCGCGCCCACCGACGCGGGCCGGGGACGCGCCGACCCCTCCCGGCAGCCCGACGACGTGGTGTTCCGTCACGACGCTGCCTCCGTGCGTTCGGCCGCCGCGAGGACCGCCTCGATGATCTGCTCGTAGCCGCCGCACCGGCACAGGTTGCCGGCCAGGCCCTCCTCGACGTCCGCCCGCGTCGGGCGCGGGTTCGTCGCGAGCAGCGCGTGGGCCGCCATGAGCTGGCCGGGGATGCAGAACCCGCACTGGGCGGCCCCGGTCTCGAGGAACGTCTCCTGGAGTCGGCCGAGCCGATCGCCGGTCGCGAGCCCCTCGACCGTCAGGACGGCCGTTCCGTCCGCCTCGGCGGCGAGGACGAGGCACGAGTCGACGCTCACTCCGTCGACGAGGACCGTGCACGCCCCGCACTCGCCGACCAGGCAGCACTCCTTCGTGCCGGTCAGGCCCAGGTCGTCGCGGAGGACGTCGAGGAGCGTGTGATGCGGCCGAACCTCGAGCGACCGGGCCCGACCGTTGACGGTCACGTCGATCCGGACCCCTGCGCCCATGTCGGCCGTCATCGGGCCGACCCGCCGGTGAGTCGGTCGATCGCGGTGCCGACCGCCCGCAGTCCCAGGACGTGGAGCATCGCGAGGCGGTAGTCCGGGCTCGCCCGCATCGACCGCGGCGATGGCGCCGCGGCGGCGAACAGGGTCTCGAGCCGCTCCGCCTTGGCGGCGTCCGGCGCAGCGGGATCGGCCAGCAGACCGGTGTCGTCGGCCACGAGCAGCGGCCGCGGACCGAGACTGCCGTACGCGAGCCGGGTCAGGCCGTCCGTGTCGACCGCGCAGGTGAGGGTGACCGACGCCAGGTCGTGGCCGCGCCGACGCGTCCGACGGACGTGGACGGACCGCCCCGGTTTCGCCGGACGCGGGAGCTCGATGGCGGTGACGATCTCGTCGGCCGCGAGCGTCGTGACCCCGGACCGGACGAAGACCTCGTCGAGGGGCACGGCCCTGGTCCCGGCAACGCCGGCGACGATCACCCGCGCGCCGTAGACGAGGAGCGACGGTGCCGTGTCGGCGGCGGGCGAGGCATTGCAGATGTTGCCGGCCAGCGTCGCGCGGTTCCGGATCTGGATCGACCCGACGACCGCGGCCGCCTCCGCGAGGGCCTCGTAGTCGCGCACGATCCGCGCGTCGGCGGCGATGTCGGTCATGACCGCGCGGGCCCCGATGCGGAGCCCGCCGTCCGCCTCCCGGATGTCGGCATCGAGTTCCGCGATCCGCTTGAGATCGACGACCACCCGCGGCCGGATCGACCCGTCGCGCAGGCGGATGATGAGATCCGTCCCGCCGGCCAGCAACCGTGCCTCCGGGCCGTGCGCGGCGAGGAGCGCCAGGGCGTCGTCGAGGCGGGTCGGCCGCTCGTAGGTGAAGGCGCGCATCGGCCGAATCCCGGCGTCAGCGAAACGCGCCGGCAGGCGGCCCGTCGTCGTCCGGCCAGCGCCGTTCCATGTTCCGGCTCACCTCGTCGAAGTGGCGCTCGAGCGCGTCGACGACGGCGTCCGGATCGCGCCGTTCGAGGGCGGCGAGGATCGGCCCGTGGAGATCGGCGGACCACTGCGCGTCGGCGCCAGGGAGGACGAGCGTGATGTAGGTCCGCGAGAACGGCTCGAGCGATCGCCACAGTTTCTCGAGCGTGCCGTTGCCGGCGAGGCCCACGATCCGCGCGTGGAAGCGGGCATCGGCCTCCGCGAGGGCGTGGCTGTCGCCGGAACGCGCCGCCGCGCGCATGGCCTCGACGTGGGCGGCGATCGCGGCGAGGTCGGCCTCGGTCATGCGCCGCACGCCCTGCCGGGCGGCGAGCGCCTCGAGCGACGAGCGGACCGAGTAGGCCTCGAGGATTTCGCGCTTGGTCGGTCGCCGCACGCGCGCACCCCGGAACGGCGCGATGGCCACGACACCGAGCGCCTCGAGTCCACGCAGCGCCTCGCGGACCGGCGCCTGGCTCGTCCCGAGCTCGCGGGCCACCTGGGTCTCGATGATCCGCGAATCGGGCGGATAGCGACCGCTCAGGATGCCCTCGAGCAGCCAGTCCCGCACCTGGTCGGCAAGGACGCTCCGCGCAAGCACCGGAGGGGCGGCCACCGGCGGCCTCAGCGCCCGATCGCCGTCGCCGGCCCGGCCGACGGCGGGCCGCCGCCCGCTGGCGTGTCGGCGTCGCGCAGGATCTCGACCTGCCCGGCCGACCCGTCGAGCCGGACCCGGTCGCCGGTCCGGATCCGGTGCGTGGCGACCGAGGTGCCGATGACCGCCGGGATCCCGAACTCGCGAGCGAGCACGGCCGGATGCGAGGTCGTCCCGCCCGTGTCGGTCACGAGGCCGGCGATCTTCGTGAACAGGACGACCCAGGCCGGGTTCGTCATCTGGCAGACGAGGATGTCGCCCTCACGGACCTGGTCGAACTCGTCGACCGTGCGCACGACCCGGGCGATGCCCTCGACGACGCCGGCCGACGCCCCGAGCCCGGTGATCCGTCGCATGTCGTCCGACTGGGTCTGGTGGAACCGATCCGGGTAGCCCCAGTTGACGAGGTACGGGAAGGCGAGCTGCGAGGGCGTGACCGTGCCGACCCAGTCGCGCGGGTGGATCGCCTCCGCCGCCGCCCGCTCCGCCCGGCGCCGGGCGACGATCTCGCGGGCCGGGATCGCGTCCGCGCTGCCGATCAGGCTGCGCAGCTCCGTGTAGCGCAGGAACATGACGTCGTCCGGCTCGTCGAGCCGGCCGGCCTCGACGAGCTTGCGGCCGACCTCGATGAGCACAAGGCGGACGTGAGCGTTCGCCCCCTGGTCGATGTAAAAGTGATGGTCCGGGGTGAGCGGCGCCATCCGCAGGTTTACCTCGTTGGCGGCCCGCATCTCGTCGAGCGCATCGCCGCTCAGCCCCTCGAGGATTTCGCGCGAGGCGGCCTCGATGTCGAGGCGCATCGCCTCGATCGCACTGGGGTAGTCGTAGTCCGTGGCGAGGTAGCCGCGGACGAGCTCGAGCACCGGCTCCATCTGCTCGCGCACGGTCGGGAAGATGAACTCGTGGCTCCACACCGCGTGCCACCCGAACTCGCGCTGGTACGGCTCGACCCGCTGCGCGATGAAGCGCCGGCCGCGCTCGCTGTCATGCAGGGCGGCGGCGATCTCCGCGGTGTCCTCCGGCTCGAACGCTGCCCGCAGCTCGCCATCGTCGCGGACCTCGTTCTTCATCCGCCAGAGCGCCTCGATCGAGTCCCAGTTGCGGTCCGAAGCCGAGTTCTGAAGCCGCCCGAGGAGCGGTTCGTCAACCAAGCCGCGGTGCTTCTCCATCACCGCGCGCAGGTTGAGCGTCGCCGACAGCTGGGCGAAGTTGAGCATCCAGTGGATCTTCCAGTGTCGATCGTGGACGTCGATCGCATCCTCGAGCAGGCAGGCCACCTCCGCGAGGTCCATCCCCGGAGCGGCGTCGAGTCGCTCCTCGAGGAAGGCGAAGTTGTGCTCCATCTCCGGTCGCAGCCGGTCGCGCCACCAGTCGGCGAAGTGGCGGCCGTAGACCGGCAGCACGGTGTCGAGATAGGCACCCATCGTCGCTGCGTACGTCGCGTCGCGCGGTACCCGGGCGCCGTAGCGGGCGCTGTACTCGGTCCCCTCGATGCGCAGGTCCGCGTCGGCCGGGATGGCCGTCGTGTAGACATAGCCGTTCACGTTCTTGGCCAGCCAGTCGACCGCGAACGGCGTCCCGAAGCGGCGGAACATGTGGTCGCAGCTCAGCCACCAGCCGCCGATGTCGAAGAACATCGGGCTGACGGGATGCGGGATGTGGAGGTCGTCGTAAACCCAGAAGAAGCCCTTCTCGACCTCCGAGTCCCAGGCGATCGGAAAGGACTCGTCCCCCAGGAACTGGCCGAGGATCTCCTCTGTCGCTGCCACGGGCTCGCCCTCCGACGTGTCGCGGATCTCGATGACCGGACGCGGCGCCTTATCGATCATCGATTATTGTAGCGCGATCGCCGCAGAGATCCTCCCCGCCCCCGGGCCCGCAGCCGGTCAGTCGCCCTTCTTGGCCGCGAGGCCCGCCCGGGCCTTGTCCCAGTCGGCCCGGAACTGGACGATGCCCTGGTCGGTCAGCGGGTGGTGGACCATCTGCTGGAGGATCTTGAACGGGAGCGTCGCGACGTGGGCACCGGCGAGCGCCGCCTGGGTCATGTGGAGCGGGTTGCGGATCGAGGCCGCGAGGACCTCGGTGTCGAGCTCATGGATGGCGACGATCTCGGCCAGCTCGCGGATGACGATCATGCCGTCCTGGTTGATGTCGTCGAGCCGCCCAACGAACGGCGACAGGAGCGACGCGCCGGCCTTCGCCGCGAGAAGCCCCTGGTTGGCCGTGAAGATGAGCGTGCAGTTCGTCTTGATGCCTTCCTCGGCGAAGCGGCTGATCGCCTCGAGACCCTCCTCGCTCATCGGCACCTTGACGACGATGTTCGGGGCGAGCTTGGCGAAGTGGCGGCCCTCGGTGAGCATGCCCTCGACGTCCTCCGCGACGACCTCGGCCGAGACCGGGCCGGGCGTCAGCTTGCAGATCTCCTGGAGGATCGAGTCGTAGCTTGTGCCGCCCACCTTGGCGTACAGCGTCGGATTCGTCGTCACCCCGTCGAGCACGCCCCAGCGGGCGGCAATCCGGATCTCGTCGATGTCGGCGGTGTCGAGGAAGATCTTCATCGGGCAGGCTCCGTGGCGGAGGGGGGCGGTCCCGATTCTACGCCGACTGCGGCCGGACGAGGCCAGGTGGCCCGGTATGGATGTCCGCATACGCAGGTATCCATCGAGGACTATGCTCACGACGCGTCCCCCCATGCAACAAGGAGGATCGCCATGTCATTCGACTCCGAGGCAATCCGTCGGCGGGGCTTGATCGCCGTCGTCGTTCCGCTCCTGGCCGTGATCGCAGGGTGCGGTGCAGGCGCGACGGCCAGCCCAAGCGTCAGTGCGGACCCAGGCGGCGGCACCGCCGTCGACGTGACCCTCCAGGAATGGGCGGTCGTGCCTGCTCAGGCGTCGGTGCCGGCGGGGACGGTCACGTTCGCTGTCACGAATGACGGACCCGTCGACCCGCACGAGCTGGTCGTGTTCAAGACCGACCTTGGCCATCGGGCACTCCCGACCCGCGAGGATGGCGGCGTCGACGAAGAAGGCGAGGGCGTCGAGCTCATCGGCGAGATCGAGGAATTCGAGCCGGGCGCGACCGAGTCAGGTTCGTTCGAGCTCGCGGCCGGCAACTACGTCCTGATCTGCAACCTGGTCGAGGAAGAAGACGGCGAGCTCGAATCGCACTACAAGCTCGGTATGAGCACCGAGTTCACCGTCGAGTAGGAACCCCGGGCCGACCGGAGCCATCCGAACCTCGGACGCTCAGGCGAGCTCCGAGGTTCGGGCGTCGAACGCCTCCGTGGCCGGCCGATCGTCGATCGGGCGACGGGTCGGCAGCACGGGCTCGCGGCCGTCGCGGACGGCGAGGGAGGTCGCGACGAACCCGTCGAACAGCGGGTGCGGCCGCTCCGGGCGCGACTTGAACTCCGGGTGGAACTGGCTGGCCACGAACCACGGGTGGTCGCGCAGCTCGACGATCTCGACGAGGCGACCGTCCGGGCTCTGACCGCTGAGCACCATGCCCGCCGCCTCGAGCGTCTGGCGGTAGCGGTTGTTCACCTCGAATCGATGGCGATGCCGCTCGTAGATGACTTCCTGGCCGTAGACCGCGGCAGCCTTAGAGCCGGGGGTGAGGCGGGCCGGGTAGAGGCCCAGGCGCATCGTGCCGCCCTTGTCCTCGAGCTCGCGCTGGTCCGGCATGAAGTCGATCACCGGGTGCTCGGTGAACATGTCGAACTCGGTCGAGTTCGCGTCGGTCGAGCCGGTCACCTCGCGGGCGAACTCGATGACTGCGCACTGGAGGCCCAGGCACAGGCCGAGGTACGGCACCTTGTGCTCGCGGGCGTAATGGGCGGCGAGGACCTTGCCCTCGATCCCGCGATGTCCGAAGCCACCGGGGACCAGGATGCCGGCCGCGCCGTCGAGCCGGTCGTGGAGGTTCTCCTTCGTGAGCGCCTCCGAGTCGACCCACCGGACGCGGGCGTCGACGCCGTGCGCCCAGGCGGCGTGACGGAGCGCCTCGGTGACCGACAGGTAGGCGTCCGGCAACTCGATGTACTTGCCGACGAGGGCGATCTCGAGCGCCGGCTTGGGCGCCTTGATCCGCTCAACGAGGGAGCGCCAGGATGCGAGGTCCGGTTCCGCCTCCGGGTCGCCGAGCGAAAGCTCGCGGACGACGAGGCGGCCGAGCCCAGCCTCCTCGAACAGGAGCGGGACCTCGTAGATCGTGACGGCCGTCTCCGCCGGGATGACCGCCTCCGTCGCAACGTCGGTGAACAGGGCGATCTTCTCGCGGATCTCGTCCGGCACCGGGTGGTCGCTGCGCAGGACGATGACGTCCGGCTGGATGCCGATGCCGCGGAGCTCCTTGACCGAGTGCTGGGTCGGTTTCGTCTTGAGCTCGCCGGTCGCCGCGAGCTCCGGCAGGAGGGTCACGTGGACATACAGCACGTTCGCCCGACCGACGTCCTTGCGCATCTGGCGGATCGCCTCGAGGAACGGCAGGCTCTCGATGTCGCCGACCGTGCCGCCGACCTCGACGATGACCACGTCCGGGTCGCCCTGGCGGGCGACGCGCGAGATCCGTTCCTTGATCTCGTTCGTGATGTGCGGGATGACCTGGACGGTGCCGCCGAGGTAGTCGCCGCGGCGCTCCTTGGCGATGACCGCCTGGTAGATCCGGCCGGTCGTGACGTTGCTGAGCTGGGTCAGGTTCTCGTCGATGAACCGCTCGTAGTGGCCCAGGTCGAGGTCCGTCTCGGCGCCGTCGTCGGTGACGAAGACCTCGCCGTGCTGGTACGGCGACATCGTCCCGGGGTCGACGTTGATGTACGGGTCGAGCTTGAGGATCGAGACGTGGAGCCCGCGCGCCTTGAGCAGGCGGCCGATGCTGGCGGCGGTGATGCCTTTGCCGAGGGAGGAGGTCACGCCTCCGGTCACAAAGACATACTTCGCCATGGGTCGGTTCCTCCGGGGGTTTTTCGAATGCTACCGAAAAACCCGGGGAGGCGCGAATCGTGGCACTACCCTCGGTATCAGGAATCGGACGAGTGAGCCTGGATCCGCGCGCATCCTGCAGTCTGGGAGATCGCCCACGCACGTTCGTGCGGATCTCGTTACCACGAGTAGTGCCGCCCGGGGTCCAGGCCTCGAACCGATCCGGATCGCGCAGGCTCGGCAGCTCGCGCCACATCGCGACGAGCGTCTGTTGAACGGCCTCGTCGGCCCGATCCGGATCGCGAACGATCCGGTGGCCGGTCCGATAGAGCGTGCCGGCCGAGGCCTCGACGAGCGACGCATACGCGTCGCGGTCCCCCCGCTGCGCCCGCTCGACCAGGGCACGATCCACCGACGCCGACCTCTGCGACCGCCCCCGGCGGGGGGCTGCTCACCCTACCTGAGGCCCGCGAGCGGGCATCCTTTCAACCCAAGGCGACTGACGCGCTCAGTCCGATGATGCCATCAAGCTGGGACCAGTTCGAGCGTCGGGCGGTGGCGGGGCCGGAGCAGGCCAAAGTGTCGGCGATCCAGTGTCGCCAGCTTCGGCTCGTTCATGCGCTCGACGACGGCGAGGACGGCTGCGTCCACGAAACCGACATCGGAGTCCGCATATTGATCGCATAGCTCACGCACGCGTCGATAGTCGCTGGCGTGAAGATCTGCGACCACGTACGCCCCAGCCTCGATGTCCGCAAGGAGCGCCACGAGGACGCCTGGATGAAGCCGCTGCTGAATCCAATAATCGACCTCGACGATGACCGGTGCGGGAATGACCAGGGTCTCGTCCGATCCTTCGATGAGCGCTCGACAGGCAGCGTGGTCGGCGTCCGATCTGTCCAGTGAGGCGTACAACGGACCCGTGTCGAGGATCAACGCCACGCGCGTGGCTCGGGCCGCTCTTCGCCGCTCAATCGCGCTGTATCGGAGGTTCCGGACGCGCCGACGCCCAAGCTGCGCGGTTTGGGGGCGAGGCGGTCCACCTTCTCATCGATCGCCTCCCGGATGATCGTGGCCATCGACACGCCGCGTTCCGCGGCAATACGCCTGAGCCGACGTCGGGTCTCCGCGCGCAGAGAGAGGGTGGTGCGATCCATGCCATCATGCTATCACATGTGATGCACTGCCGTGGCTCGATGGCCCCAGGTCAGGCGCCGCCCCAACGCTCGTGGTAGACGAGTTCGCCGAGCGGGAGCCGCGCCTCACCGGGTGGCGACTTCGGGCGGGCGCCCGCCTCGGTCGGGTGGCCGACCGACACGATCGTCCGGAGGACCCGGTCCTCGGGCAGGCCGAGGATCGCGCGCACCTCCGCCTGCTGGTAGTCGCGGACCCAGCCAATGGCCCCGGCCAGGCCGAGCGCCGTCGCGGCGATGAGGATCCGCTCCGCGACCCGCGCCTCGTCATACGTTTCCCAGGTCGGCTTGTCCGTCGTCATGACGATCGCGATCGCCGCGCCGGCGCCGGCGACC
>Ga0326597_10008837_pt1 | contig 13544 bp, 11 predicted proteins | sample RVTome_12_FD_203789 | JGI IMG/M metagenome (GOLD analysis project Ga0326597, IMG submission 203789) | Soil microbial communities from uranium-contaminated site in the Upper Colorado River Basin, Wyoming, United States - RVT100D185 | ecosystem: Environmental > Terrestrial > Soil > Contaminated >... | reverse complement strand
GTTGAGCAGCCGCTTCACACCCGCGGTCTCGAGCGCAGGCACGCGATGCATCGCCGCCTCCATCAACGGCTGGAACTGCTCCCAGTCCTCGGGCAGCAGCTGGAACTCGAACTTCTCCGGTATGCCGTCCATCCCCCAGGGCTTGGCCACCGGCTCGAAGCCGCCCATGACGAGACCGCCGACCTCCTCCTTGAAATAGATGAAGCCGTCGGGATCGCGCATCACCGGCAGCATCGGATGCACGCCCGCGATCGGCCCGGTGACGAGGTAGAAGTGCTCGGCCGAGTGCAGCGGGATGTTGACGCCGCTTTGCGCGCCGAGCGCCCGCGCCCATTGCCCGGCGCAATTGACCAGTACCGAACATTGAACCTCACCCGCCGTGGTCGCTACACCCGTTACGGCATTGTTATGCAAGCGAACCCCCGTCACGCGCACGCCTTCGTGGATCTTCACGCCCAGATTGCGCGCCCCCTTGGCGAGGCTTTGCGCCAGGTCCGCCGGGTTTGCCTTGCCGTCGGCGGGAAACCAGAGCGCGCCCTGCAGGTCGTCGATGCGCAGCAGTGGCCATTTCTCCAGCGCTTCGCGCGGCGTGAGCAGCTCGACCTCGATGCCGAAGCTGCGCGCCATCGCCGCCTGGCGCCGGAACACGATCCAGCGCTCGGGCGTTCGCGCGACATTCACGCTGCCGCAGCGCTTCCATCCGGTGGCGAGGCCGGTTTCCTGCTCCAACGTCGCGTAAAGCTGCGTGCCGTACTGGCTCATGCGCGTCATCGAGCGGTTCGGCCGCATCTGGCCGACCAGCCCCGCCGCGTGCCAGGTGGTGCCGCAGGTGAGGCGGCCCTGGTCGAGGAGGACGATGTCGCGCTTGCCGAGCTTCGCCAGGTGGTAGGCGACGCTTATCCCGACGATGCCGCCGCCGATGACGACGATTGCGGCATGCGAAGGGAGCCCGGTCATGCCTTGAGCGCGATCACGCCGGCCGCGACCGCGAGCGCACCGGCGATGCGGCGTGCGCCGAAGGGTTCCTTCAGCAGCCAGGCGCCGAGCAGCGCCGCGAAGATCACCGAGGTTTCGCGCAGCGCGGCAATCGCGGCGATCGGCGCGCGCGTCATCGCCCACAGGGCGATGCCGTAGGCCGCCACCGAGCCCGCGCCACCCACCAGACCGCGCACCCAGTAGCGGCCCGCGTATTGCAAAAGCTCGCCGCGGCGCCCCCAGGCGACCATCAGCACGTAGGGAAAGCCGTCGAGAAAAAAGATCCACAGCGCGTAGCTCTCCGCACGACCCGCGAGCCTGACGCCGGCGCCGTCCACGAGGGTATAGGTAGCGATGATGACGGCATTCGCGAGCGCCCAAGCGGTCGCGCGGCGGTTATGCAGCCACGAGCCACCGCCGGCGAAGCTGATGCCGATGACGCCGGCGCTGATGAGCATGATCCCCGCCCACATCCACGCACCCGGGATCTCGCCCAGCATCAGCACCCCGAAACCGGCCACCAGAAGCGGGGCGATGCCGCGCATCAGAGGATAGCCGTGCGAGAGATCTCCGGCGCGGTAGGTCGCCACCAGCGCGACGAAATAGCCGATGTGGATCGCCACCGACGCCGCGACGTAGGGCCAGCTCTCCGGCGCCGGGAGCGGAACGAAAAGCAGAAACGGGACTGCAACCAGGGCGCCGCCGCCCACCACGCCGGCGAGGTCGAGCGCCGGGTCGCTGCTGCCCTTGATCATCGCGTTCCACGCTGCGTGGAGCAGCGCGGCGCCGAGCACGGCGAGCGTGACCGGAGCCGACAGCCCGGCCGCTTCGCTCATGCAGCGATCGCGGCCTCGACGATGTCGAGCGCGCGGTCGAGCTCTTCTTCCCGGATGATGAGCGGGGGCGCGAGCACCAGCACGCGACCCTGCCCGACCTTGAACGAGAGCCCCTGCGAGAGGCAGCGGTACATGACCTCCTCGGCCAGCGCGGCGTCGTTCAGCTCGATGCCGAGCAGCAGGCCGATGCCGCGCACGTCGGCGACTGCAGGATGCTTCATCTCCCGTAACCGGGCGAGGGCTCGTTCACCGAGGCGCGTTGCGCGTGCAAGCAGATCCTCGGCTTCGACGACGTCGAGCGCGGCAAGTGCCGCGGCGCAGCCGACCGGGCTCTTCTCGTGCGTGTAGTGGCCGAGCGCGCGCTCGCCCGCGATATCGAGGCCGGCGCGCGCGACGAGCGCCGCCATCGGAAACACGCCCCCGCCGAGGCCTTTCCCCAGCACCACCATGTCGGGAACGATGCCGTAGCGCTCGAAAGCGAACATCGTTCCGGTACGGCCAAGGCCCACCGCGATCTCGTCGAGGACGAGAAGCGCGCCGTGACGGTCGCAGGCCGCGCGCAGCTTCTCGTAGTAATCGGGCGGCGGCACCTGCACGTCGGTCGAGCGCACCGTTTCCACCACCACCGCCGCGACGTCCTCCTCCTTCCCGAGCACGTACTCGACGTAGTCGGCGCAGCGCGCGTTGCAGGCGCCGTTGCAGCCGAAATGGCAGTTGCGCGGATCGCAGGGCTGCACGTGCTCGGTGCCGGACAGGAGCGGCCCGATGTCGCGGCGAAACAGCGCTTCACCGCCGAGCGAGATCGCGTCCAGGGAGGCGCCGTGGAACGAGTCCCACATCGAAACCGTCTTGTGCCGGCCGGTGGCGAGGCGCGCGAGCTTGAGCGCCATGCCGATCGCCTCGGTGCCGCCGGGCGCGAACAGGACCTTCCCCAGATCGCCGGGCGCAAGGCGTGCGAGCCTGCGCGCAAGGGCGACGGCGGTCTCGTTGGTGTAGCGGCGCGGCGAGAAGGGAAGCGTATCGAGCGCGCGCTTCACCGCTTCGATCACGCGCGGATGGCCGTGGCCGACCTGGTGCACGCTGTTGCCGTGGAAATCCATCACCCGGCGGCCTTCCAGGTCCTCGAGCCAGATTCCCGAGGCCGACTTGAGCGCGCTCAGGCAGGGCGTGGACAGCGACTGGCGCAGGAAACAGCGCGCGTCCTCGGCGAGCAGCGCCCGGGTGGCGGGACCGAGGTTGTCCGCTTGCCATTGTCCGCGCCGCGGCGAAAGATTGACGTCGCCCTCCGCGGACCGGTCCCTAGGCATGCTTTTGGTTGGTGACCAGCGTGTGCATCAGGTTCTTGCCTTTGGCGTCAGGCCGCTTCCCCGCGTCGGATGCGCGCCTGAATGTCGTCGATGCAGGGCATGATATCCGCGATGCTATCCACTACATAGTGTGCACCGCATTGCCCCATGCGTGTGCGGGCGCGCTCGCGCTTCACCCGCTGCTCGGCTTCCGGTAACGCCTGCCACTGCTTGAGCGTCAATCCCACCTCGTTGCCGCTGACCGCGAGCCCGATGGTCCACATTCCGGCGTTCAGGCCCTCCTCGACGCCGGGAACGGTGTCGTCGATCTTGACGCAGGCCTGCACCGTGCTCACGCGGAGATTGATCACGTTCTGCAGGCACATGTAGGGATAGGGGCGCCCGGCGGGCACGTCGGCCGCGCAGACCGTGGAGTCCGGCTGGTAGCCCTGGCGCTTCGCGTCCGCGAGATTGATCTTCATCATTTCGGTGAGATAGCCGGTGGTCGAGCCGATCTTGATGCCGCGCGCGCGCAGCTCCGCGACCGCCTCCAGCGTGCCCGGAATGAGGGCCGAATAGTTGGACAGGCACTCGAGCTGCAGCGGCACGAAATCGGCGAACATCGCGCTCACGTCGTCGTCGTCAGGTGTCCGCCCGTGCGCCTCCTGCCAGCGCCGGCGCACCGAGTCGAGCTCGGTGATGCGCTGGATGTGCACGCGCTTGTGCGCTCCCATGGGCGCGCGCGCCTCCTCGATGGTGATCGGCACCCGCTTGCGCTTGAACACCTCGACGAACACCACCGCGGGCGCCATGCAGCCGAAGTCCATGGTGGTTCCGGCCCAGTCGAGCAGCACCGCCTCGATCGGCCCGCGGTAGCTGCGCTTATAGCTGAAGTTCATTCACCCTCCTCCGCGAGTTGAGTGTATCGTATGTCGCTTGTGGTCCACCAAGGGGAGGGAGTCATGAATAGCTTTCGTTTTGCCCTTATCGCGGCCGCTCTGCTGGCCGCCGCAGGCACCGGGACGGCGCTCGCGAAGACCGACCTGCTCGTCTACACGGCGGTCGAGGCGGACGAACTCGCCAAGTTCAAGGGCGCGTTCGAAAAGGCGAACCCCGATATCGAGATCAAATGGGTGCGTGACTCGACCGGCATCATCACCGCTAAGCTGCTTGCAGAGAAAGCCAACCCACGGGCCGACATCGTCTGGGGTCACGCGGCAACGAGCTTGCTGCAGTTGGTGGCCGAGGGTTATTTCCAGCCCTACGCGCCGAAGGGCGTGGAAAAGCTCGATCCCAAGTACGTGGATCAGCAGAACAAGCCGCCGCTGTGGGTGGGCCAGCGCGCCTACGCCGCGTCGGTGTGCTACAACACCGTCGAGGGCAAGAAGAAGAATCTGCCGGTCCCGACATCGTGGCAGGATTTGACGAAGCCCGTTTACAAGGGCAGCGTCGTCATGCCCAATCCGAATTCCTCTGGTACCGGCTTCCTCGACGTCTCGAGCTGGGTGCAGATCTGGGGTGAGGCGAAGGCCTGGAAGTTCATGGACGGATTGCATGAAAACATCGCGTGGTACACGCACTCCGGATCGAAGCCCTGCAAGCAGGCGGCGGCCGGCGAGATTCCGATCGGCGTGTCGTTCGACTATCGCGTGGTGAAGTCGATCGAGGAGGGGGCGCCGCTGAAGCTCGTCCTGCCGAAGGAAGGCCTCGGCTGGGAGCTGGAAGCTTTTGCCATCGTCAAGAACACGAAGAAGCTCGACGCAGCGCGCAGGCTCGCGGACTGGACGATCACGCCCGAGGCGATGAAGCTTCATGCCCCCGGTTACTCGATGGTCGCGCTTCCCGGTGTGCCCAACCCGCTCAAGGATTTCCCGAAGCTCGAGGACAAGTTGATCAACAACAACTTCGCGTGGGCCGGCACCAACCGCGAGCGCATTCTCAAGGAATGGCAGCGGCGCTACGACGCGAAGTCGGAGAAGAAGTAACGCGGCCGATACGGTTTGGCGGGGCCCTTGTTTCCAGCGGCGCCATGGTCATTGAACGCGACACGTCGCCGGGAGCGCCGTACCTGCGGATCGCGGGCCTCACGAAGACGTTCGGCGCCTTCACGGCGCTGAAGGACATCTCGCTCGAGGTCTATCAGAGCGAATTCGTCTGTTGCCTCGGGCCGTCGGGTTGCGGCAAGACCACATTGCTGCGCTGTATCGCCGGGCTCGACATTCAGACGAGCGGCCGCGTCGAGCAGGCGGGCCGGGACATCTCGGGGCTGCCGCCCTCGGAGCGCGATTTCGGCATCGTGTTCCAGTCCTACGCCTTGTTTCCGAACTTGAGCGTCTTCAAGAACATTGCCTACGGGCTCGAGAACCGCAGGCTCGGCAAGGCCGAGGTCAGGCGGCGGGTGAGAGAGTTGCTGGAGCTGGTCGGTATGCCGGAGGAGGTGCAGAAGTACCCGGCGCAGCTCTCCGGTGGACAGCAGCAGCGCGTGGCGCTCGTGCGCGCGCTCGCGCTCTCGCCGGGGCTGCTGTTGCTCGACGAGCCGTTGTCGGCGCTGGATGCGCGGGTGCGGGTGCACCTGCGCCACGAGGTGCGGGAGCTGCAAAGACGCCTTGGCGTGACCACGATCATGGTCACCCATGACCAGGAAGAGGCGCTGACGATGGCCGACCGCATCGTGGTGATGAACCAGGGCGTGATCGAGCAGGTCGGCAGCCCGATCGAGATCTACCGCGAACCGGCGAGCGCGTTTGTGGCTGATTTCGTCGGCACGATGAACTTCATGCCTGCCGTCGTCGCCGGCCCGAACAGGGTCCGGCTGGGCCGGATCGAGCTCGAATGTGCGGGCGGCCTCGACGGGGCGATGCCGGGGGCGCGGGTCACGCTCGCCCTGCGCCCGGAGGACGTGGCCGTGCGCAACGTGGCGCGCGACGGGGTCAACGGCTTCGCGGCAAGGATCGTGGACATGGAATTTCTCGGCTCCTTCTACCGCGTCCAGCTCGCGGCCGACGACGTCGACAAGAGCCGCATCACGGCCGATCTCTCGATCAACGATGTGCGCGATCTGTCGCTCGCGCGGGACATGACCATCGCGGTCGCCCTGCCGCGGGAGCGGATTCGCGTTTTCTCCGGCGACTAGGCGCCGCACGCATGGCCAACGCCACAGCCGCTCGAGTCGTTCTACCCAGGATTCGCGCCTCCCTGAGCCTCGACGACTGGGTCATGCGCGCGGCCGTGATGGTCCTCGGCCTGTGGCTGCTGGCCGCAGTCATCGTGCCCCTCTACGTGCTGCTGTCCAAGAGTTTTCAGGCGAAGGGCGGCAGCTTCATCGGTCTTGCGAACTACGTCGAGTATTTCTCCACGCCGGCGCTGTTTTACTCCATCTACAACAGCCTGACGATCGCCGTCATCAGTACGGTGATCACGATCGCACTGGCGTTCGTTTTCGCCTATGCCCTGACCCGCAGCTGCATGCCGGGCAAGGCGTTCTTCCGCGGCGCCGCCTTCGTCCCGATCCTCGCGCCCTCGCTGCTCCCGGGGATCTCCCTCGTCTATCTCTTCGGCAATCAGGGCATGATCAGGGAGCTGCTGATGGGGCACTCGATCTACGGTCCCATCGGCATCGTCATGGGCGAGGTGTTCTGGACCTTTCCGCATGCGCTGATCATCATCACCACGGCGCTGTCGCTCTCCGATTCCCGGTTGTACGAGGCGGCCGTGGCTTTGCGCGCGAGCAGGCTTCGGACCTTCTTCACGGTGACTTTGCCGGGGGCCAAGTACGGTCTGCTCAGCGCCTGCTCGGTGGTGTTCACGCTGGTGATCACCGACTTCGGCGTGCCGAAGGTGATCGGCGGCCAGTACAACGTGCTCGCCGTCGACGTCTACAAGCAGGTGATCGGCCAGCAAAACTTCGAGATGGGAGCGGTCGTGGGCATGGTGCTGCTGCTGCCGGCCGTCATCGCCTTCATCGCCGACCGGCTGGTGCAGCGCAAGCAGATTGCGCTGCTATCCGCGCGCGCCGTGCCCTACGAGCCAAAGCCGAACAAGGCGCTCGACAGCTCCATGTTCATCTTCTGCACCGTCGTCAGCATCCTGATCCTCGGCATCCTCGCGGTCGCGGCCTTTGCCTCGCTGGTCAAGCTCTGGCCGTACAACCTGACGCTCTCGCTCAGGCACTACCAGTTCGACTTGATGGACGGCGGCAGCTGGGGCGCGTACTACAACAGTCTCAAGATGGCGCTCTGGACGGCGGTGGTGGGAACGGCCGTGATCTTCAGCGGCGCCTATCTCGTCGAGAAGACCAAGGGGTTCGGCCGTACACGGTCGTTCGTGCAGTTCATGGCGATCATACCGCTCGCCGTGCCCGGCATCGTGCTCGGACTTTCCTACATTTTCTTCTTCAACGATCCGGCGAACCCCTTTCACTTCATCTACGGAACGATGGCGATCCTCGTGATCTGCACCATCGTGCACTTCTATACCGTCGCCCATCTCACGGCGGTCACGGCATTGAAGCAATTGGATCCGGAGTTCGAGGCGGTCTCGGCCTCGCTCAAGGTGCCGTTCTACAAGACCTTCGCCCGCGTCACCGTGCCCGTGTGCGTACCGGCGATCCTGAGCATCTCCATCTATCTGTTCCTCAACGCCATGACCACGGTATCGGCCGTGGTGTTTCTGTACTCGCCGGACACGGCGCTCGCCTCGGTAGCCGTGCTGAACATGGACGACGCGGGCGACATCGCCCCGGCGGCGGCCATGGCGATGATGATCGTCTATACCTCGGCCGGCGTGCGCGTGCTGCACGCGCTCGCCACGCGCGGCATCGCCCGCACGACGCAGCGCTGGCGCACGCGCTAGCTTCAGGGAGCCACGTGAAATGAAAGAACCCATCCTGCTCACCCCCGGCCCGCTCACCACCTCGAGCGCGACCAAGCTCGCCATGATGCGCGACTGGGGCTCGCGCGATTCGGGCTTCATCGAGCTCAACCGTCTGGTCCGCGACATGCTGTTGGATGTCGTTCATGGAAAGGAAATTCACGTCTGCGTGCCGCTCCAGGGCAGCGGCACCTTCGCCGTCGAGGCGGCGCTCGGCACGCTTGTGCCGCGCGAGGGCCATGTGCTGGTGCCGCTCAACGGCGCCTACTGCAGGCGCATCGCGCGCATCTGCGCCATCCTCGGCCGGCGCACCACTACTCTCGATTTTCAGGAGGATGAACCTGTGAAAGCCGCGGACATCGACGCCATCCTGTCCCGCGACCCCTCGATCACGCACGTTGCCCTGGTGCACTGCGAGACCAGCACCGGGGTTCTCAATCCTCTGGAAGAGATCGCCGAAAGTGTCGCCCGCCACAAACGCAGCTTGATCGTCGACGCCATGAGCTCGTTCGCGGCGCTCGAGATCGACGCGCGCAAGACCCCGTTCGACGCGCTGGTGGCGGCCTCCGGCAAATGCCTCGAAGGCCCGCCGGGAATGGGCTTCGCGCTTGCCCGCCGCGCGGCGCTCGAGAAATGCGCCGGAAATTCGCCCTCGCTGGTGCTCGACCTCCACGACCAGTGGGTCAACATGGAGAAGACCGCGCAGTGGCGCTTTACGCCGCCGACCGTGGTACTCGCCGCGCTGCACGCCGCGCTCGAGCAGTTCGTCGCCGAAGGCGGCCAGCCCGCGCGCCTCGCGCGCTACCGCAGGAACTGCGAGGTGCTGATCGAGGGCATGACGCGTCTCGGCTTCAAGCCGTTCCTCGAGCCGCGCCACCAGGCGCCGGTCATCGTGACGTTCCACGCCCCCGCCGATCCGAGCTACGACTTCCAGCGCTTCTACGACCGCGTGCGCGAGAAGGGCTTCGTGCTCTACCCCGGAAAGCTCACCCAGGTCGACACGCTGCGCGTGGGCTGCATCGGCGCGATCGACGAGAACGTCCTGCGCGCCGCGGTGCACGCGATCGCCGACACGCTCGCCGAGCAGGGCATCCGGCTCCATGAATCTGGTTCTGTTCGATCTCGACAATACGCTCCTTAGCGGCGACACCGATTTCGAGTGGCTCGCTTTCCTTGTCGAGCAAGGGGTTCTTTCCAGTTCCGACCAGGAAGCAAATGCCGAAATGGATCGCCGCTACCGCAGCGGCGACGCCGGCGCGCTCGAGTATGTACGCTTCTACCTGGGCTTCTATGCGCCCCACGGCATGGCTGCGCTCCTCGCCTGGCGCGACAAGTTCTTCCGCACCAGAATCGAGCGGCGAATCTCGCGCGCGGCGCGAGCGCTGGTGGAGTCGCATCGCAACGACCTCGTCGCGATCGTCACCGCGACCAACCGCTTCCTCACCGAGCCGATCGCCGCGGCGTTCGGCGTCGAGCACCTCATCGCCACCGAGCCCGAGATCGTCGCGGGCCGGTTCACGGGCGAGGTCGCCGGGACGCCGTGCATGCGCGAGGGCAAGATCGAGCGGCTCGAAGCGTGGCTTGCCTCCCGCGGCAGCTCGCTCGCCGATTACGCCGAGACCTGGTTCTACAGCGATTCGATCAACGACCTGCCGCTGCTCGAGCGCGTGACGCACCCGGTGGCCGTGGATGCCGACTCAAAGCTCGAGCGGCTCGCGCGCGAGCGGGGGTGGACGATATTGCACCTTGCCCGCTGACGGCCGGGGGGCGCTGCCGAGCCTTCCCCTCATGTACCATCCCATCGCCGACATCGAACCCGGAGCGAGACAGCCGTGGTCTCGCGTTTGTATCACAAGTGAGATAGATCGATTATGAGTGGAACGGAAGCTGGGCCGAGGGGAATGCTTCAGCCCGAGCAGCTGCGTACGCTGGTCGGGAAAGGCGAGATCGAAACCGTCGTCGTCGGCTTCACCGACCACTACGGCCGCCTGCTGGGCAAGCGCTTCGACGCCGAGTTTTTCGTCGAGGAGATCTGCAGCCAGGGGGCGCACGCCTGCGACTATCTGCTGACGGTCGACATGGAGATGGACCCGGTGCCGGGGTATCGCTTCGCCAACTGGGAGCTCGGCTACGGCGACTTTCATCTCGTGCCCGACCTGGGCACGCTGCGCCTCGCGAGCTGGCTCGACAAAAGCGCGCTGGTGCTCTGCGACGTGAAAAGTGAAAAGATGCACGAGTATGTGGCCGTGGCGCCGCGCTCGATCCTGCGCCGGCAAATCGACGCCGCAAGCGCGCGCGGATATACAGCCTTCGCCGCCTCCGAGCTCGAGCACTACCTGTTCCGCACGAGCTACCGCGAGGCGGCCCAGCGCGACTACCGTGACCTCGAGCCCGCGGGCTGGTACCTGGAGGATTATCATATCCTGCAGGGCACGCGCACCGAAAGCTTCCACGCCGCGGCGCGCCGCCACCTGAAGCTCTCGGGCGTGCCGGTCGAGAACTCGAAAGGAGAATGGGGCGCGGGGCAGCACGAGCTGAACGTGCGCTATGCCAGCGTCCTGGAAATGGCCGACCGCCACGTGGTGTTCAAGCAATGCCTCAAGGAGCTCGCGGAGGCGGCAGGCATGAGCCTCACCTTCATGGCCAAGTTCGCCTCCGACCGGGCAGGCTCGAGCTGCCACATCCACTTCAGCCTCTGGCGCGATGGGAAGAACGTCTTTGAGAAAGGCGGCGACCTTTTCCGCTGGTTCCTCGCGGGCTGGATGGCACACGTGCCCGACGTCATGGTGTTCTACGCGCCGACCGTCAATTCGTACAAGCGCTACGTGGACGCCTCCTGGGCGCCGACGCGGCTCGCCTGGAGCTACGACAACCGCACGGCGGGCTTCCGCGTCGTGGGCGACGGGCCGGGCCTGCGCATCGAATGCCGCATTCCCGGCGCCGACTGCAATCCCTACCTCGCTTTCTCCGCCGCGCTCGCCTCGGGCCTTGACGGCATCGCCGGCCGGCTCGAGCCGCCCGCATGCTTCGTCGGCGACGTCTACGCGGCGAAAAGCCTGCCGCGGGTGCCGCATACGCTCAGCGAAGCAGCAGATCTTTTTTCAAACAGTGATTTTACGAAGCGCGCGTTCGGCGCGGAGGTGGTGGAGCACTACACGCATTTCTTTCGCACCGAAGCAGCCGCCTTCGACAAGGCGGTCACCGATTGGGAGCGCAAGCGCTACTTCGAAAGAATATGAGACTCGAACACAAGGTTGCCCTGATCACCGGCGCCGGCAGCGGCATCGGCCGGCAGACCGCACTGCTTTTTGCCAAGGAAGGCGCGGCGGTGCTCGCGGTCGACGTGAACGAGCAGGCCGCCGCCGAAACCGTCGCGCTGATCAGGCAGGCGGGCGGCCGCGCCGTCGCCTGCCACGCCGACGTGTCGAAAGCGCGCGACTGCCAGCAGATGGTCGCCGCGGTCGAGAAGGAGTTCGGCCGGCTCGACGTGCTGTTCAACAACGCCGGCATCATGCACGCCACGGACGACGACGCCGTCTCCACCGACGAGAGCGTCTGGGACCTGACGCTCGACGTCAACGCCAAGGGCGTCTTCCTCGGCTGCAAGTACGGCATCCCGGCGCTGCGCCGCGCAGGCGGCGGCTCGGTCATCAACACCGCTTCGTTCGTGGCGCGGCTCGGCGCCGCCACGCCGCAAATCGCCTACACCGCGAGCAAGGGCGCCGTGCTCGCGATGACCCGCGAGCTCGCGGTCGTCCACGCCCGCCAGGGCATCCGCGTCAACGCGCTCTGCCCGGGGCCGCTGCGCACCGAGCTTCTCATGAGCTACCTCGACACCGAAGAGAAGCGCCAGCGGCGCCTGGTGCACGTGCCGATGGGGCGCTTCGGCGAGGCGCAGGAAATCGCCCACGCCGCCCTCTACCTCGCCTCCGACGAATCCTCCTTCGTCACCGGCACCGAGTTCCTGGTCGACGGCGGCCTCACCGCGGCCTACGTCACGCCGGAAGAATGATCAGCCCGGTCGACGGCTCGGTTTATGTACAGCGCGAGCCGCCCTCCGACGCGGCGATCGAGGCTGCGCTCGCCAAAGCGGCAGATTCCCAGCAAATTTGGAAACGAGTGCCGGTCGCCGAGCGCTCCGCGATCTGCTGCCGCATGGCCGACTGGTGCGTCGAGCGGGCCGACGAGCTTGGCAGAGAACTGACCTGGCAGATCGGCCGGCCGATCGCGCACAGCCCCCTGGAGCTGCGCCGCGGTTTCCATGAGCGCGCTCAGCACATGTGCGCCATCGCCGAAGAGGCGTTGGGAGATCTGAATTCAGAGCCCAAACCCGGATTTCGCCGCTTCATCCGCCGCGAGCCGCTCGGCGTGGTGCTGGTGCTCGCGCCCTGGAATTACCCCTGGCTCACTTCAGTCAATGCGGTGGTGCCCGCGCTGCTAGCCGGCAACACGGTGCTCCTGAAGATGGCGGCGCAGACACCCCTTGTCGCCGAGCGCTACCGCCAGGCTTTCGACGCCGCCGGGCTGCCGGAAGGCGCATTCCAGTTCCTGCATCTCGATCACGCTCAGGTGGCGCGCGTCATCGCAGACTCCCGCATCGGCTTTGTTGCCTTTACCGGCTCGGTCGGCGGCGGGCATGCCGTGCAGCGCGCCGCGGCCGGGCGCTTCATCGCCACCGGGCTCGAGCTCGGCGGCAAGGATCCCGCCTACGTCCGGGCCGACGCGCCGCTCGAGGCGACCGTCGAAAACCTGGTCGATGGCGCCTACTTCAACTCAGGGCAGTCCTGTTGTGCGGTGGAACGCATTTACGTCCACAAGAATGTTCTTAAGAACTTCGTGGAAGGCTTCGTCGAGCTCACCAGGCAGTACCGGCTCGGCAATCCGCTCGATCCGCAAACCACGCTCGGGCCGCTGGCGCGCAAGGAAGCCGCCGACAACGTGCGCGCGCAGATCCGCGACGCGCTGGACAAAGGGGCCAGGGCGCTTCTCGACACGAGAGGCGATAAAGCGGGCACCCCGTATCTCCCCCCGCAGGTGCTGGTCGATGTCCATCACGGCATGGCGGTGATGGCCGATGAGACCTTCGGGCCGGTGGTCGGTATCCAGCGCGTCGAGAACGACGAGGAAGCGATCGCGCTCATGAACGACAGCCGCTACGGGTTGACGGCCTCGATCTGGACCTGCAACGTCGAGGCCGCCATCCGGATCGGCGATCGCGTCGAGACCGGCACCTGGTTCATGAATCGCTGCGACTACCTCGATCCTGCGCTCGCCTGGACCGGAGTCAAGGACTCGGGGCGCGGCTGCACGCTTTCCCGGCTGGGGCTCGAAACTTTCACCCGACCGAAGTCGTTTCACCTGCGGCTGAGCCTGTGATAGAGAACACGCGGCATTTTCTGCCGCCAATCTCTCAGGCAACGGACAGAGAGGGCGTGAAGGACCCAACGAAGCAGGCTACAAGCTGAAAAAACCGGGCTATGCACATCGGCCTGCTTGAATGCGATAACGTCGCCGGACGCTTTTCCCATATCGAGGGCGGCTATCGCGAGATGTTCGCCGCGCTGCTGCCCGGCGCGCG
>Ga0326597_10008836_pt1 | contig 13544 bp, 11 predicted proteins | sample RVTome_12_FD_203789 | JGI IMG/M metagenome (GOLD analysis project Ga0326597, IMG submission 203789) | Soil microbial communities from uranium-contaminated site in the Upper Colorado River Basin, Wyoming, United States - RVT100D185 | ecosystem: Environmental > Terrestrial > Soil > Contaminated >... | reverse complement strand
GCGGCAGCGCGGACCGGGGGTACGCAAAAGCGGGGGGCGCGGAAACGCGATCGGAACCGTTGTCCGCGCCCGCAGGCTCATGAGCTGAAATACATCTTGAATTCGATCGGATGCGGCGCCTGCTCGAAGGCGATGAGTTCGTCATGCTTGAGCGCGATGTAGGCGTCGAGCATGTCGTCGGTCATCACGTCGCCCTTCTTCAGGAAGTCGCGGTCCGCGACAAGGCTGTCCAGCGCCTGGCGCAGCGAAGAGCTGACCGTGGGCACGCCCGCCAGTTCTTCCGGCGGCAGGTCGTACAGGTCCTTGTCCATCGGATCGCCCGGGTGGACCTTGTTCTGGATGCCGTCGAGGCCGGCCATCAGCATCGCCGTGTAGGCGAGGTAAGGGTTGGCCAGCGGGTCGGGGAAACGGACCTCGACACGCTTGCCCTTCGGGCTTTCCGCGTACGGAATACGGCACGATGCCGAGCGGTTGCGCGCGGAGTAGGCGAGCAGCACAGGCGCTTCGAAGCCCGGGACGAGCCGCTTGTAGCTGTTGGTCGTCGGGTTGGTGAACGCGTTGATCGCGCGCGCATGCTTGATGATGCCGCCGATGTAATACAGCGCCGTCTCCGACAGGTCGGCGTAGCCGGAACCGGCGAACAGGGGCTTTCCGTCCTTCCAGATCGACTGATGGACATGCATGCCCGAGCCGTTGTCGCCGTAGACCGGTTTCGGCATGAAGGTCGCGGTCTTGCCGTACTGGTGCGCGACCATATGGACGACGTATTTGTAGATCTGCATGCCGTCGGCCGACCCGATCAGCGTGTTGAATTTGATGCCAAGCTCGTGCTGGCTGGCCGCCACCTCGTGATGGTGCTTCTCCATGGTCAGACCCATCTGGACCATCGTGGAGACCATCTCGGCGCGCATGTCGGTCCCGGAATCGACGGGCGGGACAGGGAAATATCCTCCCTTGACGGCCGGACGATGCCCGAGATTGCCGCCTTCCATCATTTCGCCCGAATTGTACGGGCCTTCCTCGCTGTCGATTTCATAGAAGCAGCGGTTCATGCTGGCTTCGAAACGCACGTCGTCGAACACGAAGAACTCGGCCTCCGGCCCGAAAAAGGCGGTATCGCCGATTCCGGCGGTGCCCATGTAGGCGAGTGCCTTCTTGGCGACCGAGCGCGGGTCGCGGTTGTAGGGCTGACCGGAGGACGGTTCGTAGACGTCGCAGAAAATGATCATCTGCGGCTGCGCCGTGAACGGGTCCATGACGGCGGTATCGGTGTCCGGCATCAGCGTCATGTCGGATTCGTTGATCGCCTTCCAGCCGGCGATCGACGATCCGTCGAACATGATGCCGTTCTCGAAGAAGTCGTCATCGATGGTTGAGATATGCTGTGCCGTGTGCTGCCATTTGCCGCGTGGATCCGTGAACCGGAGGTCGACGTACTGCACGTCGTGCTCCTTGATCAAGTCCATCACTTTTTTTGCGCTCATCTGACCCGTCCTGTTCCTTTTTGCTCGGTACTTCGGAGATTTTTGCTCGGTTCTTCGGAGATTGTTCCCGGAAATCCTTATCGCCATGCCCCGGTGAAGCGGGACCGCTATATCGCTTCCGCGCCCTTTTCGCCAGTCCGTATGCGGATGGCTTCCTCGATGGTGGAGACGAATATCTTCCCGTCCCCGATCCGGCCCGTATAGGCGGCCTGCTGGATCGCCTCGACCGCGCTTTCCAGCATGTTGTCGTCCACGACGACTTCGATCTTGACCTTCGGCAGGAAGTCCACGACGTATTCGGCGCCGCGGTACAGCTCCGTATGTCCTTTCTGCCGGCCGAAGCCCTTCGCCTCTATGACGGTCAGGCCCTTGACGCCAACCTCGTGCAGCGCCTCCTTGACCTCGTCGAGCTTGAAGGGTTTGATGATTGTTTCGATCTTCTTCATTTGAGTTCCCCATGCCGCCTTTGGCCGAGTTCGATGGCATCAGCCACGGAGCCAATAATGCATAATTTGTGCCAACTCACGAAATCTCCGCAAGTTACTGAAAACCAATGATAATCCGGACAAAACCCGGATGGCCGTACCTTACGGTATGCCTAAAAAATATGCACTATGGGCAAATTTCATGCAAGAGCAGAAACGGATGCCCCGGCTTCCGCAAAATGCCGGCCCCATGTAAAACTGTACGCCCAAAATCGGCGGGAGGCCACCGGGCGTGAAATCTGGAAATTCCGTTCTGTCGTCCTACGGCACGACGATCTTCGAGGTCATGTCGCGCCTCGCCCAGGAGCATGGCGCGGTCAATCTCGGCCAGGGCTTTCCCGACGGCAACGGCCCGCCCGACGTTGTCGCGGCGGCGACCGACTATCTGGAGAACGGCCTCAACCAGTACCCCTCGATGATGGGGCTGCCGGCGCTGCGCGAGGCGGTCGCGGACAACAACAGCCGGTTCTACGGGCTCGATATCGACTGGCGCACCGAGGTGATGGTGACCTCCGGCGCGACCGAGGCGCTGGCCGCCTGCCTGCTGGGGTTGATCGAGCCCGGCGACGAGGTCGTCCTGATCGAGCCGCTGTACGATTCCTACCTGCCCATCGTGCGCCGGGCCGGCGCCGTCGCGAAGCTGGTGCGGCTCGAGCCGCCCGACTGGGCGCTGCCCGAGGCGGCGCTGGTCGAGGCGTTTTCCGACCGGACCAAGCTGATCCTGCTGAACACGCCGATGAACCCGTGCGCCAAGGTGTTCCGGCGCGACGAGCTTACCTTCATCGCGGCGCTGCTCGAGAAGCACGATGCCTTCGCCGTGTGCGACGAGGTGTACGAGCATCTGGTGTTCGACGGTCTGCCGCATGTTCCGCTGATGACCCTGCCGGGCATGCGCAATCGATGCGCCCGCATCGGCTCGGCCGGCAAGACGTTCTCGCTGACCGGCTGGAAGGTGGGCTACATCACCGCCCCGCCGGAACTGCTGACCCCGATCGCCCGGGCGCACCAGTTCCTGACCTTCACCACCCCGCCCAACCTGCAGGCGGCTGTCGCCTACGGGTTGGGAAAAGACGACAGTTATTTCAATAAATTATCGGGTGATCTTGAGAAACAACGTGATCTCATGGGCAATGGGCTCCGGAAGCTCGGCTTCGAGGTGCTGGCGTGCGAGGGGACCTATTTCATCACCACCGACTTCCGGCCGCTCGGCTTCAACGGCGACGATGTCGAATTCTGCCGCCACATCACCACCGAAGCGCGGGTCGCCGCGGTGCCGGTCAGCGCGTTCTACCAGGGCGGCGATATCAAGCATTTCGCGCGGTTCTGCTTCTGCAAGCAGGAATCGTCCCTGACCGAGGCGCTGCGCCGCCTCGATGCGCATTTCGGGTGAGTTTGCCGGCCCGCGCCCGCGCCCGCGCCCCATATCACGGTTGACGGTACAGGGTCGCAAGTCTAAAGAGAGCGCCTTGTTCCGGTGCGGCTCCGGCACCGCGAAACGGGATCATGGCGGGCGTAGCTCAGTTGGTTAGAGCACCGGATTGTGGATCCGGGGGTCGTGGGTTCAAGTCCCATCGCTCGCCCCAAACTTCGCCGGTATCCGCCGTTTCCTCAACCCTTCCCGGTTTCCCGGGCGCTCTACTTTTATGCTTTGTTTATCGAAAAGGCGCCCGTTAAAGTAATTGCCCTCCGAACGACAGTCGCCGTGCGCGGCGGAAAGGGTGATTTGAATGTCAGGGTGCCGGATCGCGCTGTTCCTTGTCTGTCTTGGCCTCGCCGGCTGCTCTTTCAACTCGACCGAGGGGATGGATGTTCCGGTCGTTCCGCCGCTCCCGGCGCACCAGGCCGAATCGGGGTCGATCTTTCAGTCGCGTACCGGCAAGCAGCCGAGAGTCCGGCTGGAGCGCGTGATCGTCGCTCTGCCGCGCGGTACCGCCATCGCCCATCTGCCGCACCGGTTCTGGGAAAAGTGGCAATACAGCCACAAATGCAACCTGCACGAAGGCGCGAACGCCACCATAGAATGGGGCGTGGGAACGGGCAGCTTCGGCGACTGGTCGACCGAGGCGGGACGAATTTTCCTGGAAGCCATGCGTCTGCGCGGCGTCAATGCCGTCGGCGATGCGTCGGCGCTTTTCCGTCGTCGGGAGGAAGCGCGCGGCGCGGAATTCCTTGTCGGAGGCCGTATCACCGACATCCGCGGCAATATCTGTCACCGCTACGATCTGCTGTGGGACAAGCCCATGTACCAGTATCTCGGCGAATTTTTCGTCAGGGTCGAGTGGGAGGTATTTTCCACCCTGACCGAGCGGGTCATCCACAAGTTCGAGACGGCGGGCTACGCCGAAACCAGAACGCCGACGCAGAACGGGGTCGAGGTCACGCTGTTCGATGCCTTCGCGGCCGCCGTCGACCGGGCCGCGGTCGAAGAGGGTTTCCGGAAGTCGATTGCCGGAAACCCGCCGGAGCCCGCCGTGGCCGACGCGTTCGGCCCGCTGAAGCTGCCGGGTCGCGAAGTCCATCGTCAGCCATTGTCCTCACATCTTGCCGAGGCGACGGCGGCGACGGTGACGCTCGAATACGGCGACGGCGGGCACGGTTCCGGTTTCATGATCTCCCGCGACGGCTACCTGCTGACCAACGCTCACGTCGTGGGCGACGCGCGGCGCGTGCCGGTCGTTTTCCCGAATGGTCTGCGCGTCCAGGGCGACGTTCTTCGCGTCTCGCGGCATCGCGACGTGGCGCTGGTCAAAATACCGGTAACCGCCGCCCACGTCCTGCCGATCCGGCAGCGTAAACTTCCCGCCGTGGCCGACGAGGTCTACGTTATCGGCGCGCCATACCTTGCATCCCTGCGATCGACGGTGTCGAAGGGCATCGTCAGTGCGTTTCGCACGATCGACGGGCGTCACTACATACAGTCCGATGCCGCCATTACGCCGGGAAGCAGCGGGGGGCCGCTGGTCGACGACAAGGGCAATGTCATCGGGATCACCGTGGCCGGTTACGGCGAAGGGCAGAACCTCAACCTCTTCATCCCGATCGACGAGGCGCTGGCGGCGCTCAATATCGAGATTGAAGTGGATTGACGTCAGCCCGCCTTCTCTTTCGCCGGCCATGGCGTGCGGTCGGCGATCTCGCGGATCAGCTTCCTCAGGATCGCCTCGGCGAAGGTCTGGCGGCTTTCGGCCTTGATCATGAAGGCGCCCGGCCCGCCGATGATCGACGCCCTGAAATAGTCCGGCAGGTCCGGCATGGACGGCCGGTCGATGGCGAGCGCGTTGATGGTGATGCGGCGCCTGACGATTTCGTCGCGGACCATGCCCACCGGCTCGCCGATGGTGTTGGGCCCGTCGCCCGACAGGTCGATCACCCGGCGGGTTCCCTCGAATGCGTTGGCGTCGATCGAGGCGGCGGCGAAGGCGAGAGCCTCGCTGATGGCGTTGCCTCCGAAGCAGAAATTGCGCGGCACGGCAAGGATGCGTTGGCCGAACGCCTCCGCGGTGGACCGGTCGGCAATGCGCGTCCAGCCGACCGCCATCTGTGTGCAGCCGTCGCCCGCGAACTCGAAATAGGCGACCGCGATGGAGCGCAGGAAGCCGCTGGCGATCGCCTTCTGCACCCGCGGATGGGTCAGCGCGTCGAGATAGCCCTGGCGCTGCAGCGTCAACTCCGTCTCGTCGATGCTGCCCGACGCGTCGACCACGAAGGCGAGCTCGAGGTCGACCGGCGTCAGCCGCGCGGGCGGTTTCTGCTGCGCATCGGCGGCGGGGCTCCCGAACAGGAGCGCGGCGGCGAAAAGGAGAGCCGCGAGGCGAGGAGGCGGCAGGTTCATCCGGGCTGCCCTGTTGTCGGACCGTGAGGCCGCCACTCTAGTGCAACCGCGGCGCCGCGCCAGTCACGTTTTCGCCAGCGCGGGCGCTTACGCCGCCTTCGCCCTGGCGTCCTCGATCGCGCGCCAGACGCGTTCCGGCGTGCACGGCATGTCGAGGTGCCTGATGCCGAGCGGCGACAGCGCGTCGATCGCCGCGTTCATCACCGCCGCCAGCCCGCCGACATTGCCGGCCTCGCCCGCGCCCTTGACGCCGAGCGGGTTGGTCCCGGTCGGCACCGGGTTGGACTCGACTTCCATGTAGCTGATCGATTCCGCGCGCGGCATGGCGTAGTCCATGAACGAGCCGGTGACCAGCTGGCCGCCCGCGTCATAGGCGACGATCTCCATCAGCGCCTGGCCGAGACCCTGGGCGATGCCGCCATGGATCTGTCCTTTTAGCAGCAGCGGATTCATCACCGTGCCGACATCGTCGACCACGCTGTAATCGACCACCTCTATCACGCCCGTGTCGGGATCGATCTCGAGCTCGCACACGTGACAGCCGTTGGGGTAGTTCATGGTGGTCGCGGTGTAGGTCGCATCCTCGTTGAGCCCCGGCTCCATCCCCGTCGGAATGTCGTTGGGGTTGGAAGCGAACTTCGCGATTTCGGCGAAGCGGATGGTGCGGTCGGTGCCGGCGACGGCGAAGACGCCTTCATTGAAGACGATGTCCTCGTCGGCGGCCTCCAGCTTGTGGGCGGCGATCCTCGTCGCCTTGGCGATCACCTTGTCGGTCGCCATCAGCACGGCGGAGCCGCCCAGCGTCGCCGAGCGCGACCCGCCGGTGCCGTGGCCGAACGCGACCTTTTCCGTATCGCCCCAGACGTAATGCACGTCCTCGGGCTTCAGCCCCAGCCTGTCGCACACGATCTGCTTGAACACGGTCTCGTGCCCCTGGCCCTGGGTGCACGACCCGGCCATGATGGTCACCGTGCCCGACCGGTCGACGCGGATCTCCGCGGCTTCGATCCCCGGCGCGGCGGCGCGTTCGATGGTGTTGGACATGCCGATGCCGCGCAGCCTGCCGCGCGCCTTCGCGTCGGCGCGGCGCTTCCCGAACCCGCCGTAGCGCGCCATCTCCAGCGTCATGTCCATGTTCTTTTCGAACTCGCCGCAGTCGTAGGTGAAGGTGAGCCCGGTCCTGAACGGCATGGCGTCGGGCGGGATGGTGTTGATGCGGCGAAGCTCCGCCGGGTCGACGCCGAGCTCGTCGGCGGCGTAGTCGATGATGCGCTCGATCACGTAGGCGGCTTCCGGCCGGCCGGCGCCGCGATAGGGCGCCATAGGGTTGGTGTTGCTCAGCACCCCGGTGACATGCACGTGGATCGCCGGGGTGGTGTAGACGCCGGCCAGCGTGCCGATGTTGTTGACCGCCGGGTTGGGCGTCACGTTGGCGACATAGGCGCCGAGATTGGCGATGGTGGCGACCCGGAAGCCGAGGAACCTGTTGTCCGCATCCAGCGCGAGCTCGGCGGTGGAGATGTTGTCGCGCCCGCCATAGTCGGACAGGAACGCCTCGCCGCGGTCGGCGAGCCATTTCACCGGCCGGCCCAGCTTGCGCGAGGCGAGCAGGCAGAGCGGCCCTTCCGGGTAGACCGACGATTTCATGCCGAAACTGCCGCCGACGTCGCCGGCGATCACCCGAATTCTGCTCTCCGGCGCCCGGAGCATGCGCGCCAGCGTCGCCCGGTAGGGGTGCACGCCCTGCAGCGTGGTGTAGAAGGTATAGCTGTCCTCGAACCGGTTGTAGTCGGCGGTGCAGCCGCGCGGCTCCATGCTGGCGGCCATCACCCGCGTGATGACGAAGGTATGGCTGAAGATTTTATCCGCCCTGGCGAAGGCCTCTTCCGTTTCCTTTTTCCTGCCCGCCTCGTGCACGAAGCTGATGTTGTCGGGGCATTCGTCCCACACGGCGGGCGCGCCGGGCTTCGCGGATTCCGCGGTCCCGGTCACCGACGGCAGCGGTTCGTAGTCGATCTCGATCAGCTCGGCGGCGTCCTGCGCCCGCGCGCGGGTCTCCGCCACGACGAATGCGACGTAATCGCCGACCCGGCGCACGCGCCCCGTGACCAGCGGCGGCATGGGCGGGCAGAACATGGGCGTGCCGTCGGGCCGCTTGCGTCCCGATCCGATCGGCGGGTTGCCCCAGCCCGAGGCGGCCCAGTCCTCGCCGGTCAGCACCAGCAGCACGCCGGGCGCGGATTGCGCCGCGCCGGTATCGATCGACCGGATCGCCGCGTGGGCGTGGGGAGAGCGCAGCACATAGCCGTAAGCCGTGTTCGGCAGCAGCACGTCGTCGACATAACGGCCGCCGCCGGAAAGCAGCCGCGGATCTTCCGAGCGCGGCACCGGCTGACCCAGCGCGTATTCCCCCATCGTTCGATTCTCCCCGTTGAAGTGACTTGGCCCGGTAAGTGTAATAGAAAATCGCAAGGAGACTAGGGATGGGCATGCGCATTTGCGTCTCGATGGCGGCCGCCGCGCTGCTGGCTGTACAGGTCGGCGCCGCCTCGGCCGGAACGCTGGAGACCGTCCGGAAACGCGGCGCGCTGGTCTGCGGCGTCTCGCAGGGGCTGCCGGGGTTCTCGTCGCCCGACAGGCTGGGCAACTGGTCCGGCATCGATGCGGATTTCTGCCGCGCGGTCGCGGCCGGCGTGCTCGGCGACGGAACCAAGGTGCGGTTCCGTCCGCTGTCGGGCAAGGAGCGCTTCACCGCGCTGCAGTCGGGCGAGATCGACATCCTGTCGCGCAATTCCACCTGGACGCAGACCCGCGACACGGCGCTCGGGCTCAATTTCATCGGCGTCGTCTATTACGACGGGCAGGGCTTCATGGTGCGGCGCAAGCTCCGCATCGAGTCCGCGCGCTCGCTCGACGGCGCCACCGTGTGCATGAACGCGGGCACGACGACCGAGCTCAACCTCGCGGATTATTTCCGCACCTATAATATGAAGTATACGCCGGTGCTGTTCGAAAAATCGGACGAGGCGCTGGGCGCCTATATCGCCGGACGCTGCGACGTCTACAGCAGCGACCAGTCCGGCCTCTATGCGCAGCGTCTGAAGATCAAGGACGCCGAACAGCACCTGGTGCTGCCGGAGATCATCTCCAAGGAGCCGCTCGGTCCGGCGGTGCGCCAGGGAGACGACGCCTGGTTCAACGTCGCGCGCTGGACGCTGTTCGCGCTGATCGGCGCGGAAGAGCTCGGCGTCACCAGCGACAACGTGGCGGTGCTGGCGAAGACCGCGCGCAATCCGGACATCCGCCGGCTGCTGGGAACGGAAGGCAAGGCTGGCGCCAATATGGGGCTCGACGCGCGATGGGCGGTGCGCATCGTCGAGACGGTCGGCAATTACGGCGAGCTGTTCAACCGCCATCTTGGCGCGAAGAGCCCTCTCGGGATCGAGCGCGGCCTGAACCGGCTGTGGACCCAGGGCGGGCTGCATTACGCGCCGCCGGTTCGCTGACCGCGTGCCGCGCCGGGGGAGGAGCACCGTCCGTCCGCGCGCCCTGCTCTGGCAGGCGCTCGTGCTCGCATCGGCGATCGCGCTGGCGGCGTGGCTGGTCTCCAACACGCTCGACAACCTCGCGCGGCGCGGCATCGCCTCGGGATTCGGCTTTCTCGACAGCGGCGCCGGGTTCGGCATCGCCATGAGCCTCGTCGAGTACAGCGAGGCCTCGACGTTCGGCCGCGCCTTCCTCGTCGGCCTGCTCAACACGCTGCTGGTCTCGGCCATCGGCATCGTCGCCGCGACCGTCCTCGGCTTCGCCATCGGCGTGGCGCGTGTGTCGTCCAACTGGCTTCTCGCGCGTCTCGCCGGCGCCTATGTCGAGACGCTGCGCAACATTCCCCTCCTGCTGCAGATCTTCTTCTGGTACTTCGCCGTGCTGCGCGCCCTGCCGGCGCCCGGGCGGAGCCTCGAGCTCGGCGGGGCGATCTTCCTCAACAACCGCGGGCTCTATTTGCCGTCGGGTGATTTCGGCACCGCCATCCCGACGGTCGTTGTCGGATGCGCGGCGCTGCTGGTGGCAGGACTTCTCATGCGCCGCCGTCCGGTCGCCTATGGCGGGGCAGGCGCCCTGATCGTCGTCCTGTTCGTGGCGGCGCTGACCGCCGATTGGCAGGCGCCGGAATTGCGCGGCTTCAATTTCACCGGCGGCCTCGTGGTGATGCCCGAGCTGGTCGCGCTGGCGGTGGCGCTCGCCAGCTACACCGCGGCCTTCATCGCGGAGGTGGTGCGCGCCGGCATCCAGGCCGTGCCGCGCGGCCAGGTGGAGGCGGCGCGCGCGCTGGCGCTGTCGCGGCGCGACGTAATGCGCCTGGTCGTGCTGCCGCAGGCGATGCGGCTCATCGTGCCGCCGCTGACCAACCAGTATCTCAACCTGACCAAGAACTCGTCGCTGGCGGCCGCCATCGCCTACCCCGATCTCGTGTCGGTCTTCGCCGGCACGGTGCTCAACATCACCGGCCAGGCGGTGGAGGTCATCGCGCTCACCATGGCGGTCTATCTCGCGATCAGCCTCGCCATCGCGGCGGCGATGAACCTTTACAACCGGTCCGTCGCGCCGAGGGGGGCCTGACGATGGCCGCGAACGCCGCCCGGTGGATGCGCCGCAACCTGTTCGCCACGCCCCTGCAGGGGCTGGCGACGCTCGCGCTCGCGGCCTGTCTGGGCGCGGCCGCCGCGCCGGTGCTCGACTGGGCCGTGCTCTCCGCCGACTGGTCGGGCGAACGCCGCACCGACTGCACCGGCGGCGGCGCGTGCTGGGTCTTCATCGGCGCGCGGCTGGGTCAGTTCGTCTACGGCTTCTATCCGGAGGCCGCGCGCTGGCGGGTCGACCTCGCGGCGGCGCTGGTCGTCGCGGCGGGGCTGGTCTTCGCCGTGCCCCGGCTGAGCCGGCGCGGCACGGTTTTCGGCGTCTGCCTCGTCGTCGCCATGGTCGCGGCCGGGGCGCTTCTCGCCGGCGGCGCGATCGGGCTTCCAGCGGTCTCGTCGCGCCAGTGGGGCGGGCTCATGCTGACCCTGGTGATCACCGTGGCCGGGCTCGCGGCCGCGTTTCCGCTCGGCGTTCTGCTGGCCCTCGGCCGCCGCTCCGACATGCCAGTGGTCCGGGCGCTGTGTGTCGCCTTCATCGAGCTGTGGCGCGGCGTGCCGCTTATCACCGTGCTGTTCATGGCCTCGGTCATGCTGCCGCTGTTCCTGCCGGAAGGGGCGGAGGTCGACAGGCTGCTGCGCGCCCTGATCGGCGTCTCCCTGTTCGCCGCCGCCTACATGGCGGAGGTGGTGCGCGGCGGTCTGCAGGCGGTGCCGCGCGGCCAGGCCGAGGCGGCGATGGCGCTCGGGCTCGGATACTGGCGGACCATGGCGTCCGTCATCCTGCCGCAGGCCCTGCGCCACGTGATCCCGGGGCTGATCAACACGGTGATCGGGCTGTTCAAGGACACCACGCTCGTGCTGGTCATCGGCATGTTCGATTTTCTCGGCGTCGTCCAGGTGGCCCTGACCGATCCCGAATGGCTCGGTTTCGCGCTCGAAGGCTACGTCTTCGCCGGACTGGTCTACTGGATCGTGTGTTTCGGCCTGTCGCGGCTGAGCCTCGCCATCGAGCGCCGCGGCGCGGGCGCGGCGCGGGGGAATTCGTTATGACGATGCCGGCGGTGGAAATGACGGATATCCACAAATGGTTCGGGTCGCACCATGCGCTGCGCGGCATCGGTCTGACCGTCGCGGCGGGCGAGCGCGTCGTCGTCTGCGGCCCGTCGGGATCGGGCAAGTCGACGCTGGTGCGCTGCATCAACGGGCTCGAGACGTTCGACGAGGGCCGGCTGTCGGTCAACGGCATCGAGCTTGCCGACGATCCGGCGACGTTGCGGCGCGTCCGCCGCTCCGTCGGGATGGTGTTCCAGCAGTTCAACCTGTTCCCGCATCTGACGGTTCTGGAGAATTTGTGCCTCGCGCCGGTGCGCGCCGGCGGCGTGGCGCGGCGAGAGGCGGAGGACCGCGCCCGGCGCTATCTCGAGCGCGTGCGCATCCCGGAACAGGCGGACAAGTACCCCGGCCAGCTGTCCGGCGGCCAGCAGCAGCGCGTCGCCATCGCCCGCGCGCTGTGCATGGAGCCCGCCATCATGCTGTTCGACGAGCCCACTTCCGCCCTCGATCCGGAGATGATCAAGGAGGTGCTGGATGTCATCGTCGAGCTGGCCGGCGACGGCAGGACCATGATCTGCGTCACCCACGAGATGGGGCTGGCCCGCGCGATGGCCGACCGCATCGTCTTCATGGACGAGGGCCGGATTGTGGAGGCCGCCGCTCCCGATGTATTTTTCACCGCGCCGTCGTCTTCGCGCGCGCGGCTGTTCCTGAGCCGCATCCTTCACCATTGAGAGCTTTCCGATGTACGACGCTCCGACTTTCACCACCCACCTCGAATGCAGCATGACCGGTGAGCGTTACGAGGCCGACACGCTGCAGGGGCTGTCGAAGGTCGGAAGGCCGCTGCTGGTGCGCTACGACATGGCGGCGATGAAGAAGGCGTTCGGCAAGGAGACGCTGGCCCGCCGCATGGAGGGCGGCTTCTGGCGCTACCGCGAGATGCTGCCGGTGCGAAATACCGGGAACGTGCTGTCGCTCGGCGAGGTCATGACACCGCTCGTTTCCGCCACGAACACCGCGAAGCGCCTCGGCTGCGGCGAGATCCTGGTGAAGGAAGAGGGGCGCCTGCCGACCGGCTCGTTCAAGGCGCGCGGGCTCGCGCTCGCGGTCTCCATGGCGAAGGAGCTCGGCGTCACCCGCATGGCGATGCCGACCAACGGCAATGCCGGCTCCGCCATGGCGGCCTACGCCTCGCGCGCCGGGATCGAGACCTTCGTCTTCTGTCCCGACGATACGCCGGAGGTCAACGTGCGCGAGATCGCGATCCAGGGCGCGCACACCTTCCTGGTCAACGGGCTGATCAACGATTGCGGCCGCATCGTCGGCGAGGGCGCCGACGCGATGGGCTGGTTCGACTGCTCGACGCTCAAGGAGCCCTACCGTATCGAGGGCAAGAAGACGATGGGAATCGAGCTCGCCGAGCAGCTCGGCTGGGAACTGCCCGACGTGATCCTGTATCCCACCGGCGGCGGCACCGGGCTGATCGGCATGTGGAAGGCGTTCCAGGAGCTCGAGGCCATCGGCTTCATCGGGTCCGGACGCCCCCGCATGGTCGCGGTGCAGGCCGAAGGTTGTGCCCCCATGGTCAAAGCCTGGGAGGCGGGGGAGGAGCATGCCCCGCTATGGCGCGACGCACATACCTACGCCGCGGGTATTCGCGTTCCGGTTGCGGTCGGCGATTTCCTGATCCTGCGCGCGGTGCGCGAAAGCGGCGGCTTCGCCATCGCGGTCGGCGACGACGATATCCGCGACGCGCTGGCCGAGATGGCGCGCGAGGAGGGGCTGCTGCTGTGCCCGGAAGGGGCGGCGACCTACGCGGCGTTCCGCGCCGCGCTGGCCGACGGGCGGATCGCGAAGGACGAGCGCTGCGTCCTGTTCAACTGCGCGACCGGTCTCAAATACCCCATGCCGCCGGCCGGCCGGACGGTCGATGTCACCCGTCCGATCGATTACCGGAGTATTGGAGCGGACGGGTGAACAAATAGGCTTTGCCGTCCGCGAGTCGCCTGGAATAGAGCTCAAATAAATAAGGTAAGGATCGGGCCCCGGC
>Ga0326597_10008835_pt1 | contig 13544 bp, 7 predicted proteins | sample RVTome_12_FD_203789 | JGI IMG/M metagenome (GOLD analysis project Ga0326597, IMG submission 203789) | Soil microbial communities from uranium-contaminated site in the Upper Colorado River Basin, Wyoming, United States - RVT100D185 | ecosystem: Environmental > Terrestrial > Soil > Contaminated >... | reverse complement strand
GTTCGCCGGCGAGCGGAAGCGGCAGCGGCCGGAAGCGGATCCGGGTGAACGGCGTCCCGCGCCGGGCGGGCGGCCTCGTGGGTCTCCTGCGGACGGTCGTGTTCGCCCCGGAGGAGATGCTCCTCGTGGCCGGGCCACCGGGCCTCCGGCGCTCGGCGCTCGACCTGCTCGCCGGGCAGCGCTCGGCCGCGTACCTCCGCGACCTGGCCACTTACGGCCGGATCCTCCAGCAGCGCAACGGTCTCCTCCGGTCGATCCGCGAGGAGACGGCGGCGCGAGCCGACCTCCGCTACTGGGACGGGCCGCTCCTCGACGCCGGCGGGGCGATCGTGTCCGAGCGCCTCCGCCTCCTCGAGGCGCTCGCCGAGCCACTCGCGCTCGCCCATGCCGAGATCGCGCCGGACGAGATGCCCGCCGGCCGGCTCGGCCTGCGGTACGAGACGAACGCCCCGCGTCTGCCGGGCGAATCTCCACGCGACGCGCTCGCGCGAAGGCTCGAGGAGACCGCGGAGAAGGAGGTCTGGAACGGCACGACCCTCGTCGGGCCGCACCGCGACGACCTCGTGTTCGAGCTGGGCGGGCGAGACCTCGCGGGCTTTGCATCGCGCGGCCAGCAACGGACGGCGATCCTCGCCTTCAAGCTGGCAGAGCTTGACCTCCTGACGGTGCTCGACGGCCGGCCGCCACTTCTCCTGCTCGACGACGTCTTCTCGGAGCTCGACCCCGCACGACGCAGTCACCTCGTGCGGCGGATCGCGGACCTGCCCCAGGCGTTCGTTACGACGACGACGCTCGACGACCTCGACCCCGCGCTCCGGGCGGCTGCGACGAGCTGGGAGGTCGTCCCGGCACCGGGCGGCGCGCGACTCGCGGGGCCCTCCGTCGCGGCGGCGACCGGGCGATGACCGGCCGGCGCCGGCCGATGCAGCGGATCGGCGAGCTGATCCCGGAGGCCGCCCGGCACCTGGGCCTCGAGGACGAGCTCCGCCTCGCACGGGCGATCACGACGTTCAGCGCGATCGTCGCCGAGCGCGCACCGGCCGCCTCCGGGGCGTGCCGACTGATCCGGCTCGACGGCTTTGCGCTCCTCGTCGAGGCCGACGCGCCGATCGTCGCCCAGGAGCTCCGGCTCCGGAGCCCCGAGTTGCTCGACGCGCTCGCCGCGGCCCCCGGCGGCCTCCGTGCCCGTGAGCTTCGGCTGCGCGTCCGCCGAGAAAGGCCGGCCGTATAATCGGCCCACCTGCCAGCCATCTCGGGACGAGCATCGACCGATCGGACCCGGGATCGATCCCGCTCGCATAACCAGAGGCCCCATGGCCGTCAGGCTCCAGCTGAAGCTCGGCGCGGTCGCCGAGCAGGACCGCCTCCCGGACTCGCCGGACACGGTCGTCGTGGTCGAGCCGAGCGTCGGCTCCGTGGCGCGCTCGAAGGGCCACCTCTACCTGCTCGTCACCTCGCGCAAGGCGGGCAATCGCGGGCGGGACGCGACGCGACTCGCCGCCGAGACGATCCGCAACGAGTACTACTACGACGAATCGGCTGGGATCCGGGTCTGTCTCGAGAAGGCGATCGGTGCCGCGAACAAGCGGCTCGCCCACCAGCGCGACCGCCTGGGCCTCGGCGCGGTCGACGGCACCGGCCCGATCGGCGTCGCGGTCGCCGTCGTCCGCGGCAACGAGCTGTACGTCGCGACGGTCGGACCGGCCGAGGCCTACCTGATCCGCCAGGCTCGGCTGTCGACGCTGCCGGACCCCCACCGGGAGCGCGGCCTGCCGGCCTCCGACCTGGAGCCGGACGTCTGGCGCGGCGAGATCGCCGTCGGCGACTCCCTCGTGCTGATCTCCCCGAACGTCATGGCCCGCCTCGGACCGGACGAGCTGAAGGACGCAATGGTCACGCTCCATCCCCAGTCGGCCATGGAGCATCTTCACCACCGGTTCGCGGCCGCCGACGGCAGCGGCAGCGACGGCGCGATCGCGTTCGAGGCGACCGAGGTCACGACGACCCATAAGCGCCGCGCGCTCGTGCCGGTCAAGGCGGCGGAGCCCCTGGCCGGCGCCCCCGATGGCTCGCCGATCCCGCTCGCGGACCCGGTCGTCGACGGCGTGGCCGCCGTTCAGGCCGGCGCCCGCCAGGCGCGGACGGCCGCCGGCAACGCCTTCGAACAGCTCGTCGTCCGGCTGCAGGACTTCCTTCCGCACCGCAGCACCGCCTTCCGGCGGGTGACGCCGGCCAGCGCCCGGCGCGAGACCCAACGCCGGGCTGCCGTCGCGATCCTCGCCTTCATCGTCGTCGCGGTGGGGCTCGGAATGGCGGTCTACGTCACGGGCGGGCCCGCCCAGCGCGATCCGGGGTCCTCGGTCAGCGCAGGCCAGGAGTCACTCCAGGCAGCACGGGCGAACCTCAACCGCGTCGTGGGGCCGGGCGTGGACCTCGTGCAGGATAACGCCACGCTCGCCCTGCAGCTCCTCAACGAAGCGTGGGCGGAGCTGGACAAGGCGGAGCAGGCGAACATCCCGGCGTCGGTCATCCGGCCTGTCCGCCAGGGCGTCACCGAGCAGCTCGATCGCTATTACAAGGTCGTCGAGGTCAACGACGAGGTCCTGTTCTCCTTCGACCCGGCCGCGAACCCGCCGATCGACCTCGCGGCGCTGACCCTGGGTCCGGACGGCGCCCCGTACGTCCTCGACCGGACGACGACCGCGGTCTTCCGGCTCAACCTCCAGGAAGCGCAGGCGAACATCGTGGTCCGGGCGGGGACCGAGGCCGCGGGCGCCGTTGCCGCCGCTCCCACCCACCTGACGACCGGCGGCCCGGACGTCCTCATTCTCGATGCGGGGAACATCCTGTGGCGCTGGCGGCCGGCGGCCGAGGCCGGCAAGGGCAAGCTCGAGCGCGTGGGATTCAAGAAGGGCGCCGCGGACTGGGGCGACGACGTGATCGCGATCGGGACGTACATCCGCCTGCCCGAAGCGGGGCTCTACAACTTCTACGTCATCGATCCGTCGGAGAAGCAGATCCTCGGCTATTCGCCGGCCAAGGACGGGAGCGGCTTCCCGGCCCGGCCGTCCGGCCGGCTCGCGACGCCCCGCCCGGTCGACCTCATGACGAGCCTGTACATCGACGGCGACATCTTCGTGACCGAGGACGGCAAGATGGTCCGCTTCGTCCCCGGGAGCAGCGAGGGCTGGGCGGCTGTCGATCCCGGCGACACGCTCCTCCGCCAGCCCCCGGAGTACACGTACATCACGTCCGGCTCCGACCGGCGCCAGGGTCTGCTCTACGGGTACGACCGGGCCAACGCGCGGATCGTTGCGGTCGACAAGGCTGACGGCTCGTTCCGCGAGCAATACCGGCTGCCGGCCGGCAACGCCGGCTGGGAGGACCTGCGGGCGATGTACGTCGTCGACGGCGCCGAAGACGTCCCCCCGATGCTGTTCTGGATCTCCAGCGACGTCCTCCACCGATCGGTGCTCGCCCCGCTCCCGGACGACGCCGCGTCGCCGGCGCCCGGGCCCGACGGGTCGGGCGAGCCGTCCGCGTCGGCCGCGGCGTCGCCGCCGGCCGGCGCTCCGTGATCCCGCTCCGGGACGCGAACCCCACTCGCCGCGCGCCGCTCGTCACGCTGATCCTCATCGCCGCCTGCTTCATCGCGTTCGCCTGGGAGCTGGGCGTCCTCGCGAGCTCCGGCGAGTCCGGGCTCAACCGGTTCCTCACGGAGCATGGCGCGGTGCCCGCCGACGTCAGCCGGGGGCTGGGGAGTCGCCAGCTCGCCTCCGACGCATCCCTCGGCGTCCTGACCAGCCTGTTCCTCCACGGCGGCTGGCTCCACCTCCTGGGGAACATGCTGTTCCTGTGGATCTTCGGGAACAACGTCGAGGACCGCCTGGGCCGCCCCGCGTTCCTCGTCTTCTATCTCGTCGGCGGAATCGCCGCGGCCCTGACCCAGGTGGCGATCGATCCGACCTCGACCGTGCCGGTGATCGGGGCGTCCGGAGCGATCGCGGCGACGCTCGGTGCATACGTCGTCCTGTACCCGCGGGCCCGGATCCTGTCGCTCGTATTTCTCGGCTTCTTCTACCAGCTGATCGAGGTGCCGGCGCTCCTCGTGCTCGGCTTCTGGTTCGTCCTCCAGCTGATCGACGGGATCGCGTCGCTCGGGCTCTCGAGCGCGACCGAGGGCGGCGTCGCCTTCTTCGCCCATATCGGCGGCTTCGTCGTCGGCCTGCTCGTCGCTCTCGCGATCCGGGCCCGGCGGCCGGGGCCGCCCCGGCCGCTGCGCCAGGCGACCGTGGGATAATCTGGCCATGGCGGCCGACGGCCTCGTCGAGATGGTGGTGGAGAGCGTGCGCGTACACATGCTGTCGAGCCGCCACGTCGTCATCCTCAAGGAGACGGACCGCGAGCGCTACCTTCCGATCTGGATCGGCCCGTGGGAGGCGAGCGCGATCGCGATGAAGCTCCAGGGCCTCACCCCGGAGCGGCCGCTCACCCACGACCTGTTCGCGGCCACGCTCGAGGAGCTGGGTATCCGGATCGACCGGGTCGTGATCTCCACGCTGGCCGAGGAGACATATCATGCCCGGCTCTTCCTCGAGCAGGACGGGAAGACGGTGGAGGTCGACTCGCGGCCGTCGGACGCGCTCGCCCTCGCCGTCCGGTCCGGCGTCCGGATCTTCGCCGCGGAAGCGGTCCTCGACCAGGCGGGCCTCGGGGCCGACAGCGGCATCGAGGAGGGCGAGGAGGGCGAGGAGGGCGCCGGCGCGGCGCTCGAATCGACCGGCGAAAAGATCGTCGACCCGCGCCTCGACGTCTTCCGCGACTTCGTCAACTCGCTCGACGTCGACCTCGGCGGGGGCGGCGGGGGCGAGCGGCGCGAGGGGCCGCGCGGCCAGACCTGACTCGTCCGCAACCGCTCCGAGAGGCCCGCGTCAGTCGCGCTCGAGAATCGGCTCGCCCCGCATGAGCGCCCGGCGGCGGGCCGCCCAGAGGCGGAGCCGGAGCGCCCAGAAGTCCCGGACCGCCCTCAGCACGACCGACGGCCGGGCCCCGCTCGCCGATCCCGCCGTGCGCGGATAGTGGGGCACGCCCACCTCGACCACGGTCCGCCCTGACTCGCGCAGCTTGATCAGCAGCTCGGCCGAGAAGAACGCCCCGCCGGACGCGACCCGGAGGCCGGCGAGCGCGTCGCGCCGAAAGAGCTTGCAGGCGCAGTCGACGTCGCGGACGCGGAGCCCAAAGAAGATCCCGTTCGCCAGCCGGTAGAGGCGCGCATAGACGGTCCGGACGAGCGGATCCGCGCGCCGGATCCGGTACCCGACGACGACGTCCGGCCGGTCCCCCTCGGCGAGCCGAGCCGTCAGCCGCGCGAGGTCCGCGACCCGGAACTGGCGGTCGCCGTCGGTGAAGGCCACGAGCTCGTGGCGCGCGGCGCGGAGGCCCGACCGGAGCGCCGCACCGTAGCCGAGGTTGGTGGGGTGGTGGACGGCCCGGACGACCCCCGGGTGGGCCTCCGCGAGAGCGTCGGCGATCGACGGAGTCGCGTCCCGGGACCCGTCGTCGACGATCACCACTTCCCACGTGCCGGCGATGCCGGGGAGAGCCTCCATCGCCTCCTCCACCAGCGGCCGGAGGTTCGCCTCTTCGTTGTGGGCCGGGAAGAAGTACGACAGGGTCGGGACGACGGACGGATCCGGCGGTTGCGGGCGACGTCCCCGGGGGCCGGTCAAGGCAGCGCCCCGGTCCTAGCGATCGCTCGCGGCAGGACCCGGATCAGCGTGCCGTCCGCCGGCCCGACCCGTTCCAGCTCGTAGCGATCCGCCAGCGCCTCGATCTCCCTGCTGTCGGCGCGAATCACGTATGCCGGGCGGCCCTGGGCGAGGGCGGTCTCGACCACGTCAGTCACCTCTCCGAGGTGCCCGTCGAGGCGCGTCCGATCGTCGACGATCCGGATGTCCGGCCGCCGACCCTCGACATGCTGTGCATACCATAGCGACGTCGAGTAGCTCCACCAGCTCACGACGACGGCGTTCGGTTCCATCGCGCCGAGAGTCGCGGCCAGCCAGCGCTGGGCCGCGACGTCCCCGCTCTTGTCGACCTGTCGGGCCCGCATGGGCAGGTCGACCGCGGTTTGCAGGAGGAGCACCGCCGCGAGGAGCACCGCCCCGATCGCGGGCAGGCTCACCCGACCGGTCAGGCCGTCGCGCCCCTCCCGGCGGGGCGCCCAGCGCCGCGCCAGCGCCCGACCCCCATCGACCACGGCCGCTGCGAGGATCGCCAGCCAGGTCCAGGCGATGAACGTCGGCCCGAGGTAGTAGCGGGTGATGTCCGCGTTGATGTATGAGGCGGCAAAGTAGACGGTGGCGAACAGCGACAGGCCGCTCAGCACCGCGTACGGACGCTCCCGGATCACGGTTGCAACGAAGCCGAACAGAATGAGCGCGGAGAGCCAGCCGAACTCCGTCACCGTCCGGTTCACGAGCACGCCGAACTTCCCGCCGAGATCGGCGAAGGGATCGACGATCGCGCCCCGGAACTGCTCCGCGAGCGTGACGTACCAGAACCCGTCCCAGGTGTTCGGCGTGCCGTAGACCAGCGGTGCGCGGAACGGGCCAGCCCGGAGCGGCAGCTCGAGGTAGATGAGGGCGGTCGTCGCGCCCACCGTGAGCAGGCAGGCGGCCACGAAGCGGTACCGGCGAAGCATGGCCGGATCGACCGTCAGGACGTACACGGCGATCGCGGGGGCGAGCAGCAACGTCAGCGAGTGGTTCGCGACGGAGACTCCGAAGACGACCGACGCCACGAGCAACAACCGGTCGCCCCCTCCGGCCGCCCGCTCGCGCTGCCAGGTCACGAGCAACAGGAACAGGACCGCCAGGAACAGGAGGTGAAGCGTGTGCCCTTCGGCGTGGGTGGCGAGTCGCCAGGCGAGGGGCGTCGTGGCGAGACCGAGCCCGGCCGCGATCCCGAGGACCGTCCGGCCGGTCAGGCGCCGGACGAGCACGACCGTGACGCCCGCCGCGCTCGCCACGCAGAGCGCCGAGAACAGGTTCATCCGGAACGCCGGATCGCCGAACGGCGACAGGACGACCGAGGCCAGCCAGCCGAGGATCGCGTACGTCGGATAGCCGGGCGAATGGCCGGTGCCCATGACCGGCCCGAGCGTCTGGAACTCGGCCGTGTCCCAGAATCCCACGCCGGGCATGAGCGTGGGGCGAATCACGGTGATCGCCACGACAACGACCGCGAACGGAGCGAAGCGCCGGGCGATGATCGTCATACGAGAGTGTTCATCCAAAGTGTGGGCCGGGGGATCGGGGGGGGGGGGGGGGGCGCCGAGGGCCTGCGTCATCGGCCCGCCGGAGGGTCCGGCGGGCGACCCTGTGCTAACCTGCGCTCCACCTCAAACGCTCGTGCAGGAGGTCGATCTGACTCGGTGACAGGCCCCGAAACGGGTAAGCCCGGGCGGGGCTTGGAAGCGCCGACGCGGACGACCAGCAAGCGGAACGCCGCCAGCGCGATCCTCATCGTCCTCGCGCTCGGGCTTGCCTTCCGCCTCATTCTCGCACAGGTCCTGCCCGGGTCCGGATTCAAGGTCGACCTGGACGCGTTCCGATACTGGGCGGACAACCTCGCAAAAGAGGGGTTGTTCGGCTTCTACGAGCGCGACTTCTTCCACGATTACACGCCCGGATACATGTACTTCCTGGCGCTCGTGGGCCACCTCGAGGGGCTCCTCCGGGCCGTCAGGGACCTCCTCGCCGGCGTGCCGCTCCTCGGCTGGCTCGCCGACGTCCCGCCGCTGTCGATGGCCGGGACGGCGGATCGAGGAACGGACCTGATCAAGCTTCCGGCGATCGTCGCGGACCTGGTCCTCGGCTGGCTCACGTGGTCGATGGCCCGCGAGCTGGGAGCCGGCCGCCGGGCGGCCGTCGCCGCCGGCGCGATCGTCGTGTTCAACCCGATCACCTGGTTCGACAGCGTCGTCTGGGGCCAGGTCGACTCGATCGGCCTGGTCTTCCTGCTCCTCGGCGTGCGGGAGCTGTGGCGGGACCGCCCGGAGCGCGCGGCCGCCTTTACGGTCATCGCGGCGATCATCAAGCCACAGCTCGGGATCCTCATTCCGGTGGTCGCCGCCGTGACTATCCGGCGGGCGCTGTTCCCCACCGGCGCCCATGGGGTCGAGTCGCCGCCCGGGGAGCCCGGCGGGCCGGACCAGGGCGGAACAACGACCGCCTGGGAGCGGCGGACGCGCGGCCCGGTCCGGATCTTCGCGACCGGGCTGGCCGGGCTGATCACGGCCGTCGTCGTGTCAGCCCCGTTCGGGCTGTCGATCGTCGACCTCGCGGCCCAGGTGGCCTCGGCCGCCGGCGGCTATCCGTACCTGACGGTCAACGCGTACAACCCGTGGGCGCTCCTCGAGTTGAACGGAAGCGGTCTCGCGGCCACCGGTCGGTGGGTCTGCGATGTCGTCGTCGCCCATACCGCCGGGGGGACGGAGTGCACGGAGGCGCTCATGTTCGGCCCGCTGCCGGCGCTGGCAGTCGGAACCGTGCTCCTGCTGGCGGCGATCGGGGCGATCAGCGTGGCGATCGCGCGGCGGCCGGACCGGCTGACGATCCTCGTCGGCGTGGCGGTCCTCGCGCTCGCCTTCTTCGTGGTACCCACCCGCGTCCACGAGCGCTATCTCTTCCCCCTCTACGCGGTCGCGGCGATTCTGGCCGCGGTGTCGTCGCGCTGGCTGATCGCCTACGTCCTCGTGGGCCTCGCGACGTTCGCGAACATGTACGTAGTTCTGACGACGATCTACCCGACCAATCCCGGCATCGCCGACTGGCTCGGGATCGGCGAGCAGATCAAGTCCGCCGGGTGGGTCCGGATCCTCGCCGTCGTCCCGCTGCTCGGCCTCGTGTGGGCGGCGATCCAGCTGCGCGAACCCGCGATCGCCCGGCTCCGCGGCGAGATCGACCGGACCGCTCTCGCGGAAAGCCGGCGCGCTCCCCGGGCCCGCCCGCGCGGTGACATGGCCCACGAGATCGGACGGCGGTTGGTGCCGGCCCGGGCCGCCCCGGCCGCTCTGGTGTCCGCGGCGGCGACTGCGAAGGAGACGGCCACGGAGGCGGCCACGGAGGCGGCCACGGCATACGAGGTCCCCGAATGGCGCGAGCGCCCGTCCTTCATCGAGGCCGGCCCGCTGCGTTGGTACCGGAGCCGCCTCAACGACCGGCCGGTGCGGCCCGACCGGACGGCGCTCCTCGGCCGGGAGGGCGGTGGCCGGCTGGACCGCCTCGACCTGTGGATCGTCGTCGTGCTGGTCCTCGCCGCGCTGACGCTCCGCGTGTGGCGGCTGGCGGAGCCGTACCGGATGCACTTCGACGAGGTCTACCACGCCCGCACCGCGACCGAGTTCCTCCAGTTCTGGCGGTACGGGCTGGAGCACGACATCTACGAATGGACCCACCCGCACCTGGCGAAGTACGCGATTGCCGGGGGCATCGTCGCGTGGGGCGGCGACCGCCTCGGCGCGACGAAAGAGCTGGGCGTCCCGGTCCGGGCGGCCGCCGTCGAGCAGCGCTGGCTCGACTCACTCGACCCGGGCCGGCGGTCCGGGGACCGGCTCCACGTGGCCACGGGGTCGGATGTCCGGAGCTACGACCTTCGGACCCGTCAGCTCGAGGCGGTGGTGCACGTCGACGGGGCAGCGGCGCTCACGGTCAACCCGGCCGATCACCTCCTGTACGTGGGCACCGACGCCGGGGACGTGCTGACGATCGCCCTCCAGGAACTCGACGCCGCGCGGGGCGAGCCCGAGACGGGGCCCTCCAGCGCGACGGCGTCGATCATCACCCGGCTCGACGGCGGCGTGACCCGGATCCACGTGACGGACGACGGCAGCGGGCTCCTCGCGGCCGTCGCGACGGGCGACGTCGTGATGCTCGATCCCTTCGACGGGCGCGAGCTGGGGCGGGTCGGCCTCGACACGGTCGCGGGCTTCGCCGACGCCGGGACCGTCTCGGCGCTCGTCGCCCGGCCGGCGGAGGTCGCCGATCCGGCCACCGTCGCGGCAACGCTCGCCGACATCATCGACGGGGACGCGGCCGCGCTCCAGGCTCGGCTCGAGCAGGACGCCGAGGAGGTCGTTCTGACGAGCGTCGACGCCACGGGCGACGCGCGGACCGAGGTCGACGAGGCAATCGCGGACGGCCGGCTGGCCGGCCTGTCCGTCCAGAGCGTGGCGCGCGTCGCGGTGGCCCATGCCGGCGGCATCGCCCTCGTCGCGGCGGGAGGAGGCGAGATCGTCCAGTCGCTCAGCCTTCCGGGCGGCGCCCAGGGCGTCGCCCTCGTGTCCGTCGACGACCCGCGGCTGTACGTGACGACCGCCGACCCGGGTGGCCCGGCCTACGCGACCATCACCGTCGGGGGGACCTCCGCGCCGGACGACGCGGTCATGAACCGGACCAATCCGCTGCCCGGGGCCGGCAGCTGGGTCGGGTTCGACGAGGCGACCGACCAGGTGCACGTGCTCGGCGCACCGCCGGCCGGCCGACCAGGGGACCAGGTCGCCACCATCTACGTCATCGAGCCCCACGCGAACGCGGTCTACGCGGACGCGGCACTCCCGTTCGCGCCCACGGCCCTGGCGATCGACGCGAACGAGGCATTCCTGTCGTCCGATCGCGAGCAGCTCCTCGCCATCGGTGCCGACGGCACGACGGCCGCGGTTGACGCCGGGTCGCACGCCTTCGCGTGGCGGCTGCCAGGCGTGCTGGCGGGCGTCGCGATGGCGGCCCTTCTCTACCTCCTCACCCGGATCCTCTTCCGGCGGCGCGCGGTCGCGGTGCTCGTGGCCTGCCTGACCGTGCTCGACGGGATGTTCTTCGTCCAGTCCCGGATCGCGATGAACGACGCGTATGTCGGCCTGTTCGTCCTCGCGGCCTACACGTTGTTCGCGGCCCTGTGGACCGGCGCCTGGCGATGGCGCGGCGCGTTCTGGGTCGGGATGCCCGCGATTGGGGTACTGCTGGGCCTGGCCCTCGCGTCGAAATGGGTGGCGGCCTACGCGATCGGCGCGCTCGGGATCCTCATCCTCGCCCGGAGCGCCCTCGGGCGGGTCGTGCTGCTCGCCGGGCTGATCGTCGTCACGACCGCGCTCGGGTACCTCGCGATCTCCGTCCCGCTCAACACCCCGCCGGAGGCGGGCTGGCAGATCGCCCTGCCCGGCTTCGAGTTCGTCCTCCAGGGCAACCTCACGTTCATGCTGATCATGGTCTTCCTCACCCTGACCGCGGCGACGGTGATCGTCCTCCATCCGATCGCCTGGTCCCTCGACGAGTTGCGCTTCGCGATCGGCGCCCCCGCCGTCGCGGGAGGCGCGATTGCCCTGCTCGCCCTGGCCGGCGGGCAGATGGACCGGGTCTACGCGCTTGGCCCGATCGAGGCCACTCCGCTCCACCTGGCGTTCGGGCTGGCCTTCCTGTCACTCCTCGTCGCCGGGGCGTTCTGGCTCGCCGGCAGGGCGGGATTTGGACCGCTCGCCCCGCCCCCGGGCCCGGGCGATCCCGTTCGGCTGCTCGAGCCACCGGCTCCGCCCGCCGAGGGCTGGCTCCGCCCCGGCTGGTCGGTCGGCCTGCCGGTCGGCTGGATGATCGTCTCGCTGATCGTCATCCCCGTCGCGGTCTACGTCGCGTCGTACGTGCCGTGGGCGCTCCTCGACGGCCATCAGCTCGTGATGGGCTGGCCGGCAGGGCACACCGGACAGACGCTCCTCGACCTGACCGGGGGGATGTACCGCTACCACAACGAGCTGACCGACGCGCACGCCGCCTCGTCGCCGTGGTGGGCCTGGCCGTTCGATCTCAAGCCGGTTTGGTTCTACCAGGAGTCGTTCGCCGGCGGGACGTCCGCCGCGATCTACGACGCGGGCAACCTCGCGATCTGGTGGATGGGCGTGCCCGCGATGGCGTTCTGCGCCTGGCAGGCGTTCAAGCGCCGGAGCCTCGCCCTCGCGCTCGTCACGATCGGCTTCGCCAGCCAGTGGATCCCGTGGGCGCGGATCGACCGGGCGGCGTTCCAGTACCACTACTACACGAGCCTGCCGTTCGTCGTCATGGCCCTCGCCTACTTCATCGCCGAGCTGTGGCACGGCGCGTCGCGCCGAACCTGGCTCATGGCGCGCCTTGCGGCCGCCGCGGCGATCGTCGGCCCGGCCGCCCTCTGGCTGTTCCACCGGCCGCTGTGCGCCTACGTCCGGGTCGACGCGGTGAATCCGAACGGGGGGGCCTGCCCCACGTTCATCCCGGAGTTCGTCCTGACCTGGCGGACCCTCGCCCTCGCGATCGTCGTGGGCCTGGCGGTGTTCTTCCTCGTCCGCCGGTTCGTCGCGCTGGACCGGCCGGACCCCGACGCGCCTCCGGGTCGCTCCGCGGTCACGCTGCTCCCGATGGGGATCGGCGCGGGCGTGGCGCTCGTCGCGCTGTTGCTCGTCCCGCGTCTCGTGCCGGAGCTCCCGGCACTCAGCGGCAATCAGATCTCCGTCGAGCCGATCGCGGTGATCGTGGGACTGCCGTTGCTCGCCCTGGCGGCGGTCGTGGCGACGGCCCGCGATGCCCGCCGGTTCGTCGTGGGGCTGGTCGCCGCGTTCGTCGCGGTGTTCGTCATCTTCTACCCGAACATCTCCGGCCTGCCCCTGCCGGCCGCCGTGTTCAACGCCTACCAGGGCCTCCTGCCGACCTACCTCTACCCGTTCCAGTTCCCGGTCAGCATCGTCGACCGGAACGTGGCCCCTCCCAGCCTGTTCGCGGCGGGTCCGGCGATCCTCCTCGTGGCGCTCGCCGTGACCTCCGCGATCGTCGCCTACAGCGCCTGGATCTGGCGGATCGCGCTGGCCGAACGGCGGCTCGAGGAAGGCGCCGACGAGTCGGACGCGGGCACGGCGTACGCCGGCGGGGGCTGACCGGCGCGCCGGCGCCGGCCGCCGTCAGGCGACGGGCTGAGCGACCCTCGGCGACGGCGGGACCTCCGCCCGGAAGCCCTTCGGCAGCTGGCCCTGGACGGCGAGCCGGCGGATGACGAAGCCGTAGTAGTCGTCGACCTTGGCCGTCACCCGCTCCCAGCTGAAGTCGTCGGCTCGCTCCCGTCCATTCCGGCCCATCTCCGCGCGCAGGTCATCGTCGGCGAGCAGCTGGCCGATCGCCGACGCGAGCGCCTTCGGCTTGCGGGGCGGCACGAGCAAGCCCTCGCGGCCGCGCCGGACGACACCCTTGTAACCGTGGATGTCGCTGCACACGATCGGCGTGCCCGCCGCCATCGCCTCGAGCAGGACGATCCCGAACGACTCGCGGCCGGTCGCCGGCGACGCGTACACGTCCGCGGTCTTGAACAGCTGGGCCTTCTCGTCGTCCGAGACGCGGCCGAGGAATTCGACGCCCTGGAGGCGGCGGGTCAGGACGTAGCGCCGGGCCTCCCGTTCCTGGGGCCCCGAGCCGACGATGAGCAACCGGCAATCGCAGCCGGTCTTGCGCAGGATCCGAAACGCCTTGAGGAGC
>Ga0326597_10008834_pt1 | contig 13544 bp, 15 predicted proteins | sample RVTome_12_FD_203789 | JGI IMG/M metagenome (GOLD analysis project Ga0326597, IMG submission 203789) | Soil microbial communities from uranium-contaminated site in the Upper Colorado River Basin, Wyoming, United States - RVT100D185 | ecosystem: Environmental > Terrestrial > Soil > Contaminated >... | reverse complement strand
CGCGTGGTGGTGCCGATGATCGGATCGCCGCCGATGCCGACGAACGCGGATTCGCCGTAGCCGGCCTGGACGATGTTGAGACACAAAAGCACGCCCAGGCTGCCGCTGCGCGAAATCACGCCGATCGAGCCCTGCTTGAAAATGCGCTCGTTGAAGACGGGCATGAAACCGGCGAAGCATTTGCCGGGCGTAACGGCGCCGGCAGTGTTGGGGCCGAGGATGCGCGCGCCGCGTTCCTTCGCCGCGGCCATGAAGTACATCACGTCCTGCACCGGGATGTGCTCGGTCAGCACGACCAAGCCCGTCGCGCCGGCCTCGATCGCGTCCATGGCGGCTGCCTTGACCATCAGGGGCGGGATAAAGAGGACGGCGACATCGAAGGCGGCGCCTTGCATCGCGTCGCTGGCGGTGGCGAAGACCGGCACACCACAATGCATGGTACCCGCTTTATTCGGATTGGTGCCGCCGACGACCTTGGTGCCGTAGGCCTGCATGCGTTCGGTCCAGAACGTGCCCTGCTTGCCGGTGATTCCCATCACCAGCACGCGATCGGTGCCGCGGAGGATCATTTCGCCGACTCAACCGCCGCTTTGCTCGCGTCGTCCATGGTCGCGAGCGGCGTGACGCCCAGGCGATCCTTCAACAGCTTGATCGCTTCCTCGTCGCCGGTGCCATGCACCGAAAAGAAGATCGGCAGTTTGGGTTGCAAGGCCTCGATCGCCTCGATGACGCCTTGGGTCATCACGTCGGTGCGCGCGAAAGCGCCGCAGAAGTTGATGACCAGGCTCTTGATGCCGGGGTTCGACAGCAGCAGTTCGAGCGCGGGCCTGGCCTGGGTGTAGGATTCGCCGCCGATCTCGAGAAAGTTTGCGGGGCGGCCGCCGTGGTGGCGGATGACGTCCATGGTCGTCATGGTCAGCCCGGCGCCGTTGGCGAGCACGCCGACGTCGCCTTCGAGGTCGATATACTTGAGCCCGGCGGCCTTGGCTCTGGCCTCGAGGCCGGTCAGTGTCTCGGGTGTGCCCGCGCGCGCGACGTCGGCCTGGCGGACGATGCCGGAATCGTCCATCACGAACTTGCAATCGAGCGCGACGACACGGCCGTCCCTGGCGACGATCAGCGGATTGATTTCCACCAGCTCGGCGTCGAAAGCGGCGTAGACGTCGTAGAGCCTGGCGAGCGCGTCCGCGATCCTGGCTTCGGCAGCACCGAGCGCCAGGCCTTGAATCAGCGTCTTGGCATCCGCATGGGAAAAGCCGCGGCGAATATCGACGGGCCGGAGGCGGAGCTTGTCGGGTGCGGTCGCTGCCACCTCCTCGATATCCATTCCGCCCTCGGTCGAAAACATGACGAGCGGGCATTTGCTCGACGGATCGTTGAGCACCGCGGCATAAAGCTCGCGTTCGATCGGCATCTGCTCCTCGACCAGCACTTTCTCGACCTTGTGGCCGGCGATCTCCATGCCGATGATGGCCTTGGCATGGGTCCAGGCTTCGTCAGGTGTCGTGGCCAGCTTGATGCCGCCCGCCTTGCCGCGCTTGCCGGCCGGAACCTGGGCCTTGACGACGGCGGGGCCGATCCGCGCTGCGACCGCAGCGGCTTCGTCGGGCGTTTTCGCCAGTCCGCCCTCGGGAATGGCAATGCCTTTGCTCGCCAGGAGCGGCTTGGCCGCGTGTTCCTCGAAATTCATGAGCTTTGCCCTTTTACTTCCCGTATTTCTTCCAGAACGCCCCGAACAGGTCTTCTTCCGAGGGCTTGTTCTCGGGGATCGTGGTGACAATGCGAGTGATGTTCATGAAGTGCCGGTAGTTGAGGTTGTCGGAGAAGCCGTTGCCGCCCCACGTGCCGCAGCCCATCGACAGTGAAAACGGCAGGCCGTTGTCGAAGCTGCCGCCGGTGGCGAAAGTGTGCGCCTGCTTGACGATCACGCGGCACACTGTCATCTCGATGCCGAGACGGCGGATGTGGTCCTTGTCCTCGCTGTAGATGCCGCACGAGTGACCGTCGCCCATGTAATCGTAGATGCCGCGCATGATGCCAAACGCATGATCGAAGTCGCTGGCGCGGTAGATCGTCAGCACCGGGGAGAGCTTCTCCCCGGAGAACGGGTAGTCCCTGCCGGTGCCGGTTTCCGCGACCATCAGGCATTTGGCATTGATGAGTTCCGGCCGGGCCAACCCCGCTATGGCGCAGATTTTGGAGACCGGTTGCGCGGTGATCGCGCTCGAGAGCCTGCCGCCGGGGAACATCGCTTGTTGCAGCGTTGCTTTTTCCGCCGCAGTCAGGAGAACGCCGCCTTCCTTGGTGAGCGCCGCGAGCGCCGCGGCGTAGACTTTGGCGTGGATGATGACGCTGTTTTCCGAAGAGCAGCTCGTCGCGTTGTCGAAAATCTTGGAGCGCATGATCTTGTCGGCGGCATCATTGCAGTCGGCGCTGTCGTCAACGATCACCGCAACGTTGCCGACGCCGACGCCGAGCGCCGGCGTGCCGCTCGAGTAGCCGGCACGCACATTATTCTTCGAGCCGGTCACGACCACCAGATCGGCCTGCCGCATGAGTTCGGTGGACATTTCCTTGGTCGCCGGGAGCGGCAGCGTCTGCACCAGGTCGAGCGGGGCGCCGATGCGTTCGAGTCCGGCGTGGATGTATTCGAGCAGCTTGATGGAGGTCGAGTAGCCCTTGGGCGAAGGTGACAGGATGATTGCGTTGCCGCATTTAAGCGCGTTGATGATGTTGTTGGCGGGCGTCGCACCCGGGTTGGTCGAGGGAACCATCGCCGCTACCACGCCGACCGGCCGCGCGATTTCGGTGATGCCCCGTTCCGGATACTCAGCGAGCACGCCGGTCGATTTTGCGCCTTGCAGGTCGCGCAGCAGTCCGAGGGTCTTGCGGTGATTCTTGACGATCTTGTCAGGCACATTCCCGAGTCCGGTGTCTTTGACTGCGAGTTCGGCGAGGCAGCGATTGTGCCCGGGATCGATGATGGCCCAGCCGGCTGCGGTCGCCACTTCGTCGAGCTGCTGCTGGGAATAGCGCGCGTAGAGTTTCTGCGCGACGCGTGCGCGTTCGACCAAATTGGCAACCACTGTTTTGGCCGCGGCCGGCGTGATTGCGTTGTGAGCATCGGTAGTCATGGCCTGTTTCCCCTGTGGCGGCGAGTTTCTGCGTTGCGCTGCCATCAACCCTGGATGGCGCTAAAGTAGCGGATAAGCGGCGCTGCTGCAACCGACCGCCAGAAAACGCTTCGCCCGACGGAAAATGCTACACTTCACGTCGCAAAAATTGCCGCACCGTGGAAGCGCTGAATGTACGAGAAAAAACACGTTAAGTTTGGGGGACGCCTCGTATTCGTCGGCTTCGGGTCGATCGGGCAAGGCTGCCTTCCGCTGCTGCTGCGACACATCGATATGCCGCGCGAGCGCATCTGCATCATTACCGGGGACGAACGCGGCGCCGAGGAAGCCAAGCATTTCGGCATCAGCCATACCGTCAAGCCGCTGACGCGCACGAACTATCGCACCGTGCTCAATCCGCTGGTCGGCAAGGGCGACTTTCTGCTCAATCTATCGGTCGATGTTTCGAGCGTGGCACTGATCGAGTATTGCTACAAGAGAGGCGTGATGTATCTCGACACGTGCATCGAGCCGTGGGTCGGCGGTTACACCGATCCCAAGGTGTCCGCTTCCCGCCGCTCCAACTACGGTCTGCGCGAGGAGGTGCTGGCGCTGCGACGCAAGTATCCGGGCGGCGGGCCGACGGTGATCCCGACGCACGGCGCCAACCCGGGGCTGATTTCGCACTGGGTCAAGCAGGCCCTGGTCAATTTGGCGCGCGACATCAAGAACAGCGACGTCTTCCCGAAATCCCGGGAAGAGTGGGCGCGCCTGGCGATGGAACTGGGCGTCAAGGTGATCCATTGCGCCGAGCGCGATACGCAGACGCCGAATCCGCCGAAGCGCCGCGGCGAGTTCGTCAACACCTGGTCGGTCGACGGCTTCGTCGGCGAAGGCACGCAGCCGTGCGAGCTCGGCTGGGGTACGCACGAAAAGCATTTCCCGCGCGACGGCAGGCAACACGATTTCGGCTGTAAGGCTGCGATTTACCTGATGCGACCGGGCGCGTCGGTGAGGGTGCGCTCATGGACGCCGATGGAAGGGCACTATCACGGTTATCTGATCACGCACGGCGAGGCGATTTCGATTTCGGATTTCTACACAGTGCACAACGGCAGGAAAAAGGTCGTCTATCGCCCGACCTGCCATTATGCGTACCACCCATGCGACAACACGGTGCTATCCGTCCACGAGTATGCAGGCAAGAACTGGGCGCAGCCCGAGAGCAAGCGCATCTTGATGGACGAGATCTACGAAGGGATCGACGAGCTAGGCGCGCTCTTGATGGGGCACGCCAAGTGCGCCTACTGGTACGGCTCCCAGCTCTCGGTGCACGAAGCGCGCAAGCTCGCGCCGTTCAACAATGCGACCAGCCTGCAGGTTGCGGCGGGCGTCATGGGGGCAGTGATCTGGGCGATGGAGAATCCACTGCGCGGCATCTGTGATCCCGACGATCTCGATTTTCAGCGCGTGTTGAGGATCGCCAAGCCGTATCTCGGCAAAGTCATCGGCGCCTACAGCGACTGGAACCCGCTCAAGGAGCGCGGCAACCTGTTCCCGGAAGACGTCGATAACTCCGACCCGTGGCAGTTCAAGAATTTCAGGGTTGCCTGAACCGGTGACCGGCGTTATTCCCCGGGAAAGCGCACCGTGACCCTGAGGCCCCGGCCGCCCGGACCTTCCCCGAGCTCTACCGAAGCGCCGTGGCGTTGCGCAACCTTTTGCACGATCGCAAGCCCTAGCCCGCTACCGGTGACGCCGGCGGTTTCGTGACGGTAGAAGCGGTCGAATACCCGCGCTCTCTCAGCTGCAGGGATGCCGGGCCCGCTATCGTTTACCACCAAACACGCCTGAGCGTTTTGCGTGTTCGCTGCAACGTCGATGGTGCCCCCGGATGGCGTATAGCGGATCGCGTTGATCACGAGATTGCCGAGCATCGTTCGCAAAGCGACTGCGTCTCCTGTGATCGTTACGGGGGCTGCGCTCGACAAACCCAGTTCGAGATTCTTGGCTGCGGCAATTGGTGCTTGTTCCGCGATGACTTGCCGGGCAACATCGGTCAGGTCAATTCGGGTGAAAGGCTGGGCGGCGGCTTCAGGCTCATTGCGCGCCAGCGTCAGGAGCTCTGCGCAACGAGATGGATCGCGCGCTCGGTCCCGTCTTTCAGCCGCGCGAAGGCCGCGGCGCGCTCGGCGTCCGTGACCGCGCGTTCCGCCAGTTGAATCTGCGTCCCACCGTAATCCAGATCAAGACGATCAACAGCGGCAACGTCATCAGCAGCGGCAGCATCGTACGCAAAGCCATGCTTGCAGCGAGTTCCTCCTGCACGCTCATCGGCTGCGAGACCTGAATGACGCTGTTGCCGACGAGCGCGCTGAAAATTCGCCAGCCCCCATCGGGTGTGGACACGGTCGAGAACCCGATGTCCATGCTTTGAGGCGCCGGTGACCTGGGTCGGGACAGGTAGAGCTGGGCGCCGTTTTCGCCCCAGATCTGGACCACCATGACATCTCCCATGCCGGATTCACCGGGGAAAGGCGCCGTGGCGGGTCCAAATCCCTCGTGGGGGAATGCGGCCGCCATCTGCTGGAGCTGATAGTCGAACAGATCCCTCGCTTCTTCCCGCGCCCGCGCGTAGACCGCGAACGCGGCGGCAATAGTGCTCACGCAGAGGCCCATGCACAGCCAAAGCAATAATTGCCGTCGAATCGAAGTCATGAGCGTTTGGGCACCATGTAACCAACGCCACGGACATTCTTGATGAAGTCCTGACCCAGCTTCCTGCGCAGCGCATGGATGTAGACTTCCACCGTATTGCTTTCCACTTCCTTACCCCATCCGTACAGCCTTTCTTCCAGCTGCTCGCGTGAAAGCACCGCGCCAGGCCTGTCCAGCAAGACTTCCAGCAGCGAGAACTCACGCGCTGAGAGCGGCTACGGCTTGCCCTGGAACGTGACTTCGTGCGTGGCGGGATTGAGAAGCAAATCTCCAAACCGAATCGCCGGCTCTGCCCGGCCGGACTGCCGGCGCAACAAGGCTCTGATGCGCGCGGCTAATTCATCAAGATCGAAGGGCTTTACGAGGTAATCGTCGGCGCCCGTATCCAGGCCCTTGACCCGATCAGCCACGGTGTCGCGCGCCGTAAGCACCAACACGGGTATCCGGTTGCCGCGAACGCGCAATGTTTTCAGCACGTCGAGACCGTCCTTTTTCGGCAAGCCCAGGTCAAGCACCAGCAGGTCATAAACCGCGTTGCGCAGTGCAAGTTCCGCGGCACGGCCGTCCTGCACCCAGTCGACCGTAAATCCGTCCTGGCGCAAGCCCTGACGAACGCTCTCCCGAATCATCGAATCATCTTCTACCAGCAACAAACGCATGGACGGCCTCGTGGAGCAAGGGTAACGTGCGGACTCTTAAAACAGACTTAACCCGCCCCGCGACGAGTCTGCGGTCCTATAATATAGCGTTTGATGAGCGCTTCCGCACAGCATCCCGATCTCGAATCGCCGTCGCCGTGGGTGTGCCGCTTCGCGCCGTTGATCCGGGCCGGCGGTCTGGTGCTCGACGTCGCGTGTGGCACTGGGCGCCATGCGCGTTATCTGGCCGGGCTTGGGTATCGCGTTGAGGCGGTCGACCGCAACGCCGAAGCGCTGCGAGGGCTAGCCAGCGTTCCGGGGGTGACCGTGCGCGCGGCCGACCTCGAGGGCGGGCCGTGGCCGTATGCCGGCCAGAGCTTCGACGCCGTCGTCGTCGTCAATTACCTGCACCGCCCGCTGTTTCCGCGCCTGCTCGCCGTACTGGCGGACGGTGGCGTGCTGATTTACGAGACGTTCGCGGCCGGCAACGAGCGTTACGGCCGCCCCGGCAATCCCGACTTCCTGCTCAAGTCCGGCGAGTTGCTCGAACTCACCCGTAGCCAGCTGCGGGTGGTCGCCTACGAGGACCTTCACGTCGAGGTTCCCAGGCCGGCCATGGTCCAGCGCCTTTGCGCGATCAACCAGTCTGCCGGCGCCTAGCCGCAATATTCTGTCCCTTTCGCGGCGCGCCGGGCTGCGTGTTTGAACCCTCCGATGCCGCGCCGGTCTCACGGTTATTCTTGGCGTGCGCTGAATGCGGTAAACTGGCGTTTTTGAGCACGCTGGCTTTCGCCAAATCTCCAGGAAAAACCGACAGATGGCAATGCTGAATGGCAGTCTGGTGGCAATTGTCACCCCGATGCACGATGACGGCAGTCTCGATCTCGACGCGTTTCGCAAGCTGATCGACTGGCACATCCAGGAAGGTACTGACGGCGTCGTTGTGGTCGGCACCACCGGCGAGTCGCCGACGGTCGATTTCGACGAGCATCATCTGTTGATCAAGACCGCGGTCGAGCACGCCAACCGCCGCGTTTCTATCATCGCCGGCACCGGCGCCAATTCGACGCGCGAAGCGATCGAGCTCGCGGTCTACGCCAAGCAGGCCGGCGCCGACATGAGCCTGTCGGTCGTGCCGTATTACAACAAGCCGTCCCAGGAGGGGCTTTATCGCCATTTCCGCGCAATTGCCGAGGCGGTCGGCATTCCGCAGATCGTCTACAACGTGCCGGGCCGCACCGTCGCCGATCTCGCCAACGACACGCTGCTGCGGCTGGCGCAGATTCCGAATATCGTCGGCTTGAAGGATGCGACGGCAAATATCGAGCGCGCGAGCGACCTGTTGCGCCACCTGCCGGCCGACTTTGCGGTCTACAGCGGTGACGATGCGACCGGGCTCGCTTTGATGCTGCTCGGTGGCAGTGGCGTAATTTCGGTCACTGCGAACGTCGCGCCGCGCCTGATGCACGAGATGTGCGTTGCCGCGCTGAAGCCGGATGTCGCGCGTGCGCGCGAACTCAACAACAAACTGCTCGGTTTGCATCGCAACCTGTTTGTCGAGGCAAATCCGATCCCGGTCAAGTGGGCGGTATCCCAGATGAAATTGATCAAGCCGGGTATCCGTCTGCCGTTGACGCCGCTCGCCGATAACTGCCATGAGCGCGTGCGCGCCGCGATGCGCGAGGCCGGGATCAATGTGTAGCGGGGAAAAGTCAATGCGGTTACCGCGATTGAAAATGGTGGCCGCGGCAGCTGCGGCGACGCTGCTGCTCGCGGCATGCAGTGCGCTGCCCAGTCTCCAGGGCGACAAGATCGATTACAAGTCGGCGGGCAGGCTGCCTCCGCTCGAGATTCCGCCGGATCTCACGCGCCCGACTGCGAATGACCGTTACGCTGTGCCCGATATCAATCCCAAAGGCGGGGCGAGCTATTCGGTTTATAGCAAAGAACGCGCTGCCGTGCCTGACCCCTCCAAGGCGGCGGTATTGCCGTCGCAGGAAAACGCGCGCGTCGAGCGTTCCGGTTCGCAGCGCTGGCTGGTGGTCAAGGGCGAGCCTGATGCGGTGTGGAATGTGGTCAAGGAGTTCTGGCAGGAATCCGGTTTTATCGTCAATATCGAGAACCCTGATGCCGGCGTGATGGAAACTGACTGGGCTGAGAATCGTGCCAAGATTCCGCAGGGCGGTATTCGGGGATTACTCGGCAAGGTCCTCGACAACCTGTATTCGACCGCGGAGCGCGACAAATTCCGCTCGCGGCTCGAGCGCAGCACCGAACCCGGCATGACCGAGGTTTACATCAGCCATCGCGGCATGGAAGAAGTTTATGTAACGGCCGACCGCGACCAGACCAAATGGCAGCCCCGGCAGCCGGATCCCGATCTCGAAGCCGAAATGCTGCGCCGCCTGATGGCGCGCTTCGGTGTCAAGCAGGAGCTCGCCAAGGTCCAAGCCGCCGCGGCGCAGGTGCCGGCGCGCGCGACGTTGCTCAAAGGTGGGGATGGCGGCACGCTGTCCGTCAACGACCAGTTTGACCGTGCCTGGCGCCGGGTCGGGCTTGCGCTCGATCGCGTCGGCTTCACCGTCGAGGATCGTGATCGCTCGAAAGGCCTGTATTTCGTGCGTTACGTCGATCCCGGTATCGACAACGCGACCGCGCAGCCGAAAGGTTTTTTTGCAAAGTTCAATCCATTCCGCAGCAAACCAAAACCCAGCGGCGAGCGGTTCAGCATTCAGGTCAAAACCGGCGGCCGCGTGAGCCAGGTCAGCGTGCTCGACAAGGACGGCAATCAGGAAAAGTCCGAGACCGCGAACCGGATCCTGTCGTTGCTCTACGAGCAGCTCAAATGATTCGAGAGGCGTAATATTCGCTTCGCATCATTGGGCAGCGGCAGCGAAGGCAATGGCCTGCTGGTGGAAGTCGACGGCACGCGCATTCTTGCCGACTGCGGATTTGCGCTGAATTCCGCAGTCGCGCGCCTGGCACGCCGCAACATCGACCCCGCATCGATCAGCGCGATCCTGATTACGCATGAGCACGACGACCATATCGGCGGCGCGGCACGCCTCGCGCGCAAGTTCGGCGTGCCGGTGTGGCTGACCCATGGCACCCTGCAGGCGGCGGCCGGGCGGTTCGCGGGCGTTGCTGCGATCGAGGTTTTCGATTGCCACCAGCGTTTCGCGGTCGGCGCGATCGAGGTCGAGCCGTACACCGTTCCGCACGACGCGCGCGAGCCGGCGCAGTTCGTGTTCAGCGACGGCGCGGCGCGCCTGGGCCTGCTGACGGACGCCGGTTCGCTGACCGCGCACATGCAGGCGGTGCTGAGCGGTCTTGACGCACTGGTGCTCGAATGCAATCACGATCTCGACCTGCTGTGGAACGGCAATTATCCGCAGCACCTCAAGCAGCGCATCGCCGGCAAATTCGGCCATCTCGACAACGCAGCCGCCGCACAGCTGCTGGCGTCAGTCGACTGTGGCCGTCTCAAGCACCTGATCGCCGCCCACTTGAGCCAGCAGAACAATACGCCCGAGCTTGCAAGCGCGGCACTCGCCCAGGCTCTCAATTGCGAGCGGGAATGGGTAGGCGTTGCTACTCAGGGTGACGGTTTTGACTGGCGGCAGGTGTGAAGGCGGACAGCAATTACTTCTTCATTTCATTTTTTGGCCATGTCCTTGGCGGCCTGGTTAGCGGCGTAACGTACCTACCGCGTAACGCACCCACCGACTACAAACCGAGAGTGGTTGCCGCGATCGCCGGCGCCGAGGCCTCCCAGATTTCCTCGTAGCGCTTGAGCAGCAGGCTGGTGGCGGCAATGTCCCCGACCGTGGCGACGCCGCGCCCACTGTCGTAATGGAAACGGCGTACGAAGCGCGTATCGTCGGCGATCGCGAACGCATCGTAGACACCCCGCGCCTCGGGGAGCGTCTGACGGATGCTCACGCTGTGGCTGAACTGCCTGAGCAGCGTGATCAGCCGCGGACAGTCGCGGACGATATAGGCGGTTTCGTGCAGGACGAGGTAAACGCGGTTGGCGCGTCTGGCGAGCAGCAGCTGCCGCAGCAATTCGCAGCGCTGCGGCGAATCGAAACCTTGGCCGATCTTCCGGTCGAAGATGCGAATGGTATGTGCGGCGTTCGCGATCAACTCATCGAGCGCCTGCTCGTAGGCACGGCGCCCTTCGAGCGGACGCTCACCGGGAATGCGCTCGGGCGGGACGGGTTCCATTTTGAAATCGGTGAATGGTGACTGGTGATTGGTAACTGGTAAGAACAGATTGCCGTAGCATGAACCGAATCACCAATCGCCAATCACGAGTCGCGAATCACGAGCCACGAGCCACGAGCCACGAGCCACGAGCCACGAAGGTTAATATAGCCCTCCCGCTGCCGCCGGTAAAGCAGTTTCCGCGCGCCGTATGCGCGCCGCGCGCCCCGGTAATTGACAGCCGCAGTACTTTGCTACAATAAGTTCATGGTGGTTTCGACGGATTGCGGAGTTGGTATGTTGCATGCGGGTCAGTCGGCCCCGGGCTTTGATCTGCCGGACGCCGACATGCAGGCCGTGAGCCTCGACGGTTTCAGAGGCCGCAGGAACGTCGTATTGTATTTTTATCCCAAGGACGACACTCCCGGCTGCACCATGCAGGCAATCGACTTCAGCGATATGTTGGACGAATTCACCGGTCTCGAGACGGTGGTGCTCGGCGTCAGCATGGATGATTGCCTGACCCACGGCTCGTTCCGCGACAAACACGGCCTCGCAATGCAGTTGCTGGCGGATGTCGACGGCGAAGTCTGCAGCAATTACCGCGTACTGCACGAAAAAGAGCATGACGGCAAGAAGAAAATATGTATCCAGCGTTCGACTTTCATCATTGACAAGCGCGGCGTGCTCAGACACGCGCTGTACGGGGTCAGCCCGCGCGGCCACGCGGCGGAAGTGCTGGGCCTGATAAGGAACATGAGAAAATGCAAGTAGCGCCAGACACGGTGGTATCTTTGCACTACGAATTGCTCGATTCGAAAGGCGAGTTGATCGAGAAGACCGACGCGCCGATCGAATACCTGCACGGCGGCTACGCCGGGATATTTACGCTCGTCGAGCAGGCGCTGCAGGGAAAAAGCGTCGGCGAGTCGTGCGACGTCTATTTGCAGCCGGTTGATGCATTCGGCGAGTATGACGCGAGCCTGGTGCGCATCGAGCCGCTTGCCAAGTTTCCGCCTACCCTCGAGGTCGGCATGCGTTTCGAGGGCGAAGCCGAAAGCTCGGGCGAGGCGTTGATTTATACCGTGACGGACATTGCCGAGGAAAAAGTCGTGGTCGATGGCAACCACCCGCTCGCCGGCATGGCGCTGCGCTTTCAGTGCACGGTCGAAGCGATCCGGGCTGCAAGGGCCGAGGAAATAGAGCACGGCCACGCGCACGGTGCGCACGGCCACGAGCATTAGAACAGTGATTGGTGATTAGTGATTGGTGATATCACTCTGCGCTCGTCGTTCATCGCTGCCGTTAGCGTCCCGGCGATATTTCGAATCTGACGCGCTTACCGTCTTCCACGACGCGCACCCGCACCCAGTTGACGCTCGGGCTGCCGAACACTTCGACACGCGTGAAGTTGGCGAGCGGTTTGCGCGTTCCGGGATGGCTGAGCGGCCGGTCGATGCGATAGTGGTGGGTGTCGCCGTGAACCAGCATCACTTGGCCGCCGAAAGCCGCGGTTTCGAGTGCCAGCAGGTCAAGGAATTCCGTATACCCCCGGCGCGGCTGCATGGACTCCGTAAATGGATTGGCCTGGAACAATACCACCACGGCACTCAGCTTTTCGCGGTGCGCGAGCGCGAATGCCTGTTTCAACCAGTCACGTGCGGCGGCATCGCGCTGCGCGTGCTCTTGCGGCATGCGGCCCAGGTTGTTGTCGCCGCCGGGAAGGTTGAAGCCCGCGAACAGCACGTGGCCGCGCGTCCAGCGCACATGCTCCGGGTAAGGATGGGCGGGGGCCACGTCGCTTTGGCGCGCGAGCGGCAGTGGTTGCATGCCGAGGCTCATCGGCACGCGGAAAAATATTTCGCGAAGCCGGGCCAGACGCTCGAGCGGGTCGTAGCCGCCGGCAAGAAACCGCCAGCAATCGGTCCAATCGTTGTCGCCGGGCAGGTAGATCAATGCGTGGCGCGAAGCGGCAAACATCTCCCTGCGCTGCGCGAACACCGGATCTCCGCACGAGGTCCAGCCGTTTTTGAAGTCGCCGATATGAACGACGAATGCGACATCCTCGCCGTTGATTTCGTGCAGCATCTCCATGAAGCTCGCTGCTTCGTCCTGCGAATAGGGCGTATCGCCAAGCAACGCAATGGTGAAGCTCGCCGGCGCTGCCGCGCCACACGCCAGCAGCGCGATGACGGCAACCCATGCGCGCAGCATCATTCGTCGAGCAGTTTTTTGAGCGCGTAGAGCGCGTCGAGCGCCTGTTTCGGCGTCAACGTGTCGGGATCGATCTGCAGCAACTCGGCGCGCAACGCCGGATCCGTTGCCGGCTCGGGCGCGAGGCTAACCGGCGCGGCGAACAAGTCCGGCTGGCGGCTGCGGCTCGCGCCATCCTGTTCGAGCTGCACCAGATGTTTCCTGGCGGTGCGGATCACGCTTGCCGGCACGCCGGCGAGCTGTGCAACCTGCAGGCCGTAGCTCTGGCTGGCCGGACCTTCCTCGACCGCGTGCAGGAATACGATGTGGTCCTTGTGCTCGACCGCGCCGAGATGCACGTTGGCAAGCTGCTTGAAGTCCTGTGCGAGCCGCGTCAGCTCGAAATAGTGCGTCGCGAACAGCGTCAGGCTTTTGTTCGCTTCGAGCAGATGGCGCGCGATTGCCCAGGCCAGTGCGAGCCCGTCGAAAGTCGAGGTGCCGCGGCCGATTTCGTCCATCAGCACCAGGCTCGCGGGTGTCGCGTGGTGCAGAATGTAAGCGGCCTCGGTCATTTCGACCATGAACGTCGAGCGCCCGCCAGCAAGGTCGTCGGCGGCGCCGATGCGCGTGAAAATCTGGTCCACCGGCCCGATACGCGCGCGCCGCGCAGGCACGA
>Ga0326597_10008833_pt1 | contig 13544 bp, 14 predicted proteins | sample RVTome_12_FD_203789 | JGI IMG/M metagenome (GOLD analysis project Ga0326597, IMG submission 203789) | Soil microbial communities from uranium-contaminated site in the Upper Colorado River Basin, Wyoming, United States - RVT100D185 | ecosystem: Environmental > Terrestrial > Soil > Contaminated >... | reverse complement strand
CGGCAGCGTACCGAATTCGACCAAAAAGTACAATGTCCTCAAACTAGATCACTCGCGGAATCATTCGGAAACCGCCCGAAGTGACAAAGTAGTACTAAGGCTGGGACGGGTCAGAAAACTTCTCTCGACAAAGGTATCTGCATCCCCTTCGGCGAGATATTGGTGGACTAGTTTCCCCAGGTCCGGCGCCGCGATTCTGATAACGCCGCTTGGGGCCAGGGCCCTGTGCGCTTCCTTCAAAAAGAGCAGGACTTCATCTCTGTCCAGATGCTCGATCATATGGGAAGCGTAAACGACCTCTGCTGAGTGGTCTGGGATAGGGATCCGCTTAGTCGCATCCGCCCAGGTAATTCCCGCATCCCTTGCCACGGAAATGAAGCTCTTCTGCTCCTTGCCAAGAAGGCAGAGTCTGTCCGCTACAATGGCAACCAAGGGACGTTTTGCGAGCCACACGCTCAACGAGTTGTCGTAGTTACGCCATCCAGGTGTCGGGCTCTGACCACAACCAACGTTGACCCGCATTAATGAGCCGCTCATAGCATCGGGATACTGCCCCACACGTGGAGGCGGTTCCCCTCGCCGAGCCCCCACATTCCGCTGGCGAAGTCCCCCAGGCCGTCGAGCGAGAGCACCGCCGCGCGCTCGAAGGGCGACACGAAGAACGCGCTCGCCACGTGCGCCAGGTGATGCTCGATGTAATGGAACCGCGCGCGCACGGACGCCGGGTCTGCGTCCACTGCACGCGCCATGGTCTGCGGCACCGACCCGAACCGGCTCCAGGCGCTGGAGGGGTCCCGCGCGGGAAAGCCGGCCGTGTGCTTGATTCGGGTGAAGCGCTCCTCTTCGGCGGCGGCCACCAAGCGACCGTCGACCAGGATGGCGGCCGCCGCATCGCCGTGATAGGCGTTGAGGCCCAGAATCACCAGTCGCCGAGGCCCTGGCTCGTCTCGACTTCCAAGACACGGGTGACAGAAACGTCTGGCGCTCGCGGTCCGTCTTCCTCGCCTTGCCCTCGCCTGAAGGGCCGTGGTATGAGGACTGGTCTCGATCGGATGGCATGAACCCCAACAGTCGCGCTCGCCGGCGATTCCTCATACCCAGGTTGCGAACGGTCACGGCCATTGGGCTCGCGGTTGCCCTTGCCCTTGGCTACATTGCTCGAGAGCCCCTGCTCATCAGGCTCGCGCGGATTCTGACGGTTGACGATGCCGAGGGGCCAGCAGACTACCTGGTGGTGCTCGGCGGCGGGGCGGAAACGCGCCCGTTCGCGGCCGCCGCCCTGTACCGAGCAGGCGTCGCTCCCAAGGTTCTGGTCTTCGAGCACGAAGCCGACCGGATCACGGGCCTCGGCCTCGCCCCGACTCACGACGAGCTCTACCGAAAGATCCTCCAAATCGAGGGCGTTCCGGCCAGAGCTCTCGACCGTGCACCCGGCGTGGTACGCAACTCGTGGGACGAGGCCCGCGCGCTCCGGCGATTCCTTGTGGCCCGGCCGGTCCGCCGGATAGTGCTGGTGACCTCGGCCGAGCACACGCGACGTGCCCGGTGGGTTTTCCGCAAGGTTCTCACCGGGCTTCCGGTGGAAGTCCGTGTGGCTCCGGCCCGTCACTGGCGATTCGACGAGACCAACTGGTGGAAGAGCGACGAAGGCGCGCTCGTGTACCTCCATGAGTATCTGAAGCTCCCCTCCTACTGGATCATGTCGTTGCTACCGCTGGATCACGGCGCGCCAGCGCCAGCACGTTGACTGATCCTGTCGCCCGTGATGCAGAGCTCTGAAGGAGGAAACGACGGCATGCGATGGCGTAGGCGACGACTTTGGATTGGCGGCATGGCAATTGTGGTGCTGGGCGCCTTCCACGCCCAGATCCTCACCGGCGTCGCCGCGTTCATGAGCGTCCCCGACCGCCTGGAGCCAGCCGACGTCCTGCTGGTTCTTTATCACGAGGGGCACACGGTGCCGTTCGCTGCGGCTGGTCTGTATCGTCGGCGGTACGCCAGCCAACTCGTCTTGGGGCGGATGCAGGCTACGCGCCTGGAGGCCTTAGGTCTACTCCAGCCTCGGCACGAGGTCTGGCGTAAGGTGTTCGAGGCCGAAGGTGTACCACCCGAGGCGATTGCCCTCATTGGCCATCGCCTTGAAGACGACGTGGATCTCGGCCGCGCGCTGGCCGTTCACCTTGCGCAACGGGCGAAGACCCGGGTCATCGTGGTGGCCTCGGCCCAAGCGAGCCGACTGAGCCGCGATGATCTCAGGCGTGGGCTCGCCGGTGCGCCGGTCGAGCTCCGGATGTACCCAGTCGCGCTCCGGGAGTTCGACGAGCACACGTGGTGGAAGCACCGGCGCGGCTGGCTCACTTACTTCGACGCCTACTACCTGTGGTTCGTCCGGTTATTGCGGCATTGACCCGTCGCCTTCCTGTGTTCAGAGAGACCCATCGTTAACAGATCCGCCCGGACTCACGGGTGACAGTCGATGGAGGTTTTTTCGGTACGAGAACCAATTGGAACCGCGAACAGCTCGCTGCAATCCTGCACGGACTCGCCATCGAGGTTGGCCAGCGAAAAGCCCGCGTGTTCGAGCCAGGCTCAGCAGGCCGCGTGCGTGTCGGCGTCGTGCGTGGCGACAAACAGCACGGGCTTTCGGGTCCGGATTGTCGCCTCCCCGCCCAGAAGCACGCTCAGTTCCGCACCCTCCACGTCTATCTTGATCAGATCGGGCGGAGGGATGATGCCGCTTTCCACGAGCTCGTCCAGCGTTCGGCATTCCACCGCATGTGAGCCGTCTGCCGCCAAGCGGGCCTGACTTGACCCGGCAGAATCATCGAGATATCTCGTGCCGCGGCGGTCGCTCAGTGCCACTTCCTGGACGATGACGTTCGTCAGCTTGTTCTTCGTGAGGTGTGCACGCAGGAAGGCCAGATTTCGCGGCAGTGGTTCGAAGGCCACGACCCTTCCCTCGGACCCGACCTGGACGGCTGCGAGCAACGAATAGAAACCAGCGTGGGTCCCGATGTCGTACACGACATCGCCGGGCTTGAGCGCGCTCGCGAAGCAGCGCTGTTTCTTGAACTCGTAGCTGCCCAGCCAACAGCCGTGCGTGGCGCTCCCGATGATCCACCACTGGCCGCGAAGCGGCCCCTGGAGGATAGGGACCCACATGTGCGCGGGCAGTAACCGCAGCGGCGCCCTGAGAAGCCTGCCGGCGGCAGACCGGTTCGAGATGATCGAGACGTCCAGCCACGCCTGACCTTTGGTCACGGCCGTTGCACGTCAGCGCTGCTCGGGTTTACCTGCCTGCCCGTGGCTGGCGGTTCAACCCACCGGCCGCTTCTCAGATCGTCGAGCTTGACGTCCACGAGCAGCCGGTACCAGAAGGCTTGGAAGAAGTGGAAGATGAATCCCTCTCTGCCGTCGAGAAAACCGAGTCTCAGCAAGTAGCGGTACCCAAAGTAGAGAACGGATCTCCAATAGAGGGGCAATCGGTACCATGCACGCTTGCGCCACAACACGCGCTGGTCGGGGTTTCCGACCAACGACGGTACCAGGGGCACGGCCGCGCCGCCGTGGCGAGACAGCTCCTCGCGCGCGTGCAAGGTCGCGTACCGGGCGTGCTTGAGAATCCAGAAGGCGATGTCCTCTTCCTTCCTGTTCTCTTCGATGAGGTCACCTCGCAGCCTGTCCACCCTTCCCGGCACGTAGAAGTGATGATCAACCAAATCGTGCTCGTCCAGCCGCACGCGCTCGGGGCGGAAGAGCTTCAAGAGGTACTTGGAATAGTACCCGCCGTGCCGGATCCATCGCCCACGGAAGATCTGCCGGCGTCTGACGTAGAAGCCATCCGTCTGCCGCAACCTCCGCGGTTCGTCCGCGAACAACTGCACCAGCTCGTCACGCAGCTCCGGCGAGAGCCGCTGGTCGGCATCCAAGCCGAGCACCCACGCCGGCGGGCCGGGAAGGTTCGAGAGGGCCCACGCCCACTGCCGCGAGTGGGTCTCGAACGGATGGTGAACCACGGTCGCGCCCAGCGCCTGCGCGATCTCGACCGTCCGATCGGTACTGCCGGAGTCGACCACGAACACCGGGCAATCCAGGCCGCGTAGGCTCTCCAGGCAGGCAGGGAGGTTGGCCTCCTCGTTCTGGGTGAGGACGACAACCACGAGCGGTTGCTGCTTCATGCGATGGTACGCTCAGGGGCGCTTCTGAGCAGCGATGAACATGGTCTTCCACACTGGCCAGCACCGTCCTATCCCCGTAAAGCTCTGCACGTCAAATCCTCCGTCCTGGAGGCTCCGAATCAGCGTCCTTCTGGTGAAGAAGCGAACGTGCCCGCCCAGGACGTCGAAGTGCCTGTCGAAGTTGAGGGTGACAACGAGGAGATTCTTCAGCCAGCCGTGATACGGAGCGGTGACAAGAAATAAACCGCCAGGTGCCAACAGACGGTGCACTTCCCGCAGGAACGCCCGGACGTCCAGCAGGTGCTCGATCACCTCCGTGCAGAGGCAAGCGTCGAAGGATCCGTCAGGGAACGGAACGTGGGCCTCGGATTCGATGAGCACGAAGGTCGCTTCGTGGACGTTGTCTCTGGCGACGGCAACAGCTGATTTCGAGATATCGACCCCGACGACCGTGTGACCGGCTGCTGCAAGGAGCCTCGACGCCGCGCCGTCGCCACAGCCGAAGTCCAGTACCCGCCGTCGGGAGGGGCCCATCGCATGGAGCGCGGCCTGCACGCGCAGACAGAACGTAGCCTCTGTCTCGCCCCCAGGGGCTCCATCGGTCTGTTCCTGATACCAGCTGCGATAGAACTCTTTAGCCGTCGGCATGCTCATCTCAGCTTCGACCCACTGAGTGAACCGTGGACTGCGAGTCCCTATTCCCGCACATCGGACTCAGCAGAGACGGTTGATCGGACGTAGAGACTGTCCGCGAAGACTGTCATCCAGGGTGCGACTCGCCCGCACGCCTTCAGAACCTGAGAAGCCCGCACCACGAGCTGATACCGTCGCGGAAGGAGATCGATATCGCTTCTTTGCAGCCCAAGCCCAAGATACGCGTCAGCCGTTACTACAGTCGGCCCGAGATGCCGGCTGAACACGGCGCGGAGCTCGCCGGGTGTCCAGTAGCGCACCTCAAACGAACGCGCTTCCCTGAAACCTCTGCGGAGCTGATGATATGAGGACCGAAGCCCCCAGCGGTTGGCCATCTGGACTAGCGATGTACCACGACTCTTCAGCACGCGGCTCACCTCCGCGAGTGCCGTTTCGACATCCTTCCTACCGAAGTGCTGCAGGACGCTGTACGAGAACACCGCATCGAACGCGTGAGAGGCGAACGGCAACCATCTGGCATCGGCGACAATAAAGGCAGCCGCGACGCCAAGTTCCCTGGCGACGCGACCAGCGGCGAGTATCGCATCGAGGTCTGGGTCTATACCTACGGCACGCCAGCCCCTGCGTGCCGCCGCTACGGTCCAGCGACCCCAGTTGCAGCCCAAGTCGAGCAGAACTCCCCCGTCTCCATGGGACAACGGCAACTCAGGAATCGGATATCGAGCGAGGCGTCCAGTGAGCGGCTTGTACAGATGCCCACAGGTGGCGGCGACCACCTGCTGCACGAATCCATCGACAGCGGCCGGTCGACGTTCGTGGCAACCTGCGCGGTAACCCCCGCGGAGGCTTTTTCCAAGGACCGGCGGATCGCAGCGTGGGTGGGCGGTGCTTCGGGGATCAGCAGTACGGGGACGCCGCCCACGATCGGATAGTTGTGTCCCCCCGGACACTCGCATGTTTCGTCGTGGAAGCTCAGCCTGAGGTGATCACGAGGACACACCAGGGGGTTATACACCCAACCGCAGGCGGTCACTGCGCTCCTTCGCGTCCCCGTAGGCTCACGGTTCGATACAGCGCCATCAATTCCCGGACTACGGTCGGCCACGTAAAACGTCGCAGCACGAGTTGGCGCCCCTCGCCACCCCTCCGGTGCCGTTCCACTTCGTCCGACAGCGCCTCTGCCAGCGCGACGGCCAGAGCACGACGCTCCAGCGCAGCCACCCAACCAGCGCCCGCGACCTTGATCTCCTCGGCTAGGTTCACCTGCGAACTCACGAGCACCGGCACGCCGCAGACCATGGCCTCGACCGCGGCTAGGCCGAAGTTCTCCTGGCGCGACGGCAGGACGAACAGGGCGGCGCCTCGCAGAGCGGCAGTCTTCTCGGAACCGGCGAGCCAGCCCGTGAACAGGACACTGCCACCCCTCCCGTCCCTGGCGGCGAGCCGTTCGAGCGACTGCACGTAGGCCGCATCGCCGTCTCCGGCGATCACCAGGTGCCAGTGGGCGAACTCGGGCTCCCGGACGAGATCCAGGTAGGCCCTCAGCAGCAACTCAACGCCCTTCTTGAAATGAAGTCGGGAGAGCAATAGCACGTAAGGAGCTTCCCCCAGCTCCGGATGGCGCCCACGGAAGTGCTGCGGCGGCGGGTCGCTCAGCAGGACGTCGTCCACGCCCAGCGGGATTACGGCGCCGCGGTCCAGCCCGAGCAGCCCCTCGGAAAGACGACGCTCCTCCTCGCTGGTGTAGTGAATTACAGCCGCGGCGCGCAGCATTCCCTCGACCCAGGCGTGCCAGAGCAGCCACTTCCTGAGGCGCTTCTGGCGCAGGCTCCAAGGATCCAGTGTGCCGAGAGGGCGAACAAGATAGGGTACGCTCCAGCGGCGACAGGCGGACGCGGCCGCCAGGCAAGCGTGGGAGAAGACGGCGTGGATGTGGACCAGGTCGAACTCCGCCACGTGCTTCCGCAGCCAGGCGGACAGCGGCGCAGAGTACTTGAACGATTCGGTCCACTGGCGCGAGAAGAAGATCACGGGAACGCCCTGATAGTCTGTGACCCGCGCCAAGGGTACCGGCAAACGGCCTGGGCCGTCGGCATCGGTCGTGGCGATGAGCGGGTCCACACCGACGCCGCGGAGCGCGCGACACATCTGCACCACCGCCAGGCTGGGACCACCGTACCGCGGGGCGACCGAAGGAATAACGTGGAGGACGCGGAGCTGGGTTTCAGAACCCATTGCGGTCAGCGATCTCAGGGGGCGGGCGCCGGAGGACGGTGGACTGCGCCGTGCCCCAGGGATTCCAGCGCCGCGATCAACCGTTCCTGGAAGTGGCGAGCGGTGAAGCGCGACTCGTAGCGGGCGCGCGCCTGGCGCGACCAGGCATCCCACTCGGGACCCGGGGTAAGCAAGCGACTAATCGCTTCAGCCAAGTCGCGGGGATTGTCCGGGTCGGCGGCCAGCCCGGCGTCGGGCGGGTTCACGACCTCGCGGCCCGCATCAAGGGTGCTGACGAGGCAGGGGCGACTGAGACGCATCGCCTCCAGGTAAACCAAGCCAAAACCCTCGCCGCGAGATGGGAGGGCGAGACATCGCGCGCGCGTCAGCAGATCTTTCTTCTCCTCCTCGGAGACCTGGCCGAAAAAGCGCACATGCGCGGCAAGGCTGCGCTCTCGTACCATGCGCTCCAAGTCGGCGCGCAGATCACCGTCGCCCACGATCCAAAGCTCTGCAACCGGGATCCGCACGAGGACCAGAAGCCATGCGCTGAGCAGTTCGTGGTGCCCCTTGTAGTCTTCCCGGCGATCAAGGCGCGACAGCACCAATGCCACGGCCCCGTCGGGCGGGGGTACCACGCTCCGTACGGGCTCGTCGACCCCAAGGTTTACCGTCACGTGCGGAGCGCGGGTAGAGTCTGGATTGGCGGCCACGAACCGCTGCCACGTGAAGTCGCTGTTGACCAGAAAGAGGTCGACGCGTCTGAGAATTCGCCGCGTCAGCGGGTCCACCGCCCGCCAGGCCTCGATGCCGTGGAGAAAGACGATGACGCGCGCGTCGCGCAACCGGAAAAACGGCACCAGCTTCAGCAGGTCGAGATGCCACACGAGCACGCCACGACTCCGGCACCCCATCGTCACGGCTTTGAGTACCGCCGACAGTCTGCCTTGCGCGTGGACGACGTCTGCCGCCCCCCTATCCTGGCGGACGACGCCTCGGTCATAACAGAACAAGCGGGCGCCCTGGCCTGCGGTGGATAGGCGCGACAGAGTCTCCCACGCAGTCCGAGCCGAGGCTTGGACCCCTCCGATCCCGGTCAGCGACGGCGTGACGAGCAGCATTTCATCGAGATGACGACACGCGGCCCGCGCGGGGTCTCACCCGGCCAACAGGAGCCTTGGCGGGGTGTCTGACTCCACTCAATTCCGGCAGAAATAGCCGGTTGACTAAGATTGCAGCGAGGATGGCCGCGCCTGCGCTGGCCGTGACCTCGACGAGCGAGCCGCCAACTTGAAGGAGCGCGAGACCTGGCAGATACCAGAGCGCGAAAACCTGCCAGTCCCCTCGGGCCAGTCTCGCCGCCGCCACCATGTCGACCACGCCGATCATCGTCCCCAGGATCACAAAGCCGAGGAAGACACCGAGAGTGCCGAAGTTGATATAGAACTCGAACACCTGTCCCATCCCAACGCTGGTGCCACGCGCGAAAACAGTGCCCGTATAGGCGCTCACGAGCCCCATGCTTCCCGCGACCACGGGCTTCTCCGGCCAGAGGGCGCGTGGGATGAACGCGATGAGCGCTTGCCAGAGCGTCTCTCCCGCCGCAAAGTCCTGCGCACGAGATTCGAAGCGACTCGCGGCCTTGCCCACCAGAAGATTCTGGTTCAGCCGGTCCTCGATCCTCAGGCGGTGCGCCGGTTCCCAGGGGTCGAACCACTCGGTGGTGCTCACGGTGCGGTACAGTTGCCCCGCGCGGGCCGCCAGATCCTCGCCGCCCCACACGACCGCGCGGATCTCGTTCCGGTCGCGCATATACGTGACGTAGAAGGACATGCCCAGATAGGCCAGCAACAGCCCGGCAATGATCGCTCGTGGGCGCCACCGGATCGCGCTGGCGAGCAGCGTCAACACCGCGAGCAACGCCCAGGCACCGAACCCGAGAAACCCGGCGAACAGGATGGTCAGGAACGGCAGGCTGGCTGCGCCGGCGGCCCAAAGGAGCAGCGCTCGTCGCCGACCCGTGCGCCACGCGTGCAGGCAACCCAGCCCGAACCCGACCACGGCCAGGTTCCACATGGCCGACAAGATCGCCGTCAGCGTCGGAGTCTGTCCCAGCGCCGGCATGACAAGCAGATACGCCACGAGTCCCACCGCGACGTACCTAGCAGGTAGCCGAGGGTCCGGAACGCGGTGTTCCCCGTGGCCGGCGAACGAGAGCACCTTGGGGCCCAGGAATGACGCCAGTCCTGCAGCGCCAATTGCGAAGCCAATCACCGCATACGTGCTCTGGAGGAAGCCCTCTTGCACCACGCCGGGGTCGGAGGTGGACTCGCCAGGAATCAACAGAAGGGCCATAGCGAGCCAGTGAAGCAACCACAGGTTAACCAGGTACGCAATTACGAGCCCAGCCGCGCGGCGTCTCATGATCACCGTCGCGACGGCCGCAACCATCCAGATCGTGAGGACCTGGACCAGTCCCGAGCTGTCATCCATGGGTCAGTGTCACCGTTCGCTTCACGTCGCCGGCGCCGTCTCGTCTCCTCGCCTCCAGTTCTTCCCGACAGATCGCCTCGAAGTCGGCCGCGACCTCGGCCCAGTCGCGGGGCCGGAACTCCTCGTAGATGCGGCGGACCATGCCCGCCAGCTGCTCCCGGTGCACGTCGCACCAGCGGAGACGTTCGACGAACGCCTGGGGACTACGAATGGGCAGGATCCAGCCACTCTCCCCGTCACGGATGAGGTCCGGGCCCGAGCAGTTGGTGGTGGTGAGGATCGGCAGGGCCGAGGCGGCTGCCTGGGCGGTCACCTGCGCGTAGCCGTCCTCGATCGTGGGAAACACGAAAAGGTCTCCCCAGGCGTATACGCCCGTCAGCCTTCTCTGCGGCTGTTTGGGTACCAGCGTGACCAGCCCCTTCAGCGTCGCGACGACAGGAGCCGCTTCGGCTGGGCGCGGCCCGACGAATCGGAAGTCGAACTTCGAGGCGCCAAGCTCCGCGGCGACCGAAGCCAAATCCCGGAGTCCCTTACGAAACGACAGCGCCCCGACGTAGAGGACGCGCAGCGGCGCGCCCGAAAGGATCCGGCGGCGCCGTGCTTCTACGACATCCGGCGTGGGGCGGAACGCGGAAAGGCGGGCGCCGAGAGGCAGGAGGTGCACTCGCTCCGCAGGGATCCCCTCGGCGAGAAAGCTGGTTCTCGCGAAAGTCGAAAGCACGACGATGCCGTCAGCGAGGGCGTATTCACGCTCCTCGCGGTCGATCATCCAGTGGCTTGGGCGATCCTGCGGCACTCCTGTCCGCCGCTCCTCCTCGGCTAGCAGCCGCGCCTGGGCTCGAATGTGGGCCGAGCCGCGCATAATCAGCCTCACGGGCGGCCCCGTGAACTCCAGACGGAGCGATTCCTCGGCGACCCCGCTCCAAGAATGAATGACGTCCCAGCGCTCCTTGCCGAGCCTGGCTGCGGCCCAGCGACCGAAAACACGGTGCAGCGCGGCTTCCGGGTACAGACCCCGGAATCTTTCCCCCACGCGCCACGCCGCCCGCGAGATCACGCCGTGCGGCCAGAAGCTGCGGACATGCCGGCGGGGTACGCCGAAGCGCCCGACCGCCCAGGCTGGATAGTTGGTGAAGACCGTGACGTCGTGCCCTCGCTCGATGACTGCTCGGACGAGGTCGAAGGCATGGAAGCGGCCGTGAACGACGACGGCGATCTTCAAGGCGCGAGTGCCTGGGTGCTGGCGGCGGATTGTTGCCCGGCTGACGCGTTCAGTCCCAGCATCGTGATCAGGCGGTCCCGGTACGTGTTCCTGCCGCTCACGATCAGGCGATGAGCCGCCTGGGCCAGCCTCTGGCGCTCCTGGGGCCGATCGAGTAGCCAGCGCAGCTTGGCGAGCATCTGGTCGATGCCGCTGAAATAGAGCACAGCGTTGCCCTCGGGACCCAAGACCTCCCGATGCTCGTGCGTGTCTTCGGCGAGCAAACAGCCGCCGATCGCCGGGATCTCGAAGGAGCGCATCACATGGCCGTCGCGGTTTGCGCGGCGGACCAAACACAAGGCGACCTTGGTAGCGCGTGTAGCCTTGCGGACGGTTGCAGGGTCGGCTTGGCCGTATGCGCACGGCCGAGTCACGCGAAAGCGGTCCCAGTAAGCACCGTAAAGGGCAACCCGAAAGCCTTCGCCGATGATCGCTTCAGCGTACCGCACGCGGTCCCGATCGGCACCGCCGACGAAAAGCACATCGGCTTGCGGTACGAGCCGCTGACAATTGACCGCCGGCTCGTCGCCCGCGAATAGGGCAGGATCATAGCCAAACGGGAGGTAGCTGGCATTCGCGCACCCACACCCCTTCAAGTCCGCGAGATTCGCCCGGCGGGTCGAGAAGACTCGATCGTAGTGAGGCAGTGCGTCGAAGAACCATTCGGCCTTGAAGAGCTCGTTCCATGGATCGTCCGTAAGGTAGCTGATGCGCTGTATCCCCATGCGCCCGATCGAACCCAGGGCCTCCGCTTCGACCGGGGCCATGCCTGTCGTCAGCAACCAATCTGGTCGGGCGCGAGCGCAAGTCTCGGCTACCTGAGTGCTGAACGCTCTGAGGCGAGTCGGCCGATGCCCCCGCAGTCTCCAGTTGAGCCGTGCCAGCCAAGCCGGGGCACGAAACGCCCGTGTGGCGTCGCAGAACGTCGCACTCAGGCCGAGCTGCCTCGCGCCGTCGAACAGGCTCCAGCCAACGTTGGTGCCGCCAGCGTTCCCGACGATAACCAGACTGTGCAGCGTCTTCAACCCTACCGTCTCAGCTTAGCCACTCCATAAAGGACCGGTTCCAACGCAGAAAATACCGAAACCGGAATCATGAGCCCGCCCAACGTCGACAACGTGTACGCACCCAGGACGCGTGCTCTCGTAACGCGTGACACAGCGAGACCCTCCAAGATGTTGCCTGGTCGCATCCCGAGGCACACGCCCACGGCGTACGCCCAAGACTGAACCCGCCGATACTCGATGATCCAGAAGGGGTAAGTAAACATGAGCACCTGGAGGGCGATGCGCTCCACGAGATACTTCCGCTGTCGCAGGTCCGTATACGGGGCGATCGCATCCGCCACAAGACGAACGATCTGAATCAGAGGCAGGCGACGCTCCACGATGGGCCACGCCGGTAACGCGGGCGCCGAAGCGTAGCTGTCGACCTGCTCGCCGGAAACTTGGAGACCCTTCCAAACAGCCACCCTGTCAATCGCCAGCGCCGAGCCTCCCGCCGCAATGAGGCGGCTCCCAAGGTACATCTGATACATCTCGCTCCCGTCCCACCGGGTGGTAGCATGGTGCTTGGCGAGAGTTGCTTCAACCACAACACCGCTCACGAAACTGAGGTTGCGGAAGAGGGTCGCGGCCAGCGCTGGCGTTCCGCTCAGGACGCCCGATGACCGGACGCGTCTGAATGTCCTTCCCGTCACGGCGTCCTGATAATTCGTCAGTGCTACAGCTGGCGACCCACGACCACTGATTTCACGCCACACTTCCTCCAGCGTAGACGCCGACACCAGTCTGTCGTCGTTCCCCAGCAAGAAACAGTACTCCCCTGACGCCAGCGCGATACTCGCGCGGAGATTGGCGTCGTAGCGACGATTGCGATCCTGCCTGGCGTACATGTAGGACAGGCCTGTTGTATCGAGGAACTGTAGCAGTTCCTGCTCGCGACCGTCGGTCGAGCAATCGTCAGAAATGCAGACCTCGAAATCCCTGAACGATTGCCGCGCTAGCATCTTGCATGACTCGATCAGGAAAGATGTCCGGTTGTACTGCGGGATGCAGACCGAGAAGTATGGTTGGCGAATGCGCCTTCGATCGACTTCAACTGTCCCCATTCCTCTCATGCGCACGCCCGGGCGTGCTCCGCTCCCGCGTGCATCAACACAGCTTTCTCACTCTAGGTTAAGTCCCTAATCGCGACCAGCGTAACGAAGCCGGACGTGATAACACACGGAGCGGGGCGTTGGACCCGGCTCAGGAAGTCGCGACACCTGTAAATCCGGTAGCCGAACGCTGTTAGAACGCGCTGGGCGGTGCCGATCGGCTCCCCGCTCCGGGCCTCCGCCCAATCGCAGAACTCGAACACCACCAATGGAGGCGACGAGCCATTGAGGAGCTGCTGGGCACCACGGAAAACCGCCGCCTCGAACCCCTCGACATCGACTTTGAGGATGTCGACACAAGCAATGCTCTCTTCAGCCAGAATCCTGTCGAGCGAACGAGCGGCGACGGAAACCGGCTCCGTGCCGAACTGCGGGCCCAAGGATCCCATGCCGAAGTGCGAGGGCGGAGCCTCGTAGAAATCGACGATTTCGCCGTCTCGATCGCTCGCAGCGAAGGGTGCTAAGGCCGCGTAAATAAATAATGATAGCAACTTAACGCCGCACGATACGAGGGCGGATGCTGTAATTCCATTCGCCGTGAAAGCGATCCGGCACGAGATTGATGCGTCGCATTTCCTCCGTGGTC